>ERZ809296.589-NODE-589-length-56862-cov-5.722569_pt1 | contig 56862 bp, 61 predicted proteins | sample MGYA00520511_ERZ809296 | MGnify/ENA primary metagenome ERZ809296 (study PRJEB31576, sample SAMEA3212662) | Homo sapiens | biome: human-gut; feature: human gut; material: fecal | place: Sweden | collected 2012 ...
GCGCACCCTTCTTTTGCGGCCTGTTCCCTCACTTTCAGTGGGTAACAGGCTTCGGACCTGCGGAGCGGCTGCGCCGCTGTCCTCAGCCCTCGGTGCTTCGCACCCTTCTTTTGCGGCCCACCCCACGCCCGCAGCGCGTCGTGGACTTCGCCGCTGCGGATACGCTTCGCGCCGTCCTCACGGCTCGGTGCTTCGCACCCTTTTTTCGGCCTGTGCTGACCCCTTCGCCAAATTGTGCTAGTTCCTATCACAATTTCAAATATTCCTCCGCCAGCGCCCGGTAGTCCCGCGCCGCCGTGCTGCGCTCGTTGTATTTCAGCAGGGGAACCCCGGCAAAGGTGGTTTCATCCACCGCGACGGTCTTTCGAATCACCGTTCGGAACATGGGCAGGCCGTCCGCTCCCTGCAAATGCTCCACGCCCTGCGCATTGACGTTGTTCCTCTGGTACATGGTCACAAAGCCGCCCGCCACCCGGATTTTCTCGTTGAACTCCCGTACCGCTTCCACCTGTTCCAGAATCTCCCGAACGCCGTCAAAGGCAAAATTGTCGATCTTGATCGGAATCATTACATCATGGGAGGCAACCAGCGCGTTCATCACGCTCATGTTCAGATCGGGCGCATTGTCGATCAGCACCATGTCGTATGCGCTTTCAACTTCCCGCAGCGCCTTCCGTAAACGGGTTTGCTGCGGTCTGGAACAGTCCAGCAGAATTTCCTTGTTCGCCCGAAGCAGGGACATATTCGCCGGAAGAACGTCCAGCCGGTCATAGGCCGTCTTTCGAATGGCTTCTTGAATCGGGAAGCCCTTGACCGTCAGCACGTCGGCCATGCTGGCGGTCTGATCGTCGTGCAGGCCGAAAAACTTGGACGTGTTGCCCTGCTTGTCGTTGTCCGCCAGAAGCACGCGCATTTGATGCAGTTCGGCAAACGCATAGGCCAGATTGATCGCGCTGATCGTTTTTCCAACTCCGCCCTTTAGATTGATGATGGAAATCACCTTCATGCATCGGTTCCCCCTTTCAAATACTCCAAAATGATCTCGCTGGCGGCTTCCCATCCATGGCATAAGGCCACCTGATAGCCCTGCGCTTTGAGTTTTTCCATCCATTCGGCCTGCGCGGGCAGCAGCCGTCCGCCGTGCTGACGCTTGAGTTCGATATATAAACCATGACAGCCCCCGCACGCGACCGGCAGGCAAATATCAGGCACCCCCGCTTTCAATCCCTCCGCCCGAAGCCGTCCGCCGGTTGCCCGGCTGCGCTTTCCTTCGTTCGGAATGTGATACATCAGTGTAAGACAGGGGTATTTTCCGCTTTGCATTCTGGCCCATAGGAAAAGCCGCTGCTGCTCCACGCTTTCCGAAGGAACGGGCGTAGCGTCTGCTGCCCTTTGGGGTACGGGCTTCGGGCCTGCCCCCGCTTTGATGCGCTCCCTATTTTCAACTGCTTTCATGGCTCATTGCCTCCTTTCCACGCGGCCTTCACAGCTTCGGCCCGTGGCCGCTTTCGTTCCATTCGGCGCAGCGCCGCCAGCGCCCGGTCTGCGCTGCCATACAGGCCGCGCCTGCTGTCCAAATAGTAATCCTCATGATATTCATCCCTTCCTTCACAGACCTGCCAGCGCACCGCATAACGCGGCCTTGCCGCGCCCTGCGCAGCCGCCAGAAGTTCCCATAAATCCGATTGTTCCAGCGGAATCACCGTCACGGGCACGGCGCAGGTCTTTTCGTAAACATCCGTCAGAATCCACGCCTTACGTCCGATCCTTGGAAACAGCATTTTCATTCCTCCTGTTGTTTTTCTTTGGCCTTTGGATATAGGCGAAGTATTGATAAAGGTTTCCGAAGCGGTCGCAGGCCGTGTACCAGTTCGGCAGCAGGGTACATCCTTTCGGCGGCTTCGGCTCCCGGGCGGACGGCGGGCGCTTGATCGGCTTTTTCTGAACGGCCGGCTGTTTCAAATTCCGGCTGGCATTCCAGCGGCGGGCATACTTTCGGCGCGGCTCCTTGCCGGAACTGTTTTCACCCCTCGCCGCGCTTTGCACTGGCCCCTTCCGGCCCTTGGGCGGCTTATGGTTCTTGGTCAGATACTTCGCCAAGTCCTCATAGGTGTACAGATCGTCCAGCGTCGATACCAGAAACCGCCCGCGTTTCCTGGGCCTGTTCCATACGTCCCCCAATTCTGCCAGCGATAACCCGCCGTTCAGGATCACGTGATGATGCCAGCGACCCTGATGTTCGGTCACGATGATGTATTTCAAGGGGGACAGCTTCTTTTTCTTCCGCAGCCGATCCAGCCGGTCAATCAGATTCCGTGCCTCTTTCCGGGCCTGCTTCTCGGAAATGTCCTCCGCATGGGTGAACGTGACAAACTGGTCTCCGGCTTCTCCGTCGAAATTGGCGTTGATAAGCCGCATCAGCCGCTTTTGCGCGTGCCGCTCGTTTAGCTTCTGCTGTTCTTCCGTGCTTTCGCTCTCGTTGCCTGCCCTTGGCAGACGCTTTCCGTCTCGGGTCGCAAAGTACCGTTCCACCTCCACCAGCTTCCCGCTGGTGGTCTTTCGCTCAAAGTATGGCATTGTGTTCCCTCCATGTTGTCCCGTGAAGGGGCTGTTTCATCCTGTGTGTTGATTGCCTTCCCATTGCTGCCGTTTTCCCTGACCTGCCTAGGGGGAGCGGGGGACACCGTGCGCGGTTTCCCCCTGTTCCCCCTAAGGCGTACCCCCTCCCTCTTCCGGGGAAACGTGCATAATCATGCTTTGCGTGAATAGTTAATGGTTTTTACAAGGGTCAAAAGGCGCTTGAAGCCCCTTGTTTTCTTGCTTTTCCGTCCTTTTCATGGTATAATGGGGGAGTGTTGAATAGCCTTTGGGCATAAGCCCAGAGAAAGCGGCTTGCGTTTGTCCACGCAGGCCGCTTTTTGGTTGGCCTGCCCTGCTATTCGTTGGTATAGTTGGGCGTATCGGCCTGCGCAAATCCCATGCAGGGCAGTTCCTTCTTGGCGAAAATTTCCCCTCCGCCGCATCCGACGCAGGGCGCTGGCTTTCCATCCTCCGGCAGCTGCTCCTTGCCCTTCTGCCGCCTTTTACACTGTTCCAGATTGGCGCAGTAATTGCATTTGCATTTCCGGCAGTCATCGATGGTTTTGGCTCCGGCCTTTGTGGGAAAACCGTCTTCATCCAGCCTGTTTTCCTCCATATAGCGGGTATAACCCGCCGCATACCCCGCCTGTATGGCCGCCATGGTGCGCCCCAGCAGTTCGCCGTTGATCCTGCCCATGGACGCGGCGGCCTCGCTTACGGCCTCCCGCGTGATTTTTCTTTCGTCGAACAGCTCCGCGGCCTTTTTACAGCATTCATCGGCATAACGGGCCATGTCCTCCGCCGTCAGTTCCACCATTGTTTTTCTCCTTTTTGAATCGCTGGCTGAACAGGGCTTCCCATACGGCTGCCACCAGCGCGACGGAAGCCAGCACGCAGACGATTCCCACAAACAAATTTTTCGGCCTGTTCCCTCGCTTTCAGCGGGTAACAGGCTTCGGGCCTGCGGTAGCCCCTTATCGGGGCTGTCCTCGCCCCTCGGCGCTGCGCGCCCTTCAAGGGCGTTGCCATAAATTCGAAAGCCGCCATATCAGATCACCTTTCCGCCGTGCCGGTAAGGCCGTTTCCGATTGTATCTGTGCTTCAGCAACAGAATCTTTTTCGCTGAAAGCCCCTGTTCGTCGATCCACGCGCACGTTGCGCCCAGCGCCTCATAAAGAAGCGACATTCCACGGGCAAAATAGTGTCCGACTTCCCCGCTTTCTGCTTTCCGCAGGTTGTGATAGGCAAGGGATAATTTCAAATGCATATTGCAGATCAGGCGCGGCAGCGTCACGAAATACGCCTCCGCCGGAACCATTCCGATCAGCTCATTCAGATTGTCGATTCCCCGAAGGCTCGTTTCTTCTTCGCCAAGATAATCCAGAATCCGAATACAAGCGTCCGCCAGTTCAACCGCCACGCCTTCGGGCTTTTCCCGGCGGTATTCGCAGACGGAATTTTGGCATGAGCGGCATTTTTCTTCGCTCTCCGGGCCGCAAATGGCGGTCGGACTGTCCTTTTTCCCGCACTCATACCACACCAGCGGTCTGCCCGCCCGGTATTCTTCCAGCGCCTCCGAATACTCGCTGTGGATCAGCGCGACGATCTCCGCAATTTCCCGTTTCTTATCCCACCAGCCGTGTTCCACGGCGTTTCGATGTACTTCCCGTGCAAATTCCTGAATGTTCATGCCTTCCGTTCCTCCTTCGGTCTGTAGGGGATAGGGCTGCTTCTGGCTCCGCAGCTTTCGCCCGTCGTGCAGGTGACAAAGGCGGCGCATTGCCGCCCGCGCAGAGCGCCGATCTTTGGATAAAGGAAATCGCATCCCCGGCATACCTCCGGCACAGGAAGCGTTTCCCGCTGCATCCTTCCGGCGCTGGCGGCTTCGCGCCGCTGTTGGCGATTCATGGGCGTTCCTCCCTTCCTTCCGCATCAAAAATCTTGGGTGTTCCCGCTTCCTCATTCTTCGTTTTCTCCAAGGTCAGCCCCCTGACTTTGCCGTCGCTGAAAAGCAACGGCGGCGTAACCGGCAGCATCCCGCATGAACTGAACCGCCTTTTCATCCGCCCATCGAATCACGGGAACGATGGCAGCGATCAGCATAAAGCCGTTTTTGACGATGACTGTAACGTTGCCGTTTATCAGACGGGCGAAATACTGCGCCGTTTTTCTGCTGTCCGCAATGACGCGCCTTGTACTGCTGTCGATGGTCACAAGCCCATAAGGGGTATAGACCGGCTGCAAGTCGTACCCGTTGGCCGAAAAGGTGATTCCGGCCAATTCGGACAGTTGGTCATTTTCTTCGTTGTCCTGCACATATGAAAGAGCGCATTGAGCATTTGTCCGCTGCACCACCCAATCACATCGTTCGTCCGCAGGAATATCCAGAATGGCAATCAGCGTATCTTCGTTCAGCAGCGGCAGCCCGTCCAAAGGGAAAACCGCGCTCCCGGCATGAACATACTGCCTTTGCAGCACGCCGCTTTCGTCGTATTGATCCAGCAAAACGACGCTCTTTGTTTGCTTGCAATAATTGGCAAGAGCTTTGATTTTCATCTGTGTGTGTTCTTCCTTTCTAGGCGCGCCAGCGTGACGGCCTGCCGTACCGCGTCCCCCGGTACTCAAAGCCATATCGGAAATAGTCATGCAGCGCAGCGCGGCAAAAGCGTCTGTGCTTCAAATATCGACTGATGGCAAATAGCATCCTTGATTCCTCCTGTTGTTGCGGCCACCCCACGCCTGCGGCGGGCCGTAGGCTTCGGGTCTGCGGAGCGGCTGCGCCGCTGTCCTCGCCCCTCGGTGCTGCGCACCCTTTCTTGCGGCCTACGTCCTCGCCTGTGGCGGGCCGTAGGCTTCGGGTCTGCGGAGCGGCTGCGCCGCTGTCCTCGCCCCTCGGTGCTGCGCACCCTTTACGGCTTAGCGCGCCTTTTGCGGCCCCTGCGTCTGAAACCGTTCTGCACGGCCTCCTGTGCGATCATTGGGTCGTAAATAAGCCGCTTGTTTTCATCCGTTTCGCCCGTATAACCGCGTTGCAGCTCCCGATAGACGGTAGCCGTCGAAACGCCGATTGCGGACGCAATATCTGCGGGCCTTGCTCCCGCCCTGTACTGGCTGGCGATTTTGCGCCTGCCCTCAAGGCTGATATACCGATACGCCACGTTTTCACCCCCTCGAAAGCCTTGAATATAAACAAAAAATGCGATCCAGCAGGCCGAACCTGCCGTTCGCATTTAATGGTAAACTTTTTACTGCGCAAGCCTTTGCTCAAAAAGGCTTGCGTATTTTTCTGGCTGTGTTATACTGAAAGACGGAATTTTTCCTACATTCTTTCTTTATGATAAGGAGATTGCGATATGATCCGGAAGATTGGTATCCTGACCAGCGGCGGCGACAGCCCCGGAATGAACGCGGCGGTTGTGAGCGTCGCTCGCTGCGCCGCCATGAACGGCATCCAGCTCATGGGCATCAAGCGCGGCTATAACGGTCTGCTGGGCCTGAGCAAGAACCCCGAGGACGATATCTGCGCCCTCGATCTGGAAACCGTGCTGGATATTGCCGACCAGCGCGGTACCTTCCTGCGCACCGCCCGCTGTGTGGAATTCAAGCAGCCCGAAGTGCGCCGTCAGGCGGCGGAGAACCTGCGCCAGCTGGGCATCGATGCGCTGGTGGTCATCGGCGGCGACGGCAGCTTCACCGGCGCTATGTATCTGTGCGAGCTGGGTATCCCCTGCGTGGGCATCCCCGGCACCATCGACAACGACCTTGGTTACACCGAGGCCACCCTGGGCTATGACACCGCTGTGAACGTGTGCGTGGAAGCCGCGCGCTCCATCCGCGCCACCAGCCGCAGCCACGATCGTCCCCATGTGGTGCAGGTGATGGGCCGCAACTGCGGCGATATCGCCATGAAGACCGCTATGGCGACCGGCGCGGAAATGCTGATCGTTCCCGAAGTGGAATGGGATGTGGACGAAGTGGCCGCTCGCCTGAACTGCCTGATCGAGCAGGGCAACACCCGCGCTACGCTGGTCATCAGCGAGCACTGCTGGGACAACATGAAGCCCTTCGACTGGCGCAAGTTCCTCAACGATAACGGCAAGACCGTTTATCCCGGCGAGCCCATCAGCGCTGAGTATCTGGCCAGCATCCTCAAGCGGAAGTGCGGCGGCGCGGAGGTGCGCTCCACCGTCATCGGTTACACCCAGCGCGGCGCTCAGCCCACCGCGCAGGACAGCGCCTTCGCCTTCGAGGCCGGCCATCAGGCCGTGCAGCTGCTCAACCGCGGCATTGCCAATCAGGCTATCGGCATCCGTCACGGCCGCGTCTTCAATATGCCCATCATCGATGCGCTGAGCATGAAGAAGACCTTCGACCGCGAAATGTACAATCTGATCAACAAGCTGTAAGCTGCTTATGGAAAACCCCGCCTTTTCCCGTCATGGAAAAGACGGGGTTTTTCAGCCGATAGGAAAGGTAATTTTGTATGTTTCTTTCCGATTTGGCAGAGTGCCGAAAAACCAGTCCATTTTTCTGCAAATTTCTGCAAACGTTCCCTTTTTCCGCGAAAGCGACTTTTCAGAAATTGATTTTTGCGCTATACTATGATTGAATGCACCCGCGATACAGCAAAAAGGAGCGCGACTTATGACGGATTTTGTAAACAACTGGAATAATGAGCTTCTGACGACTCCCGTGGCTCCGCTGGGCCTGATCGCCATGCCCGGCTGCGAGGAAATGGGCAAGCTGGTCAACGGCTGGCTGATGAAGTGGCATGAGCAGCAGGAAGCCCTGGAAGACACGCCCCTTTACTCCCTGATGGGTTCCAATCGGAACGATTTCCTCATCGAGGCCCGCTGCCCCCGGTTCGGCACCGGCGAGGGCAAGGGCATGGTCAAAAGTACTGTACGCGGATATGACATTTATATTCTGACCGACGTGGGAGCCTACAACAAAACCTATCAGATGTACGGCCGGGAGGTGCCCATGTCTCCCGACGATCATTTTCAGGATCTCAAGCGCATCATCGGCGCTATCGGCGGCCGCGCCAAGCGCATCAACGTCATCATGCCCTACCTGTACGAGGGCCGACAGCACCGCCGCTCCACCCGGGAAAGTCTGGACTGCGCTCAGGCGCTGCAGGATCTGCAAAATCTGGGCGTGAGCAACTTCATCACCTTCGACGCTCACGACCCCCGCATTCAGAACGCCGTGCCCCTGATGGGCTTTGACAGCGTCCGTCCCAGCTATCAGATTTTGAAGGCTCTGTTCCGCAAGGATAAGGATCTGCAGCTGGATCGGGAGCACATGATGATCGTCAGCCCCGACGAAGGCGCGCTGGATCGGAACATCTTCTTCTCCTCCGTGCTGGGGCTGGATATGGGTATGTTCTACAAGCGCCGCGATTATACCCGCATCGTCAATGGCCGCAACCCCATCGTGGCTCACGAATATCTGGGAGACGATGTGGAGGGCAAGGACATTCTGGTGTCGGACGATATTATTTCCTCCGGCGACAGCATTCTGGATCTGGCCCACGAGCTGAAGAAGCGCAAGGCCAACCGCATTTTCGCTTCCGCCACCTTCGCCCTGTTCACCAACGGTCTGGACGCCTTCAACAAGGCCTACGAGGAAGGCTACATCAGCCGCGTGATCTCCACCAACCTGACCTACCGCACCGACGAATTGAAGAACGCCCCGTGGTTCATCGAGGCGGACATGAGCAAGTATATTTCCTATATCATTGCCAGCCTGAACCACGACCGCAGCCTGAGCCGCCTGCTGAATCCCTACAGCCGCATCAAGAACCTGATCGAGCGGTATCACGAGCAGCAGACCGCCGCCGGGTTCCGTCTGGTGTGATCGAAAAAAAGCCAAAAACGACGCTTTTTCGGAAGCGTCGTTTTTTTTCTTGACAATTATATCGCCAACCGTTATAATTAAATTATGATATATCGAATAACGATATATCGACAGGAGAGTGAAACGAACCGATGAATGAGAATATGGCGTTGACGGAATCCACCTACTATATCCTGCTGGCGCTGGCGCAGCCCCGGCATGGATACGGCATCATGCAGCAGACGGAGCAGCTGTCCGGGGGACGGGTGCGGCTGGCGGCGGGGACCCTGTACGGGGCGCTGAACGCCCTGTGCGAAAAGGGCTGGATCGTGCCGGTTCCCGCTCAGGAGGAAAGCCGCCGCAAGGCGTACCGGCTGACGCAGCAGGGCGAAAGCGTCCTGCGGGGCGAACTGGAACGCCTGCGGGAACTGGTGCGCAACGGAGAAATCATTCTGGAACAGGGGGCGAAGGAATAATGGAACGCAACGCGGAGACCAAAACCGTTTTTCGCTGGTGGTGGGCGTGGGACTTTGACAAGGAGGAGCAGTGGCTGAACCAGATGGCTCAATCCGGCTGGCTGCTGGATAAGGTAGGGTTCTGCATTTATCGCTTTGTACGCTGCGAGCCCGGCGCTTACAGCGTCCGATTGGAAATGCACCCCTGCGATAAGGATTATCTTTCCTTTATGGAGGAAACAGGAGCAGAGTACGTCGGCCGTATGCTGCAATGGGTCTACTTCCGCAAAAAGCTGACCGACGGCCCCTTCGATCTGTTTTCCGATATCGATTCCCGCATCCGTCATTTGGAACGGGTAGGGAACCCCCTGCTGGTGCTGGGACTGGCGAATTTGGCCATCGGGATCACCAATTCCATTCAGGCCAACGCCGAATATGCATGGATCAATCTGCTGTGCGCCACGCTGCTGATGTACGGCCTTGGCCGCATCCACGGCAAAAAGGAAGCGTTGGAAAAAGAAAGACTGCTGAGAGAATAAACAGTCAGAGCCGCATGAGTTTTATCATGCGGCTCTGTTTGTTATTCCTGCTGAAACATCCGTTCCAGCTCGTCGTATTTTTCCCGGGTAATGAGCGCGTCCTGCGGGATGCCTTCCAGCCGGGCGGCGTAGGTCCAGCGGCCATAGGGAGTGATATCCCGAATCTTGTTCAGATTGACGATGTAGCTCTTGTGGCAGCGGAAGAACAGGTCGGGGGGCAGACGCTCCTCCATGTCGCCCAGCGAATCGCCGGTGACGTAACGGCTGCCGTCTGCCGTGTACAGCACGGTGGAGCGTTCCTCCCGCTGGATCAGCACGATATCCTCAAAGCTGAGGAAACTGACGCCGCCCCGGTGATGGAGCATCATGCGGCCCTCTACCCGGGGCCGGGAAAGAGGCGGACGGGCAGGCTCCGGCACTTTTTCCGGGGATCGGAGCAGGTTCCGCGCCCGCTCCAGCGTCTGCATCACCCGCTCCACCTTGAAGGGCTTCACCAGATAGTCGAAGGCGTATACCTCGAAGGCGTCGCCCATGTAGCCCTCGTGGGCCGTGGCGAAGATCAGCAGAATGGCCGGGTTCATGTCCTGAATGACCCGGGCGCATTCCACGCCGGTCATTTCGGGCATTTCTACATCCAGAAAGACCACGTCAGGCCGCAGGGTCTCCGCCAGCTCGATGGCCTGTTTGCCGTCGGAGGCTTCCCCGGCCAGCGTGAAGCCGTCGGCTTTTTCGATCAGCCGCCGCAGGATCATCCGCATTCCGCTGTCGTCGTCCGCGATCAGGACCCGCAGATCGCCGTTCATCCGCGCCGCCCCCATTTCCGCTGGCCGGGCCGGGTCAGAATTTCATTCATGACCACGCCCTGCACGATGGCGCGGCTGTCCCACGACAGCATGGGGGAGGTTTCCTCATAGGGGTGGGGTTCGTCCGGCAGGTGCTGAACCGTAAATTCTTCCTCATGACCGTGGCCCAGCTCCGGGTCGCACAGGTCGCGGCCCTCGTCGCTGTCCACGTTCAGGCTGCCCACATAGTCGCCGGGCCGGGTCAGGGGAGCCCGTTCCAGCGAATGGGACATTCCCTGACCCTCGTCGGAGAAGCCTTCCGCCTCCTGACAGAAGGGCTCCGGGTCGGCCACGGGGGCGGGGGTAACTCTGGTTACGCTGACGGGGTCTGTCGGCTCAAAATGAATGGGCTTGGGGTTCACCTGTCCCCGACGGTAAGGGGCGGATTTTTTTCGGGACTGCTTTACGCCGCTCTTTCGAAACAGCGATACGCATACGCCGATGATAATCAATGCCACTAACGTGTCCATGAGTTCCCTCCTTTCTGAAAAACGGTGAGTCGGTCAGGCATTACTTGCCGCTTCCTTCGTTCATCCGGGGCGCGGCGGCGGGAGCGCTGGCCTTGGCGATGCCTTCCCGCATATCGGTATCCGCTTCCAGATTCTTCAGCTGATAGTAGTCCATTACGCCGATCTTGCCTTCCCGCAGAGCGGCGGCCATGGCCTTGGGCACTTCGGCCTCGGCTTCCACCACGCGAGCGCGCATCTCCTGCACGGAGGCCTTCATTTCCTGCTCCCGGGCCACAGCCATGGCGCGGCGTTCCTCGGCGCGGGCCTGCGCGATGCGGCGGTCGGCCTCGGCCTGATCCATCTGCAGCTGAGCGCCCACGTTGCGGCCCACGTCCACGTCGGCGATGTCGATGGAAAGAATTTCATAGGCGGTACCGGCGTCCAGACCTTTGTTCAGCACGGTCTGGCTGATCAGGTCAGGGTTCTCCAGCACCTGCTTGTGGGTCTCGCTGGAGCCCACGGTGGTGACGATACCCTCGCCCACGCGGGCGATGATGGTTTCTTCCCCGGCGCCGCCTACCAGACGCTCGATGTTGGTGCGTACGGTGACGCGGGCCTTGGCCCGCAGCTCGATGCCGTCCTTGGCGATGGCGGCGACCACGGGGGTCTCGATGACCTTGGGGGTAACGCTCATCTGCACGGCCTGCAGCACGTCGCGGCCCGCCAGATCAATGGCGGAAGCCTTTTCAAAGGGCATTTCGATATTGGAACGCTGGGCGGCGATCAGGGCGTTGATGACGCGATCCACGTTGCCGCCGGCCAGATAGTGGGTCTCCAGCTTGGAAAGGGTCACGTCCAGACCGGCCTTGCGGGCCTTGATGAGGGGATTGACCAGCAGCTTGGGCTGGATGCGGCGCAGGCGCATACCGGCCAGAGAACCGATGCTCACGTGTACCCCGGCGGCCAGCGAGGTGATCCACAGGCCCACGGGCACAAAACGCAGGAAAACCAGCACCAGAATCAGCGCCAGCACGATGACCAGCACGATCCACAGCGCGGACAGGCTGTTGCTGCCGTAGCCATAAGAGTTGACAAGAGCCCAGAGAAGATCCATGTTTTTTCCTCCTTGCGGTGATAAAATGGGAATGAAGCCTTATTGGAGAGGCAGCCGCCGCACGACTACGGAAGCCCCCTCCACGTGATCGACGATCACGGGCGTATCCTTGGGAATGAAGTCCCCCTGTGAGGCCACGTTGAGCCGAACGCCGTCGAACTCCGCCAGCCCGGTGGGCCGCAGCGGCGTGGAGGTCACGCCCTTTCGCCCGACGAAGACCTGCATGTCCGCCGCACTGGTGGCGGAGTAGCCGTTTTCAGCCGTTTCCGCTTCCTTGAGGATGATGTTGGACTTGGACAGCCGCCCCCGGTTGGCGGAGCGCAGCGCCAGCGATATGGCCACGGCCACAATGGCCAGGATCAGCACCGTCACGCCCAGCGCCGCCAGTCCGCCGTGCCACAGATAGGTCAGCACAATAGCCGCGCCCTCCAGAATGATGCCGGAAATGCCCGGCAGGCCGAAGCCCGGCATAAAGACTTCGACGATCAGCAGGACAACGCCGAAAAGAAAACAGAGGAGAATCGGCAGGTTCTCCAATAAAAATGCTTCCATCCGCAATTCCTCCTTCGAGCGTTTCGCCCGGTTGATGGGATCATTGTAGCATGGAAGCGTCCAAATGTCTCGATTTTTCGTCCCATTCCTCCGGAAAAGGTCTCATTTGTCATCCCCGGCGTCTGATCTTACACGCAGGGATTCCCGGAGCGCCTGAAGATCGCGCCCGTAGTCCTCCTGCAAATGGGGGTTGTAGATGATGGAGGCCGGGTGATACAGGGGAAACAGGGGCAGGGTGAACGCCTCTTTTTCCGGCGGAGAGACCACGGCCCGGGTCCACTGCCCGTGCAGGTGGCCTACCGTGTCTCGGATGAAGCTCTGCAGGGCCACGTTACCCAGCGTTACCAGCGCGTCCGGGCGAACCAGCGCGATCTCCTTCATCAGCCACGGGCGGAACAGCTCCTTTTCCTCCCGGGTGGGGGGACGGTTGACCCGGCGGCCTGCGGCGCTGATCTTCGTGGGCCGCAATTTAACGGTATTGGTGACGTAAATTTCGCCGCGGCGCAGCCCCAGCACTTCCAAAAAGCCTTCCAGATTCTTGCCCGCCTTGCCTACGAAGGGTTTTTCCTGCAAGGCTTCCTGCTCGCCGGGAGCCTCGCCGATCAGCATCAGCACGGGCTTTTTCGCCAGCCCCGCGCCGAATACCAGCGGACTTTGCCCGCCGGGGTAGAGCGTCTGAAAAAACGCGGTGCAGTCCCGCTGAAAACGCGCCATAGCGTCCATGGTCTTTCCTCCTTCGGCCGAAAGCCGCTGTTTAGTGTGCCGCGCCGGATGGAAAGCCATGCGCGGGCCTCGTCAGCGGATGCCGCCCTCCAGCAGGGTCAGCGAGTGCAGAATGTCCGCCTTGAGCCACGAAAATAGCCCCAGCAGCATGGCCACCAGCACAAAAATCACAAAAACGCCCAGCAGCACGCTGAAGGTGTTCAGCACGCCCATGGTAGTGCGCACATGGCCTTCGTGTTCCCACGCGTCCTCGGCGGCTTCATCGCCGTCGTCGCCGCCGTAGGCTTCGTCCTGATAGGCAAGGTCATCGTTGGTTTCTCCGTAGGCATAAGGGTCATAGTCCCCGCCGTCATCGGCGAAACGGTCAGCGCCGTCTTCGGAGCCACGATAGGGCTCCAATACGTCGTTGAGCTCCATGGGCTCATCCTCCTGCCCGGGCTGATACCGTCTGGTTCGATCGTCCATCCGCCGTTCCTCCTTTCGAAGGGCTTGAGTTTTCCGTTCCTATATTGAACGAACGGTCATACGTAATCCATCCACGGGGCGCTTTCGTCCTCCCGGCCCGTCAGCGCGCCCGCTTCCTGCATTCCGGGAAAATCCAGCGTGCGCAAGGCTTCATAGAGCACGATAGCTACGGAATTGCTCAAATTCAGGCTGCGGGCTCCCGGCACCATGGGAATGCGCAGGCAGCGGTCGTAGACCCGGCTGAGCAGACTTTCCGGCAGACCCCGGGTCTCCCGACCGAACACCAGAAAATCATCCGGGCCGTAGGCCGCTTCGGTGTAGCTTCGGGGCGCTTTGGTGGAAAGAAAGTGCATCCGCGCGCCGGGGTATTTTTCCAGCAGCTCCTCAAAATTTTCATGCACCTCATAGCGCATCATGCGCCAGTAGTCCAGCCCGGCCCGCTTGAGGTATTTGTCCTCCAACGAAAAGCCCAGCGGCTTGATGAGATGCAGCACAGAGCCGGTCGCGGCGCAGGTGCGGGCGATATTGCCGGTATTCTGGGGAATTTCCGGCTCGTAAAGCACAATGTGCATGGAATCACCTCCCGGGTATTGTACCCGAAACCAAAGATGTTTTCAACCGCCGTTCAGCTGACGGAGACCCGTCTGGCGGATTCGCTTACATAAGCTCCGGCCAGTTTTTGCACCGTCTCCCACTCCTCCGCAAAGGCGGGGTCGGTGCTGATCTCCTCCACGCACTGGCTGGCGCGGTACAGAAGGGTCATGTCGCCCGCGCCGGGCATCAGGGCTTCGCCGTGCTGGCGGGTGCCCAGCAGTTCGCCCGGGCCCCGCAGTTCCAGATCGGTCTGGGCGATCCGGAAGCCGTCGTTGGTGCGCACCAGCGCCTGCAGGCGCTCGTTAGGCTCCGCCATCAGGAAACACCAGCTCTGGGCCGTGCCACGTCCTACCCGGCCCCGCAGCTGATGGAGCTGGGCCAGACCGTAGCGATCCGCGTCCTCGATGACCATGACGGAGGCGTTGGGCACGTTCACTCCTACCTCGATGACCGTGGTGGAGACCAGGATTTGCAGCTTTCCCGCAGCGAAATCCGCCAGCGCCGCCTGCTTTTCGGCAGCGGGCTGAGTGCCGTAGGTCAGCCCCACGGAAAAATCCGCAAAGGCCTTTCGGCTCAGCTCCCGAGCGTGGCTCTTCACCGCCATCAGGCCGTCGGCGGTCTCGCTTTCCTCCACCAGCGGGCAGACGATGTAGGCCTGCCGCCCGGCTTTCAACTCCTGCCGGATGAACTCGTACAGGCCGTCGCGCCTGTTTTCCGGCACCAGCCGGGTCTTTACCGGCTGACGGCCCGGGGGCAGCTCATCGATGACGCTTACATCCAGATCGCCGAACAGGCTCAGGGCCAGCGAGCGGGGAATGGGCGTGGCCGACATGACCAGCAGATGAGGGGCGAGATCGGTGGAGACATCGCCGCCCTTTTCCAGAAGGGCGGTGCGCTGAGCTACGCCGAACCGGTGCTGTTCGTCGGTGATGCACAGCCCCAAACGTTGAAAATGCACGCCGCCGCCGATGAGGGCGTGGGTGCCGATCACCGCCTGCCAGCGGCCCTCCTGAATGGCTGCAAGGGCCTCCCGCCGTTCTCCGGCAGGCATTCCGCTGACCAGCAGACCGCAGCCGAAGCCGTTTTTCTCAAAGAAAGGCTTCATGGTTTCCACATGCTGCCGGGCCAGAATTTCCGTCGGGGCCATCAGGGCGCTCTGGTAGCCGCTTTGAGCGGCCAGCAACATGGCCCCCATGGCCACGGCGGTCTTGCCGCTGCCCACGTCCCCCTGCACCATCCGGGCCATGGCGTAGGGCTCTGAGCCTTTCAATTCCATATCCCGGGCGATCTCCGCAAGGGTACGGCGCTGGGCGCTGGTGGGGGAAAAGGGCAGCGAGGCCCAGAAAGCCTCCTGTCGTTCGGCGGGAGCCTCCATGGGCAGGCCGCCCCGGCGCAGCCGCCGCATCATGCGGATGCCCGCCTGATACATCAGCATCTGCTCAAAGGCCAGACGGCGCTGGGCGGGCTGGACTTCGTCCATCGTCCGGGGCGCGTGGAGACGGCGCAGAGCTTCTCCCAGCGGAAGAAGCACATAGCGCTTCACCAGCGAAAGGGGCAGCGTCTCCGGGCAGACCTCGTCCAGCGATTCCAGCGCCTCTCGGGCGATCTGCTCATGCACCCGCTGGGGCAGGCCTTCGATGGGCCGGTACAGGGGCACGATGCGGTTTTCCTTTTCCAGCGAAGGGTTCATCAGCTGCAGCCGTCCGCCCCGGCTTTCCACCGGGCCGCACAGCAGGAAGCGGGTGCCTCGGTTCAGGTTCTCCTTCATCCATGGTTGATTGAACCAGCAGGCGGTCAGCTTGCCGCTTTCGTCGGAAAAGGAGCAGGTGACCAGCGTCATTTTCCCCTTGAAACGGGACAGCTTCGCTTCGCCCTCCCGGACGAGGGAGAAGCACTGCCTTTGCCCTGCCGCCGCCTGCGCGGCGGGGGTGACTGCGCTGCAGTCCCGGTATTTTTGGGGAACGGCGTACAAAAGATCACGCAACGAGAAGATCCCCGCTGCGTGTAAGGCTTCCGATCGATTTTTTCCGATCCCGGTCAGAGATGCAAGTTCCATGATTTATTCTACAGAAACCAGATAGTAGTACAGCGGCTGACCGCCCATCTGCATTTCCACGTCGCAGTCGCCGTAGCGGGAGGCCAGCTCGTCGGTCAGGGCCTGCGCGTCGTCTTCTTTGGTGTCCTTGCCGTAGTAGACGGTGATGAGTTCGTCCTCGTCGGTGACGATGGCTTCCATCAGCCGCAGCGTCACATCCTGCACGTCGTTGCCCACGGTCTGGATCTTGCCGTTGTACAGACCGATGATGTCGCCCTGATGGATGTGCAGGTCGTCCAGATCCGTATCTCGGACGGCGTAGGTCACGGTGCCGGTGCGCACCCGCTGGGCGGCTTCCTCCATTCGGGCGGCATTCTGCTCGGGGGAAAGCTCGGGCTGGCAGGCGATGGCGGCGGCGATGCCCATGGCCACGTTCTTGGTGGGGATGACCACGACCTTCTTGTCCTCGCACAGTTCGGCCGCCTGCTGGGCCGCCAGAATCACGTTGCCGTTGTTGGGCAGCACATAGACCACCTTGGCGTTGACCCGGCCCACGGCTTCGGAAATATCCTCGATGCTGGGGTTCATGGTCTGGCCGCCCTCCACCACCTGATCCACGGTCAGGTCGCGGAAAATCTGGTTGAAGCCTTCGCCCAGCGATACGGCCACCATGCCGGACTCCTTCGGGGGCTCCTGCTGGGCGGCGGGCTGGGGCTCGGCCTGCGGTTCTTCCTTGGGCTGGGCTTCCCGGCGCTTCTGGGCCATGTTTTCAATCTTCAGGTCGATCAGTTCGCCCAAACTCAGGCCAAATTCCAGAGCCTTGGCGGGCTCGTTGGTGTGAACGTGCACCTTCACGGCGCTCAGGTCGCCGGTGACACGCACACAGTCGCCGATGCGGTTCAGGCGGCGGCGCAGGGAATCGATATCCTCCTCCACGATGTCCGGGAACAGGTTTTCAACCCCGAACTCGGTGCAGTAGATGTACTTCAGCTCGCCGGTCAGGCTGTGCTCGTCCTCGTAGCTGTCGCCTTCCACGCCCTCGGCCTCGTCGTCGCTGGGCAGCTCCTCGCCCCGCAGCACGGCGGCATAACCCATGTAGATGTACAGGAGGCCCCGTCCGCCGGCGTCCACCACGCCCGCCTGCGTCAGCGCGGGCAGCATCTGCTGGGTCTTTTTCAGAATGACCTCGCCGGTGGAGAGGATGTTGGTGAACAGCGCGTCGTAGTCGTCGGGCGTGCGCTCGGCCTGCTTGACGGCTTCCTCGGCAATGACGCGGGCCACGGTCAGGATGGTGCCCTCCTTGGGCTTCATCACGGCCTTATAGGCGGTCTCCGCACCGCTTTTCAGCGCGGCGGCAAACTGCGCGGGAGTGATGCGCTCCACTCCGGCCAGCGCCCGGCTGAAGCCGCGCAGAAGCTGGGAGGTGATAACGCCGCTGTTGCCCCGGGCGCCCTTCAGCGCGCCCTTCGATACAGCCGCGGCGGCCTCGCCCGCGTTCAGGTATTCCTTCTGGTTGACCTCCCGGGTGGCGGAGGCCATGGTCAGGCTCATATTGGTGCCGGTATCTCCGTCCGGCACGGGGAAAACGTTCAGCGCGTCCACCGCTTCCCGGTGTTTTTCCAAAAGCGCGGCGCCCGCGACCACCATATCCCGCAGCAGCACCCCGTCGATCGTTTTGGCTTGGATCAAGGTCATTTCCTCCCGATACGCTTGTAATTTGTATGCCTACGGCGAGCGTCCTTACACCCGGATGCCCTCCACGGAGATGTTCACGCGGCGGACTTTCACGCCGGTCATGCTTTCCAGCTTATAGCGCACGGTCTGCACGATGGTCTTGCAGACCTCGGCGATGGAAATCCCGTATTCGACGATGATAAAAAGATCCACATCCAGCATGTCGTCCACCAGACGGAGCTGCACGCCCTTGGACAGGTTTTCCCGTCCCAACCACTGCACCAGCCCGTCCTTGGCGCGTTTTGAGGACATGGCGACGATGCCGTAGCATTCCAGCGCGGCGTAGCCGACCACCTTCAGCATGACATCTTCGGTGATATAGATCGTACCGATATCATTTTTGATCTTACATTCCATAAGTCCTTGCCTCCCCTGTGCGGCGCGGTGCGCCCACAATGCTGGCCTGCCCGTTACGCACAGCAGGTCAGGCTAATTATACATGATTGCAGGCTTTTTCGCAACTCATTCCTTTTCGGAACGGAAAAAGGCCGGAAAAAACGAAAGCCCAGCGGCTGCAACGGTTGACAGCCGCCGGGGCGAATGGTAGACTTTTTGGTGGAAATCGGTCGGATGAAGGGAGGAAATGTTCATGCAGACGGCTTTATTGCCTATCATGCGTGATTATCTGGTCCGCTTCCAGCAGACCGCGATCAAGGAAACGGGCCGCCGGCCCCTGTGCTGGCTCCGCAGTCCGAAGGACGAAGCGCTGGTCATTCCCGGGTGCCGCCGTCCGGGCTACGCTTTCTGGCAGCCCATTTCGTGGAAGGACGATCAGGCGCCGTTGGGGGAACACATGGCGGAGTTTCACCAGAGTATTGTGGATTATCTGTCCCTGTGCCAGTTTCTGGAAATTCGTTTTTTTCTGCCGGTGGCCGGTTCTGGCAGCCCATACAGCTTCCTGTACCGCCGGGTGTTTGAAGCGGAGCGCAATACCGACTCCGCGCCGCCGGAGCAGAAATTTCAGGAAGCGCTGGATTACGCCGCACAGCGGCCCGAGCTGCCGCTGTGCTTCTGCATGGCTGCCACCTGCGACGAGGGAGAAAAGCTGCTGCTGATGCTGCGGGCCGAGGATGGGGAGGCCTATATCGTCCCCGCCGACCAGAATCGGGAACCCGTGTATCTGAATGCGACGCTGGAGCGGCTGCTGCCAAGGGTACAGTTCGTGTACGATATTTGAAAAAATCAAAAAGAGCGTCTCTGCCCGAAACGGCGGAGACGCTCTTTTTGATGTGCTTTACAGCATCCCGGCGGCGGCCCGATCCAGCAGCAGGATCACGTTGGGATGGGTCTTGAGGATGCTGGCGGGGGTGCGGGAGGTGATATCGCCGCAGACCGTGTCGTGGATGGCCTGCGCCTTATCCTCGCCGGTAGCCAGCAGCAGGATGCAGCGGGAGGCCAGAATGCTGCCCACGCCCAGGCTGACGGCCTGACGGGGCACGGAGGCTTCGCTGTCGAAGAAGCGGCGGTTGGCCTGAATGGTGCTTTCGGTCAGGTTGACCACGTGGCAGCCGCAGGTGAAATGATCGTCCGGCTCGTTGAAGCCGATGTGGCCGTTGCGGCCGATACCCAGCACCTGCATGTCGATGCCGCCCGCCGCAGTGATGGCCTGATCGTACCGGGCGCATTCCGTCTGGGGGTCGGCGGCGTTGCCGTCGGGAATGTGGATGTGGTCGGCGGGCATATTCACATGGTCGAACAGCTGCTCCCGCATGAAGCTGTGGTAGCTGCAGGGATGCCCCGCCGGCAGACCCACGTACTCGTCCAGATTAAAGGAGGACGCGCTGGAAAAATCCACCACGCCCGCCTTGTACAGGCTGATGAGGGCCTGATAGGTGGGAATGGGGGTGGAGCCGGTGGCCAGCCCCAGCACGGAGTTGGGCTTGGAGATCAGCTGAGCGGCCAGCAGCGTCGCCGCCGCCTGCCCAACCTGCTGGGCGTGATCGTAAACGTGGATCTGCATGAGAAAACCTCCTTTAGTAACCGAAACGTATCTTGACAGACCGTTGAAAAATCAGTACAGATGCATGATACATCTTTCTTGGAGTATAGCATTGCGGCCCACAGGTGTCAAGACTCTTTCCATAGGCAGGAAGGTGATGTTCTGAAAGCGTTTTTCCGAAAATTTCCACCCTGCAAAACCCGTAAATTCCTGCGAAAAACTGCCGCCGGGGGTTTTATCCTACCTCTATATGTAGTATAATCAAAGAAGGCGCACAAGAGAAACGCGCATAGAGCCCGACAGGGCTTTTCAAAAGAATTTTCGGAGGGAGGGATTGACCGTGAACAACGCTTGGGATCAGATCAAAAACCTGGTCTGGAACGTTTTCAATCGCCCCACCATTGCCGATGTGCTGGATATTTTTATCGTCGCCTATCTGATCTACAAGCTGCTGATGCTGACCAAGGAGACCCGGGCCAGCGCCGTTTTGAAGGGACTGGTCATGCTGATCGCAGCCAGCTGGATCAGTGACCTTCTGGGCCTGACCGCCCTGAGCTGGGTCTTACAGAACGTGGTGGCCAACGGCGCGGTGGTGCTGGTGATCCTGTTCCAGCCGGAGCTGCGCAAGGCGCTGGAGCAGATCGGCCGGGGAGCCATCCGCGAGCGGGCCACGGGCAGCGAAAGCGCCCAGATCGTCTCCGAGATCACCCACTGTATGCTGAACCTGAGCCGCCGCCGGGTGGGCGCGCTGATCGTGATCGAACAGCGCATCGGCCTGAAGGACGTGGTGGAGACCGGTACGACCCTCAATTCCGAAATTTCCTCCGCACTGCTGGAAAATATTTTCGAGCCCAACACGCCCCTGCATGACGGCGCGGTGGTCATTCGCGGCAACCGCATCATGGCCGCTGCCTGCATCCTGACCCTGAGCGAAGGCAAGGGCATCAGCCGGGAACTGGGCACCCGCCACCGGGCTGCCATCGGTATTACCGAAACCACGGACGCTATCTCCCTCATCGTCAGTGAGGAGACCGGCACCATCTCCGTGGCCCGGGAGGGTCATCTGACCCGCCATCTGGATCGTGCGGGACTGGAACAGGTGCTTACCTCCATTTATCAGCAAAAAGAGACCGGCCTTCTGTCCAGCCTGCTGGAGAAAACCAAACGGCGAAAGGGGGACGCGGCATGAATACCGAACCCAAGCGAAACGAGACCGGCAGCGTCCGTCAGGCGCTGCGTCAGGCGCCCGCCCGTTTTTTGCGGGTATGCCTGCATAACTGGGGCTGGAAACTGCTGTCCCTTTTTCTGGCGGTCTGCCTTTGGGCGGGCCTGATCACGCAGGATCCCACACTGACCCGGGAGCGGGTCTTCAACGACGTGCCCGTCACCGTCACCGGTACGGACACGCTGATCGGCAACGGGCTGATCGTGGTGTCCGGGTTGGAGGACGAGAATCTTTCCGTGCGGCTGCGGGCGGATGTGCCCCAGCGCTCCTATTCCAACGCACAGGCCTCCAACTATAACCCCCGGGTGGATGTGAGCCGCATCACCGAGACTGGCGAGCAGACCCTGCGCATTCAGACCTCCTCTACCACGACCTACGGCACCGTCACGTCCGTTTCGCCGGAAAGCCTGACCGTGGTGGTGGACGAGTATGTGACCAATTACCGCGTGCCGATCACGCTGAACGTGACCGGCAGCGCGCCCGACGGCTATTATGCCTCCACGCCCCAGCTGGCCCCCAGCACGGCGGCCGTCAGCGGCCCCCGCACCATTGTGGATCAGATTTCCAGCATTGTGGCGGATTATGACCTGTCCCGGCTCAGCGCCAAGGAGGGACAGGTGCGTTCCGCCCTGTCCATGCGGGTGCTGGACGCGGACGGCAACGAGCTGGACGGCTCCCTGCTGCGGGTGACCAACGCGGGCGTGACCCTGCGCACCGTCACCGTGGAGCAGAATCTCTATCCCACCAAGACCCTGACCGTTTCCGATCTGGTTCGGCTGGAAGGCGAACCCGCCGCGGGCTATGAAGTCAAGAGCGTGACCATCACGCCCGTTACCGTGCTGGCCGCGGGCGACGGCACCGCGCTGGATACGCTGGACACCCTGTTCACCACTTCGGCCATCGACCTTGACGACCGCAGCGAGGGCTTCGCCACGGAGCTGAGTCTGCGCAAGCCGTCCACGGTGAATTATCTGAGCACCGATACCGTGACCGTACAGGTGGAGATCGAGCCCATCATCACCACCCAGAGCTTCAGCGGAGTAAAGCTGTCCGTGCGCAATATCCCGGAGGGACTGTCCGCCGGACTGGCCCAGCGCACCATTGACGTGGATGTGACCGGCCCGCAGAATGCGGTCTCCCGGCTGTCCACCGCAAAGATGTCCGCCTATGTGGACGCCTCCGGCCTGACGGTAGGCGAATACGCCCTGCCGGTCATGCTGGTGCTGGACGCGGACGACCCGGACACCCTGACCTGGACGGCTACGCCCTCCAAGGCCAGCGTCACGCTTCTGACCAAATAATTTTTCGGGAAAGGGGCCGGTGAATGAACGGCTTTACCAATTCCATTCTGTCGCTGCTGCTGAGTTGGATCCGGCTGCTGATCGGCCAGATCTGGGCTGCACTGAACAGTGAAAACGGCAGCCGCGCACTTTCCTTTCTTCAGAGCAACTGGAAATTTCTGGTGGTCTGTCTGGCGGTGGGCGGCTTTGTGGCCGACCGGCTGGTATATTTTCTGCGCTGGCGACCCGACACCGTCTGGCGCAACCGCCGCAAGGCCCGCCGCTCCCAACGCCGGCAGGATTTCTCTCAGGAATACGTCCCTACGGTGGAAAATCGCCAGCCCGTTTCGCCTGCCCAGTGGGAGGAACCCCTGCCGGAGGAGGAACCCACCATGGTCTACCGGGGCGGCAATCCTTCCTACGTTGCTTCGGGCTATCTGCCCCGGGAGGAGCACCGCGCCGTACAGGACGAGCACTGGCAGCAGACCCCGTCCGCCCCGGCGCAGCCCCAGCAGGCGACTTGGGCGGTGCCCAATGAAAGCGCCGGTTTTGACCCGGTCTTTGACGAGGATCTGGGTGGATGGGAGCACGGCGACACGCTGGTGCGCCCGGACACGATTCAGCAGGCGGCGCAGGGCATGGAGCAGACCTTCGGCGCTGCCCAGCCAGAGCCGTTGAACTACATCCGGGATATGCAGGCGGGTTTTGCCCGTCCCCTGCCGCCGGAGCAGCTTTACGCCGCTCCGCAGACGCAAAATGTGTCTGCGCCAAACGGTTACACGCCCAACGAACCAACTGCTCAGCCCTATGAAAACAACGCGCCCATCCATCCCGGTTTGGACGCGGCCAGCTTTCAGCGCAACATCGGCTGGAATCCGTCCGACACGGCCCCGCAGGAGCCTGCGCCCGACTTTTACTCCTTTGCCGACGCGGAACGCTCCCGGGTGGAGAGCGCACAGGCCAAACCTCGCAATCCCTTTGCGGCGCTGGCCCGTAAGGCCCGCGATTTCGTGGGTGTGGATGCGGAGGACGACACCCGTTCCATCCATGACTGGCAGCCTACCGTGCCTGTGCACAAGGCATTCCGCGAGCCGGTCTATCCCAAGAATCCCAACAACCATCAGCAGGAAGGGCCTTCGGCATAAGGCCCTTCTTTTATGCCCGGAGTTTATGTTTTGAACGGAGGTTCCCCATGAGCGAAGCCTATCCCCTGCCGCCGGTTTTTCAGGAGCGGATCCGCGCCCAGCTGGGAGCAGAAGCGGACGACTATTTTGCCGCGCTGGCCCAGCCCTATGTGCGCGGGCTGCGGCTCAATCCCCGCAAGCCGCTGGCCGATCCCGCGGCCCTGATCGAAGGGCTGGGGGAGCCGGTGCCGTGGCAGCTCCGGACGGGGCGCTATCTGTCGCAGGAAAGCACGGCGGGCGCGCAGCCCCTGCACGAAGCCGGGGCGTACTATATTCAGGAACCCAGCGCCATGGCGGCGGTGGCAGTGCTGTCTCCCCGGCCCGGCGAGCGGGTGCTGGATCTCTGCGCCGCCCCGGGGGGAAAGAGCACCCAGATCGCCGACGCGCTGGAGGGTCGGGGGCTGCTGGTCAGCAACGAGCCGGTACCGAGCCGTGCGAAAATTCTCAGCCGCAATCTGGAACGAATGGGCGTGACCAACGGACTGGTCGTTTCTGCCGAGCCGGAGCAGCTCGCTCCCCGGTGGGCAGGATTTTTCGACGCGATTCTGGTGGACGCCCCCTGCAGCGGCGAGGGCATGTTTCGCCGCCACCCGGAGACCCGCGCCGAATGGACGGAGCAGTCCCCGGCAGGGTGCGCGGCCCGGCAGAAGCGCATTCTAAACTCCGCATGGGCCATGCTTCGCCCCGGCGGGCGGCTGGTCTATAGCACCTGCACCCTGAATACCGAGGAAAATGAAGGGGTCATTAACTGGATGCAGCAGGCGGTTTCCGATTGCGAAACCGCCGCGTTTACCATTCCCTCCGGGGAGGGCGCGAAACTGGACGCGCCCGGCGGGACGCTGCATCTCTATCCCCACCGGGTCAAAGGGGAAGGGCATTTTGTGGCCTTGCTGCGCAAGTGCGGCGACGAACCGCCCGCGCCCGCGCTTGCCCCGGGGGATGCTCTGGCCAAGCCGGACAAGCCGCTTTTACAAGCCTACGAGGCCTTTGCCAAAGCCGTCGGCGCGGCGTTGCCGACCGCCAATGCCCGTTTAGGAGACGCGCTGCTCTCCGCGCCGGAGCTGCCGCCCTTACAGGGGGTCAGGGCCTTACGGGCCGGGGTACAGCTGGGGGCTTTGAAGGGCAAGGTATTTCAGCCCGATCACGCATTGGCGCTGGCAATGAGCCCGACTGCCGGATTCCCGTCGTTTTCTGTTTCCCCGGCTGAAGCCCGGGCGTATCTCCGGGGCGAGGTACTTCCCTGCCCGGACTCCTTCTCCGGGTTTTATCTGGTCTGCTACGAATCTCTCCCCTTAGGGTTTGCCAAGGCCTCCAACGGCCAGCTCAAAAACCACTACCCCAAGGGCCTTCGGCAGCAGCAGGGGTAGTACCCCTGCACCCCGGACTGCGCGCTATGCGCGCAGGGGCACACGAGGGAAAGCCGGTTGGCTGCAGAGCTACCGCCGCTCGGCAAGGGGCAGTGCCCCTTGACCCCACACCGCGCCTATAGGGCGCGGGACGCTCGAGAGAAAGCGGGTTAGCTGCAGAGCTACCGCCGCTCGGCAAGGGGCAGTGCCCCTTGACCCCACACCGCGCCTATAGGGCGCGGGACGCTCGAGAGAAAGCGGGTTGGCTGCGGAGCTACCGCCGCTCGGCAACGGGCCTCGCGGCTCGCGGGTCTGGTGTGGATTTTTTGCTATCAGTTAAGGTCCTCCCCGCCATAAATTGCTCCCTCGTCTAATCATCTACCCATTCCATATCCTGTTCAACATCCCAGAAAGATTTTCCGTTCCAGATTTTAGCTTCTAAGAATGCTTCAACTGGATAATGCGTTGCGTTCCCTTTCCAGATATGCTTTTCTCCATTGTCTGTCATTTCGTATAAGCAGAGATCAAGACTGCCGTTATTCGTCCATCCTTCCAGAAAGTATTTTTTTCCTTCATAGAGAAACCAAAGCTCATCTCCATAATGAATGTGATCAACAAACTCACGAACATCACCATTTTTCAATTTTAGGCACCCTCCTTAAAGTAAATGAAATATAAATTACATCCTTAGTCATCCACCCACTCAATATCTTGTTCGGCATCCCAGAATGTTTTTCCGTTAAAGAGAGGTGCATCTATAAAAGCCTGCTTACACTGCTCAATAGTGGCGGCATCATGGCTCCATATTTCTTTATTGTTTGCTGGTTGATATTGTATTACTTCCATGTGTACTGTATTTGAATCAGGCATATACCCCTGAAACCAGTATTTTATTCCCTTGTAAATATAAATGGTATCTTGACAAGAATAAATTCTGTCCAGAAAATCGTTAGGATTACCACCAATCATATATGTTTGACTCCTTTGAAATATTTCTTGTATTTTGTTTTCATATCATCAGTAAGCATTTTTGCATTAGACCGTTCAAATGAGCCTGTTTTGTTCATGCTGAAGCGAGTATCATATAGATGATAGTGTAAGACAGGCGTATGGCGATCTCCGGTAAGAGACTGCTCTGGATGATGCAATTTCAAAACCATTGATGGGAACGCAGGATACTCCATACTCTACAAACATTCTGACAACGATACGTTTGATTTCTTCGTATCTTTGATTTGATAATTGAATTGCCAATCCTTACTCCTCCCCGAACAGCGCATCAATCAGAGCTTTCTTTTCCTGATCCGTCATAGAAGAAGCATTTCTTGCAATCATACGGCGAACCTGGTGATAGTTGAACGCATCGTTCTCAATTCCCAAAAGATAATCGGACGTTGTGTGTAATGCAATTGCCATATTGGCAATTACATCTGGTTTTGGTTCTCGTGTTCCGGCAATATACCGTGACATAGCGGCTTCTGTAATACCGATTCGCTCAGCTAGTTCCTTCTGCTGAATTCCCTGCTTGCGCAGCATCTCGGATATTCTCTCTCCTAGTGTCTTGCCCATAAGTATTTCCTCCTATCGTCAAGCCTCACTTATCAGCCTGATTTTATGATACGTATAACTTGCCAAAATGTCAAAATTCGTTACAAAATCGAAACGATTTCAGACGTTATCAATGCGATTGCTAGTAATCATTCACTTCAGTCTTTGGCCCCCAGCTAGGCGATATGGAAAAGAAAAAAAGCCCGGCAGCATCTTTGCCGGGCTTTTTCATGTAAATAGGATCACTCGCCGACTTTCAGGTTGGAAAGCAGCGCGTCGCTCCACAGCGTTTGCCAGAGAGCGTTCCAGTCACTTTCGGGCAGATCGGACAGGGAAACCGTTTCGGAGGGAACCGCATCGGGCACCCAAGGGGTGCGGGTGGTTCCGTTGAGGGTGAAAGTGCGCCCCGTCCGCTGGCCGCCGCCCACAGTCAGCACCGCGTTCAGCTCGGTGGCCGATTTCTGGGGGCTGTGGGAGGCAAAGGTCATATCCAAGTTCAGGTCGTATTCGTCAAACTCCTGCGCGTCCGGGGTCTCCTGATCGGGGGTCAGGCTCAGCTCCCACTGGATGCGGCAGCTGTCCCGGCCATTGTCCTCCTTGCCGTTGGTGGTCTGGCTGCGAAAAAGGAAGGCCACGGCCAGCGGCTTTTCCTGCTCGCCGTCGGCCACGGTGAAGGCCGCTTCGCCGGTGGGCTGGCTGATCAGCGTCCCCTGAGTGACGCTCACGTCCGTCATGCTGCTATAGGTGAAATACCGCAGCGTAACCAGCCGCTCCTGACTTTCCACGGTAATCTCGCTGCTGGGTTCGCTGTCTTCCGTCGTGGTCAGGCTGTAGCCCAGCGTGACCGCGCCCATGTCCGGGTCGGAGTAGGGCATGGAGACCTTCAGCGACAGCAGGTCGCCCTTCAGGGAGACCGTTCGGTCGATGACCAGATCGTCCGCCAGCGGCAGCGCTTCCACCGCCGCAAAATAGTAAGGCTGCCATTCCGGGTTCAGATACAAGGCCGTCTGTTCCTCGCCAAAGTGATTTTTCAGTCGCTGGATCAGGTCTTCGTCCCCCAGCACGTCCAAAATCAGCTGCTTCAGCTGTGCCTTAACGTTGGAGGGCGCGATGCGGTACTGGGCGCTGAGCGTGCCGGTGCCGTCCTCCAGCTTGCCGATATTTGTGCGTCCCCGGTAGCCCTCCATCCAGATGTCCATCCGGGTCAGGCAGGTCTCCAGTGCGGGGGCCAGCCATTCGTCCGGCGTGTTCATCGAGGAAAGCAACGGCAGCATCCGCAGAAAGGAAACGGGAATGCCGTTTGCCTTGAGCGTGTCGGCCAGCAGAGTGTCCAGCGCTGCGCCTGCGCTGCCCTCGCTTTGCTCGGTACGGGTTCCGTTGAGCTCGTACCACTGGCCGGACCAAAGGTCGGTCTGAAAACGCAGAGCCGGGTCTTCCCATTGAAAGCGGAAGGTATTGCGGGCGGTCTCGCCGTCCATCAGCCGAAGATCCAGCCGCTGCTGCTCCACGGTCTCACTGTTTTTCCGGGTGTGGATGTAGTCCCACTGGAAGGAAAGGGGCGCGTCGGCCCCGTCGGTCTGCACTTCCAGCGTGCCGGAAAAGCCGCTGCCCGCGTCCAGCTGCTTGATCAGCTTTTCCGCCACCGTGTAGCCCTGCAGGCTTTCGGCCAGCGCGCCAGTGCACAGGCACAGGCACAGCGCCAGCGCGCCCCAGAAGCGGAGTAGTCCGTTCCGTTTTCCCATGGGTCGGCCTCCTTTGATGGCTTGAGCTTTACAGTCCCAGCAGGTTCAAAAACGCCTGATAATCCTCGTCGGACATGGAATCCGAAAGCAGCGCGGAGTCGCCGTCCGGCAGCGCCGCCAGCGCGGGAAGCAGCTTGCCCGCCGCCCGTTGGAACAGCTCGCCCTGCAGCGCCGCCAGCGCGGCCGCGTCGGCGGTGTCCAGATCGACGGTCGTCAGGGTGGAGGGGGCGGTGTATTCCGTCACGCCCACGGGCGTTTCGCCTACCTGATAGGAGCCGGACTGCATGGCCTGCAGTGTGTCCGTGTTCTGCTGCACGCTGGAGCCGTCGATGGTGATCTGCACGGTGGGGGCGGAGTCGTCGCTGCTGCTGGCAGCGGCCAGTGCCTGCACCGGGTCGAAGGACGTATCGCCGAAGTGAAGCACATATTCGCCTGCGGGAGTTTTGCCGTTCAGCCGGGCCACGTTGATTGTGCCGCTGAGCACGCCGCCCGCCCATTTCAGCTCGGGCACCAGCTCGGTGGAGGTAGTGGAGCTGGTCTTTTCCTTGGAATCCTGCTGCTTGACGGTGTCCATGATACTGCCGGACACCGCTGTGCCGCCGTCCGCGTCCCGGCCGGTAAGGTCGTATTTCCGGGTGGTGGTCAGGGTCAGCTTGCCTTCCTTCAATTCCAGCGAGCTCTGGACGGTCAGCTTCCGCCCGTCCTCACTGACGGACTGGCTGCGGCTGGCCTCCGCCGTCCGCTTGTCGATCTTCCCTTTGGGCCGGTTGAATTCCAGCTTGTAGGTGTCCGTATCGTTGCCGTTTTCGCCCCGGGCGAAGGCCCACTGGTAGGCGATGGTATAGTTGACGTCCTCGATGGCCGCGTTGCCCTTGATGTAGACGGCAAGATCGTCCCCATCCTCGGCGGTGCGGTATAGGGCTACGGTAAAGCCCTTTTTAAGGGTCAGGCTTTCCATTTGCTGGCGGAAGGCTTCGTCCATGCCGCAGGACAGCACCGCCGCGATCTGGGGTTTGAGGGCCTCGGCCTGTTCGGCGGTCAGCTTGGCCAGCCGCACCCATTTGCCCTTGCCCACGTTTTTGATCGTGTAGTTGGCTTTCTTTTCCTCGGCGTAGGGCTGGATCGCGTCCGTCAGCTGGCGGTAGCAGGCTTCCGCCTCGGTCAGGGCCGCGTTCAGGTCAAAGGAACCGCCGGGCAGCGCGTCCGTGCCTTCCTCTGCCGGTTCAGCGGTCTCGTTCTCCGGGAAGAGCGCGTCCAGCGCGCTTTGGGCGGAGGTCAGCTCCCGGTTGGGCAATAGCTCCGTCCGAAGCACGGAGCGGCCGTTTTCCTGCGTCTCCTCCAGCGTGAACAGACTGTCCCCGTCCACCGAAATGCCCATGGAGGTATCATTCCCGCTGACGCGGCCCTCCACGGTGATATGCTTGAGCACGTTGTTGAGCAGGGTCAGGGTGCTGTCGTTATAGGGCAGCAGGTTCTTGATCTCGTAGCTGACGGAGAGCTGCGCTTCGTCACCCTCGATCCACGGGGACAGCAGATTGACCATGTCCAGCGCGTCCGCTTTGGCCGGGGCAGCGCCCGCCGTCAGGCAAAGGCACAGGATCAGCGCCAGCGCCTTCGCCGCTCTTTTGATTGCGTTCTTCATTCTTGATCCTCCTGACCGCGGACTTCTTCCCAAAGGCGGAGGAGCAGTCCGCGCAGCTCCTCCTCGGTTTTGGCCATGTTCAGCTCCCGGCGCAGGGCCGTAGCTCCGCGCATTCCGCCGATGTAGTGGCCCAGATGCTTGCGCATTTCCAGCACGCCCTGCCGGGGGCCTTTGTAGCCCACCATCCATTCCAGATGGAGCAGCGCCACGTCGATGCGCTCCCGGGCCGTGACCGGCGTGACGGGCCGGCCGTCCAGCGCCTCCCGTGCGCCCCGGAACAGCCACGGATTCCCCATGGCTCCCCGGCCGATCATCAGGCCGGAGCAGCCGGTCTCCCGCAGGATGCGCGGCGCGTCTTCGGGGGCGAATACGTCGCCGTTGGCGATCACAGGGATGGAAAGCTGCTCCCGCACCCGGGCGATGGCGCCGTAGTCGGCCTGTCCGGAGTACTGCTGCTCCCGGGTACGGCCGTGGACGCACATCCACCGAAGCCCCAGCGACTGGGCGGCCCTGCCCAGCTCCACGGCGTTCATGGATTGCCGGTCGAAGCCCAGCCGGGTCTTGAAGGTGACGGGCAGGGTGGTATGATTCACCACGGCCTCCATCACCTTGTAGGCCTGATCCGGGTTCAGCAGAAGGGCGCTGCCCTCTCCGATGGAGACCACCTTCCGGGCGGGACAGCCCATGTTGATATCCAGCGAGCGGAACCGGCCCAGCTCGGTGATCTTCTGGGCGGCCTCGCCCATGACGACCGGGTCTTTGCCGAAGAGCTGGCAGGCGGTATTGGTCTCCTCCGGGTGTACCTGTAAAAGCTGGGTATATACCCGGTTCCCGGGCTTGGCGCACAGGTAGCCGATGGCGGAGACCATCTCCGAACAGGCATATTCCGCACCCATTCGGTAGCACAGCACCCGCAGAGGCCAGTCGGTGATGCCCGCCATGGGCGCTAATGATAAAACGGGCAGTCGCTCCAAATTCATCCCATTCTTTTCCGTCATCTTTTATGCCCGCACACAGGGGAACGCTGCAATACGTCCGCCGCAGCCCGCATAGGGGATCAGGGTCAGTCGGTAGGCGGGGCCCATCTGGCAGTTCTGGGGCGGGGGCAGGATGAAGCCCTTCTTTTCTTTCCAAAGGGGCGCTTCACAGGCCGTGACCAGCACGTTCAGCTCGCCGTCCTCCTCGCTGACGGTGACGCTTTCGCCGGACACCAGCGCATAGCGCCATTCCATCTCTGCGCCGGGCAGGGGCAGCGCCATCAGCGTGCTGCCACAGAAAACGGACAGGCTGCCCCGGTAGCCGGTTTCCAGCCGGGGAGACGAGGCAAGCGTCAGCACGATGGTGTCGCCGCTCTGGAACAGCCGGGTCAGGGGGAATTTTTCTCCGGGCTGGGCCTGCACGGGCTTGCCGCCGTTGACACTGACCGTAGCACTGTCCGCCCAGCGGGGCACCCGCAGTTCCAGCGTGAACTGGACGGGCTGCTTCAGCTCGGCCTGCAGGGTGATCTCCTTGCGGCTCAAGCCCTTCACAGCGGCGGTCATGCGCACGGGCACACCGCCCAGCCGGGTAATGCAGCCGCCCTCCACGGGCAGCATATAGGTCAGGGTGCTGTCGTCCCGGCTCAGCCAGACGCTGCGCCGCAGGGCGTACAGCGCCCGCAGCAGGGCACTTACATCCTCCTTTTCAGGCGCGGCGTGAAGCTGGCAGCTTTCATCGTCCGACAGGCGGTTGGTGGGTTCCAGCGTGCGCAGACCCGCCTCGGTCAGAAGGTCGGGCAGGGCGTTTTCCCATATCAGCTCCAGCCGCTCGGCAAAGGCATTTTCGCCGGTGAAGCACAGCGCGTCCGCGTAGGCCTCGATCTGCGCGCACAGCGCGTCCAGCTCCACCGCCCGGGCGGGGTCCCGGCCCGCCAGATAGGGGTCGGCAGCAAATGCGCCGCAGGGCATTCCGTGATAGCGGTTCAGGGCGTTCAGACCCGTCAGCGGCGCAGCCGCGTCCCGGCCGGAGCCGCTGTACTGGCCCAGAAAGACGGTCATGGCCAGCGCGTCCGCCGCGCCCTTGCCCATGGCGAAGCGATCCATACGGTCGTAGAAGGCTTTTTCCTCCGGGGTATTGCCCTGGGATTCCCGCCGGTACTCCCGCTGGAAGGGGAACATGTGCATCAGGCCGGACACGTCCGGCAGCTGGCCCCGCATGGTCTCCAGCAGGTTCAAAAGGAAGGGCTGGCCTGTGCGGCGGTACAGATCGACCGTCAGCCGCAGTGCGTCCGCTCCGCAGGCGAACAGGGCTTCCTCACTCAGCTGGGGCAGCGCCTGCGCAAAGGCCCGCATGGCTCCCAGCACCCGCAGCATTCCCTCTTTATCCCGGCTCATGGCCGCCAGCATGGAGGCGCTCCATACGATCTCCACAAAGCGGGACGGATCGGCGGGCAAAAGCGCCGCGGCGGCCTCCACGTCGGGCATGGGAGGCAGCTGGGCATAGCCGCCCAGCTTGGTGGCCAGCACGGAGTCCAGCGTGGACATATGGCGGGGACTCACCATGTTCAGCACCTGCTGGATCCGGGCTTTCATCGGCCCTTCGGGGTGCAGGGCGGCGTCGGACAGGGGCACATAGGCGGGGTTGACCAAAGGGGCGCGGCGGTAAGCGGAAGCGGCAGGCATCGGACTTCTCTCCTTCATACATAAGCATCGGCATATGCCGATAATTCGCTCTATTCTACCTTATTATAGCGAAAAAACACTATCCGTCAATGTGCTTGTCCCAGAAGGGGGAAAAGGGAAGAAGGAGGAAGACGGCAGTCTGGCAGGATGCAAAAAATGGCTGAGGGTACGGAATCTCCTTTTCCATTGCCCTGCGCCCGTCTGAAAATCGGTTGACGGATCAAATACGGGTCGTTATAATCATTCTGACTGGTTCACAAACCCGCAATGCATGGAGGGGTGCTTTCATGGCAGAAAACAGGGAACTTCCGATGTGCCCGGTGGAAACGACGCTTTCCCTGATTTCAGATCGCTGGAAAGTGCTGATCCTCCGGGATCTGTTCACTGGGACCAAGCGCTTCGGGGAGCTGAAAAAGTCTCTGGCCGGCGTATCTCAGAAGGTGCTGACGGCAAATCTGAAGGATATGGAAGCCAGCGGCCTTTTGACGCGCAAAGCCTATCCCGAGGTGCCGCCCCGGGTGGAATACACCCTGACGAAAACGGGCGAGAGCCTGAAGCCGGTTCTGGGCGCGATGTTTGATTGGGGAATGGACTATAAGCAGAAGAATCACTCCCCATCCAACGAGCAGGTCGCCACGCTGGGAGAGGCGCTGCATTGAGCACAGGCCGTGCCGGGAATCCCGTTGGGGCAGGGCCGTTTAGAAGAGAAAAAGCAAAAGGAGGTTTTGCTGTGCCGGCAAAACAATCGGAGGGCCGTCTGTGGGTACGGCTGATGAAAAAACACCGGGTGGCCAAAAGCGCCGTCGCGCCCTGCCGCCGGGACGATCCGCAGGAGGCCCTGCGGCAGATCTTGCCGGGGCTGGACCTGAGCCAGCCGGTGTGGCTGCCCCGCCATCAGGCAGACTGGGACGAATACGCCATGACCCGTTTCCGCGCCGGGGATTTTATCGACGCTTTTCCCTACGATAGCATGGAGCTGAGTTATATCTATCCCGAGGACGAAAAGCGCCCCGCCCGGCGGCGCGACCCGGCGGAGGAAGCCTGAAAAGATCCGCTCGGAAAGGTTTTTGCCCTCTAAAGGAAAGTTTGGGCTGTTCAACCGGGAAAAAATCATGTATAATGCAGATATCACCCTGATTAAAGGAGGAATTTTTCCCATGCCAATGGTCAATACGAAGGAAATGTTCAAAAAGGCCTACGAAGGCGGATACGCGATCGGCGCTTTTAACGTCAACAATATGGAGATCATCCAGGGCATCACCGAGGGCGCGAAGATGGAAAACGCTCCCCTGATCCTGCAGGTGAGCAAGGGCGCCCGCGCCTATGCCAAGCACGTGTACCTGATGAAGATGATCGAAGCCGCCATCGAGGATACCGATCTGCCTATCGTGGTGCATCTGGATCACGGCCCCGACTTCGAGACCTGCAAGAGCTGCATCGACGGCGGCTTCACCAGCGTTATGATCGACGGCAGCCACCTGCCCTTCGAAGAGAACATCGCCCTGACCAAGAAGGTCGTGGAATATGCTCACAGCCAGAAGAACTACGTCACCGTTGAGGCCGAACTGGGCCGTCTGGCGGGCGTGGAGGACGATGTGAAGGTTTCCGCCGAGGATTCCAGCTATACCCATCCCGACGAAGTGGAAGAGTTCGCCACCCGCACCGGCTGCGACAGCCTGGCCATCGCTATCGGCACCAGCCACGGCGCGTTCAAGTTCAAAGGCGAACCCAAGCTGCGCTTCGACATTCTGGAAGAAGTGGGCCGCCGCCTGCCCGGCTTCCCCATCGTGCTGCACGGCGCTTCCAGCGTCATTCCCGAGTATGTGGATATGATCAACCAGTACGGCGGTCATATGCCCGGCGCTCAGGGCGTGCCCGAGGCCATGCTGCGCAAGGCTGCCACCATGGCGGTGTGCAAGATCAACATCGACAGCGACCTGCGTCTGGCCTTCACCGGCGAAGTCCGCAAGCACTTTGCGGAGCATCCGGATCACTTCGATCCCCGTCAGTACCTGACCGACGCCCGTGACGGCATCCGCAACATGGTGCGCCACAAGATCGTGGACGTGCTGGGCTGCAACGGCAAGGCCTGATCGGAACTCCTTTTCTGAATCAACACAGCCGCCCCGGAATTTTTCCGGGGCGGTTTTTCTATTGCAAAATTCGGTTCAATGTGGTATATCAATAGTATACTTTTTAATACGGAGGTATACTTCTGTGGGCGCAAATCAGAAGGAAGCCGTGGCAGCGCTGCACCGGGAGCGGATGCTGGCGGCGGCAGAGGAGCTTTTTCAGCAAAAGGGCTTCGAACAGACCACCATCGACGATATTTCCAAAGCGTCCGGCTACAGTCGGCGGACGCTGTACGCCTACTATGTCAACAAGGAGGATTTCCTTCGCCAGATCGTCCGAAAGGGACTTCGGCAACTGGACGGGGCGCTGGAAGCCGCCGTGGGCCGGAAAACCTTCGAAATTCGGTATTTTGCCGCCTGCGAAGCCATTCTCCGTTACCTGCGGGAATGTCCTCAGTCGGCGGCGCAGGTTCAGCAGGTACAGCCGCAGCGGCTGGACGGCAACGATCCGACCGTGGGCGAAATATTGGCGCTGGGGCAGCGGATCAACGAGCGGCTGGCGGAGATGATCCGGCAGGGACAGGCGGAAGGGACCGTGCGGGCAGCTCTGCATCCGGAGCGCTGCACGATGGTGCTATGGTCGGCCTTGAGCGGACTGAACGATACCCTTCAACGGCAGGGAGCCTTTCTGGCGGAACAGTTTGAAATTTCGCAGGAGGAATTTCAGTGGGAAGCGCTGGAACAGCTGCTCTTTTCGCTGCGAAAGGAACAGCCATGAAGCTGGAATGTGGTTTGACGGCGGGAAACGCCGAGGGTGAAGTCGACCGTCTGCTGGCAGTCAGCCGCAAGGCGGAAGAGGGACTGCCGCTGACGGAAGCTCAGGCGCGGGCGGTCGCCCAGGCCCACGGCGAAGCCCTGCGCCGAACGGGACGTATCGAGTTCGGCAAAAGCGCCGCCGAAAAGCTGGCGGAGATTTTCGCCGGTTCCCCGTGGCTGACTCGCGAAGAACAGGGGCAGCAGCTGGCCGAACTGGCGGCGCTGTTCTACGACTGCCGTGCCGAGCTGCCGGACAGCCTGCCTGACGGCTGGCTGCTGGAACAGATGCGCCGGGCGTTCGACGGCTCCTGCCGGGGCTGCATGGAGCTGATGAACGACTGCTTTCTGCTGCAGCTGCCCCGGCATTTGCGGCAGGGCGGCCGCCCGGGGGATTTCGGGCGGCGGTGAGCGGCATTTTTCCCAAAGCAGATAAACAAAAAACGCCGGTCAAACCGGCGCGTAGGGCTGAAAAAAGTCCGAGGCTCGTAACCTGTTCGCGAAGTCCGGGGTCCAATTCCCCGGGGGAGCTATGCAGGACGGCCTCTCTTGCAGTATACGCGTCGCAGACAACCCTGTCAACGGGAATTTTGCGGAACAGGCATGGAAACTTTGTTCCTTGATGCGCAAAGAAAGGAAGAAATGATGGAAGCCAACGCTCTGGCAAATGGACAGGGGATCGACCCCCAAAGGCTGCGCCCCGGGGATTATTTCGCTTCGCTGACGGAGGAAGCCCTTGCCTGCGGGCTGCTGACAGAGGATGACCTTGCCCGTTTGCAGGCACAGCTGCCGGGACTGCTGCGCCGCATGGCCGCCGAATATGTCGGGGAGGGCTGCGGCTCCCTGCCGGTGGAGACCGCCGGGGAAATGCTGCGTTCCCTGCAATTTGCCATTGGCGCGGCGCTGAAGGGCTATGCGGCCTCGGAACAGGCCGCGATAGCGCTGAAGGAACGGCCATTGAACGAACTGTACGACGAAGGGCTTTGCCGGGTGCGTCAAAAGCTGCGGACGGTGCGGCTTTTGCAGCGGAGGATCCTGAGCCGATTGTTTCAGACCCCGAATGGATTCTGGCGTTCCACCATCGAAGGCGGGGTCAACGGGTTCTTTCGACTGTACCGGCCGGAGTTTGCCGCCCATGAAATTCACATCACAGCGGATTATCCGCCCTTGCTGGGCCGGCCCGCCTTGCAGGGCGTGGAATTTATGGAGCGCTATCTGCAGGAGATCGACGGAGAAAACGCCTTTCTGCGCACCTTTCCTCCCCGGGCGGTACACCGGCTGCTGCTGGGCCTGAGCCGGGAATACGCCAGCGCGCCGGTGAACCTGTTCGAGCCGGTCTGCCTGTCGGCGCTGGGGCTGGCGCTGTGCGGACGCTCTCCGCTGGCACTGGACTTAACGCCCGACGAGGTGGAAAAGCTGGCCCGCGGTTTCGAAAACAGAACGATGATCCGTCCGGCACTGGAAAACGCCCTGAACCGGCTGGGGGAGCAGCTGGCGCTGCCGGGCCGGGCGCTGCGCTATGCCGCCCAATGTCTGCCCAAGCTGGAGGAAACCGTCCGTGCCGCACTGGAGCTGGGAAAGCCGGAACGGGCGTTTCTGCTGCCCGCCGATGAAAATGTCCCCGAGCCGGAGCTGTTCTACGGCGAAAGCATGGACAGTCGGGATTATGAGCGCCTGTTGGCACGGCTGGTTCAGGCGGATTCCCCGGAGGAGCAGACGGCGCTGATCGGGGAAAACGTCCATTCGCTGGCCGACTTGCTGGACCTGCTCACCGATCTGGACGCGGGAGACGATGCGCTCGTCGCACTGGTGAAGCGTCTGCCGCCGGATGCGCTGGCGGGGCTTCGGACCCATTACGCCGACGGCCTGCTGGCCGAACGGGAGGCTGACCGGCGGCTGTGCCGCGCGTTGGACGGAAAATAGCCTTATGCCTTTTCGAGAATCAGCCATTCCTTGGCTTTTTCCACATCCGATTCAAAGCGGACGGCCATGCTGAAGGGGGCCAACCGTCGGGAAAGCTCCCGGCGGACTTTACTGTCCGCCCCCTGGCAAAAACGCCCCAGTCCGTCCAAATGCTCGAACCAGATCATCCCGCCGCGATAGGGCAGGGCAAAGGACTTTTTGCGGAACCCGGGCAGCTCCCGGCCAGATGGCTCCATGGCTTTCTCTGGCTTCATTTGTTTCCTCCCATGCTTTTCTTTATTATTCTCAATGATTAATCAAAAACGCTGAAAAAAAGCGAGTTCTTTCCTTCGGTGACAAAGGCCACGCATAGCGAGATCCAGTTCATACGCCGTCTGCCGGAAGGAAACTGTGGCAAAATCCCAATATCATCCGCAGAAATGGCTCATTTGTCCATTCTTTTCGCGGCAGTATCGAGATAAGCCCCCAACAACATTCATCCATCACCATTTCCACTCCCGCCCCACTTACCCTGGATGCGCCCCGCAAGTCCAGAGGGGGCGCGGCGTCACCCCGGTTGCATCGAAAGGCGGGGGACGATATAATAGAAGTTGTCCGCACGCAACTTTGGCGGGCCAGTCCACATCGGGAGGATTTTGACGATGGCGGAAGAAACCGAAAAAACGGCCTTTGAGCAGGCCGAAGACATACCCCAAACGGCAGAAACAGAAAAACAACGGAAATCCGAAGAAAAAAAACGGCAGAAGGCCGAAAAGCGGGCGGCGAAGGCGGCCCGGAGGATCGAAAAGGAGCAGGCGCGCCGGGAACGCTCCGTTCGCAAGCAGGCCGAAAAAACCGCACGCACCCCTCATTTGCGGGAAAAGGCGCTGTTTGAGCTTTGGGTGGGTGGCTTTGAAAAGGAGCATCAAGCCCTTCTGCGGGAATATTTTGACGGGCTGAACGCCCACCTGTCGCTGGCACGGGACGAGGTCATTCAGTTTCGCCGGGACTTCACCGCCGCCATCGATCTGCTGCTGCAGCTGGGCTGTCCGCTGGAGGAAGCCCTGACCCGTCTGAACCCGGAACGGCTGGGCGGCTTTTACGCATGGCCCGCCACGCTGTGGTTCCGGCTGGATGACGCGGCGAAAATTTATCCCCTGTCCATGAAGCACGGGCAGATGTCTGTGTTCCGGCTGGCGGCGGTTCTGAAGGAGCCGGTGAAGCCGGAGCTTCTGCAGATCGCCCTGCATTTCACTATCCAGCGCTTTCCCGGCTTTGCCACCACCGTGCGCAAGGGCTTTTTCTGGCATTATCTGGATCAGACCAAACGGCGCTACTGCATCCAGCCGGAGACGGATATTCCCGTCCGACCGCTGAAGATCGCCGCCAGCGGCTCTCAGAGCTTCCGGGTGCTGTATTATGAAAACCGTATCAGCGCGGAGTTTTTCCACATTCTGACCGACGCTACCGGGGGCATGTGCTTCCTCAAGACCCTGCTGGCGGAATATCTACGGCTACTGGGCACGGACTGCCCCTGCGGCGACGGCATTCTGGACGTGACCCGGCCGCCGCTGGCCGGGGAAAACGAAAACGCTTTCCCGGCGGCAGATCGCCGGGGCAAGGGCTCCGGCCTGACCGACCGGGCGGCCCTGCAGCTCAGCGGCCGGCTGGCCCCGGTGCACCCCTGTCGCATCCTGCACTTCGAAATGGACGCGGAAAAGCTGCGGGAGGCTGCCCGCAACCGGAACGCCACCGTCACGGCCTATCTGCTGGGGCTTCTGTTTTTGGCGGGACGGCGGGCCACGGAGGCCATGGGCGGCAGCTTCAACATTCAGGTGCCCGTCAATATGCGCAAGTTCTATCCCTCGCCCACGCTGCGCAATTTTTCCATGTACTGCGGCATTCGACTGGATATGGAGCAGGTGACCACACTGGACGACATTCTGCCGGAAATTCAGCATCAGCTGACGGAGAAAGCCTCCCGGGAGGCCATGACCGAGATGATCCATTCCTCCACCCGGCTGGTGAACTCGGTGCGCTTTGTGCCGCTGTTCATCAAGGCCCCCATCGCCCGGGTGATCTACGGCTTTCTGGGGGATAAAATTTTCACCAACACCCTGTCCAATCTGGGTGTGGTGAACCTGCCCCCGGAGATGCAGAGCCGGGTGGATCATCTGGAATTTTTGCTGGGCACGCTGGTGACGAATCGTGCGGGCTGTGCGCTGGTGACCTGCGGCGGCAAGGCCGTGCTGACCATCGCCAAGCAGACCGCCGACCCCTCGCTGGAAGAAGCACTGTGCCGCCTGCTGGACGGCGATCAGGTGCCCTATGCCGTGAAAGGAAGCGTTCTGTATGAAGGTTGAGTGCGTCTATCCCATCCCCCCCAAGCGCCGCATCCAGCGGCATCAGCTGATCTGCGCGGCCCGCTGGCCCTTTCTGGCGGCGGCGGTGGCCTGCCCGGTGGTGAACCTGTGCCTGGGCGGCAGCGCGTGGAGTCTGGTGGCCCTGTGGGGGCTGTGGATGCTCTGGGGCGATCTGGTGGCCCCGACAATGGTGGAATACAACCGGGTCAGCCAGTTCACCAAGGTACTGGCCCAGTGCTGCGGCCTTCTTTTGCTGATCGACCTGATCCTTGCCCCGGGCCGCATTCGGAACCTCCTGCCCATCGTGTGCTTTGCCGGGCTGACCGTGGCCGCCGTGCTGTTTTTCACCGATTTCAGCCGGCAGAAGCAGAACATCATCCCACTGATGCTGTTGTGTCTGGTGGCGTTCCTGTCGGCGGGCGTATGCCTGCTGGTGCCCGGCGTGGAAAGCCAGTGGGGGCTGATCGTACTGGCGGCCCTGTCCTTCGGACTGTTCGTGGTCTGCGCCGTCTGTCTGGGCGGCGGGTTTTTCCGCGGGCTGCATAAGTATTTTCATGTGAAGTAAAAAAGTTCCCTCGATTCCGCAGCGCCCAATTTGCTTCGGAACCGGGGAATTTTCTTTACAGCTCTGTTTTCTGGCCGACGGCATATCCTTGATCGTACACCCGCTGCAGCACCGCCGGGTCTCGTTCCAACCGGCCCATTTCGATGGGGCGGCGGGGACGGATGACCTTGGCGACGCCGTCCTGCTCCAGCTGGCGCAGACGGTCGAGACTTTGATTGTAGGCCTCGTGACGGCAGCGGAGCCGCTGCTGCAGGGCAGGATATTTTCCGTACCACAGGTCGCTAGGCAGGGAGGGCATGGGCCCCTTGCGGTAGGAACCGTCTCGGGTCAGGACGACTACCAGCCGGTCGTAGCCCAGCGTCCGCATGGCCTCGAAGGGGATGCTGTCCACGATGCCGCCGTCCAGATACAGCCCGTCCCCAACCGCCACGGGCTTGGAAACAAAGGGCAGCGACGCGGAGGCCCGCAGCGTGTCCATCTGCTCAAACACGTTTTCGATCAGGGGATATTCCGCATGGCCGGTCTCGATGTTGGTCACCACAGCGTAAAAGGGTACCCCCGAGGCCTGAAAGCTCTGCTGGTCAAAGGGATCCAGCTCCGTGGGCACCGTGCCGTAGGCAAAGTCCGGGCTGAACAGATTGCCGGTCCTTAAAAGCGGGCCGGGGCCCATGTAGCGGGGGTCGCGGATATAGCGCTTGTTGTAGCGGATGACGCGTCCCGGCTGCCGGGATAGAAAATTCACCCCGAAGACCGCCCCGGCGGAAACGCCGATCACCCCGTCAAAATGAAGGCCCCGGGCGTAAAAGGCGTCCAACACCCCCGCGGTGAACATGCCGCGCATCCCGCCGCCTTCCAGAACCAGTCCTGTTTTCATCCTTATGCTCCCTTCCGCGCAGCCCAATGAGCGCGCTTCCCCTTTATTATACACCTGAAAAGGCCGGGAACCAATCGGCGGCATTTGCTCAAAACCGCCTTTTTTCAGCCAAAATCCGGGAAGGATTGAAATTTTCCCGGTGACAGGGTATAATAAATTCGTGTCATTTTGACCAATATGGAGGGAAACGCGTGTATAGGCTGCTGATCGTCACCGGAAACCAGAGTGTGAGGGACTTGTTCACCGCGATGGAAGGCTGGGAGAGCTTGGGCTTCAAGCCGCCGCGTCTGCGTCAGACCACGCAGGAAGCGCTGGAATGTATGCAGAAGCACCAGATCGACGCGATCGCCGTGGACGACGGCCCGGCTTTTGACGAGCTGAACCGCTTTGTGGAAGAACAGTGCCCGGCAATGCTCCGTTTTCCCATTGAAAAGACCCCGGACGAGGAGTGGAAGGTCATCCGGGCGCTGGATCGGATGCTGGGAAACCTTCACGCCGATCATTATAACGACGAATACGATCTGATGGGCTCTCTTTCCCACAGTCAGGAACGGCTGCTGAAGGGCATCGTCTGCGGACTGATCCCCACGGAGAAGGAGCTGCGGGCCCGTCTGTTCATGCTGCGCTGCAGGGAAAAGCCCAACGTGCCCTGCGTGCTGGCCCGCCTGACCATGGATATGGACGATCCCTTCCTGACCAACCGCTGGCATTACGGCAGCGAGCGTCTGGAGACCGCCCTGCGCAACTTTTTCGGCGCGCGGCAGCGGGATATGTACCTGCACGTGGCTGTGATCTCCCCGGAAGAGGTGCGGGTGCTCTGCTACCCCGTCACCGGGGACGGCACCCTGCTGGAAAGCGCGGTGCGCGCCTACGTGGAGGAGACCGCCCAGCAGATCGACCACTATCTGGGGCTGCATATGCAGGTTGCCGAGGTGCGGCTGGTGCCGGGCCTGTCGGCCTTCGCCGCTGAAAATCTGAAATAAAAAAGCCGTCCGCCTGCGGCGGCAGTAAGGAGAACAATATGGAGATTTTTAAGGATTTGGTGACCAGCCAGCTGATCGACGTGATCGAGTGGACGGACGACAGCCAGAATACCATGGTGTACAAATATGACATGAACGGCAAGGAGATCATGATGGGCGCCCAGCTCACCGTGCGGGAAAGCCAGGCGGCGATCTTCGTCAACGAGGGCAAGCTGGCCGACGTGTTCCAGCCCGGCCGTTATGAGTTGAGCACTCAGAACATGCCCATCCTGACCAAGCTCAAGGCGTGGAAGTTCGGCTTCAATTCTCCCTTCAAGAGCGATGTGTACTTCATCAACACCAAGCAGTTCCTCGACCGGAAGTGGGGCACCGCCAACCCGGTCATGATGCGGGACGCCGATTTCGGCATGATCCGCATCCGGGCCTTCGGCTCCTTCGCCTTCCGCGTGAAGGAACCCGAAACCTTCATGAAGGAGTGCTTCGGCACCAGCAGCCTGTTCACCGTGGAAGGCGTGGAGGGCCAGCTGAAGAGCATGGTGGTCAGCGGCCTGAGCGACGCCATCGCCCAGAGCAAGATCCCCGCGCTGGATATCGCCGCCAACTACAGCGGCCTGAGCCAGTACTGCATGAACGCGCTGAATACCAAGGTGGAAGCGCTGGGTCTGACCCTGACCAACTTTGTCATTGAAAACGTGAGCCTGCCCGAAGAAGTGGAAAAGGCCATGGATAAGCGCACCTCCATGGGCGTGCTGGGCGATATGGGCAAGTATGCCCAGTTCCAGGCGGCCGAGGCTATGCGGGACGCGGCCAACAACCCCAACGGCATGGCCGGTGTGGGCGTAGGTATGGGCGCGGGCATGGGCATGGGCCAGATGTTCACGCAGGCTTTCGGCGGCGCTCAGCAGCAGGTTCCTGCCGCCCCCGCGGCTCCTGCGGCTGCGACGGTGGCCTGCACGGCTTGCGGCCAGCCCATCGCGGCGGGCAGTAAGTTCTGCTCTTCCTGCGGCGCCAAGCAGGAAGAAAAGCCCGCTGGCGGCTTCTGCCCCAACTGCGGCGGCAAGGTCGAAGCAGGCAGCAAGTTCTGTCCCAACTGCGGCAACAAGATGGCGTAACGCCATGAAAATACGAATCGACCGCGCTCGTCGCGGTCGATTTTTTGATGAAGGGAAAAGCAGATGGAAAATTTTGATCTCCAAGCCTACTGGGACGCGGTGCTCCGGCAGGACGCACAGGCCATGGAAACATTTCTGGCCCCGAACGCCATCGTCAACTGGCACTGCACCAATGAAAGCTTTACCGCCGCGGAATTTGTTCGGGCCAACTGCGAATATCCAGGCCAGTGGGAGGGCGAAATTCAGCGGGTGGAGCCGATCCCGGGAGGAATCGCGGCGGTCGTCCATGTTTATTCGGCGGATCGTGCGTTGTCTTTCCATGCAGTGGCCTTTGTTCGTTTGACGGACGGGAAGATCACCCAGCTGGACGAGTATTGGGGCGATGACGGCCCCGCGCCCCAGTGGCGGCAAGATAAAAATATCGGGCGGAAAATTCGGGACTGACCCCGGATTCCGCCCGATATTTTTGGAAATGAAAAATTCCCCCGCGCGAGGCGGGGGAGCGGAATGCTCTTGGAAAAAGCAATTACTTGATTTCGACAGTAGCGCCGACTTCGGCCAGCTTTTCCTTGATCTTTTCGCATTCTTCCTTGGAAGCGCCTTCCTTGATGGTCTTGGGGGCGGATTCCACGAAGTCCTTGGCTTCCTTCAGGCCCAGGCCGGTCAGCTCGCGGACAACCTTGATGACCTTGATCTTCTCGGAGCCAGCGTCCTTTAGGATGGCGTCGAACTCGGTCTTTTCTTCTTCAGCGGCAGCAGCGCCAGCAGCAGCGCCGGGCACAGCCACAACAGCGGCGGCGGCGGAAACGCCAAACTTTTCTTCCAGGGCCTTCACCAGATCGTTCAGCTCGAGAACAGTCATTTTCTCGATCTCAGCAATAAATTCCTCGTGAGTCATTACGGATAACCTCCATTCATAATCATGTTTTTGGGGGCGCGTCATGCGGCGCGCTCAGCACTTAGGCTTCGGGGGCGGCAGCGGTGTCTTCGCTGTTCTTCTTGGCGATAGCATCCAGAACGCGAACGAAACCAGCGATGCTGCTCTGCAGGCTGCCAAGCAGGCGGGCCAGCAGGACTTCGCGGCTGGGAACGGTCGCCAGTTCCTTGATCTGCGCGTCGCTCAGGATCTCGGTGCCCATCAGACCAGCCTTGATCTGAATCGCATCGGTCTTCTTCTTGTCGATGAAGTCGCTGACGATCTTGGCGGGGCTCACGGGGTCGCTCATGCCAAAGGCAAAAGCAGAGGGGCCGTTGAGAGCATCGTCCAGACCTTCGATGTTCAGCTCGTGCAGGGCACGGCGAACCAGCGTGTTCTTCAGAACGCAGTATTCCACGTTGTTCTGACGGAACTGAGCGCGCAGGGCGGTAACGTCTTCCACGGACAGGCCGCTGAAGCTGACCACGATGACGCTCTGGGCATCCTGAAACTTCTTCACGATGTCGCTGACGACTTGCTTTTTGATCTCGAGATTCTTGCTCATTTGAGTTGCACCTCCTTTTTGAAATGGTCGATTCCAAAAAGAAAACCCTTGCAGGCGCAAGGGCGAACATGTCGCAGGGGATTTCTCCCGCCTTACACCTCGGCGGGCGCTGCTTACGCTTCTTATGAGGGACAGGCCCTCACCCGCTGTCTTCGGCATAGGTTTCCAAAGAATCGTTTATGATTATACGGATTTTTCCCCTGTTGTCAAGCGTTTTTTCCGCTTTCTTCCGCGTTTTCGAAGGGCTCCGGCTCATTTTTCGGCACTTGGCAGAAAGGCTCGGAAATATGTTTGTTAAAGAAGTGGACGAAGGGCCCAAGGCAAAGGGCGCAGGCCAGCGTTCCCCAGCCCACGATGCCGCCCAGCAGGAACGCCAGCAGCGTGAACGTGCCGTCCACCGCGATGCGGCACCAGAAATAGGGGATCTTGGGCAGCCGGTCATCCAGCGTCAGGGCAAGGCTGTCATAGGGGGAAGCGCCCAACTCCGAGGACTGGTACAGGGACACGCCCAGACTGACGAAGGGCAGCGCCAGCAGCATGATGATAAAGCGGGGCAGGAAAGTTTCCGGGAAGGTAAAGAGCTGCTTGAGCAGCCACGTGCTGCCGTCGGCCACCATGCCCAGCAGGAACCAGTTGACGAAGGTGCCCAGCCCGATAAATTTTCGGCCCCAGATGATCTCGATCAGGAACCAGCCTGCGCCGCAGATCCACAGCATCGGAGCCAGCGCCATGCCGACCTTGTTCGCCAGAGCCAGCACAAAGGCGGTGCTGGGGTCGTTGCCCAGCAGCGTCATCCGAAAGATCGCCACGCCGATTCCAATCAGAATATTGCCCAGAAATACCGCGATCAGCCGCCGCGCAGTATACCGTTTCACGCTTCGTTCCATCCTTTATTCACAAAATGAGAGGAAAGCCCAAAGAGAGCGCCGCGCTCCTGTCGGAAGGCGCGGCGCTCCCTGCTCAGCCTGAACAGGAGACGGCGGGTCAGTCCACCGCCTTGGTTTCGATTTCGTGCTTCAGCTTGGCCACCAGATCGTCGATGGACATGTTGCCAATGGTCTCGCCCTTGCGGGTGCGCACGTTGACCACGTTCTGCTCTACTTCCTTGTCGCCCAGCACCAGCATGTAGGGAATCTTCATCATCTGGGCCTCGCGAACCTTGAAGCCGATCTTTTCATTGCGCAGATCCAGCTCGGTGCGGATGCCTTCTTTTTCCAGACGGGCAGCCAGCGCCTTGGCCATTTCGTCGCTGCGGTCGGTGATGGTGAGAATCTTGGCCTGCACGGGGCTCAGCCACAACGGGAACGCGCCGCCGAAGTGCTCGGTCAGGATGCCGATGAACCGCTCGATGGAGCCCAGTACCACGCGGTGGATCATCACGGGACGGTGCTTTTCGCCGTCCGCGCCGGTGTAGGTCAGGTCAAAGCGCTCGGGCAGGTTCATATCCAGCTGGATGGTGCCGCACTGCCAGGTACGGCCCAGGCAGTCCTGCAGGTGGAAGTCGATCTTGGGGCCGTAGAACGCGCCGTCGCCCTCGTTGATGGTGTAGGGCACCTTCAGGTCGTCCAGAGCGCCCTGCAGACCTTCGGTGGCCTGCTGCCACATTTCGTCCGTGCCGATGGAGTTTTCCGGCCGGGTGCTCAGCTCCACGGTGTAGGGGAAACCAAAGGTGGAGTACACCTTGTCGATCAGGTGATACACGCCCTTGATCTCGTCCCGGATCTGGTCGGGGGTCATGAAGATGTGGGCGTCGTCCTGCGTGAAGCAGCGCACTCGCATTAGGCCGTGCAGCGCGCCGGACAGCTCGTGACGGTGCACCAGACCCAGCTCGCCGGACCGGATGGGCAGGTCGCGGTAGCTCCACGGCTTGCGCTGGTAGACCAGAATGCCGCCGGGGCAGTTCATGGGCTTGATGGCGAAGTCCATGTCGTCGATCTTGGTGGTGTACATGTTCTCCTTGTAGTGATCCCAGTGGCCGGAGCGCTCCCACAGGGCTCGGTTGAGCATGATGGGCGTCTTGATCTCCTCATAGCCCGCTTCCCGGTGAATCTCGCGCCAGTAGTCTTCCAGACAGTTGCGCAGGATCATTCCCTTGGGGTAGAAGAAGGGGAAGCCGGGGCCCTCGTCCCGGATGTCGAACAGATCCAGCTCGCGGCCCAGCTTGCGGTGGTCGCGCTTCTTGGCTTCTTCGATGCGGGCCAGATAGGCGTCCAGCTCGGCCTTGTCGGTGAAGGCGGTGCCGTAGATGCGCTGCAGCATCTTGTTCTTTTCATTGCCGCGCCAGTAAGCGCCGGCGATGGAGGTCAGCTTGAAAGCCTTGACCTTGCCGGTGGAGGGCACATGAGGGCCCGCGCACAGGTCGGTGAAGTCGCCCTGACGGTAGAAGGAAATGTGCGCGTCCTCGGGCAGGTCGCGGATCAGCTCCACCTTGTAGGGCTCGCCCTTTTCTTCCATGAATTTGATGGCTTCTTCCCGGGGCAGCTCGAAGCGTTCCAGCTTGTCGTTCTTCTTGACGATGCGGCTCATTTCCTTCTCCACTTCCTTCAGGAAGTCGGGGGTGAAGGGCTCGTCCACGTCAAAGTCGTAGTAGAAGCCGTTGTCGATGGCGGGGCCGATGGCCAGCTTGGCCTCGGGATGCAGCTTTTTCACGGCCTGAGCCAGCACGTGGCTGGCGGTGTGGCGCAGCACCCGCTTGGCCTCGTCGTCCTCAAAGGTAAGGATCTCCAGCTCACAATCATGGTCGATGGGCTGCCACAGCTCCACGATCTTGCCGTCCACCCGGGCGCACAGCGCCTGCTTTTTCAGCTCCTGACTGAGCTGACCGGCAATCTCCAGAGGGGTCATGCCGTTTTCAAACTCCCGCTGGCCGTTTTTCAGGGTAATCAACATGGGTTTCTCCTCCTTGTTTTTGGGGAACGAAAAACGCCCCCACGATTTCGGTTTCGTAGGGGCGAATGAAATTCATCCGCGGTTCCACCCTGCTTTTTGCTCATTGGACGCGCTGTAACGTGCGCTCACGTGCTGCGGTCGGCAGGCGGTACCCGTTCGGTCTTTTGCGGCGCGCTTTCAGCCGGGGCGCGGCCTCTCTTTGGCAAAAGGAGATAGGAAGGGCTTGATCTGCGTCATTCCGTTAGCCAAGGGCATTGTAGCGCGGAAAACCGCCCCGTGTCAAGATGGGAAACGCAGGATTTTTTCCCTGTTTTCCGGGTATTTTTCCCGCTGCTTTTCTTTTGCCCTTCTCTTTACTTTTTGGGGATGATAATGGTAAACTGAATCGTTACCATAGGCGAAGGGAGTTTCTCCCGGCGGAGGACGCAGGGTCTTCCGCGCCAAACGACGAAAGGACGAGACGGGAATGAAAAACAGGGTTTGGAAAAAGGCCGTGGTGCTGGCGCTCCTCAGCTGCCTGCTGGCGTGCTGCGCCGTGCCGGGGGCACAGGCGGAGGATTTTTTCACCCTGAATGTGGATATGCTGGATATGGATTCGCTCAACCAGAACGATTATGTGGCGGCGAACCTGTCCGCAGCCTGTCAGGGCATCCGGGTGCTGAAAACCATCAGCACGTCCAGCGAACTGGCGGAGCCTGTGCGGCTGTCCCTGACCCGGATGGATACGCAGACCCTTCTGTTTGACAAGGACTACGGCTACCAGAGCCGCAATTTTGACAGCGACGTGATCTACCTGCCCTACGGCGGCGGCTCCACCGTGCCCTATCTGGTGACGCTGTATGTGGGCGACACGGTGTATGCCATGCCCTTTATGCAGCTGCAGCCCCGGCTCCAGTTCAACAGCGCCTGCACCTACGGCGTGCGGCTTCGGGATCTGGGCCTTGGCGGGGACTGGCTCATGGGCACCATGCTGAACCTGACCGAGCTGCGCAGCGTGGGCATGAAGGAGATTCCCTTGTGCGCCAGCAACGCTTTTTATATCGGCAGCGCCACGGTGATGATGCAGGGCGATTATCTTTCCGTCCAGCTGAACTTCTACCCGGAGGCCAATGTGGAGGTGCACGGCGCGTCTGTGTACGTCATCACGCAGGGCGCGTCCCTGACCGGCGACCCGGCGTATTCCGGCGCGGCGGCCCTTTCCATAGGGGACTGGGCGGATGTGACCGGCGCGTCTACGGCGCTTCTGTACCTGCCCATGCAGGTCAGCTACGACCCATCCGGTCTGCCCGCGCTTTCTTATGACCTTGGCAGCGCCTCCACGCAGGAGCAGCTGAATCTGTGGCAGCAGAATCTTTCCGGCGCGGCGGCGGAGCCTTCCGACACCTTTGTGCCGGATACGGACTGGCAGATCGTGGAGACCCCCGAACCCTACTGGCCGGAGAACTCCAACGGGGAATCCGGCAGTGTCGGCGAATGGAACCAGCAGGAACCATCGGACGAAAGCTCCGTGGAGCGCGGCTGGTAAAACAAAATTCAAAGCCCCGTCTTTCGTTAACGTGCGAAAGACGGGGCCTTCTGTTTTTTACCGGCTTTTCAGGGTGATCAGGTGGATCTGCGGCGGGGCGAACAGCCGCACCGGCGCGCCGGAGGTGCCCACGCCGTTGCTGATGAGCACGGCGGCGCGGTTTTCTTCCAGCCAGCCGCTCATGTACCGGGGGCCTACGTCCGTCTTGAGATTGAAGAAGGGCGATTTGCCGAAAAAGCTGATCTGTCCGCCGTGGGTGTGACCGAACAGCGCCAGATCGAACCAGTGGTTGTCGCCGTCGCTGCTCTTGGCCTTGAGCATATCGGGCAGCAGGTCGGGGGTGTGCCCGGCGAAGATCACAAAATCGCTGGCTTTGACCTGCGAGGCCACGCCCTCCACGTCCGGGTAGCCGTTGTAATAGTCGTCCACGCCAGCAATGTAAAAGTACGTCTGCCCCCGCTTGACCGCCGCCACGTTGTTCACCAGCGGGATGATGCCCCGGCCCTTGATGGTGCCGATGAGCACGGAAAGATTGCTTTCCGGCTCGGTGCGGTCGTGGTTGCCCAGCACCGCGTATACGCCGATCCGGGCGGAAATGGAAGGCAGGTTCTCGAAAAATTCGATGGCCCCGTCGCTGTCCTCTGCATAGTCGCCGCCCAGAATGACCAGATCGGCACTGAGCCCGTTGATCGTCTTGACCAGCTCGTTGACCCGGCTTTGGGAGAACCAGCGGCCCTGATGGATGTCCGTGGCGTAGACGATCTTCAGGTTTTTCAGATTGGCGGGCAGGTTGGCCACCTGCACCGTATGCTCGTCTACCGTCAGCGTCCGTGCCTCGATAAAGGGATAGATGCACAGCGCCAACAGCGCCAGCAGCACCAGGGCCAGCCGGACGGGGAAATGCCGCCGCTGGGGTTTTCGATAGCGATAATGATATTTCGGCAAGGGAGGACCCTCCTTTGAGCGAGCGTTGACAGAGGAACTGATTCATTGTACACTTTTTGGAAACCAGACACAAGGGGGAGATCGCGTGAAGCCCGGCACTGGAAAAACTTTCCGGCCTATTGGCCCGACGACGTATCTAAGTCCCATCCCGGCGGTGATGCTGGGATGCGCCGACCCGGAAAACGGCTATGAGGCCAATTTGATCACCGTGGCATGGACGGGCGTGGTGTGCACCAGGCCACCCATGGTCTCTGTCAGCATCCGCAAAAGCCGGTTGAGCCACGAGTTGATCCGGCGCACCGGGGAATTTACCCTGAACCTGACTGGGCGCAGCCTGTGCCGGGCCGTGGACTTCTGCGGGGTCAAAAGCGGCCGGGACGTAAACAAATTCGAGGCCTGCGGGCTGACCCCCATTCCTGCGCCGCCGCTTACTCACGCCCCCGCTGTGGAGGAAGCGCCCGCCTATCTGTGCTGCCGGGTGAAAAGCGTGCAGGAGCTGGGCAGCCACGATCTGTTTCTGGCGGAGGTGGAACAGGTCTATGTGGCGGATGAATACTTTACCGAGTCCGGCTCCATCCGGGAAGAGGATATGGAGCTGGTGGCCTATGTCCACGGCAAATACTGCGCTGTGGGCAAGCCGCTGGGCTTCTTCGGCTATTCTGTCGCGTCCCCCAAGGCATTGAAACGCCGAAGCGCCCCCAAGGGCGGCGGCAAACGGAAAGGATGAAGGAAGATGGCTTACGAGCTGCTGCTGGCCGACGCGGACGGCACGCTGTTTGATTTTGACGCGGGCGAACAGAACGCCCTGACTGAGCTGTTTACCCATTTTGACATTCCCGTGCGGGAAGAAAATTTTCAGACCTATCACCGGATCAATCGGGAGCAGTGGGCGCTGCTGGAGCAGGGCAGGACGACCCTGCCGGAGCTGCAGGTGGCCCGCATGGCCAACTTTCTTGCGGCGGTGGGCCTGCGGCGCTCCCCGGAGGAGATGCACCTTTATTTCCGGGACCGGCTCAGCCGCCAGAGCATCCTTCTGCCCGGGGCGGAGGCTTTCTGCGCCCGGGTGGCCGAAAAAATGCCCATCTGTCTGGTCACCAACGGCGTGGCGGCCATTCAGCACGCCCGTTTTGACCGCTGCCCGATCTCGCCCTATCTCAGCGGCCTGTTCATCAGCGAGGAGCTGGGCGCGGCCAAGCCAGATCCCGCCATCGTCCACGCGGCGCTGCGCCGCATGGGTGTCGCACCCGAAAACGCCGTGATGATCGGGGACAGCGCGGCGGCGGATATCCCTGCAGCCAACGCCGCCGGGGTGTTCAGCATTCTGTTCACCAACGGTCGTCCCGCCCCGGAAAACCATGGAGCCAATGCGGTCGCGGCCAGCTATGAAGAGGCCGAACGGCTGATTCTTGGTTAAAGCCCCAATGCGTCTGCTTGTCTGCTTTTGCGGACGTGCAGGCGCTTTTTTGCTCTGCCGGGGGCAAAACCTCCGTACTTGTTCCCAAAGTCGTTTCATGATATAATATAATACTGAATCTGTTCGGGCGCGGGCGAGCGCCGATTTCTGATGAATCAGGAGTGGAGAAACATCATGGACTATTCCAACGAACAGCTGCGCGCGCTGGCGCGGGAGTTCTGCCCCGCCGGGCTCGACAAAGACCCTGTTCCCCTTGGCAACGGCCATATCAACGATACCTTCCTGTTTGAATCCGAAGGGCGGAGCCATGTGCTGCAGCGCATCAACCGCAACGTGTTCCAGGAGCCGGAAAAGGTGATGGAGAACTTCCAGCGGGTCACGGAGCACATCCGCCAGAAGGTGGCCCGGGAGGGCGGCGACCCCGAGAAAGAGACTCTGCGGCTGAATCTGGCTCAGGACGGCAAGCCCTATACCTTTGACGAAAACGGCGACCTGTGGCGCAGCTACGCCTTTGTGAAGGACACCGTGACCTACGAGCGCACGGACGATCCCGCCCTGTTCCGGGAGGCGGGCCGCTGCTTCGGACGGTTCCACGACCTGCTGGACGATTTCGACGCGTCCCTTCTGCATGAAACGATCCCTTATTTTCATCATGAGCCCCGGCGCTGGCAGGACTTCCTGCGGGCGGTGGAGGAGAACCGTTCCGGCCGCGCAGATACGGCCCGGAAGGAGATCGAGGGCTTCATGGCCTTCGCCGCCCTTCCTCCCGTGCTGCAGGATCAGCTGGAAGCAGGCGTGCTGCCCCTGCGGGTGACCCATAACGATACCAAGCTCAACAACGTCCTCATGGACGAAAAGACCGGCCGCGCCCTGTGCGTCATCGATCTGGACACGGTGATGCCCGGTCTGGCGGCCTACGACTTTGGCGACGCCATCCGCTTCGGGGCCAGCACGGCGCTGGAGGACGAGACTGATCTGGACAAGGTACATTTCAGCCTGCCCTATTACCGTGTCTTTGCGGAGGGCTATCTGGAAGCCTTCGGCAGCCGCCTGAACGAAGCCGAACTGCTGTCCCTGCCCATGGGAGCCAAGCTGATGACGCTGGAAGTAGGCATTCGCTTCCTGGGCGATTATCTGAACGGCGACGTTTATTTCAAGGTGGACTATCCCGAACACAATCTCATCCGCGCCCGCACGCAGCTCAGGCTTCTGCAGGAGATGGAGGAGCATTGGCAGGAAATGAACGACATCGTCCGGGAGCTGGGAAAGGGGCCGAAGAAAGCATGAAAAAGCCGGTACTGGTCATTATGGCCGCGGGCATGGGCAGCCGCTACGGCGGGCTGAAGCAGATCGACCCCGTGGGCCGCAATGGCGAGATCATTTTGGATTATTCCCTGTTCGATGCTAAACGGGCGGGCTTTGAAAAAGCAATCATCGTCATCAAGCGGGAAAACGAGGCGCTGTTCCGGGAGGTCATCGGCGACCGGGCCAGCCGCCAGATGGAAATTCAGTACGCCTATCAGGAAATGGACGACCTGCCGCAGGGCTTTTCCATTCCCGAGGGCCGCAAAAAGCCCTGGGGCACGGGCCACGCGGTGCTGGCCGCCCGGAAGCTGGTGGACGCGCCCTTCTGCGCCATCAACGCCGACGATTTTTACGGTGCGGAGGCTTTCCGGCTGGCTTATGATCACCTGACCCATCTGAAGGACGAGGGCGACGTGGCCATGGTGGGGTATCTGCTCAAGAACACCCTCAGCGAAAACGGCTACGTTTCCCGGGGCGTGTGCGAAATGGATGAAACAGGCCGCTTAACCTCCCTGACCGAACGCACACACATTATCAGCAGCGCCGACGGGCCGCTGATGACCGAAGACCTGCACACCTATACCCGTCTGGAGGCGGATACGGTGGTCAGCATGAATATGTGGGCTTTCCCGTATTCCATGATGACCGCGCTGGAAAAGGGCTTTCCCGTGTTCCTGCGGGAGAAGCTGCCCCAGAATCCCGAGAAGGCCGAATACTTTCTGCCCATGGCTGTGGACGCGGAAATGCAGGCCGGACGGGCTTCCGTCAGCGTCAAAACCACCCATGACAAGTGGTACGGCGTGACCAACCCGGAGGATAAGCAGGACGTTGTGGACGCGGTAGCCCGCCTGGCGGAGGAAGGGCTGTATCCCGCGCCCCTGTGGCCGGAGGCATAAACGCGCATGGAAAAACGGAGACCTGGAGCGGGCACGGTGGTGCTGATCGTTCTGCTGCTGGCGCTGACCGGCGTGTGCGTGTACCTCGCGCCCCGCACCCGGGACGCTTATCAGGAGTACCGCACGGAAAGCGAAGCCACCCCCACGCCCACGGCGGATAACGCCAACATGATGGCCGTTACCCTCGACCCCAACGCCACCCCCACGCCAACTATGCTCATCCTCAAGCTGGGCACGCAGGGCGACGAGGTGAAGAAGCTGCAGGAGCGGCTGTATCAGCTGGGTTACTATACCGGCGAGATCGACGGCCAGTACGGGCAGGGCACGGCGCAGGCGGTCATCGCCTTCCAGACCCAGCACGGCATTGCCGGGGACGGTCTGGCCGGAGAGGAGACCCGAAACCTGCTGTATTCCGACCGGGCGGAGATGTTCCGTCCCACGCCCACCCCCATGGAAACGCCCTCGGTGCTCACCATGGGCGATCGGAATGACGCGGTCAAGGCGTTGCAGGCCCGGCTGAAGGAGTTGGGATATCTGGACGGCAGCGCTGACGGCGACTTCGGCGGGGCCACCAAGGCGGCGGTGGTGTGGTTCCAGACCCAGAACGGCGAAACCCCGGACGGCATCGCCGGGGCCAAAACGCTGGCGCTGCTGTTCAGCGACAGCGCGCCCAAGGCGGAGCCCACGCCGACCCCCGACCCCAACGCCCTGCCCATTCTGGTCAACCGCACCCACCCGGTGGATGCGAGCTACCGTCCTGCCGATCTGGTGCAGTTGAAGGACGTGCTTCCTTCCAGCCTTGTGACCGTCAAGGGATCGGACTGCGAGGGCGACCGCACCGCCGCGCAGGCGCTCATTACCATGTTCGAGGCCGCCAAGGCCGACGGGGTGACCGGCTGGCAGATCAGCGCAGGCTACCGCAGCGTGAAGTACCAGCAGAAGCTGTTTGACAGGCAGGTGGCCGAGTACCAGAATCAGGGCCTGAGCGTCGCCAGGGCCAAAAGCGCCGCCAGCAAGCTGGTGGCCGACCCCGGAGCCAGCGAGCATCACACCGGCTTGGCCTTCGACATTACCGTGCCCGGAACCACCTTTAAGGGCACCCCCCAGCAGAAGTGGCTCCAGAAGCACTGCTGGGATTACGGCTTCATTATCCGCTATCAGGAGGACAAGGAGGCCGTTACCGGCTTTCTGGCCGAGTGCTGGCACATCCGCTATGTGGGCGTGAAGCACAGCGTGGTCATGCGGGACAGGAACCTCTGTCTGGAGGAATATCTGGGCCAGACGGACTGAAGCCCTTCATTCTCTGAAAAGAAGAGTACGAAAAGCATGTATGATCTGATCGTTATCGGAGCAGGGCACGCGGGCTGCGAGGCGGCGCTGGCAGCCGCCCGCATGGGCGTCAGCACCCTGCTCCTTACACTGGACATGAATTCCGTGGCCCTGATGCCCTGCAATCCCGCTATCGGCGGCACGGGCAAGGGCCATCTGGTGCGGGAGCTGGATGCACTGGGCGGCCAGATGGGCTTGTGCATCGACCGCACCTTCCTGCAGAGCCGGATGCTGAACCGGGGCAAGGGCCCGGCGGTACACAGCCTGCGGGCACAGGCGGACAAGCGCCGCTATCACGAGGACATGATGGCCACCCTGTTTTCCACCGATCATCTGACCATCCGTCAGGGGGAGGCCATGGAGCTGCTGACCCAGAACGGGGCCATCAGCGGCGTGCGTACCATGACCGGCGAGGAAATTCCCTGCCGGGCGGTGGTCATCTGCAGCGGCGTATATCTGAAAAGCCGCATCATCATCGGTCAGTATTCCAAAAACAGCGGGCCGCAGGGGCTTCTGCGGGCGGAGGGGCTTTCCCAGTCCCTGACCGATCTTGGTTTCGAGCTGCGCCGTTTCAAGACCGGCACGCCCGCCCGGGTGGACGTTCGCTCCATCGACTTTGACAAGATGGAGCCCCAGCCCGGCGACGACCCTATTGTGCCGTTTTCCTTCCTGACGGTGGCCCGGCAGCCGGACATCGGGGTGAAGTATCCCTTGGAAAACCGGGCCATGTGCTACCTGACCTACACCAACGAGGAGACTCACCGCATCATTCGGGAGAATCTGCATCTGTCCCCCATGGTGCGGGGAGAGATCAAGGGCACCGGGGCGCGCTACTGCCCCAGCATCGAGGATAAAATTCGCCGCTTTGCGGACAAGGATCGCCACCAGCTCTTTCTGGAGCCGGAGGGCCTTTCCAGCCCGGAATGGTACGTGCAGGGCATGTCCTCCAGTCTGCCGGATTTTGTGCAGTGGCAGATGTACCGCTCCATCCGCGGTTTGGAGCGGGCGGTGCTGGTACGGTTGGCCTATGCCATTGAATACGACTGCATCGACTCCCGGGAGCTGAACCTGACGCTGGGCAGCCGCCGAGTCCCCGGCCTGTATTTTGCCGGGCAGATCAACGGCACCTCGGGCTACGAGGAAGCGGCGGCGCAGGGGCTATTGGCGGGCATCAACGCGGCCTGCTGGCTGCAGGGCAAGGAACCTCTCATCATTACCCGGGACATGGGCTATCTGGGCGTGATGGTGGACGATTTGGTGGTGAAGGGCACGGACGAGCCCTACCGCATGATGACCAGCCGTTCCGAGTACCGGCTGACCCTGCGGCAGGACAATGCTGACCTGCGTCTGACGGCTTTGAGTCACGCCAGAGGTCTGGCCTCCGACCGGCGCATGGCGCTGATGGAGCGCAAGAGGGCTCAGACCGAGGAAATGTTGCAGAAGCTGCACGTAGTCAAGCTGCCCGCCAGCGAAGCGCGGAACGAATGGCTGGAGCGTCACGGACAGCCCGTGACCCCTGCCACCTTATCGGCGGAGGAGCTTTTGCGCCGCCCCGCCATCGACCTGATGGCGCTGGGGGAGCTATCTCCCGAATTGGTCGGTTATGCGCCTGACGCGGCGCTGGAAGCCGAGCTTTCCATTAAGTACGAGGGCTATCTGAAAAAGCAGCAGGAGCAGATCGCCCGGGCCCGGGCCATGGAGGACTGGGTCATTCCGGACGACATCGACTACAACGCCATCGAAAGTCTCCGCATCGAAGCCCGGCAGAAGCTCAGCGCCATGCGTCCCCGCTCCCTTTCGCAGGCGGGCCGCATCCCCGGCGTGAACCCCGCCGACGTCGCCGTCCTCATGGTCTACCTCCGGCGGGGCTGAGCCCCGCACCGCGGACTGCGCGCTGCGGGCGCGCAG
>ERZ809296.599-NODE-599-length-55971-cov-7.753684_pt1 | contig 55971 bp, 50 predicted proteins | sample MGYA00520511_ERZ809296 | MGnify/ENA primary metagenome ERZ809296 (study PRJEB31576, sample SAMEA3212662) | Homo sapiens | biome: human-gut; feature: human gut; material: fecal | place: Sweden | collected 2012 ...
TGTCGCAAGCGACCGCCGCAGGCGCGAGAATGTGCCAAGGCACATTCTTTGTTCTCAGTAAAAGTCTTTTCTCACATTATATATAAGTAAGGAGTACGCAGAATGCTTTCAAATCATAAGCTACAGACAACATTAGAAGAAATCAGTGATATATCCAAAATCGGACTTGCCCTTTATGACGAAAACGGAAAGCAGGTTGCAGCAACATTTCAGATTGAAACAGATATGCATGCAGAGGTTGTGAATTTTGCAGCATCCATGGCAGAAAGCCAGATGTTGTCGGGCTTTCATTTCTTTAAAGTAATTGCAGAACAGGAAGTAGAATATATTCTTCTGGCGCGTTCCACTAATGATGAAGCATATATGGTGGGAAGACTTGCCGTATGCCAGATTCGGAATCTGATTGCCTCCAACCGGGAACAGTCGGATAAGAATAACTTTATGCAGAATATCCTTCTTGGAAATATGCTGGTTGTAGATATGTATAATAAGGCAAAGAAGCTGCATATTGAGCAGGCAAAGCGTCTGGTTTATGTCATAGAAGTGGATGGCAGAAAAGATTCTGTTATTGTAGAAATGGTGAAGAATCTTTTTGCAGACCGCAACCGGGATTTTGTAACAGAGTTAGACGAGCAGAACATTATCCTGATTAAGGATGCAACAGATTTGAAAACAGAAGAGGATGCATTGCATCTGGCAAAAACAATTGTAGACAATCTGCATGCAGAAGCGATGGTGCGTGTCCGTGTGGGTTATGGTAATACGGTAAATACCCTGCAGGATATTGCCAAATCTTATCAGGAAGCCAAGATGGCACTGGAAGTAGGAAGAATCTTTAATGTAGAAGAAGAAACCATTTCCTACGGAAAGCTTGGCATCGGCAGACTGATTTACCAGCTTCCGATGAGCCTTTGCGAAATGTTTATCAAAGAGATTTTTGGTGAGCGGAATATTGATTTAGATGATGAAACGATGGTGACAATCCAGAAATTTTTTGAGAACAGCCTGAATATTTCAGAAACAGCAAGGCAGCTATACATCCACCGGAATACGCTGGTATACCGTTTAGAACGTCTGGAAAAGATGATTGGACTTGATATCCGCAAATTCGAGGATGCCATGACTTTTAAGATTGCCATGATGGTCATTGCACATATGGATTACCAGAATTAGCGGCCTTGTTTTGCAGAACTATGAAAATTTAATTATGTAAATTATATGGGACAGTACCAATCGGTGCTGTCCTTTTTTCGAAAAAATTATCCTGCGGAAATTGTGTAAAATGAATTGTAAAAATGAGCTTCAAGACAGAAATTAGTTAAAATGCACAAAAAAGAATTTCTTTTTTAGTTTATTTGCGGATAGCGAAAGTAAAAAAATTAGAATATAATTAATTATCGAAAAACTGCGAAAACGTAATCGGAGGGAAAACGTAATCGCAGGGAAATATAAAATAAAACGATGAAAAGGAGAGGGAAAGATGAGAAAGTTAAAAGAACGCTTTCACAGGAAACATGGCATTGTAAGCCGTATCTTTAGTATGGTACTTGCACTTGCTATGATTGTGACCATGGTTCCGGCAATCGGTGGTGCAACCACTGCATATGCTGCGAGCCCGACAATCCGGTTGTACCTGGACAAACCAAGTACATGGAATACACCGGTTGTCAATGTCTGGGCTGCCGGTGCTACGGTAGATAACCATGACGCAGGAAATGCCGCCATTTCACAATGGGGGGATCAGGAAAAACCAAAGCTTGCATATGAGGAAAGTTCTGGACTCTATTATGTAGATGTACAGAGCAGTGAGTGGACAGGTTTTCAGTTTGTTGATGCAGGTTCTACTGAGAAGGCTGCACCGGAGATAAAGACAGAAGGAGCTGCAATTGAGCAGATTAAGACTTTTACTTCTGATACAAGCATTTATTGTTTATTGGATGATAATGGAAAATATCAGTGGTATAAGGATGCTTCAAAGAATGAAACATTGATTCCGGAGTCTGTACCAACAGAATGTGATCTGACTATTAATTATAAGAGCACATTAGGCAATGATGTTGCTGCATATATATATCATGAGACCAATAAGCCGGCAGGTGAATGGCCGGGAAAAACCATGACTGCAGCAGAAGGTCATGAAGGCTGGTATACAATGCATCTGACATTAGATAACAGCACAGATTATGATCTCATTTTAAATGATGATGGACATGGAAACCAGTTAGACGGAGTAACACTTTCTACAAAAGGAAAGGCAGAAGCAGAGTACTGGTTCGATGGTTCTTTGTCAGAGACAAAACCTGCTGATTGGAAATATGTAACAACCATTCATTATCTTGCTTCAGGAATGGGAAGCACTATTTACAATCATATGTGGGGAGCAGATGCCTCTGCAACAGGAGCAGGTGTTGGAAAAGAATGGCCAGGTGGACAGATTTCAGAAAATGCTGACCATTCCGGATGGTATGATGTAGTATATACACAGGATGTAAAACAGAATTTCAGCTGTATTTTTAATAATAACAATGGAGCACAGACGGATAATATTGATGTTTCTGTAACATCAACAAGTACTGAACTCTGGGTTACCGGAACCAAAGGTGGTGGTGATACAACCGTATATAAAACAGCACCGGACAGCTGGGAGGCACCGGTTCCAGACCACACATTTACAATGTATTATTACAATGAAGATTTATCAACAGACACAGACATGGGAAAAGTTGATATGTGGATGTGGAATGCCGGATTAAATGGATCATATGTTTTTGATGAAACAGAATATGATGCTGCAAATAATGTGACATGGTTTAAAAAGACCATTACAGTTGCCGGCAGTAATGTGGGAAAAACAGTAGGATTAAAGGCACGTTATGACATAACACAGGGATGGGATGGCGGCTCTGATACCGCAGACCGTTCTTTTACAATAAGCGGTGATGAGAATGAGGTATTATATTATGTGGATGGTTCAGATCCGGTTCATGAGAAACCGACAATCGTACCAACGGAAAAGAGATACCTTGTATTGGATTATGAGAATCCAGGATTAAAAGAAAAAGGAATTACACCACAGTTCTATACATGGTCATCAGGATATGCTTCAGCATTAACCGATTTTACATACGTAGGTGGAGATAAATGGACAATAACAATTCCAGCAAAACCATCTTGTACAAAGGTTGATTTTTGTATCGCATTAGATTCAACAGTTGATCCGTGGATTAAAGATGGTGGAGACCATTCCGTTACATTCCCTTCTGACCAGAAGGTTATCTATGCCAGCATGAAAGCCGGCAGTGAGCCGGAAATTGCTATGCCATATAATACTGGCTATGAAGTAGATGCAGAAAATCAACAGGTATCATATTACTATCGTGATGATGCTGCATTTGTAGATGGCACCTTAAAGGATATGACAGTATCTGTTGATGTAGACGGAACAGAGTATCCAATGACATACAATGATACAACAAAGCGTTTTGAGTATGTAAAGAGCGGCTTGACAGATGGTAAAACACATTATCGTTACAAAGCAAATGGAACTTATGTTGTAGATGCATTCAATTCAAACAGTGAAGAGTACAAGAAAGCAGATTACTCATATTTTGAATACTATAAATTAAATGCAACAGTTACAGCAGAAGTTATGAATAAATCCTTTAACTACAATGAAAATGATGTTGTTAAGTTTAAGGTTGAACAGGATAGTTCAGATGCTAAAACATTAGAAGTAGCTAGCGCAAGTATCGATGTTTCTTCCCTTGGCGGAAGCAATGCAATGCCGATTGAACCGGAATTGCAGGCAGTTACCATTTCTGCTACAACAGATACAACATTAGGAATTAAGACATTACCAATTACTGTAACAGACCAGTACGGTAATAAATTCAGTACTACAGTGGATGTTGAAATTACAGACCGTGTGAAGGAAAACAAAAATGATTTCGACTGGGATGAATCTGTTGTCTACTTTATGGTGACAGACCGTTTCTTTGATGGTAATGAATCTAACAATACAGCAAGTGGTGCAGATACATACGGAGACAATCCGGGACTGTATCATGGTGGAGATTTTGCAGGTGTAACAACCAAGTTAGATTACTTACAGGATTTAGGTGTAAATACAATCTGGATTACACCAATTGTAGAAAATGTGAAAGGTGTAGCTGTAACAGATGAGGGTTCAGAAGATGTTCCTTATAATGCAGCATACCATGGATACTGGGCAAGTGATTTTACAAAATTGAATCCGACACTTGGTACAACAGAAGAATTTGAAACTATGATTAGCGAAGCACATAAACGTGGCATGCGTATTATGGTTGATATTGTTGTAAACCATGCTGGATATGGTACAGAATCAACATTTGCTGATATGCTTAGGGATAAGAGCGTCAGTGAAGGCGATATTAAATCATGGCAGTCTGGCTTGCCGGATTTTGCAACAGAAAAAGCAGATGTCAGGGCAAAATTAGTAGAATGGCAGACATCATGGATGAAGGATTATGGTGTTGACTATTTCCGTGTAGATACAGTAAAGCATGTTGACAGTACAACATGGGCAGCACTTAAGAATTCTACAACAGAAGTAAATCCATCCTTCAAGATGATTGGAGAATATTATGGCGCAGGATATGCGTCAAATGGTAGTACCTTAGGTACCGGTCAGATGGATGCAGACCTTGATTTTGATTTTAATGATCAGGCAACAAGCTTTGTCAGTGGTAATATTTCTTCTGTAGAAAGCTTCCTTTCTTCCAGAAATGCAGCACTTAATAACGCATACATGACAGGTCAGTTTTTAAGCAGTCATGATGAAGATGGATTTAAGGCGTCCTTAATGAACGGAAAAGGATATACCGAGGATGAGGCAACATCAGCAGCGTTAGTTGCAGCTACCTTACAGCTTACTGCAAAGGGTATTCCGGTTATCTATTATGGTGAAGAAGTTGGTTTAAGCGGATTAAATAATTATCCATACCAGACTAATAGATATGACATGGATTTCTCTCTGGCAACAGAGGACAATGTAACTTATCAGCATTATAAGAATCTGCTGAGCATCCGTAATGCATACACAGATGTATTTGCAAGAGGAAGCAGAAAGGTTGTGGCAAGTTCTGATGAGGAAGGCTATGATGTAGTTTCAAGATCCTATGGAGGAACAACCTTATATGTTGGTATGAATATCAAGGATACCGCAAAAGAAGTAAAAGTTCCGGTTAATGCAAATGCAGGAAATACAGTTGTAAATCTTTATGATGGTAAAACATATACTGTTTCTTCTGATAAGACAGTAACAGTTACCATTCCGGCAGCAAAGGATGGCGGTACTGTAGTGCTGAGAGCAGATAAAAAGATTAATCTTGACATTACTGTTCCGGGTAAAGATTTCCAGGAAGTAATTGATACCATTGATGCTGTAGGAGATACAGCAAAGATTAATGTTACAATGCCAGATACCACAAAAGTTCCGGCAGAAGTATTCAATGGCATGATTGGAAAAGATATTACCATTACCTTCAAGCTGAACGACAACGTAAGCTGGATTGTAAACGGAAAGAACATTGTAAGTAAATTAAAAGATGCAATAGACCTCGGTGTAACCGTAGGTAAGAGCAGCATCCCGGCTGATAAGATTAAAGCATTAGCTGGAGACAACAAGACCATTGAACTTTCACTGGCACATGACGGAGCATTTGGATTTGATGCTACACTTCGTGTCAACGTTGGTGCAGAGAACAGTGGAAAATATGCAAACCTTTACTATTATAATGAAAAGACCGGAGCATTAGAATATGTTCAGGCTGTAAAGGTAAATGCAGACGGAACCGTTGATTTCAAATTCTCACATGCATCTGAGTATGTTATTGTACTTAGCAATACAGATATGAAACCAGCAGCATCTACAACTCCGAATGCAACACCTGCTGTAACAGCAGAGAAGCAGGTTAAGACAGGAGATAATACTCCGATTGCATGCATGGTAGTATTGTTATTCGTTGCAGGAGCAGCGGTAGTTGTACTTTACAGAAGACGTAAAAGAGTCTAAGCAGAGCAAAACTGCAAACAGGAGAGTTTAGTTTTTATAATGTATATCGTCTGAAATAAGAGGATAGATGGAAAGGGCAGCGAAAGCTGCCCTTTCCCCTTTTAACCCTCTTGGATAAATAAAAGTACAAAAGGAATAAATCCAGGCAGAAGATTGACATACTATTCCTAAGGTGTTATTCTTAGTTCCGACTGAATTACTTGGAAATAGGACGAAAATAGCTGATAAAGCAAATTGATAAAGGAGGAAAACCGATGGAATTAATCTATCTGGACAATGCGGCAACAACAAGAACGGACGAGCGGGTAGTGGAGGCAATGCTTCCTTATTTTACCCAGTATTATGGAAATGCATCTACCATTTATGCATTAGGTGAGGAAAGCCGCAAGGCAGTAACAAGGGCCAGAGATATTATTGCAGCAGGAATTGGTGCGAAACCGGAAGAAATATATTTTACGGCAGGTGGAAGTGAATCTGATAACTGGGCACTGAAAGCAACAGCAGAAGCTTATAAAGAAAAAGGAAAACATATCATCACCAGTAAGATTGAGCATCATGCAATTCTTCATACCTGTGAATGGTTGGAAAGACAGGGCTTTGAGGTAACTTATCTTGATGTGGATGAGAATGGACGTATCAATCCGGCAGATGTAGAAGCTGCAATCCGTCCGGATACCATTCTGATTTCTATTATGTTTGCCAACAATGAGATTGGCACCATCGAGCCGATTGCAGAGATTGGTGCAATTGCCAAGGCACATGGAGTTTTATTCCATACTGATGCAGTACAGGCATTTGGTCAGGAGCCAATCCAGGTAGATGAAATGAATATTGATATGTTAAGCAGCAGTGGCCATAAATTAAACGGACCAAAGGGAATCGGTTTCCTCTATATCAGAAAAGGTGTAAAAATCCGCTCCTTTGTACATGGTGGTGCACAGGAGAGAAAGAGAAGAGCCGGAACGGAAAATGTACCGGGAATCGTAGGCTTCGGTAAAGCTGCAGAACTGGCATTTGCTTCCATGGAAGAGCGTACTGCAAGAGAAAGAGAATTGAGAGATTATATGATTTCCCGTTTTGAAAAGGAAATCCCATATGTGAAAATCAATGGAGACAGAGAGCATCGTCTTGCCAATAATGTCAATGCATGCTTCCGTTTTGTGGAGGGAGAATCCATGCTGATTATGTTAGATATGAAGGGGATTTGTGCATCCTCCGGTTCAGCATGTACTTCCGGTTCCTTGGACCCGTCTCATGTATTGCTGGCAATTGGTCTGCCACATGAGATTGCACATGGCTCACTCCGCCTGACTTTAGGCGCAGATACCACCAAAGAGCAGATTGACACCACGGTAGACGCAATCAAAGAGATTGTTGCACATTTACGCAGTATGTCACCGTTATACGAAGATTTTGTAAAGAACCAGCAGTAATAGAGAAGAAAAGGAGTAACGATTATGTATAGTGAAAAAGTTATGGATCATTTTCAGAATCCGAGAAATGTAGGGGAGATTGAAAATGCCAGCGGAGTAGGAACAGTAGGAAATGCAAAATGCGGTGATATCATGCGAATCTATCTTGATATTGATGATAATGGTGTGATTCAGGACTGCAAGTTTAAGACCTTTGGCTGTGGTGCTGCAGTTGCAACCAGCAGTATGGCAACAGAACTGGTAAAGGGAAAGACCGTACAGGAAGCATTACTTGTAACCAATAAAGCAGTAATGGAAGCATTAGACGGACTTCCACCGGTTAAAGTGCATTGTTCCCTTCTGGCAGAAGAAGGTATTCATGCTGCACTTTGGGATTATGCTGAGAAGAATGGCATTGTCATTGAAGGCTTAAAGAAGCCGAAGAACGACATCTCTGAGGGTGAAGAAGAGGAAGAATATTAAAAAAAGCATATCCCTATTGACATAGTAGGAAAAAAGGAATATACTGTACCCATAGACAAATAGAAATGGAGGTACAGTATGAAGATTTCAACAAAGGGACGTTATGCTGTCCGACTTCTTCTTGATATAGCAATGAATGATGAAGTTGAACCGGTACGTCTTAAAGATGTTGCGGAACGTCAGGATATTTCCATGAAATACTTGGAACAGATTATTTCTACACTGGTACGGGCAGGGTTTGTTAAGAGCATCAGAGGCCCCCAGGGAGGATATCGTTTATCAAAGACACCGAAGGAATATACGATAGGGATGATATTACGTCAGGTAGAAGGAAGCCTTGCACCGGTATCGTGTCTTGAGGATGAGGTGAACACCTGTGAGCGTCAGTCAGAATGTGTAACACTTCGTATCTGGAAAGAATTAAACGATGCGATTAAGAGTGTAGTAGACAGGTATACGTTAGAGGATTTGATGGAATGGCAGCAGGATATCAGCAGCGATTATGTCATTTAAATGGACGAGGTCGATGTGTACCAATGAAACAAAATATTTTAAATAATTTATTTGAAAAAAGTCTTGACAATTGGTACACATCGTTTTATATTATACTTAATCCATATCAAACAGATAGGAAATATATGAATTTAGGGAAAAGGAGATTATTATCATGGCAAACATTTATAAAGGAACATTAGGACTGATTGGAAATACACCATTAATCGAGGCAATTAATTTAGAAAAGGCGTATAACTTAGAAGCAAAATTACTTTTCAAACTGGAATATTTCAATCCGGCAGGAAGCGTAAAGGACCGTATCGCAAAAGCAATGATTGAAGATGCAGAAGCAAAAGGACAGTTAAAAGAAGGTTCTGTTATTATCGAGCCGACATCCGGAAATACAGGAATTGGTCTTGCAGCACTTGCGGCAGCCAAGGGATACCGTATCATTCTTACTATGCCGGAATCCATGAGTGTTGAACGTAGAAACATCTTAAAGGCTTACGGTGCAGAAATTGTTCTGACAGAAGCAAGCAAAGGAATGAAAGGTGCAATTGCAAAAGCGGATGAACTTGCAAAAGAGATTCCAAACAGCTTTATCCCTGGACAGTTTGTAAACCCTGCGAATCCAAAAGTACACAAAGAGACAACAGGACCGGAAATCTGGAAAGATACGGACGGAGCAGTAGACATCTTCGTAGCAGGAGTTGGTACAGGTGGAACCGTAACAGGAACCGGTGAATACTTAAAAGAGCAGAAAGCGGATGTTAAAGTTGTAGCAGTAGAGCCGGCATCTTCACCGGTATTATCCGAAGGTAAGAGTGGAGCACATAAGATTCAGGGTATCGGTGCAGGATTCGTACCGGATGTATTAAACACCAAAGTATATGATGAGGTATTTCCGGTAGAGAACGAAGATGCTTTCCGTGTGGCAAAAGAAATTGCACACAAAGAGGGCGTATTAGTAGGAATTTCTTCCGGAGCAGCAGCTTATGCAGCAATTGAACTGGCAAAGAGACCTGAAAATAAAGGAAAAACAATTGTAGCTTTATTACCGGACAATGGAGACAGATATTATTCAACAGCTTTATTTACAGAGTAATTTGCAGTAGAATAGAAAAAATCTGATGTAACATCAGAGTGACAGAAATAAATAACAGAACGGAGAAAAAGAAGATGAGCACAAAGAAAAGCAGAGCAGAACGTAAATTAAAATTTGAAACTTTACAGTTACATGTAGGACAGGAAAATCCGGATCCGGTGACAGATGCAAGAGCAGTACCTATTTATCAGACATCATCCTATGTATTCCGCAACAGCGACCATGCGGAAGCAAGATTTGGTCTTGCAGATGCAGGAAATATTTATGGAAGACTTACGAATCCGACAGAAGATGTATTTGAGAAGAGAATTGCAGCATTAGAGGGTGGAGTTGCAGCGTTGGCAGTAGCATCCGGAGCAGCAGCAATTACTTATACGATTGAAAATCTTGCACAGAATGGTGACCATATTGTAGCTGCAAAGAATATCTATGGTGGTTCTTATAACCTGTTGGAGCATACACTTCCACAGTACGGCATTACAACAACCTTTGTTGAGCCGGAGCCGGAAGCATTTGAAGCAGCAATCAAAGACAATACAAAAGCATTATATATTGAGACATTAGGAAATCCTAACTCAGACGTAGCTGATATTGAAGCCATCGCAAAAGTAGCACATGCACACAAGATTCCATTAGTCGTAGATAACACTTTTGCAACACCTTATCTGGTTCGTCCGATTGAGTATGGCGCAGACATCGTGGTACATTCTGCAACAAAATTCATTGGTGGACACGGAACAACAATTGGTGGAGTTATCGTAGACAGCGGAAAATTTGACTGGGAGGCAAGTGGAAAATTTGCATCCTTAACTGAGCCAAACCCAAGTTATCATGGCATCAGCTTTACCAAGGCAGTAGGACCGGCAGCGTTTGTAACCAAGATTCGTGCAATCTTACTTCGTGATACCGGAGCAACTTTATCTCCGTTCCATGCATTTATCTTCTTACAGGGATTAGAGACATTATCCTTAAGAGTAGAACGTCATGTACAGAATGCATTGAAGGTAGTAGAGTTCTTAAATAACCATCCACAGGTGGAGCGTGTAAATCATCCTGCAGTAAGTACAGATCCAAAGCAGCAGGAATTATATAAGAAATACTTCCCGAACGGTGGCGGTTCTATCTTTACCTTTGAAATCAAAGGTGATGACAGAAAGGCAAAAGATTTCATCGACAATCTGGAAATCTTCTCCTTACTGGCAAATGTTGCAGATGTAAAATCTCTGGTGATTCATCCAGCATCAACCACGCATTCCCAGCTTAGTGCAGAAGAATTAGAAGAGCAGGGAATCAAACCGAATACCATCCGCCTTTCGATCGGAACAGAAAATATCGACGATATTATTGAAGACTTAGAGGAAGCATTCAAGGCAGTAGAGTAAATGACTGAAAGAACTAAAATGAAAAGCATGAGATAAAAGAAGTCTCATATACTTTAGAAAGAGTATATGAGGCTTTTTTATGAAAAAATGGAAAAGGATACTGGCAGTGGCGGTAATGCTGGCATTGGTATTTTGTGCAGGCCGTGGGAGTGCAGTGCTGGTAAAAAGCTGGCAGAATGGCGGCTTACTGGGAGTAAATGCAGTGGCATCTACAACAGAGAACTGGGGACTTGGATTTGGTGAATCGGGGACACAGCCAACCGGAAATGCCACACCGGAAGAATTGCGGAAATATAATACATATTTTATTGGTAATGGCGATGATAAGGTGATTTACCTGACCTTTGACTGCGGCTATGAGAATGGAAATACGGAGAAGATACTGGAAGCATTGAAAAAGCATGATGTAAAGGCAACCTTCTTTGTAGTAGGGCATTTCTTAGAGACCAGTCCGGATCTGGTAAGGAAAATGGTGGAAGAAGGTCATACCGTAGGAAACCATACTTATCATCATCCGGATATGTCAGAAATTGCAGATGTATCGTCATTTCAAAAGGAAGTTGAAGATGTCAAGTTACTTTATGAAGAGATTACAGACAAGGAGATGGTTAAATTTTACCGGCCGCCTCAGGGGAAATACAGTGAATCAAATCTGAAAATGGCAAAAGAATTAGGTTATTATACTTTTTTCTGGAGTCTTGCTTATGTGGACTGGGATCCGGATAATCAGCCAACAAAAGAAGAGGCCTTTGAAAAACTCACCGGACGTATTCATCCGGGAGCTATAGTGCTGCTGCACAATACTTCAAAGACCAATGGTGAAATATTAGATGAACTACTTACAAAGTGGGAAGAAATGGGCTACCATTTTGGTACTCTGGATGAGTTAATTGCAGGTTCTAATTCTTAGAAAAATGCTCTTTATAGACAGCTTAAGTATTATTATATTTAAAAGAAAGGTGGTGAAGAGTATTTTCCACTGGTAACACTTTCTATTGCTATGATAAGTAATAGGAATTATACCTTTCGAAATATGAGTGAATTTTCGGGCGAACTGGTAAAAAAGAAAAAAGCGGCAAAGCATACAGAGGGAAACAGTATTCAGATTTTATAGAATTAGGAAATGAATAAAATTTTGAAAAATCATTAAATAAAACTTGTCTTTTTACTTCTTTTGTATTATACTCTTTGATTGGTAATACCAATCGGAGGATTTAGAAATGAAGTATTTTAGACAGTTTTTTTTAATTCTGGCAATTTCTTTTGCTGGAGAAATTCTGCATATGGTGCTGCCATTACCGGTTCCTGCAAGCATTTACGGACTGGTGTTAATGCTGCTTGCTCTGGTAACGGGTATCGTTAAGATAGAACAGGTGAAGGACACTGCGGTATTCTTAATTGAAATTATGCCGGTGATGTTTATTCCGGCAGCAGTAGGACTTCTGGACTCCTGGAGCGTTCTGCGTCCGACTATTGTGCCGGTGATTGTCATTACAGTACTTACGACGATTATTGTTATGGTCGTGACCGGAAGAGTGACACAGAATGTGATACGAAAGGGAAGGGAGAAAGAAGAAAATGAATAATTTTGCAGGAGATACCCTTTTCTTTGGTGTAGTAATCAGTCTCATTGGATATGAAATCGGAGCACTGTTAAAGCGTAAATTAAAGCTGGCGCTGTTTAATCCACTTTTGATTTCTATTATTTTTGTTATGGTTGTATTAAGTGTAGGCAGGATTGACTATGACAGTTATTATGAAGGAGCAAAGTATTTAAGCTATCTTTTAACCCCGGCAACGGTATGTCTTGCTGTTCCGTTGTATGAGCAGCTGGAATTGTTAAAGAAACATAAAAGTGCCATTGTAGCAGGAATTATATCCGGTGTCATTGCAAGTATGGGAAGTGTGCTTCTTTTTGCGGTGATATTCCATCTGAATCATGAGGAATATGTAACCCTTCTGCCAAAATCCATTACCACAGCAATTGGAATGGGAGTATCTGAAGAACTTGGAGGAATCGTAACGATTACGGTGGCAGTAATTATCATTACCGGAGTCTTGGGAAATATGATTGCAGAAGTGGTATGCCGTGTATTTCATATAGAAGAGCCGGTGGCAAAGGGACTGGCACTCGGTACTTCCGCCCATGCAATCGGAACCGCCCGTGCCATGGAAATGGGAGAAGTAGAAGGAGCAATGAGCAGTCTTGCCATTGCAGTAGCAGGACTTCTGACGGTAGCAGCAGCAACTGTATTTGCTAATTTTTATTGATGTATCTATGATGCAATAATTTTGCAAGGGATGAAAGGAGATTCAGATGAAGGACAGAGAGTATAAGAGGGTAATGGCATTCGTAAAAGATGGAATACGGAGCGGGGAGTTTCGGGTAGGCAGTAAGCTGCCAACAGAACGTGAAATGGCAGAAACACTTGGTATGTCACGTCCATCTATCCGGGAAGCATTAAAGAGTATGGAGAATATCGGATTGATTGAAAGCCAGCAGGGCTCCGGCAATTATATCTGCTGCAACATGGAAAAAAGCCTTTCAGAAGTAATTAATATGATGCTGCTATTGCAGCAGATAGATAAGGATGAGCTTGCAGAGGCACGCTGCCTTTTAGAATACACAATAGGTCTTCTTGCGGCTAAAAACATGGGTAAACAGGATTTTGCGGAGTTAAAAGCACTGGCAGAATCTATGCAGAATGCTGACCAGCAGAGAAGTTATGAGATTGACCGGGAGTTTCATCAGAAATTAATATTAGGTTCCGGCAACCGTTTCATGATTACGATTATGCAGGTATTTTCTGAAATTTATAAGGAAAGTATCCGAAAAGGCTGGGAAAATGCAGATGCCGAGAAATTTGAAAAAATGTGGAAGCTTCATGTAGAAATTGCAGAAGCAATCGAAACGGGAGACCAGAAAAAAATCGATGCTGCCATACAGGCACATTATGATATTATTCATAAGTAAAATGATGGTAAAAAAAGTCTGGCAGAAAAGAAGGAGCCAGGTTTGCTTGAGCGAACTTCTTTTTTGCGCAGACTTTGGCTAGCACCGCGATAACTGTGGAAACTTGCAAAGCATGTTTCCCATGGTTACGCGAGTAGCTTAGCGGGCAAGTACTTCTAAGATTTCACCTACATACATGGTGTGAAGGTTGCCATCGGCATACCAGCTGCTTTCGATAGAAGAATCAATAAACTGGTCCGGAGTCATCTTTGTAGCAGATAATTTACGGCAGATAAATACCAGATTTCCTTCGTCAATATAAGGTGTGTCCTTGCAGTAATCAAGATGCATTCTTGCATTTTCAATTTTATTTTCATCACGTCCGGAAACAGCCCCAAGATATTTTAAAGCTCCTTTATTGGACTCATCGAAAAAGGTCAGTGAGAATGTCTCTCCATTATCAATAAATTCTTTGGTATAGCGTGTATCTCTTACAAAGATGTAGACAACATTTTTGCCCCAGAGGACACCAACACCGCCCCAGCTTGCAGTCATTGTATTTGCTTTCTTCGCATCACCTGCTGTGATTAACATCCATTCTTTGCCGATTTTAGTAAATGGATTCATTTCCATAAGGTCAATTGGATATGGTTGAAATGTATGCATTATTTTTCCCTCCAGTAAATTCGTAATATGAATTTAGTATAGCATTGTATTTTCATAATTACTATGGATTTGTGGGAAAAAGAATTCCCGAAAAGGTTTAAGTTATGAAATTTATTGATATAATTCTGCAATTCTTGAAACAGCCACATAAATTTCGGAAATACGGTACCAGGTACGGAAATCTACAATTCCGGTAACCGGAAGCCCAAAGATGGACTGGAATTTTTCTACGGCAGCTTTGGTTGCAGAACCATAAATGCCATCCACGGCAATAGTCGGAAGCGCAGGGTAGTTACGTGCAATCCGGTTCAGCTGCTCCTGCAGCATCCGCACCTTATCCCCGGTAGAACCAACCTCAAGGTTGCTGCCCGGCCAGGAAGCAGGCACACCACTGATTTCATCCGCCGTGTTGATATACATACTGCTGCCGTAATAGTAGCGCAGAATCTCAATGGTGGAATATCCCTGGTCGGCTAAGTATTTCGAACCCCACTGAGTCATCCAGTTCGGGCAGCTTACCCGCTGCCCGTCACAGTACTGGGTCAGAATCGGCTGGCGGACATTCGGGCGGGAAAGATAGCTATTAAACATCTCATCGACGATATTGGAAATATTGGAAAAAATATTTCTGCCGTAGACAAATTTGTGGTCAAAGGCGGTGGAAGAAGTAATGGTAAAATCATAGCCCTTGTTCCGGTACCACTCCGTATACACCCGGTTCAGGGTAAAGGACATAATCGCTAAAATATTTGCACGGAGAGCAGCATCCGGCCAGGTAGCATAGATTTCGCTGGAGGCAACATTTTTGATGTAATCCCGGTAACGGACATAGTAGTCGTTGGCGGAAGAATCACTTGGCGGGCCGTCATGGACAATGACATATTCCGGGATGACAACACGGCTTAAGACAATCTCGCCGCTTTCAGTCATCGGCTTGATTTCATCCTCTGGGATTTTCGGCGGAAAATTCCCATAGAGAGTGTTGGCTGTTATAACAATATTTCGTTCCAGTGGATTTTCCACGGTGGCAGTTTCCATCCGGACATTTTGGATGGAAGTTTTATCCGGCAGAACGGAGATACCGGAAATATTGATGGGACGGTAGCCGGACGCATTTACCTGAATGGTATATTCCGAGTAAGGCTGGAATTCAGAAGGCTCCATACTATATTCTAAGGGGGGAGCCGGCAGTTCAACTGCTGCAGTCTGACCGGAAATGTCAGTTGATAGTTCTTCAATAATTTCAGTAGGATTTCCCGTATAGGAGAGACGGATGGAGGCATCTTTAATGGGGAAAAAGCCACGCTCTGTGGTGACATGAATCTGCAGTTGTCCTCTGTCCGTGGCTTTTTGCATATAAGAAAGGTTTGACATATGGAAACCTCATGATATTTATTCCATAAAGTATATGCCGGAAAGCGGGAAAACGTGTTATACTGTTGCAGAATGAATGGAGAGAAAACATGATAAATTATAAAATGATATTGCAATACGATGGCAGCAGATACAGCGGATGGCAGGTTCAGGGAAATACAGAGCAGACCATTCAGGGAAAGCTGCAGTCGGTATTGGAGAAAATGACAGGAGAAGAAATAGAGATACATGGCTCCGGAAGAACGGATGCGGGCGTGCATGCCATGGGACAGGTGGCAAATTTTAAACTTCAGAGCGCATATGAACCGGAAGAGATAAAGCGGTACTGTAACCAGTATCTGCCGGAGGATATTGTGGTATTAGAGGTATCCGAAGTACCGCTTCGGTTTCACAGCAGATTAAACGCAGTAAAAAAGACTTATTGCTACCGCATTTTCTTAGGGGAGAAGCCGGATGTATTCCGGAGAAAATATGTAACACCGGTGGCAGAAAACCTGAATATTAACAAAATGAAGGCAGCGGCGGAAGTGCTGCTTGGAACCCACGATTTTACTTCTTTTTGCGGCAACCGTCATTTCAAAAAAGCGGCAGTACGGACGATTTATGAGATTCGGATAGAAGAGAAAAAGGATGAACTTGACATTTCTTTTACCGGAAATGGATTTTTACAGAACATGGTGCGAATCCTTACCGGAACACTGTTAGAAGTTGGAACGGGAAAGCGGGAAGTTCGTGAGATGAAAGAAATATTAGAGGGCAGAAACCGCAGTCTGGCAGGACCAGTGGCAGCAGCAAAGGGACTGGTGCTCATAAATGTGGAATATGAATAGATAAGGCAGAGAAAGCTTCATGGAGAAATGGATTGAAATCAGAAAAGGCGGCAATTTCATGGAAATGGCAAAGAAATATGGAATTGACCCACTGATTGCCCGGATTATAAGAAACCGGGATATAATAGACGAAAAAGAAATTACAGAATATTTGTATGGTGGAAAAGAGGCATTACATAATCCTCATTTATTAAAGGATGTGGATAAAGCTGCAGAAATTATTGCAGAGGGTATTGCAGAGAAAAAGGCCATGCGTATCATTGGTGATTATGATATTGATGGTGTCAATGCAACCTATATTTTATTAGATGGAATCCGCCGGTGCGGTGGCAATGTGGATGCTGCAATCCCGGACCGGATGAAAGATGGTTATGGAATCAATGAGCATTTAATCGAGCAGGCATTGTCCGATGGAAAAGAACTTTTGATTACCTGTGACAATGGAATTGCTGCAATCAACGAGATTAATTTTGCAAAGGAAAAGGGAATGACCGTTGTGGTAACAGACCACCATGAGATTCCTTATCGTAATACAGAACAAGGAAAGGAATTTCTACGGAGCAATGCGGATGCCATTGTAAATCCCAAGCAGGCGGATTGTCCGTATCCCTGCAAAGGAATCTGCGGAGCAGTAGTGGCGTGGAAGCTGGTGCAGGTGCTTTATGAGAGAATGGATATTCCGGTGGAAGAAGCGGATATTTTTATTGAAAATGCAGGCTTTGCAACGGTGGGGGATGTCATGGACTTAACCGGAGAAAACCGTATTTTGGTAAAGCTTGGGTTAAAAGCGTTAGAGCATACGAAGAATCCCGGAATGAAAGCGTTGATTGCAAAAAACAAGCTTTCTGACAAGCCGTTGAGTGCATATCATATCGGCTTTGTATTGGGGCCATGTATCAATGCCAGCGGCAGACTGGATACGGCAAAACGTTCCCTGGAGCTGCTGCTTGAGCGGGATGAAGTAAAGGCTTCTGCACTGGCAGGCGAATTGGTGGAGCTTAACGAAAGCCGGAAATATATGACACAGCAGGAGACACAGAAGGCATTGGAACAGATTGAAAAGGAAGGCCGGGAAAAAGATAAAGTATTAGTGGTTTACCTGCCGGAATGCCATGAGAGTCTTGCGGGAATCATTGCCGGAAGAATCCGGGAAACCTATCAGAGACCGGTATTTGTACTGACCAGAGGAGAAGAAGGAGTCAAAGGCTCCGGTCGTTCCATCGAAGCCTATTCCATGTTTGATAAAATGACGGAAGTGGCGGAGCTGTTTACAAAATACGGCGGACATCCTATGGCAGCAGGACTTTCCATGCGGGAAGAAGATATTGATAAATTGCGGGAACAGCTTAATCAGAAGGCAGAACTTTCTGAAGAAGATATGGCAGAGGTGGTAAGGCTGGATGCGGTGCTTCCGATGTCCTATTTTACGGTAGATACCATCCGGCAGTTAAGTGTGCTGGAGCCTTGCGGAAAGTCCAATACCAAACCGGTATTTGCAGACCGTAATATTAAGATTACGAGAGCTGGTATAGTGGGCGTAAACCGGAATGTGTTAAAGCTTCATTTGTTGGATTCAAAGGGGAATCCGGTGGCAGGAGTCTATTTTGGAGAAGTGGAAAAATTTCTTACATTTCTCAGTGAAAAGTTTGGCAGTGAAGAAGTGGATGCAGCTATGCATGGAAAAGAAAACAGCATACAGTTTGCAGCCGTTTATGAGCCGGCAGTGGACACTTACAGTGGAAGAGAAAGTGTACAGGCAATAATACGGTGTTTTCGGTAGTCCGGCATACACAGGAAGCTTTCAGAGGCGGGTTCTGTAGGTAAAACTTTAGGGATTTAAGAAAAATTTAATAGAGTATTATGGTTTTTGCAGGACGCTTCGGTTGTAAAAAGTGCAGAATCATTGTAAAATATAAGGGATTTATAACATACAGGGGGTATATTATATGACGAAAGAGGAAGTGTTTTCTTTCCCTTCCGCAGATGGGCGAACCACAGTTCATGCAGTACGATGGACTCCGGAAGATGGAAAGTATCGTGCAGTTTTACAGATAACACATGGTATGGTGGAATATATTGAGCGCTACCGGGCTTTTGCAGAATTTTTAAATGACAATGGTTTTCTGGTGGTAGGTCATGATCATATCGGACACGGCGAATCCGTTGTATCTAAGGATGAATGGGGATTTTTTGCAGAGCATCCCAGCGATACGGTGGTTGCCGATATGCATACACTCCGGGAGATAACACGGAAAGAGCATCCGGGTGTGCCTTATTTTATGTTAGGACACAGCATGGGTTCTTATATGCTTCGGAAATATCTGGCGATACATGGAGAGGGACTTACCGGTGCTATAATTATGGGAACCGGCTGTATTCCGGACAATACCACAAAGCTTGCCATGCTTATTGCAAAGCTGCAGGCAGCATTTTTCGGCTGGCATCACAGAAGTAAATTATTACAGAAATTATCTTATGATAAATACTATCATCAGTTTGACCTGACGGGGAAAGATACTTCCAATAGCTGGCTGACCAAGGATGAAGAAATAGTAAAAACATATTATGCAGACCCGAAATGCACGTTTGTATTTACGGTAAATGCTTATATGGGACTGTTTGAGGCAGTTCTTTTTGACAACCAGCAGGAAAATATTGAAGCAGTTCCAAAGAGTCTTCCGTTATTCTTTATATCGGGAGCAATGGATCCGGTGGGAGGCTGCGGCAGCGGCGTAAAGAAGGTATATAATAAATTTGACGCAGCCGGCAAAGAGGATATTACCTGGAAATTATATGACAACGACCGTCACGAAATCTTAAATGAGACAGACCGTGATGTTGTATATCATGATATTCGGGCATGGATGAATGTTCACCTTGCCTGAAAAAGGAGGAAAAAATGAAAAAACATATCAAAAAAATAATGGGAATGGGATTGGCATGTATGCTGTTTCTTGGAGTGCCATTTCAGGCATCCGCAGCAGAAGTGACCGGTACCTTATCGACAGAGATATCCGGGGAAGATGGTGCGGCAGACGGAGCGGATAACAGTTCCGATGCAGCAGCAAATCCGGACAGTGGAGCAGACAGCAGCACGCCGGATGCCGGAGCAGCTGCAGATAACCCGGCAGCAGCCAATGACAAAGCAGATGACAATGTTGTAATCAAGGAAAGCGACAAACCATATCTGGCATTGGGTGCAGACTTATCCGAAGACCAGAAGAACACTGTTTTAAGCCTGATGGGAATTGACCCGGCACAGCTTGGTAACTATGACGTAGTAACAGTAAGCAACTCTGAGGAGCATCAGTATCTGGACGCTTATATTCCATCTTCCCAGATTGGAAGCAAGTCCTGGTCCTCCGTTGTGATTGTAAAGAAGGAGAAAGGAAATGGAATCAACATTTCCACAAAGAATATTTCTTATTGTACCGTTGGTATGTATAAAAATGCACTGGTAACAGCAGGGATTGAAGATGCAGATATCATTGTAGCAGGACCGAAAAATATTTCCGGAACCGCTGCATTGGTTGGCGTATTTAAAGCATATCAGGAAATGACTGGTAAAGAGCTTCCACAGGAAAATGTGGATACCGCATTAAATGAGCTGGTATTAACCGGACAGCTTGAAAGCAGCACCGGAGCAGATTCTGAGTCGGTAGAAGGTCTGGTAGCATACTTAAAACAGCAGATTGCAGAGAATGGCCTCACCGATGATGACAGCATTCGCAAAGCCATTGATGAAGCTGCAGATAAATTTGATGTGACACTGACCGAAGACCAGAAAGCACAGTTATTAGAGCTTTTGAAGAAAATCGGTGATCTGGACCTTGATGTGGACAGTCTTGTAAATCAGGCAAAATCCATTTATGACAAGATTGAAAACCTTGGTGCAGATGGAATCTTTGATAAGATTGGAAGCTTCTTCTCAAATCTGTTTTCATCTATTGCAGATTTCTTTAAGAATCTGTTTAGTTAAGACGGAATCTGTCATTGGCAGTTCAAAACAACTACTGAGATATTCTTGGTAGTTGTTTTTTTTCGCAAGTAACAAGAAAACACATGTTTGCCAAAAAAATCTCCATGTGTTATACTAGCCGCAGGGCTTCTTTTGAAGCAGTTTTTAGAAAGAAAGGAATGGAACAATGGCGAAACAGGAAACATATGATGCAAGCAGTATTTCCGTACTGGAAGGACTGGAAGCTGTCCGGAAGAGACCGGGAATGTATATTGGAAGCGTCTCAAGAAAAGGATTGAACCATTTAATATATGAAATCGTGGATAACTCGGTAGATGAGCATCTTGCTGGTGTATGTGATACCATCCGTGTTACATTAGAGGCAGATGGCTCCTGTACCGTAGAAGATAACGGACGGGGAATTCCGGTGGGAATGCATAAGAAGGGCGTATCGGCAGCCCGTGTGGTATTTTCTACTCTGCATGCCGGTGGAAAGTTTGATAATGCAGCATATAAGACCAGCGGTGGTCTTCATGGAGTAGGTTCCTCCGTTGTAAATGCACTTTCTACTTATATGGATGTAGAGATAAGCAGAGATGGTTATGTGCATCATGACCGCTATGAGCGTGGCGTGCCAACGGTAGAGCTGGTAAACGGATTGCTGCCGACAATTGGAAAGACGAAAAAGACCGGAACAAAGATTAATTTCCTGCCGGACCCGGAAATCTTTGAAAAGACAAGATTTAAAGAGGATGAAGTAAAGAGCCGTCTCCATGAGACAGCATATTTAAATCCTGCTTTAACTATTATTTATGAAGATAGACGTGGGGAAGAAGTAGAACATATTGAATATCATGAGCCGGATGGAATCATTGGATTTGTAAAAGAGATGAATCAGAATAATGAATGTCTCCATGATGTCATTTATTATAAAGGAGAATCTGAGGGCATTTCTGTTGAAGTGGCATTCCAGTATACAACAGAATTCCATGAGAATGTGCTGGGCTTCTGTAATAATATTTACAATGCAGAGGGCGGAACCCATCTGACCGGTTTTAAGACAACCTTTACCCAGGTGATTAATTCCTATGCAAGAGAGCTTGGCATCTTAAAAGAAAAGGATGCAAACTTTACCGGAACAGACGTAAGAAATGGAATGACTGCCGTTATTTCTGTGAAACATCCGGACCCAAGATTTGAGGGGCAGACGAAAACCAAGCTTGATAACCAGGATGCGGCAAGAGCCACCGGAAAAGTAACCAATGATGAAATTCAGATGTACTTTGACCGTAACCTGGATACTTTAAAGGCAATTATCGGATGTGCAGAAAAAGCAGCAAAAATCCGTAAGACAGAAGAGAAAGCGAAAACCAATCTTTTAACCAAGCAGAAATTCTCCTTTGATTCCAATGGAAAACTGGCCAACTGCGAAAGCCGTGATGCCTCCAAATGTGAAATCTTTATCGTGGAGGGAGATTCTGCGGGTGGTTCTGCTAAGACTGCAAGAAACCGGATGTTTCAGGCAATTCTTCCGATTCGTGGAAAGATATTAAATGTAGAGAAAGCAAGTATTGATAAAGTATTGGCTAATGCAGAGATAAAAACCATGATTTATGCATTTGGCTGCGGATTTTCCGAAGGATATGGAAATGACTTCGATATCAGCAAGCTTCGTTATGATAAGATAATTATCATGGCAGATGCGGATGTGGATGGAGCACATATTTCAACGCTGCTTCTGACTTTGTTTTACCGGTTTATGCCGGAACTGATTTACGAAGGACATGTCTATATTGCGATGCCGCCTTTGTATAAAGCGATGCCAACTAAGGGAGAAGAGGAATATCTTTATGATGATGCAGCCCTTGCCCGCTATCGTAAGACACACAAAGGCTCCTTTACCTTGCAGCGTTACAAAGGTCTTGGAGAAATGGACGCACAGCAGCTTTGGGAGACAACCTTAAATCCGGAAACAAGGATGTTAAAACAGGTAGAAATCGAAGATGCCAGAATGGCATCGGATGTAACAGAGATGCTGATGGGAACGGATGTACCGCCGCGTCGTAAATTCATCTATGATAATGCAAAGGATGCAGAACTTGACATATAAATTTCTATGAATCCGTAAGGAATTGCTGACGGCATATTTTTATGGATGCACGGGAAATGATAGAAGCAGAAAATCAGGAAGGAATTGGATAGATTATGGAAACGAAAGAACAGATTATCCGCACCGAGTATTCGGAAGTAATGCAGAAATCTTATATCGATTATGCCATGAGCGTTATTATCGCAAGAGCATTGCCGGATGTCAGAGATGGTCTGAAGCCGGTACAGCGAAGAACACTCTATGATATGCACGAACTTGGCATCCGTTATGATAAACCTTACCGTAAATGTGCCCGTATCGTGGGAGATACCATGGGTAAATATCATCCGCATGGTGACAGCTCCATTTATGATGCACTGGTGGTAATGGCCCAGGAATTTAAGAAGGGACTGCCACTGGTAGATGGTCATGGTAACTTTGGTTCCATCGAGGGAGATGGAGCGGCTGCAATGCGATATACCGAGGCGCGTCTGCAGAAGATTACCCAGGAAGCGTATCTGGCAGATTTAGATAAAGATGTAGTAGATTTTGTGCCAAACTTTGACGAGACAGAAAAAGAACCGGAAGTACTTCCGGTAAAGGTGCCGAACCTTTTGGTAAACGGAGCAGAGGGTATTGCCGTTGGTATGGCAACCAGCGTTCCACCGCATAATTTTGGCGAAGTTATTGATGGTGTCAAAGCATATATGAAGAATCCGGATATTACAACGGAAGAAATGATGAAATATATCAAGGGACCGGATTTCCCGACCGGTGGAATTGTGACCAACCAGGACGAACTGCTTTCCATTTATGAGACTGGAATCGGTAAGATTAAAGTTCGTGGAAAAGTAGAAATTGAAGCAGTAAAAGGCGGAAAAGAGCGCCTGATTATTACGGAAATTCCATACACCATGATTGGAGCCAATATTGGAAAATTCTTAAATGATGTCTACAGTCTGGTGGAGACCAAGAAGACAAATGATATTGTGGATATTTCCAATCAGTCATCCAAGGAGGGAATCCGCATTGTTATCGAACTTCGAAAAGGAGCAGATGCACAGAATCTTTGCAATCTCCTTTATAAGAAGACAAAATTAGAAGATACTTTTGGTGTCAATATGCTGGCAGTAGCAGACGGAAGACCGGAGACTCTGGGACTGGTTCCGATTATCCGCCACCATGTAAAGTTCCAGTATGAGCTTGCTACCAGAAAATATAAGACATTACTGGCAAAAGAACTGGATAAGAAAGAGATTCAGGAAGGCTTAATCCGTGCCTGCGATGTCATTGATTTAATTATTGAAATCTTAAGAGGAAGCCGTAATATCAAGGATGCGAAAAACTGCCTGATGAACGGTGTAACAGAAAATATTAAATTCAAGACAAAAGAATCCGAAAAGAAAGCTTCGAAGTTAAACTTTACAGAACGTCAGGCAACAGCAATTTTAGAGATGCGCCTCTATAAGCTGATTGGTCTGGAAGTGGAAGCATTGATGGATGAGCATAATACCACATTAAAGAATATCGCAGAATACGAAGATATTCTTACCAACCGCAGTACAATGGCGAAGGTAATTATGAAGGAATTAGATGGTCTTAAGAAAAACTATTCCAGAGAACGCCGTACCCGTATCGACAATGTGGAAGCTGCTGTTTATGAAGAAAAGAAGATGGAAGAGATGGAAGTGGTCTTCTTGATGGATCGTTTTGGCTATGCGAAAACCATTGATGTGGCGGCTTATGAGCGTAACAAAGAAGCAGCAGACAGTGAGAACCGTTATGTACTTCATTGTATGAATACTGGAAAAATCTGCATCTTTACCAATACCGGACAGATGCATCTGCTGAAGGTAGTCGATTTGCCGTTTGGAAAATTCCGTGACAAGGGACAGCCGATTGATAATGTAAGTAATTATGACAGCTCTAAAGAGCAGTTGATTTATATCACGGATCTGGCAGCACTGTGTACGCAGAAGCTTTTATTTGGAACTAAGACAGCCATGTTAAAACAGGTGGATGGAAAAGAATTTGACGTAGCAAAACGTACCACAGCTGCCACGAAGCTTGCAGATGATGATGCAGTTATATTCGTAGCACCGGTAGAAGAAAATATGACTATTGTTATGCAGTCGGCAAAGGACATGTTCCTTAGAATCGCAGCAGATACGATTCCGGAGAAGAAGAAGGGGGCGATCGGAGTCTGCGGAATGAAGCTTGCAGCAGGGGATGAACTGACCAACATCTATGCACTGGGTGAGGAAGAACCGCCAGTGGTCATGGTAAAAGATAAAGAAATTGCATTGAACCGGCTTCATATTGGAAACCGTGCAACCAAAGGAGTAAAGAAATAAATTGACATATCAGCAGGCACTTGCATTTGTAGAAGAAACAAAAAAATATGGCAGTATATTAGGACTGGACAGTATTCGGGCACTGATGAAAGAATTGGGCGATGTGCAGGAAGACTTATCTACCATTCACATTGCAGGAACTAACGGAAAAGGTTCCGTTGGAGCAATGCTTCAGGCAGTATTGGAAGAAGCCGGCTTAAAGGTAGGCAGATATAGTTCCCCGGCAGTCTTTTCTTATCGGGAAATCTGGCAGATAAACGGAAAAGCAGTTTCCGAAGAAGCATACGCTGCCTTGATGGAAAAAGTAAAGACAGCCTGTCTTACACTGACAGAAAAAGGACTTCCGCATCCGACTTCCTTTGAGGTAGAGACTGCCGCAGCGTTTTTATATTTTAAAGAAGAAGCCTGTGATGTGGTGTTATTGGAAACCGGCATGGGGGGAAGAGAGGATGCAACCAATCTGATTACCCATCCCATTTGCAGTGTCATTACTTCTATCAGCATGGATCATATGCAGTTCCTGGGAAATACGTTATCAGAGATTGCATCTGCAAAGGCTGGAATCATAAAAGAGAACTGCCCGGTGGTATCTGCCTGGCAGGAAGATGCTGTGAAAGAGGTTCTTGTCAAGGAGGCAGAGCGGCTTAAAGCACAGCTGTACCAGCCGAAGAAGGATGCCATAAGAAATCTTTTGTATGATATGAATGGAATGCAGTTTGATTATGTAAGAGAAGATAATTCACAGTGGAAGATAAGCCTCCCGTTGACCGGTGCCTATCAGGCAGCCAATGCAGCCTGTGCGCTTAAAGTAATAGAAGTATTGAAAGAGAAAACATTTCCGCAGCTTACCTTATCTGTGATACAAAATGGCTTTCAGAAGGTCTGCTGGAATGGGCGTTTTGAACGTGTTTTAGATGAACCATTATGCATTCTGGATGGTGCCCATAATGAGGGCGCAGCACTGCAACTTGCAAAAACGCTGGAAAACTGTTTTACAAATCGTAAGATAACCTATATAATAGGGGTGCTTGCTGATAAGGCACATGAGAAGATTTTAAAGATAATGCGTCCTTATTCGGAAACTGTATATGCGGTAACGCCGCATAATGGCAGGGCACTTCCGGCAGAGAAGCTGGCGGAGGAAGCGAAGGCAGCAGGCTATCAAACAGTAATAACAGAACCTTTGATTGAAGATGCGGTAAGACATGCAATTGCTGAGAGCTCGAGAGAAGATGTGGTGCTGATATTTGGCTCCCTGTCATATCTTGCAGAGGCAAAGCAGGCTGTCATACAGTATCGGGAAGGACAGAAGAATGATAGATAAAGAGAAAGTGGAAGCAGGTGTACGGCTGATATTAGAAGGCATTGGCGAAGATGTGAACCGGGAGGGATTACTTGAGACTCCGGATCGTATTGCACGGATGTATGAAGAAATCTTTGGCGGAATGGACATGGATGCCGCAGAGCCTTTAAAGAAAAGATTTCATGCCAGCAATAATGAGATGGTAGTAGAAAAGGATATTACTTTTTATTCTACCTGTGAACATCATATGCTTCCATTTTATGGAAAAGCCCACGTTGCTTATATTCCAAATGGAGAAGTAGTCGGCATCAGCAAGCTGGCAAGAACCGTGGAAATCTATGCAAGACGGCTTCAGATTCAGGAGCAGCTTACGGCACAGGTGGCAGATGCACTGATGGAGCAGTTAAAGCCGAAGGGTGTCATGGTCATGATAGAAGCAGAGCATATGTGTATGACGATGCGTGGTATTAAGAAGCCGGGCAGCAGGACGGTTACTTATGTGACCCGTGGTATCTTTAATGAGGATGAGCGTCTGGTAAATAAATTTTTCCAGATGGTGCGTTAGATATGGTGATGAAATGGAATATGTAGCGAGACTTTTGCATCAGGAGCAATACCGGAAAACCGTAAAGAAAATTGCCCGTCTGGAAGCGGACAGAATCTATTGCAGACATAATATGGAACATTTTATGGATGTGGCACGTCTGGCACAGATTCGCAATTTAAAGGAGCAGCTTGGTTTGGATGAAGAGATGATATATCTTTATGCCCTGCTTCATGATATTGGTCGTATGAAAGAATATGAACAGGGAATCTCTCATGCAGCGGCATCTGCCGAATTTGCAGGAGAGATTTTTGCGACTATAGGCTATCCGAAAGAAAAAGGAGATATCATCTGCCGGGCAATTCTGGCACATCGCAGGGAGACCTGCGAGGAGCTGCATGGGGAGAAATTATGGCAGACAGCATTTACACAACTTATGAAATGGGCAGACAAGGCATCCCGTATGTGCTTTGCCTGTGAAGCAGCAGACAGCTGCAAGTGGAGTGAAGAAGAGAAAAATAAACCGGAGACCTGGTTTTAAACTGTCAGGCATCCGTAAGAAACTGCAGGTAGCAGGTTCTACAGGCAGCATAAAAAGGAGAAGAAAAATGAGAATAGGCAATCGGACATTTGACACAGCAAATCATACTTATGTAATGGGAATCTTAAATGTAACACCGGATTCTTTTTCGGATGGGGGAAGTTATAACCAGTTAGACCTTGCATTAAAGCATGTAGAAGAAATGATGGCACAGGGGGCAGATATCATCGATGTGGGTGGAGAATCCACAAGACCGGGTTATACAAAGATTTCTGATGAAGAAGAAATTGAGCGTACTGTTCCGGTGGTAGAAGCAATTGTAAGCCGTTTTGATGTGCCGGTTTCCGTAGATACCTATAAAAGTAAGGTGGCAGAGGCTAACCTTGCGGCAGGAGCACATCTTTTAAATGACATCTGGGGACTGAAAGCAGATGATAAAATGGCTGGCGTGATTGCAAAATATGATGCCGCATGCTGTCTGATGCACAACCGCAACGAAGCAGATTATAAGAACTTTATGGAAGATATGAAAAATGATTTACGGGAAACATTACGTCTTGCAAAGGAAGCGGGGATTCGTGAAGATGGTATTATGACAGACCCGGGTGTAGGATTTGGCAAGACTTATGAGAATAATTTAGAAGCTATCCGATGCGTGGGAGAACTGAATGAACTGGGCTATCCGGTGCTGCTTGGCACATCCCGGAAGTCGGTAATCGGTCTGACGCTGGATGTTCCGGCAAAGGAACGCGATACAGCCACAGCAGTAACCAGTGCTTATGCCGTATGGGCACATTGCGGATTTGTCCGCGTACACAATGTGCGTGCTAATGCAGAGGCAATTAAGATGGCAGAAGCAATCAGGGATGGAGGATTACATGGATAAGATTATCATAGAAAATCTTGAACTATTTGCAAATCATGGAGTGTTTCCGGAGGAGACAAAGCTTGGACAGAAGTTTCTAATCAATATGGAACTTTATTTACCAACCAGAAAAGCAGGATATTCGGATGATTTGATAGAATCGGTAAATTATGGAGAAGTCAGCCATTTTGTAACAGAATTTCTGACGACACATACCTATAAGCTGATTGAAGCTGCAGCAGAGCAGACAGCACGGGCAGTGTTATTGCATTTTCCGTTGATTCAGAAATTAAAATTTTCCATACATAAACCATGGGCACCGGTGGGACTGCCTTTATCAGATGTGGCAGTGGAAATAGAACGGGGCTGGCATAAGGTATATCTTGCCTTTGGTTCCAATATGGGCGACCGGAGAAAATATATTGAAGATGCCATTGAAGAACTGCGGAACTTAGAAGACTGCAAGGTAGGAAAGGTATCTGATATCCTCGAGACAGAACCTTATGGCGGCGTGGCAGAAGGCGCATTTTTCAATGGATGTCTGGAACTTCATACCTTGTATACACCGGAAGAATTATTGGAGAAGCTTCATGCCATAGAAGCTCATGGCAACCGGGAGCGTAAGATGCGCTGGGGCTCAAGAACGATAGACCTTGATATTTTATTTTATGATGATGAAGTGATATCTACCCCGGAACTTACGATTCCGCATATTGATATGGCAAACCGCCTGTTTGTGTTAGAACCGCTGTGTGAAATCGCACCGTATCTCTGGCATCCGGTGTTAAAAAAGACGGTGCTTCAGATGAAACAGGAACTGAAGGGCAGAAAAGACATTGTTTTATTTGATTTGGATGGAACCATTACCAATTCCAAGGAAGGAATAACAAAGTGTGCCCAGTATGCCCTAAAGGCATATGGTATTGACGAACCGGATGCAGATAAGCTTGAATTCTTTATCGGACCGCCACTTAAAAATACTTTTATGGAACATTATGGCATGGATGAAGAGACCGCAGTAGCGGCAGTAGCCAAGTACCGGGAACGCTATCATCCAACCGGTATCTTTGAATGCAGTCTTTTTGATGGCGTTGAGGATGCTTTGAAATCTCTCAAGCGAAAAGGCTATCGTATCGGACTGGCATCCAGCAAGCCGGAAGAATCCTGCCGGCGTATTTTGGAGCATTTCCACATCCTCTCCTATTTTGATGAAGTGGTGGGAGCCACAATGGATGGCAGAATAGACAGCAAATATGAGGTGCTGCAGGAAACGATAAAGCGGATGCATATTTATGATACCACCGAAGCAGTATTGATTGGAGATACCAGATTTGATGTGTCAGGAGCCAAAGAAGCACATATGGACTGCATCGGTATCACTTATGGATTCGGAACGAAAGAAGAGTTGCAGGAGGCTGGTGCAAAAGCAATCTGTGACAGTATTGAGGAGGCGGCAGAATATATTGAAAGATTATAAGCTACTTCGCATCTGGGAAGTGATTTATCCCATCGGTATTTATTTTGTAGTAACGAATGTTGTGATGTTTGTGTTAAATCTCATGCATACAATGACCAATGAAAATTATATGATTTATCAGATTATTGCAACAGTGATAGCATTTCCCTTTATCTATGCTTTCTATCGGAAAGAGGATGGCGGGAAAATGGCAAATCTGCCACGAACCATTTTATTTGCAGCAGCCGCAGGCTTATTTGGCGTAGTGTTAAATAATCTTATCGGATATACCGGCTTAAAAGAAACATCACAGAGCTATCAGGAAGTAAGTGCTGCTTTTTACGGCAGTACTCTGGCATTAGAAATCCTTGGAACCTGTATCATAATTCCGTTCTTAGAGGAACTTCTTTACCGTGGCATCGTTTACCAGCGTTTGAAAGCATTTTTGGGAGTGAAGACGGCAATTGTATTATCGGCAGTAATATTTGGAGCCATGCATTTTAATCTGGTGCAGTTCCTTTATGCCACAGCGGTAGGACTCTTGCTGGCAGTCATCATGGAGCAGGAAGGGCTTGGCGCAGCCATGGCAGCCCATATGGTAACGAATCTGGTATCGGTACTTCGAAGCGAGACAAAGCTGTTTCATTTCATGGATGCATCCATGACGGGAAGCGTCATATGCACCGTGGTGGAGAGCGTGCTGATAGTGGTGTTATTTGTGTTGGCGTTCCGAGGTGGAAAAGAGAAGTAAAGGTAAAAATTATGTATGTGTTTAATAATATGGTAGGATCCACAGGTACTGGATATTCGTTAAAAGGAAAACGATTAGAGTTTGGCATGGGTGGTAAATGGTATAAAGCAGATTCCTTAGGGTATGAGGGTGCAGTGGAATATGCAGTATCAAAAATATTGAAACATTCAAATATTAAGGATTATGTGTCATATCAGTTAGAAATTATTAATTATAATGGAGATACTTTTAATGGTTGTGTATCCATTGATTTTTTGCAATTAGGACAGCAATTGGTTACTACAGAAAATTTATATGAGATGAAGTACAAAAAGTTTGTAGAAGAAAGATTGGAAGCATTGCCTTTGCAAAATAGAATAGAAAAATTTGTGGATGATGTAAAAAGTATTACAAGATTGAATGATTTTGGAAAGTATTTAACTTTTTTATTGGAATTAAATACTTATACATTAAATGTGGACCGAAATTTTTTCGATATTTTGTTAATTCGGAAAGAGGATGGATGTTATTTATATTGCCCAATATATAATAATGAAACAGCATATCTTTCGGATACGCAAAACAAATATCCATTAGAAAAGAATATTAATACACTTATAGCCGAGGTACGTGAAACCTCGCGTTTTCAAAATTTGAATATAGCGGTAGACTGTTGTCAGAAATTGTATGGTACACAATTTAAGGTAGGTCAATATGAAATGTCGGAAGAGATATTAGAGATAAAAGAACTGTATGGGAATAAAATCTATTCAAGAATATGTGAAATAGATGAACATCAGAAAATAATACATCCAGAGTTTTGCTGGGATGATGTCAGAACAGAATGTTTTTAATGGCAAGGTATAAAAGGCATATATGTGAGTGCAACTGATTTTAGTTGCATCTGCCATGGGTAGGGAGTATAATATAAAAGGAGAAGTAATTTATGAGCAGAAAGGACAAATTATTAGAGAAACTTTTGCAGAAACCAAAAGACTTTACATTTGATGAAATGGTATCAAAGGATGGCGTATTATGAGTGACTTACTATCATACAAAAATTATAATGGTACAGTAGAGTTTTCGAAAGAAGATAATTGCTTATTTGGTAAAGTAATCGGTATTAAATCGCTGATTTCCTATGGAGGGGCATCCGTAAAGGAATTAGAGCAGGATTTCCATAATGCAGTGGATGAATATCTTGAGGATTGTAAGGAGAGAAATATTGAACCAGAGCAACCTTATAAGGGGACTTTTAATGTAAGAATTAGTCCGGAATTGCATAGAACTATTGCAATCTATGCTATGGAGCATGGAAAAAGTTTAAATGCTGCGGTGGAAGAGGCAATCGACAATATGGTTAAGCTGTAGTGTTTGTTATATTATAATTGACAAAAAAAGAAAAGCTGATGGGAGGAATCATTATGAAGAAAAGATTAGCGATGATTGTAGCAATGTTGATGGTAACAGTAAGTATGGCAGCCTGTGGCGGGAAAAAAGATACTACCGCTGATAAGGAAACTGTTATAAATACAGAGGCTACCGAAGAGGTGGCAGAGACAGAAGAGCCGGAAACGGAAGAATTGGAAGCAGCTACAGAGACAGAAGAGCCGGAAACAGAGGCAGTTGCAGAGCAGGAGACCACTGGAAAACTGGAGAGTAATACTTCCAGTGCAGAGAATACTGCAGCACAGCCATCTGACAATAATACAAGCAAATCAAATAAGAGCAACAGCAATTCCGGCAATAAGGCAAGTGCAGGCAGTACTGCATCAGCCGGAACAACTACCAGTAATTCCAGTGGAACAACTGGAAGCAGCAATAGCAACACCGATAATAGCAACACCAATGCTTCTAACAATAATGCAGCTCCGGCACATGTCCATACCTGGGTGCTGCATGAGGGCAGCGGTCATTATGAGACACAGGTTATTAAGGAAGCCTGGGACGAGCCGGTGTATGAAACTCAGGCAAGAAGTATATGCAATCAGTGTGGAGCAGATATTACAGATAATATAGATGAGCATTTTATGTATGCGATAAATAATGGACTAGATTGTGGTGGATGGCATATTGAGTATATTAAAACACAAACTGGTGTACAGCATCACGATGCAGAAACTAAGCAGGTTTATGTACAGGATGTGGCACCTTATGCACAGTGCAGTGGGTGTGGAGAAATTGGACCGGTAGGTTCCGGCATATCAATTAATTAATGAAATGTATAAAGATGGTAAGAGAAGGATTCAAGGTGATTTCACTTTGAGTCCTTTTTTTATAGATACTTGTACCGGATTTCGGTACAGAAGGGAGGATAGAAAACAAAATATAAAGGTAATTGGGAACTGATAATGCTATCGGTTCTTTTTTTGTGCGTGTAATGAGGAAAAGTCTGTACTTGTACAGGACTTTGACGAATACCGTAACATCTTGTGAAAAGTATTTTCACAAGGATATGCTTTCTTTTAGCAAATGGAAGGAGGAAAATAGAAAGTATGAAGAAATTTAGAGTAAAACAGAAGTTAAAAGCGTTCATGGCTGCAGCATTATGTGTCTGTATGGCAGCCAGTCCGCTGACTGCTTTTGCGGAAAGTTTACCGGAGCAGGAAGAATCAATTCTTTCAGATAACTTTGATGAACTGGTACGCAAGGCGGCAGAAGAAAACAAAGAGCATGAAGCGGAGCAGATTGCTCTTAACAGTGCCGATGAGGGATTGGTAGTTAAAACTTATGCCTCTGGAAACTATGATTTTAATGTAGATTTAACTGTAGAAAAGACGATTAATTACAATGGCTATCAGACACACCAGTATAGTCTTTCGGATGGAAACGTAGTTTGTTGTCTGGAACCAAGTAAAGCAAATCCGAGCAATGGACAATATACAACTTCCGTATCCAATGATGCACTGCTTTCAGCAGTAGCCTATTATGGATATGGTGGACCGGGATATGAAAGTGATAAGGGTATGTATAACATGCTGCAGGAGAATGTTCGTCCATATGCGTATGTTATTACCCATATGGCTTTATCCTGGGTGTATGATGGCTGTAGTGATGATTCTGATGCCTTTAAGGGGAATGCAGCTACTGCAGATGGTATTAAAAACATGGTAAATCTTATGGATATTGATGCTTATTTGCCTTTTCATCGAAATACAGATATATAATAAGGGCTGTTAGGGGCACTTGGAATTTCGTTTGATATACTGGCAACGCTGGCACAGGGATGTGCCGGCGAGGTGCATATGAACATGGATGTGAATTTGCACCGGTTGCCGGATAGGTAAAAAAGTATATCGAAATTCCCAGTGCCCCTACAGTCCTTATGTAATATCCGTATTCGATGAAAAGGCAGATACACTCAAAACCTTCCTAAGAAATTCCAGAATAACATAGAAACAATTCAGACACAATTTAAAATGGAAGGCAAATTCAAAAGGCTTATGAAAAAATATTTTCAACAAAGAACACGTTGAATTGTTTTGATAAGCCTTTTTTATATGCAAAAAAATGATAAATATAAATACAATAAAAGAATATAAAATGAATTGTCTAATAATCAGACAATAGCAAGAAAAAAACTATTGCAAAGTATATTATGCCGGGTGTAAACTTAGTTCAGAAAATAAAAGCACTTTAAAGCAGCAGAGTGCAGGTAACAAAGTAAGACAGAAAATAAAGAGAAAGCAGAAAGGGAACGATTATGACAGAACAGTGGAATGAAAGTACAGCAGTAGCACAGGGTATGTATAATCCGAATTTTGAACATGATAACTGCGGTATCGGAGCTGTGGTAAACATCAAAGGTATCAAATCCCATGCGACGGTAGAAAATGCTTTAAAAATCGTAGAGAACTTAAAGCACAGAGCTGGTAAGGATGCAGAAGGAAAAACCGGTGACGGTGTTGGTATTCTGCTTCAGGTATCACACAAATTTTTCTCCAAGGTAGCAAAGGAATCAGGTATTGAACTTGGTGGAGAAAGAGATTACGGTGTCGGAATGTTTTTCTTCCCACAGGATGAGCTGAAACGGAATCAGGCAAAGAAAATGTTTGAGGTTATCGTGGAAAAGGAAGGAATGAAATTCTTAGGATGGAGAAAAGTTCCGACTGACCCGGATAAACTGGGACAGAAAGCAGTAGACTGTATGCCATATATCATGCAGGGATTTGTAAAACGTCCAGCTGAGGTAGCCAGGGGACTTGATTTTGACCGCCGGCTGTATGTGGCAAGACGGGTATTCGAGCAGTCCAATGATGACACTTATGTAGTATCCCTTTCCAGCCGAACCATCGTATATAAGGGAATGTTTTTAGTAGACCAGCTGCGTCAGTTCTTTGCAGACCTTCAGGATAAAGATTATGAATCTGCAATCGCAACCGTACACTCCAGATTCTCAACCAACACCAATCCAAGCTGGGAGAGAGCACATCCGAACCGTTTCATCGTACATAACGGAGAGATTAATACCATCAAAGGTAATGCAGATAAGATGCTTGCCCGTGAAGAGACCATGGAGTCCGAAGAACTGAAAGGGGAACTGCAGAAAGTCCTTCCGGTTATTAATTCCGAAGGTTCTGACTCAGCAATGTTAGATAATACCTTAGAGTTCTTAGTAATGAGTGGAATGGATTTACCACTGGCAGTTATGATTATGATTCCGGAGCCATGGGCAAATAACAATACCATGTCCCAGAAGAAGAAAGACTTCTATCAGTACTATGCAACCATGATGGAGCCGTGGGATGGACCAGCCTCCATTCTTTTCTCAGATGGAGATGTCATGGGAGCTGTTCTTGACCGTAATGGATTAAGACCTTCCAGATATTATATTACCGATGATGACCAGCTGATTCTTTCTTCCGAGGTCGGAGTACTTGATATTGATCCGACCAAGATTGTTGTAAAAGAAAGACTTCGTCCGGGTAAAATGCTCTTAGTAGATACCATCCAGGGAAGAGTCATCAATGATGATGAATTAAAAGAGTATTACGCAAGCAAACAGCCTTATGGTGAATGGCTTGACCGTAACCTGATTAAACTGGAGGATTTAAAGATTCCAAATCAGCGTGTTCCGGAATATACCAAAGAAGAGCGTCAGAGAATGCAGAAAGCATTCGGTTATACTTACGAATCACTGCGTGAAGCAATCCTTCCGATGGCATTAAACGGAGGAGAAGGAACTTCTGCAATGGGTATTGATACTCCGCTGGCAGCACTGGCAGGAGACCATCAGCCACTGTTTAATTATTTCAAACAGTTATTTGCACAGGTAACAAACCCGCCAATTGATTCCATTCGTGAGAAAGTGGTTACATCCACTACCGTATATATCGGAGAAGATGGTAACCTGCTGGAAGAAAAGGCGATTAACTGTCAGGTATTAAAGGTAGATAACCCGATTCTTACCAACACAGATTTGATGAAAATTAAAAATATGAAAGTAGAAGGCTTCAAGGTTGTGGTTCTTCCTACTACCTATTATAAGAATACAAGCCTGGAAAAAGCATTGGATCATCTGTTTGTAGAAGCAGACCGTGCATACCGTGACGGTGCAAATATCCTGATTCTTTCCGACCGTGGCATTGATGAGAACCATGTGGCAATCCCATCCCTTCTGGCAGTATCCGGTTTGCAGCAGCATCTGGTAAAGACCAAGAAGAGAACTGCAGTTGCCATGATTCTGGAATCCGGTGAACCAAGAGAAGTACATCATTTTGCAACATTGCTTGGTTATGGTGCCTGTGCAATCAACCCATATCTGGCACAGGATACCGTAAAGCAGTTAGTAGACGAGCATATGTTAGACAAGGATTACTATGCAGCAATCCATGATTACAATCAGGCAATTATCAGTGGTATCGTAAAAATTGCTTCCAAAATGGGTATTTCAACCATTCAGTCTTATCAGGGTTCTAAGATTTTTGAGGCAATTGGTATTGACTCCGCAGTAATTGATAAATATTTCACAAATACCGTAAGCCGTATCGGTGGAATTACATTGGAAGACATTGCAAAAGATGTAGATACTCTGCATTCTGCAGCCTATGATCCATTGGGATTAGAGACAGACCTTACTTTAGACAGCAAGGGACGTCACAAGATGAGAAGTGGCGCAGACAGCCATCTTTACAATCCGGCAACCATCCATCTTCTGCAGGAATCAACCAAACGTGGAGATTACAACCTTTTCAAACAGTACACAGATCTTGTGAACAGCGAAGAGCGTGATGCAAATATTCGTGGACTGATGGATTTTAATTTCCCGAAAAAAGGTGTTCCGATTGAAGAAGTAGAAAGCGTAGATTCTATTGTAACAAGATTTAAAACAGGTGCGATGTCCTATGGTTCTATTTCCAAGGAAGCCCATGAAACACTGGCAATTGCCATGAACCATTTACATGGTAAATCCAATACCGGTGAGGGTGGAGAAGATCCGGACCGTATCGCAAGTAAACATACAAGCTTAGACAGATGTTCTGCAATCAAGCAGGTAGCGTCCGGCCGGTTTGGTGTAACCAGCCGTTACTTGGTCAGTGCAGAAGAGATTCAGATTAAGATGGCACAGGGTGCAAAACCTGGTGAAGGTGGACACCTTCCGGGCAAGAAAGTATATCCTTGGATTGCAAAGACAAGACTTTCCACACCGGGTGTATCCTTGATTTCGCCGCCACCTCATCATGATATCTACTCCATCGAGGATTTGGAGCAGTTGATTTACGATTTGAAGAATGCCAACCGTGATGCAAGAATTTCCGTAAAACTGGTATCAGAAGCAGGTGTGGGTACAGTCGCAGCCGGTGTTGCCAAAGCAGGAGCGCAGGTAGTATTGATTTCCGGATATGACGGTGGTACCGGTGCAGCACCAAGCAGTTCTATCCATAATGCAGGACTTCCTTGGGAACTTGGACTTGCAGAGACACACCAGACTCTGATTATGAACGGACTTCGTAATAAGGTAAGAATCGAGACAGATGGTAAGCTGATGAGCGGCCGTGATGTAGCAATTGCTGCATTGCTTGGAGCAGAAGAGTACGGATTTGCAACTGCACCGCTGGTAACCATGGGATGCGTGATGATGCGTGTATGTAATCTGGATACCTGCCCTGCCGGAATCGCAACACAGAATCCGGAGCTTCGGAAACGTTTCGCGGGAAAACCGGAATATGTAGAAAACTTCATGCGGTTTATTGCAGAAGAATTAAGAGAAATCATGGCGAAGTTAGGCTGCCGTACCATTGATGAAATGGTAGGAAGAAGTGACCTTCTCCGGGTAAGAGAGGATTTGACAGACCGGGAAAAAGAAATCGACCTTTCCAAGATTTTGAATAACCCGTTTGCAGGACCAAAGGAGAAAGTTACATTTGATCCAAAACATGTATACGATTTCGAACTGGAGAAGACTAAGGACGAAACTGTACTGTTAAAACAGCTTTCTTCCGCACTGGATAAGAAACAGAAGAGAAGCATTGATGTAGAAGTAAGCAATACAGACCGTTCCTTTGGTACCATCTTTGGTTCCGAGATTACAAAGAAATATGACGATACTTTAGAGGAAGATACCTTTATCGTAAAATGTACCGGTGCCGGCGGACAGAGCTTTGGCGCATTCATTCCAAAGGGACTTACCTTAGAACTGGTAGGAGATTCCAACGATTACTTCGGAAAAGGACTTTCCGGTGGAAAACTGGTTGTCTACGCTCCGGCAGGTGTGAAATATAAGAAGGATGAAAATATCATCATCGGTAACGTAGCACTTTACGGTGCAACCAGTGGTAAAGCATTTATCAGTGGTGTGGCAGGAGAACGTTTCTGCGTACGAAATTCCGGAGCTTCTGCAGTAGTAGAAGGTGTCGGTGACCATGGATGTGAATACATGACCGGTGGCCGTGTGGTTATCCTTGGTAAGACTGGTAAAAACTTTGCAGCTGGAATGAGCGGTGGTATCGCTTATGTATTAGATGAGGACAACGACCTTTATACCAGAATCAATAAGGAAATGGTATTCTCAGAAGAAGTCGGAAACAAATATGATGTTATGGAATTAAAAGATATGATTAAAGAACACGTAGCTTTGACCAATTCTGAAAAGGGAAAAGAAATCTTAGATAACTTCAGTGAGTATCTGCCGAAGTTCAAGAAAGTAATTCCATACGATTATAACCGTATGTTAATGGCAATTGTTCAGATGGAAGAAAAAGGATTGTCTTCCGAACAGGCACAGATTGAAGCATTTTATGCGAATACAAGAAATTAAGGAGGGGACGCAAAATGGGAAAACCAACAGGATTTATGGAATATGACAGAGAGAATGCAGCAGCGGTTGCACCAAAGGAGCGTATCAAGAACTTTAACGAGTTCCATACCCCTCTCTCAAAAGAGAAACAAAGAGTACAGGCAGCACGTTGTATGAACTGCGGCGTTCCGTTCTGCCAGGCTGGTATGAATATCATGGGAATGACCAGCGGATGTCCGCTGCATAACCTGGTACCGGAGTGGAATGACCTTTTGTATACCAACAACTGGGAGCAGGCATATAACCGTCTGACCAAGACCAACAACTTCCCGGAATTTACCTCAAGAGTATGTCCGGCACTTTGTGAAGCAGCCTGTACCTGTGGACACTGGGAAGACCCGGTAACCTGTAAGGCAAATGAGCATGGAATCATTGAAAATGCTTATGAAAAAGGATATGCTGCAGCAAAACCTCCAAGAGTCCGTACCGGAAAGAAGGTTGCAATCATCGGTTCCGGTCCTGCCGGACTTGCAGCAGCAGACCAGTTGAATAAAAGAGGACATTCCGTTACCGTATTTGAAAGAGATGACCGTGTCGGTGGTCTTTTGATGTATGGAATCCCGAATATGAAGCTGGAAAAATGGGTTATTGACCGTAAGATTAATATAATGAAAGAAGAGGGTGTCGAGTTTATTACCAATGCCAATGTTGGAAAAGACATCAAGCCGGCAAAACTCTTAAAAGAATATGACCGTGTCATCTTAGCCTGTGGAGCAAAGAATCCAAGAGACATCAAAGCTCCGGGCAGAGATGCAGAAGGCATTTACTTTGCAGTAGATTTCTTAAAGGCAACTACCAAGAGCCTTTTAGATTCCGAGCTTAAAGATAACAAATATATTTCTGCCAAGGGAAAGAAAGTAGTTATCATCGGTGGTGGAGATACCGGAAATGACTGTGTCGGAACTTCTATCCGTCACGGCGCAGCCAGTGTCATCCAGCTTGAAATGATGCCAAAAGCACCGGATGAGCGTGCAGAGAACAACCCATGGCCGGAGTGGCCAAGAGTCTGCAAGACAGACTACGGTCAGGAAGAAGCAATTGCCATGTTCGGTTCCGACCCTCGTATTTACCAGACAACCGTAAAAGAGTTCTTAAAAGACAAGAACGGTAAACTCTGCGGATTAAAAACCGTAAAATTAGAGGGCAAAAAGGATGAAAAGACCGGACGGATGCAGATGGTGGAAGTACCGGGCTCCGAAAGCAAGTTAGATTGTGATCTGGTTCTGATTGCAGCAGGCTTCCTTGGAACAGAAGATTACATTGCCAAAGCGTTCGGCGTAGACTTAAATGCCAGAACCAATGTGGCAACAGAAGCCGGTCATTACAAGACCAACGTGGAAAATGTCTTTACAGCAGGAGATATGCATCGTGGACAGTCCCTGGTTGTATGGGCAATCCGTGAAGGAAGAGAAGCAGCCCGTGAAGTAGACGAAAGTCTGATGGGATATTCTTATCTTTCCGTACAGTAATGAAAATTACAATATAATGATAGAAGAAAGTCGTCTGACTATGGTGCACCGGAGGGTGAGCTGTGGTAGGCGGCTTTTTCGTGGTTGACACATTCTGCTTTTGGGGCATAAAATAACCCTTGTGACAAAAAGAGCGAGAAGAAAACAGCGAAAGGACATAAAGAGAATGAGCAGGAAAGCAGTATTTTTTGATATTGATGGAACATTGTGGGACGAGCATTTTGTGATACCGGAGAGCACAAAGGAAGCAATCCGGAAGCTGCGGGAAAATGGACATCTGGCATTTCTCTGCAGCGGAAGAACCAGAGCATTTATTCAGGATGAAAGATTGCTGGCACTGGGATTCGACGGAATTGTGGCAGGCTGCGGTACCTGGATAGAGATGGATGGAAAAACACTTTTTTATAAAAAATTAGAACAGGAATTGATAGAGGATACCATACATATATTAAAAGAGTATGGAATTCCTACGGTATATGAGGGGAGCCGGAATTTGTATATGGATCTGGAAGAATTTGAAGAAGACCCTTATGGCTTGAGACTAAAAGAGACATTGGGAGAGGATTTGCTGCCGGTAACGGGAAATGAAGCAATTATGGAAATCAGTAAGTTTTCCTGCTCCACACCGGATGATGCTTATCTTAAGGTACTTTCCCATCTGGAAGAGAATTTCACACCGCTGGTGCATGATGCGGCATGCGCAGAGTTTGTTCCAAAAGGATTTTCCAAAGCGTCCGGCATCGAAAAAACCTGTGAGCTTCTTGGTATTGAGAAAGAAGATACCTATGCATTTGGAGACAGTATCAATGATGTGGAAATGTTAAAGCATGTGCAGCATGGAATTGCCATGGGAAATGGCACCAAAGCAGCAAAAGAAGCAGCGGATTATATCACAGCACCATTGCACGAAGACGGCATTTATAAGGGATTGGAGCATTTTGGACTGATTTCATAAACAAATCTAAAAAAAGTATTAAATCGTTACAAATTGCAGAAAGTGAGAAAACGAGAGAAAAAACGAGATATTAAGAGTAAATATAAGGAAACAAGAGAAAAATAAAAAATGGTCAGGCTTGCGAAAAAGAGACGCAGAAACTATTATATGACTATCGGTTAGCACTCGGCTTGAATGAGTGCTAATAAAAAAGAAAGAAAACAAAGAGACCGAATCAAGGAGGCAATGAATCATGAAATTAGTACCATTATCAGACAGAGTTGTATTAAAACAGTTAAAAGCAGAGGAAAAAACCAAATCCGGAATTATCTTAGCAAGTGCTGCACAGGAGAAACCACAGGAAGCAGAAGTAATCGCAGTTGGTCCTGGCGGAGTGGTAGATGGCAAAGAAGTTACCATGCAGGTAAAAGAAGGTCAGAAGGTTATTTATTCTAAATATGCCGGAACAGAAGTAAAACTGGATGGCGAAGAATATATCATTGTAAAACAGAATGATATTCTTGCAGTAGTAGAATAATCGAATTGATAATTGGTAAATAAAACAAATTATAAAATAGGAAAATAGAAGAAAGAGGTAAGAAATTATGGCAAAGGAAATCAAATACGGAACAGAAGCCAGAACAGCATTAGAGGCTGGAGTTGATAAACTGGCAAATACAGTCAGAGTAACAATCGGACCAAAAGGAAGAAACGTTGTACTGGATAAATCATATGGAGCTCCATTAATCACAAACGATGGTGTTACCATTGCAAAAGAAATCGAATTGGAAGATGCATTCGAAAATATGGGTGCACAGCTTGTAAAAGAAGTAGCAACCAAGACCAATGACGTCGCCGGTGATGGTACTACAACAGCAACCGTTCTTGCACAGGCAATGATTCAGGAAGGAATGAAGAACTTAGAGGCTGGTGCAAACCCGATCGTTTTAAGACGTGGTATGAAGAAAGCAACTGAAAAAGCAGTTGAAACAATCGCAGCAATGTCTTCTAAAGTAACCGGAAAAGACCAGATTGCAAAAGTTGCATCTATTTCCGCAGGTGATGAAAGCGTTGGCAACATGGTAGCAGACGCAATGGAAAAAGTTTCCAATGATGGTGTTATTACCATTGAAGAGAGCAAGACCATGCAGACAGAGCTTGACCTGGTAGAAGGTATGCAGTTTGACCGTGGATACATTTCCGCATATATGTGCACAGATATGGATAAGATGGAAGCAGTTTTAGATGAGCCGTACATCTTAATTACCGATAAGAAAATCAGCAACATTCAGGAAATCCTTCCACTGTTAGAGCAGATTGTTCAGTCCGGTTCCAGACTTCTTATCATTGCTGAAGATATCGAGGGTGAAGCTTTAACTACATTGATTGTAAATAAACTGCGTGGAACATTTAACGTTGTAGCAGTAAAAGCTCCAGGATATGGCGACAGAAGAAAAGAAATGTTAAAAGATATCGCTATCCTTACCGGTGGTCAGGTAATTTCAGAAGAAGTTGGTCTGGAATTAAAAGATGCTACTATGGCACAGCTTGGCCGTGCAAAATCTGTTAAGGTTAAGAAAGAGAACACCGTTATCGTTGATGGTGAAGGAAATAAAGAAGAAATCCAGGCAAGAATCGGCCAGATTCGTGCACAGCTTGAAGAGACAACATCTGAATTTGATAAAGAAAAATTACAGGAAAGACTTGCAAAACTGGCAGGCGGCGTAGCAGTTATCCGTGTTGGTGCTGCAACAGAGACAGAAATGAAAGAAGCAAAACTTCGTATGGAAGATGCTTTGAATGCAACAAGAGCAGCAGTCGAAGAAGGAATCATCGCAGGTGGCGGTTCTGCATACATCCATGCATCCAAAGAGGTTGCAAAGCTTGCTGAGACATTGGAAGGTGATGAGAAGACCGGTGCAAAGGTTATCTTAAAAGCATTGGAGGCTCCATTGTATTACATTTCCGCAAATGCAGGTCTTGAAGGTGCAGTTATTATTAATAAAGTAAAAGAGTCCGCTCCTGGTATCGGATTTAATGCAGCAACAGAAGAATATGTAGATATGGTAGAAGCTGGTATCCTTGACCCGGTTAAGGTTACAAGAAGTGCTTTGCAGAATGCAACATCTGTAGCATCTACATTACTTACAACGGAATCTGTTGTAGCAAATATCAAAGAAGATGCTCCTGCAATGCCGGCAGGAAACCCAGGTATGGGAATGATGTAATAAGAAAATAAAATATATTACTGAAAAGTAAGGATAGAGAGCTCCTGGCTGCGGATAATGCAGTCAGGAGTTTTACTATGCAGTTTTTTTCCTGATGTTAGTTTTTTTGGGGCAGTTGTTTTGATTTGCAAAATATGTTACAATTATTTCATTGTGTAACATGAAGTCTGAATAGCAAGGAGGAAGAAAAATGGGAAAGGTAGTTATTCTTACAGACAGTTCCAGTGGAATTCGTCAGGCAGAAGCGCAGCAGTTAGGGATTAGCGTATTACCAATGCCTTTTTTTATAAATGGTGAAACACTGTTTGAGGATATCAATCTGACACAGGATACATTTTATGAGCATCTGACAGATGGAGCAGAGATTTCAACATCCATGCCGGCAGTAGGAGACCTTACAGACCGTTGGGATGAGCTTTTAAAAGAATATGATGAAATAGTATACATTCCTTTATCCAGTGGATTGAGCAGTTCCTGTGAGACAGCAACAGCATTATCTTCAGATGAAGAGTATGAGGGCAAGGTTTTTGTAGTAAACAATCAGAGAATTTCTGTAACACAGAAACAGTCCGTATTTGATGCAATCAGGCTGGCAGAGAGTGGCAAGAGCGGAAAAGAGATTAAAGATATTTTAGAGGATGCAAAATTCCAGTCCAGCATTTATATCATGGTAGATACCCTTTACTATCTGAAAAAAGGTGGAAGAATTACACCGGCAGCAGCAGCACTGGGAACATTGTTGAAATTAAAACCGGTATTACAGATTCAGGGTGAAAAGCTGGATGCTTTTGCAAAAGCCAGAACGGTAAAGCAGGCAAAAAGCATTATGATAAAAGCAGTAAAAGATGACTATGCATCCCGCTTTAAGGAGTGTCAGGATGAGATGCAGCTTTGTATTGCATACACTGGAGATATAAGTGCAGCGATGGAATTCCACAAAGAAGTGGAAGCAGAATTTGGGATTACAGACATTATGATGGATCCGCTTTCTTTAAATGTATCCTGCCATATCGGACCGGGAGCATTAGCACTTGCCTGTGCAAGAAAATTATAAGATTTAAAGTGTAAATTCTCGGTAAAATTGATTGACCAACCACAAAATATTGTGTAAAATTGAAATAGTTTAACTCGTTAATGCATAAAAGCAAGTAACATATCATGGTAAAACCAAGGAGGAAAATGAAAATGGCATTTTGTGGAAATTGTGGCACACAAGTGGGTGATGATGCAGATTTTTGCCCGAATTGTGGCCAGAAATTAAAAGGGGAGATGGAACAGCCGGCAGAGCAGGCAGCACCGGTACAGGAACAGCCGGCAGAGCAGGAAACACCGGTACAGGAACAGCCTGCAGAACAGGCAGCACCGGTACAGGGACAGCCGCAGCAGGGACAGTTCCAGAGTCAGCCGCAGCAGGGACAGTTCCAGGGACAGCCGCAGCAGGGACAGTTCCAGGGACAGCCGCAGCAGGGACAGTTCCAGGGAAGACCACAGCAGGGACAGTTCCAGGGACAGCCGCAGCAGGGACAGTTCCAGGGACAGCCGCAGCAGGGACAGTTCCAGGGAAGACCACAGCAGGGACAGTTCCAGGGAAGACCACAGCAGGGACAGTTCCAGGGACAGCCACAGCAGGCACGCCCGCCTAAGAAACCATTTAAGATGACGAAACAGTTATGGGCATTGCTTATTGCAGTCATTGCAGTTGTAGTAGTTGCAATTGTTGCACTTGTGGTAGTGAAGAATCAGAAAAAGAAAGTAAATATCAACGATTATATTTCTGTAGAGTATAACGGATATGAAACAGCAGGAACAGCATATGTTGATTTCGACGAGACCGGATTCAGTGAAGCTGTTATCAAGGCACAGGGAAAGAAACTTAAAAATGTAAAATCTCTTGATGACCTTGACTGGAGTGACCTCACAGATTTGATGGGAAGTAGTAACTGGGATTTGATTGACAGTATTACTTTTGATGTGAAACCGGATTCAGACCTGTCAAATGGTGATGTGGTAACCGTTACTGCTTCATGGAATGAAGATTATGAGAAAAAAGCAGGAGTTAAAATTCTTTCCAAAGAACAGGAATTTACAGTAGAAGGACTGGAAGAAGTAAAAGAAGTTGATCCGTTTGAAGATATCGAGGTAACCTTCTCAGGAACACCACCTTATGTATATCCAAACTGGACAAATAATTCAGAGGATGACTATTTACGTTATCTGTGGTTCAACTTTGAAGATTATGACAGTCTTGATGTCGGAGATACCGTAACTTTAACTGTTGATGAGTCAGAAGAGAATGCATTGGCAAATGGTTACAAATTCACACAGACATCAAAAGAATATACTGTATCCGGAGTAGATTCTTATGTAACATCTGCTGCAGATATTTCAGCAGACAATCTGGATTCCATGAAAAATGAAGCAACAGATGCGTTAGATGCATATTTTGCAAATAACAATTCCTATATTGGAAATTCCGGATTCAGTTATGAAGGTTCTTATTATCTGGTTGCAAAAAACAGTGATACATGGGGTGATACGAACGTCCTTTATCTGGTATTTTCGACAACTGTAACCAGTGCAGAAAATGCATTTGAGCCAACTGTTGTATACTTCCCGGTAAAATATACAAATATTATGGCATTATCCGATGGAAGCCAGAACTTTAATACATATGGTGATATCGAAGGATATACTGATTTAGAGTATGATGATGGATGGGATAATGTTGAGGGTTATACAGATGGGGCACAGATGTTTAATGATCTGGTTGTAACTCAGAAGGTTGATTATACTTACGAAGTAACTGATAATTTAACTCAGTTTGGAAACTAAAGGAGAAGGAAATGAATTCTGGAAATGATTTTACAAAGCACATTCATGTGAAAAATATCATTCGTCTGTTATCTATTTTATTAATGGTATTTTTCTTTGTACCATCATTTATGGTATCCTGTGCTGGATATGGAAATATTAAAATTAGTGCTTTTAAAGCTATGACAGGTATTAAGATAGAAGGCGAAAGTGTAACAGATCCAAAAGTAATCTGCATTATAATGCTGCTGCTTCCAATCGCTATGCTGGCTCTCTGGTGCTTAAAGAGCGTATTAAAAGACAAAATTGCTGCAATCGCATCCGGAAGCTGTGCAGTTGTTGACTTTATTTTCTGGATTGCACTTTGCGTCGGAGTAAATAAGGAAGCAACAGATAATTACTGTACAGCGAAAGTTACAGCCGGATTTATATTTAATATATTGTTTATTCTGGCAATTGTAGTGTTGGATTTGTTGATTATTATCAACGTACTTCAGGCTGAGAAACCATTAATCAGACAGAAAATGATGAACGGATATCAGGGAATGCCACAGCAGAATATGTATGGAAATGTGCCACCACAGCAGGGACAGTTCCAGGGACAGCCAATGCCGCCACAGCAGCAGGGACAGTTCCAGGGACAGCCAATGCCGCCACAGCAGGGGCAGTTCCAGAGCCAGCCAGTACAGCCACAGCAGCCAGTACAGCCGGTATGCAGTAAATGTGGTGCTCCGCTTGTAGCTGGAAATAAGTTTTGTACCAAGTGCGGAAATCCGGTTGCATAAACTGGAATATGAAATAAGTAATAAGTAAACTACGAGAAACACGCTTTGCGAGTTTCTCGAGTTATCACGGTGCTCACCAAATCTGCATGCAAGCATGCGATTTTCTCGCTACTCGCGTAAATAAGTAGAAGCCCCATCGTCTGATTATTCAGAGGATGGGGCTTCTTTTCTGCGTGCTGCAGCATTGCAGGCTCAGGATTTTATACAGCCTGACTGTGGAGCTGTTTCTTTTTCCGGTTCTTCCAAACAAGATAGGAAATCATAAGTGGTACACCGGCACCAATCCATGCTACCGGGCTTGCCAGACGGACTGACCAGTATCCATATGGATTTAAAAGGAGCCATACGACACCGACACGGCAAATCATTTCAAAGATACCGCTGACCATAGGCATGATACCTTTTCCAAGTCCCTGCAAAGAAGTACGATAAAGGTAAATAAGAGCAAGAAAGAAGAAAAAGCAGCTGATGGTATTTAAGTACTGTGTGGCATAACTGTAAATGGCTTCCGTCGGTTCGCTTAAGAAAAGGGAAACAATGGAACGGCCAAATACAGTACAGATGAATGCAGCAATTGCAACAGTTCCAAGGGCGATTCCAAAGGCCTTCTTCATGCCATCGAAGATGCGGTCATATTTTCCGGCACCTAAGTTCTGACCACAGTAAGTAGACATTGTGGTTCCAAGAGCCGGCATTGGCTGGGTAGAAATCTGTTCTACCTTGGATGCAGCAGTAAAGGCTGCAACAGCACTGGAACCAAATACATTTACTGCAGACTGAAGAATCATGGAACCAACAGCTATCAGAGAGTAGTTCAAAGCCATCGGGATACCAAGTCCCATCATCTGGGCGGTTGTCACGCGGTCGATGTAGTAATCACTTTTTCTGGTGCGGAGAATCGTGAATTTACGGTACATATAAATAAGACAGAGAACAGCGGAAATACCCTGTGAGATTACGGTGGCATATGCAGCACCTGCAACATTTAATTTTAAAGTTACAATACAGAATAAATCCAGCACAATATTAAGAGCGGAGGAAAACAGCAGGAAGTATAATGGAGTCTTGCTGTCACCAACACCTCTTAAAATTCCGGAAACAACATTGTACATCATACTGGTAATGATACCCCAGAAGATAACCCGGATATAAGAGTCTGCCATATCAAGAATATTATCCGGTGTGTTCATAAAGATTAAAAGCTCCCGGGAAGTAGTAACAGTCAATGCGGTAAGAACCACGGAAATGATTATGGTTAAGAGGAAGGATAAAGCAACAATATGCTTTAAACGGCTTTCATCCTTTGCACCGAAAGCCTGTGATACCATAACACCGAATCCCTGAGCAAGTCCGGATGCAAAACCAAGCACCAGAAACATAATAGAACCGGTTGCACCTACAGCAGCCAGGGCATCTTCTCCTAAAAACTGTCCTACAATGATGGTATCTACCATGTTGTAGAACTGCTGGAACAGATTCCCGAACAATACAGGAAGTGAGAAGAGAAGGATTAATTTCAGTGGATTTCCGATTGTCATATCTTTCGTCATAATTATAAGCTCCTTTCAAAAAAATTTTGCAGAAATATTCTGCACTATATGAGAAAAAAATACTATATTCTTAGGAAACGGGATTAGTATACATTGGTAAAATAAAAATGACAATGTAAAAATCAATCTAATTATGGTATAATTCGCTCATGAATACGAATTTAGAATATTACAAATTTTTTTATTATGTAGGAAAACTTCACAGTATTACATTGGCAGCAGAAGAACTGAATGTTTCACAGCCGGCAGTGTCCCAGGCAATCCGTAATTTGGAGCGGGAGCTGGGAACCACCCTTTTCATGCGGACATCCAGAGGGGTGCGTCTGACTGCAGAGGGGCAGACACTTTACGGCTATGTGCAGCGGGGCTATGAGACCATCCGGGAAGGCGAACGCAAATTCCTTGAAATGCAGGAGCTGACCAGCGGAGAAGTATGTATCGGAGCCAGCGATATGACACTGCAGTTTTATCTGCTTTCTTATCTGGAACAGTTTCATGAGCAGTATCCGAAAATCAGGATTACAGTTACCAATGCACCGACACCGGAGACACTGAAATATCTGCAGAGCGGCAGAATCGATTTTGGTGTAGTCAGCACGCCTATGGAGACAACGAAGAATATGCATGTGATTCCGGTGCGTGAGATAGAAGATGTCTTTGTGGCAGGACGAAAATTTGAATATTTAAAGGGCGGTAAATTAAGCTATAAAGAATTGGAACATCTGCCGGTTATGTGCCTGGAGGGAAATACCTCTACCAGAAAATATGTAGAGGAATTTCTGCTGGGAGAAGGCGTTGTGATTCATCCGGAGATAGAACTTGCCACCAGCGATATGCTGATACAGTTTGCAAAAAGGAGCCTTGGCATAGCAAATGTGGTCAGGGACTTTGCCCAGGAAGAAATTGAAAAGGGGGAACTGTTTCAGATTATATTTAATAAGAAGATTCCTGCCAGACAGTTCTGTATTGTTTCGGATGACAGGGTTCCGTTGACTGCGGCAGCAGAAAAATTATTGGAATTATTACAACATAAGTAAAACTTATATCGAGTATAAGGAATATTGACTTTACTTATAATATCTGATTCGGTATAATCAGAAAGTAAGAAGCAGAGAACTGGTTTTTACACCGGTTCTTTTTTGCTTTACAGGAAATTGCTTTCCTGTAAAGTAAAAAACGCTCCGCGAGTAGCTCGTAAAGCGTGTTTCTCATAGTTACGCGAGCAGCGAGAAGAACATATTTCTTATTATAAGGAGGAAATAAAAATGGTTACAGCAGTAGTTGGTGCAAACTGGGGAGATGAAGGAAAAGGCAAGATTACTGATATGCTTGCAAAGGAAGCAGATATTATTATCCGTTTCCAGGGTGGTGCAAATGCAGGACATACTATCGTAAATGATTACGGAAAATTTGCATTACATACCCTTCCATCAGGAGTGTTCTACGGACATACCACAAGTATTATCGGAAATGGTGTTGCACTTGATATCCCGAAGCTTTTCAATGAGATGAAGTCTATTACAGACCGTAATGTACCGGCACCTAAGCTTTTGGTTTCTGACCGTGCACAGATTGTTATGCCGTATCATGTGCTTTTTGATCAGTACGAAGAGGAGCGTCTTGGCAAGAAATCATTCGGTTCTACCAAGTCAGGTATTGCACCATTTTATTCAGATAAATATGCAAAAATCGGTTTCCAGGTAAGTGAACTTTTCGATGAAGATACTTTAACAGAAAAGGTAGACCGTATCTGTGAAATGAAAAATATTATGTTAGAGCATATGTACCACAAACCATTACTGGACAAGGCAGAGCTGTTAAATACATTACATGAGTACCGTGATATGGTAGCTCCGTATGTCTGTGATGTTTCTTTATATCTTGATAAGGCAATCAAAGAAGGAAAGAACATTCTCTTAGAGGGACAGCTTGGAACCTTAAAAGACCCAGATCACGGAATTTATCCAATGGTAACATCTTCTTCTACATTGGCTGCATATGGTGCAATCGGAGCAGGAATCCCACCATATGAGATTAAGAAAATTGTTACTGTATGTAAAGCATATTCTTCTGCTGTTGGTGCAGGCGCATTCGTCAGCGAAATCTTTGGCGAAGAAGCAGATGAATTAAGAAAACGCGGTGGAGACGGCGGAGAATTCGGTGCAACCACAGGACGTCCAAGACGTATGGGGTGGTTTGACTGTGTGGCAAGTAAATATGGCTGCCGCATGCAGGGAGCAACTGATGTAGCATTTACCGTGTTAGATGTTTTAGGATATTTAGATGAGATTCCGGTTTGCGTAGGATATGAAATCGACGGAGAAGTAACCACAGACTTCCCTGTAACCACAAAGCTTGAAAAAGCAAAACCTGTATTAAAGAAACTTCCGGGCTGGAAGACAGATATCCGTGGAATTAAGAAATACGAAGACCTTCCGGAAAACTGCCGTAAATATGTAGAATTCATTGAAGAACAGATTGGATATCCGATTACCATGGTTTCTAACGGACCGGGAAGAAATGATATCATTTATCGTTAAGAATAAAGGCAGATTGTGATGATAAAAAATGTAATCTTTGACGTAGGAAATGTACTGGTAGACTTTCGCTGGGAAGAAGTATTTCATAAGCTCGGTTTTGAGGGGGAAACTTTTGAATGTGTGGCGGATGCTACCGTCCGTTCCGTAACATGGAATGAATTTGACCGGGGAGCAAAGCCGGATGAAGAGATTATTGCTGCATGCATCAAGGAAGCACCGGATTATGAAAGAGAAATAAGACTCTTTTATGACCATGTAGGAGAGACGATTCATACTTATCCATATACGGTGCGGTGGATACGAAGCCTTGAGAAAAATGGATATCATACCTATATATTATCTAATTTTCCAAAGAGCACTTATGAAAAAGCAACAGAAGAACTTTCTTTTGAAAAGGAGACTACCGGAGCAATCTTTTCCTATCAGGTGAAGTGCATCAAGCCGGAAGCAGAAATTTATAAGCTATTGCTGGACAGATACCATTTAGTGCCACAGGAATGTGTATTCATAGACGACCGTCCGGAAAACATAGAGGCGGCAGAAAAGCTTGGCATTACAGGCATACAGTTTCAGAATCAGCAGCAGGCAAAAAGAAGGCTTTTGGAACTTGGTGTCGTATCCGGCAGTTAATAAGTAAAGATTATGTAAAAAAAGAATAATTGTCTATTCGTTTCTTGCATTTCAATAGCGAAATGCTTATAATGAGCGTAAGCAGACGGGTAGCAACGCAACTGGCAGGAGTTACTCCTGCCAGTTTTTTTACAGTTACGCAGTAAGCAGGGAGAATACAATGAGGATAACAGGTTTAAAGAAAAAGCTGATAAGTCTCATAGTGGCTGTTATTATGACGGTTTCAGGAATGTATGTTGAAAATATCAACATAGATTCTTCCTTTGCATGTGAAGATACTGCGAACCAGAATTTCACACAGGCAATGCATTTATCCAGACCATCAGAGAGCTGTACCGAAGAACTTTTGGGAACTCGGGAGACCGGCAGGATTGCAGCGGGATACCGCAGACTGTCGGAGAAAAACAACGATTTGGAAGGAGCAGCATTATCACTGGAAGCAGTATTGCCTGAAAATCAGGCAAAAGACGGCTGGAACTTTGAATTACGGAAATCAAAGGATGTTTTGGACAGTAGGCGTGTCATTATAGGCTATATCCATCATCAGGATGGAGCGAAGGGCTGACTATCACAAGTTAGAAGCAATTTACCTGTGCGCAGAGGAGCATAGGTTTCTTTGCGTACAATATCAGGTCATAACTGTGATAGGAGGATAATAAAATATGGCACAGGATATTGTAGTAGCGCTTATGGGCGTTATGGTAGCGGCAGCAGTTGCTGCATGCTGGTGGTATGAGCATCATGGCAGAGAAGATGAGACTTCTTCTAAAGAGGAACAGGAAAAGACGAAAGAAGTATAAAGGAATAAAAGAAGATAGAGGGCTTGTAGCAGGAAAGGACAGAATATGAGAAAGACAAAAATTATATGTACATTAGGACCGGCAACAAAGGATGATGAAGTATTAAAACAGTTGATGGAAAATGGAATGGACGTGGCGAGAATTAACTTTTCCCATGGCTCACAGGCAGAACATAAAGTAACCATGGATCGTGTAAAAAAGATGCGTAAGGAACTGGGCAGACCGGTTGGAATTCTCCTTGATACCAGTGGACCGGAAATTCGGATTGGACAGCTGGAGGGCGGCAGAGCAGAGCTGCTTCCGGGAGATACCTTTAAGCTTACTACTAATGATATTATGGGAAATAAAGAGCGGGTCTCTATTACTTATAAAAATCTGGTACATGATGTCAAAGCCGGAACCAGAATTCTGATTGATGATGGACTGATTGAAATGCTGGTAACCAATGTAACAGAAACTGAGATTACCTGTAAAGTAGAAAATGGTGGTGTGATTTCAGACCGCAAAGGAATTAATGTACCGAATGTAAATCTGTCCATGCCTTATATCAGCCCGAAAGACCGCTCCGATATTCTATTTGGAATTGAGCAGGGTGTAGATTTTATTGCAGCATCTTTTGTACGCTGTGCAGATGATGTGCTGCAGTTACGGAAAATTATGGCAGAGCAGGGCTGCAATGACATTAAGATTATCTCTAAAATCGAAAACCGTCAGGGTGTAGATAATATTGATGAGATTCTGGCAGTGTCAGATGGCATTATGGTTGCCAGAGGAGACATGGGAGTGGAGATTCCGATTCGTGAAGTTCCGGCAATTCAGAAGAAAATTATAAAAAAGGTTTACCATGCAGAAAAGGTTGTTATTACGGCAACCCAGATGCTGGATTCCATGATGAAGAATCCACGCCCGACCAGAGCAGAAGCAACAGATGTTGCCAATGCTATTTATGATGGAACCAGTGCAATTATGCTGTCTGGTGAGACTGCTGCCGGGAAATATCCGGTGGAAGCATTAAAAACCATGACAGAGATTGCGGAATATACAGAAAATGATATTGATTATGAGAAACGTTTCCGCCAGCTGGAGAAGATTGATAATCCGGATGTAACCGATGCCATTTCCCATGCAACCTGCATGACTGCCATTGACATCAATGCGGCAGCAATTGTTACGGTAACCAAATCCGGCAAGACTGCCCGCATGATTTCAAGATATCGTCCGAAATGTGCAATTATCGGCTGTACCCCATCGGAAAAGAGTTATTATCAGATGAATCTTTCCTGGGGCGTAACACCACTTATGATACAGGAAGAGACGGATACAGAAGCATTGTTTAATAATGCAATGGAATCCGCAGAACAGCATGGATATGTACAGCATGGAGATCTGGCGGTTATTACAGCTGGAATTCCATTGGGTATTTCCGGTACCACCAATCTGATTCGTGTAGTAGTTACGGGACACTTAAAGAAATAGGAGCGCAGATGGTATGAATGAACAACCGAAATTAGCAGTGCTGATTGATGCAGAAAATGTATCCAATAAATATGTGAAACTAATTATGGATGAGGTCAGCAATTACGGGGTGGCTACTTATAAGCGGGTTTATGGAGATTATTCGAATCCGAGCGTATCTGCATGGATGAAAAATATGCAGGAGTACGCTCTGACACCGGAATTGCAGTGCAATTATACTGCGGGAAAAAGTGCTTCAGATTCGGCATTGATTATAGATGCCATGGATATTCTTTATTCCGGAAAAGTCAGCGGTTTCTGCCTGGTGTCGTCAGACAGTGATTTTACCAAACTTGCCATGCGCTTAAAGGAAGCCGGTATGATGGTAATCGGAATGGGAGAGGAGAAGACACCGAAGTCCTTTGTAAATGCCTGCGAGAATTTCAAGTATCTTGATTTACTTTATAATAAGGAAGAAGCAGAGGAAAAACAGCGCACAGCTACCACAAGAAGAAATACGAATGCATCTTCGGAAAAGGATGCCGGGGACAATGACAACCTTCCGAAGCTTTCAGATATTGAAAAGGAGGTAATCTCCATTATCCGGAGCAATGCAGAGGAAAATGGCTGGATTAATATTTCTGAGCTTGGAATCAATCTGAGCAAACGTATTCCGGGCTTTGACCCACGAAATTACCAGTGCAGTAAACTTTCTACCTTCTTAAAGAAGTTTAGGAGCATTGAATTAAACCCGATTGAGAATCCACACAATAAGCTGTTGAAGGTTGTGTATGCAAAAATAAAAGAGTAGCGGGAAGAAAAATAGAAGCAGAATATAGAAAAAATACTTGGGATGGCATCTGATGTTCCTTAAAATCAGATGCCATTCCTGCCATTATGTCATTGCTTAACAACCTCAATGAGAATATAATTACCTCAGACGATGTGTCGGAACAATTAGAGCATATGACAAAACGCGAAAAAATATTGAACCGACAGAAAAGTTTCTGTGGAATATGGCTTGCATCGGATGGCAGATATAAAACCAAAGTTCCAACTGCGGATGGTGGAAAAAAACTGATTGCCAAGCCTACACAGGAGAACCCAATGAGGATGGAACCATTACAATTTGTCAGGAGGAAACTAAGACATATCACAAGGATGATGATTTTATTTTTCTGGATAAAACCGGAAAAAGAATTCATGACCATGCTATCAACAATGTTATCCGCAGATTAAATGGTGTGAGGAATGAAAAAGATGCTTTTGTCATTGATGGCAGACCATCCGGCAATCATAGTATCAGACGTACCACGATATCGGAGCTTCATGAAGCTATGGTAATTTCTGAAGATACACTAAAGACATTTGCGGGACATAAGGATATTTCCATGACCCAGAAATGTTATATCCACCAGACAAAAGATATCACAGAATATGCCGAAGAATTTGCAAAAGTACTCGATTCTTAAGCAGTAAAAAGTTGTAACCCAACTGTAACCCAAAACTGGCTACAAACAAAAAAACAGGAAGCCTTGAATTATCAGGCTTCCCACTTTATTAATGAATGCGGAAGATGGGACTTGAACCCACACAAGCGCAATGCTTACAAGATCCTTAGTCTTGCTCGTCTGCCAGTTCCGACACTTCCGCATACCGTATGAACTTACGTCTCATGACGACTTGTAAATAGTAACAAATTCCGGGACAATTGTCAATGCCTATTTTTAACTTTTTTCGATTTTTGTCAATTTTATATATTTTTTCAAAAAAAGGGAAAAAATTAAAAATAGGGGTTGACTTATTACCGTTGAAACGGTAAAATATCATTTGTTCGCAGGAGTGGCGGAATTGGCAGACGCGCAGGCTTCAGGTGCC
>ERZ809296.600-NODE-600-length-55883-cov-38.037168_pt1 | contig 55883 bp, 50 predicted proteins | sample MGYA00520511_ERZ809296 | MGnify/ENA primary metagenome ERZ809296 (study PRJEB31576, sample SAMEA3212662) | Homo sapiens | biome: human-gut; feature: human gut; material: fecal | place: Sweden | collected 2012 ...
CCCTTGCGGGTGCCGCTCTGCCCATCTTGTAGAAGTGCGCAGTAATTCCCGTCTATCAGGGCACTCCACAATGCGGCGAGCGCAGCAATGCCGCTATTTCGCAAGCAGTCTGCCGCCGTGCTACCGTCACTCGCGCCTCACGATAGTAAGGCGCGGTTGATCGTAGTAACAACTCGCAGGGATTCATGGCGAAGCCATGTACACCGCACCTGATTGCGCAGCGCGTGCAGTCATTCAAGCTACAAACTGCCAATGTCGGGGGTCGAGGGGGACTCCCCTCGCCTTTCTCTGGGGGATTCAAAGGGGGTATTCTCTTCGGAAAGAGAATACCCCCTTTGGTGCCGCGGCGCGCACGCCGCTCCCCCTCCCGCGCTCGCGCGGGAAAATCAGGGCATCCCTTTGGAAAAGGGTGTAAAAAAGACCCGCCACGACATGGCAGGTCTTTTTTGAGCTAATTAGTAATAACGCTTGTTGCGGTTCTTACGGGCGGCCTCGCTCTTCTTGCGGCGCTTGACACTGGGGCTCTCATAGCACTCTCTCTTGCGGACCTCCGCCACGATACCGGCCTTGGCGCAGCTTCTCTTAAAGCGCTTGAGCGCGCTGTCGAGAGATTCGCCTTCCTTGACGTGGATCTCGGACATTTATGTTTTCCCTCCCTCCGATACACCCGGCTTGATCCTGGGCGCTCTTTAAGAGTCATTCACATGACTAACGGTGGTATTATATGAGAAAAATCACGGCTTGTCAATAATCTTTCCTCATATTTTTGAAAAAATCCGAAATTCCGCTCAGCAGGGCTTCACGATCAGGTTGACGAGCTTGTTCTTCACGTGGATGACCTTGACGATCTGCATGCCGGCGATTGCCTTGGCGACCTTCTCGCTCGCCTTCGCCGCTTCGACAACAGTATCCTGATCGCTGTCCACGGGGACGATGATCGTGCCCTTGAACTTGCCGCTGACCTGAACGGCCATCTCAACGGAGGAGGCGACGGTCTTGCTCTCGTCATACTCCGGCCACGCGCACTGCATCGCCATCTTGCCCTCGTACTTGGCGGCAAATCCCTTCTGCTCCCACAGCTCCTCGACCATGTGGGGCGCGAACGGAGAGAGCATGAGCAGCAGCGCTTCAAAGTCGCCGCGGCTGACGCCGTTCGAATAGAACTCGTTGACCATAGCCATGAGGGCGGCGATGGCGGTGTTCATCTTCAGCGTGTCAATATCGTCCGTGACCTTCTTGATGGTCTTGTGGACGATGGGCGCGTTCTTTTCGGAAACGCCATCTTTCTCCGTCACCTGATCGGCGAGGTTCCAAACGCGGTCTAAGAAGCGCTTGCAGCCCTTGACGGCATCGTCCGACCAGGTCGCGACCTTTTCAAAATCGCCGATGAACATGATATAAAGGCGCATCGTGTCCGCGCCATAGGCCTTGACGACATCATCGGGATTGACGACGTTGCCGAGGGACTTGGACATCTTGACCGCCGGACGGAGCGCCTGATTGCCGTACTTGGCGATGAGCGCGTCCTTCTCCTCCTGCGTGGAGACGTTGCCGACGTAGTGCGGGTTCTGGCCGAGGATCATGCCGTGGCTCGTGCGCTTGGCGTAGGGCTCCTTGGTGTGCACGACGCCGATGTCGTACAGGAACTTATGCCAGAAGCGGGAGTAGAGCAGGTGCAGCGTGGTATGCTCCATACCGCCGTTGTACCAGTCCACAGGGCCCCAGTACTGCTCCGCCTCGTGAGAGACAGGCTCATGGTCGTTGTGCGGATCCATATAGCGCAGGAAGTACCACGAAGAACCCGCCCACTGGGGCATGGTGTCGGTCTCGCGCTTGGCGTCGCACCCGCACTTGGGGCACTTGGTATTGACCCAATCGGTCATCTTGGAAAGCGGGCTCTCGCCGTCGTCGGTCAGCTCGTAGCTGTCCACCTGCGGCAGGACGAGCGGCAGCTTCTCTTCGGGCACGGGCACCCAGCCGCACTTCGGGCAGTTGACGAGGGGGATGGGCTCGCCCCAGTAGCGCTGGCGGGAGAAGACCCAGTCGCGCAGCTTGTAGTTGACCTTTTCGTGGCCCCAGCCCTGCTCAACGGCGTACTTCTTCATCGCGGGGATGGCCTCCTTGACGGTCATACCGTTTAAGAAGCCGGAGTTGACCATGATACCGGTGTCATCCTTGAGCGTGAAGGCCTCCTTCGTAATGTCGCCGCCCTCGACGACCTCGACGATGGGGATACCGAACGCCTTGGCGAAGTCCCAGTCGCGCTGGTCGTGGCCCGGAACGCCCATAACGATACCGGTGCCGTAGCCCATCAAAACGTAGTCCGAAACAAACATCGGCACGACCTTGCCGGTCGCGGGGTTGATGACCTCGATGCCGTCGAGGCGAACGCCGGTCTTATCCTTGTTGAGCTCGCCGCGCTCAAAGTCGCTCTTGCGGGCGGCGGCAGCCTGATAGGCCTCGACCTCGTCCCAGTTCTTGATGATGCTCTTCCACTTTTTAAGCAGCGGGTGCTCGGGAGAGATGACCGTGTACGTCACGCCGAACAGCGTATCGACACGGGTGGTGTAAACAGTGATATCATCCTCGGTGTTGGTCTTGAACGTGACCTCGGTACCGGTGGAGCGGCCGATCCAGTTGCGCTGCTGCGTCTTCACGCGCTCGATGTAGTCGACGTCGTCGAGATCGTCGATGAGGCGGTCGGCATACTTCGTGATGCGCAGCATCCACTGGCTCTTTTCCTTGCGGATGACGGGCGCGCCGCAGCGCTCGCACACGCCCTCGACGACCTCTTCGTTGGCCAGAACGCACTTGCAGCTCGTGCACCAGTTGACGGGCATCGTCGTCTTGTAGGCAAGGTCGTGCTTGAACAGCTGGAGGAAGATCCACTGCGTCCATTTATAATACTGCGGGTCGGTCGTGTCGATCACGCGGTCCCAGTCGAAGCCGTAGCCGAGCATCTTGAGCTGACGGGTGAAGTTCTTGATGTTCTGCTGCGTGACGATGGCGGGATGGATGTGGTTCTTGATGGCAAAGTTCTCCGTCGGCAGACCGAAGGCGTCAAAGCCGATGGGATTGAGGACGTTGTAGCCCTGCATCCGCTTCTTGCGGCAGATGATGTCCATTGCCGTAAAGGGGCGCGGATGGCCGACGTGCAATCCGGCGGCGGAAGGGTACGGGAACTCGATGAGCCCGTAGAATTTCGGTCTCGGATCGCCGGTCACGGCGGCGTAGGGCTTTTCCTGCTCCCACTTGTCCTGCCATTTTTTCTCAATGGCTGCGAAATCGTACTTCATGGATCTTCTCCTTTATGTGAAATAGTATTTTGATGCGAAAAAAGTCCCTGACCGTTTTTCAAACGGTCAGGGACGTAACGAACACATTACGCGATACCACCCTGATTCAGCGCACGGTTTCCCGTGAGCCCTCAGCGGCTTCATAGCCTTGCCCGTAACGGGGGCGACCGTTCCGCCCTTTCAGGCGGACTGCTCGGGAGTGAGTCATCCACGCGCATTTTCCCACCGGCTCGCACCGACCGCCGGCTCTCTTCAGGTGAAAATCACGCGTCTTTTTGCTCCGTCATCGCGTTTTGCATAAATTCAGCATGACCATTTTAGGCGTTTTGTCCCGCCTTGTCAAGCGTTATTTTTCCTCGGCGTGGGGCAGGATGGCGCTCAGGTCGACTTCCTCGCCATCGGCCCACAGGTGCTCGAGGGAATAGAACTTGCGCGCCTCGTCGTTGAAGATGTGCACGACGACGCAGCCGTAGTCGAGCAGCACCCACGTGCCGCCGCGATAACCCTCGCGGTGCAGCGGTTCCTCGCCCGCGAGCGTCAGCTCCTTTTCCACCTCGTCGCCCAGCGCGTTGATCTGCGTGTTGGACGTACCGGTGCAGATGACGAAATACTCCGCGAGCGTCGTGATCTTGTCGATGCGGATGAGTCTGATCTCCTTACCCTTTTTGCTGTCGAGCGCCTTGACGGCGATCTCGGCCAATTCTCTGGAAGGTAACATAGGGGTCTCCTTTTCTTATTTTGAGTTTTTGATCTTTTTTATTCTTTTACGTTACGGGCGCAGCCATTCCGGCATTTCGTCGCTGCCGGTCGTGCCGCTGTTGTCGCCGGTCGTTCCGCTCTCGCCTGTACCCGGGTCGGTCGGGGGCACGGGATCGACAGGCGTGGTGGGCTCGCTTGGCGTGGTCGTGCCGCTGTTATCGCCCGTGTTGCCCGGATCAACGGTCGTGCCGCCGCTGTTGTCACCGGTATTGCCGGGGTCGACCGTCGTGCCGCTGTTGTCGCCGGTATTGCCGGGATCGGTGGCCGTACCCGGGTCGGCCGTCGTGCCGCTGTCCCCTGTGCCGGTCTGTGAGCCGGAGGAGGAATGGTGGTTCTGCGGCTGGGCGGCCTTGCTGTCCTCCACATGTCCCGTGGACGAGGACACCGAGCCGTCCGAGTTGACGGACATGATGTCAAGGTCGCGCATCGTGAACTTCTCGACAAACGGGCTGAGCTCGTTGTTGACGAGGTCCAGCAGCTCCTGCGCGTTCGGCGTCACGTAAGACTGCATGCTGTGGTACGCGCGGCTGTAACACGATTTGTTCGTGTTCGGCATCGTGACGAAGTTGACATTCTCGATCTTGAGCCCGCCCATGACGGCCTGCGAGCCGAACCACAACATTTCCTCAAACGTCAGGTCGGAGGTAACGTTGTTTTTCACCACGCGGGCAAAGTCGCCGATCTTCGTCACGTTCTTGAGCTGCAAAAGCTGCTCGATCATCGCCTTTAAAAGCGACTGCTGCGTCTTGATGCGGCCAAGGTCGCCGTCCGGATAGCCGTAGCGCGAGTCGGTGTCGTGGCGGTAACGCAGCACCTGCATCACGTCGCTGCCGCTGAGAAGCCGGTAACCCTTCGTCTGGTGGATGTGCAGGTCCTGATAGGGGTCGTCGTAGTTCATGTTGCGCGGCACATCGTAATAGACGCCGCCCATGGCCTTCACGATCTCGCCGACGGCGTCCCATTCGACAATGACCTGATAGTCCGGTTCAAAGCCGACGAGCTGAGAAATCTCCTTGTAAAGCGCCTTGATGCCCTTTTCGCCCCCGCCGTAGTAGTTGTAGACGGAGTTGATACGCTTGATATCCCACGGGACGTTGACCATCGTGTCACGCGGGATGGACATGACGGTCGCCTTCTGGTTCGTCACGTCATAGCTCGCGAGCAGCATCGTGTCGGTGTTGCCGCCGCCGCCCGTGTCGCGGCCGAGAATGAGCACGGTGTAGAAATCCTTGCTCTTTCGCTCGCCGCCCGCCTTCGGGCGCACGCCGTCGCCATAGTCGATATCGTCGATCTGCTCACTATTGTTATTCTTGCTGTCAGTGTCCTTGCTCGGCAGCTCCGGCGCGCGGATTTTCAGCAGATAGCTGCCGCCGGCGACCACACCGCACAGCAGCGCGATGAGCAGCACCTTGGCAAAGAGCCTCCCTGGGTGGGAAAAGGTCTCCTTGACCTGCTCCCAGGCCTCGTCGCAGTTGCGCTCGAAAAAGCCCTCTTTCCGGTGCGTGTGCCGCCCCTCGTAATAGGGGTCTTCCCTGTCTCTCTCGTAAATCTCTCTTTGATCACTCATGGGTATGTCCTCTCAGATATTCCAGCGCTTGCAGCGTGTTGTGGTGAACGGGGTTGCCCATCTGCTCCATTTCCTCCACGGTCATGGCAAGGCCCATTTCAAGGCCCTTGTCCAGATCCTCCCACACGACCTTGCGGAGGTCCTCCACGCCGTCGAAGTCGCGGTTCGGCTCGATGTAATCGGCAAGGTAGATGACCTTTTCAAGTAACGTCATATTTGCCTTGCCCGTCGTGTGCCATAAGATCGCGTTGTAAATCTCGTCGTCCGCGCCGAACACGTCGCGCGCGAGCGCCGCGCCGGTCTTGGCGTGCAGCAGCTTGAGCGCATGCTGCTCCAGCTCGTCGAGCGCGATGTGGTAGTGCTCGCACATCGCGAGCTGCTCTTCCATCGAAAGACGCTTGGTCGAGTCATGCAGAAGCGCGGCAAAGCGCGCCTTTTCGACGTCTGCGCCGTACTTTTCCGCGAGCGCCTTGGCCGTCTGCTCGGTGCCGAGCACGTGCGGGATGCGCTTGGCCTTGAGGTAGGAGAGCGCGATGGGTCTCAGGTCCTCTAAGGTTAGACGTTTTAAATCGAGATTTGTTCCATAAAGATGCTTGCGGTAAATATATCCCAGCACCGCGGGGGCCAGAAGCCCATCCGTCTCCCTCTTCGGGATGCGCGCGCGCAGCTCCGTCGACGAGACGTCGACAAGGTTCGGCAGCGTCATCGTCACGACGCGGCTGCATGGAAAGCGTTGGCCGAGGTACTTGCGCTGCGGGGCGAAAAGCTCCTCGCCGTCCTTTTCCGTGCGGCCAAAGGCGCACAGGCCCGCATAACGCATGATCTCGTCCGGCTTATACCAGTACTGGAACGTCAAAAACATGTCCGTCCCCATCAGAAGCCACAGCTCATCGTCGGGATGCTCCTCATGCAGAATGCTCAGCGTGTCCGCGGTGTAGCTCTTACCGCCGCGCGCGATCTCCATGTCGGAGACTGTGACCTTCACGCCCGTGTCGAGCGCGATCTGCTCGCCCATCAGGCGCGTCATCGCAAGGCGGTCGTCCGCCCCCGCCGCGTCGGCGGAGAGCATCTTGTGCGGCGGGATGCCGGCGGGGATGAGCAGGAGCTCGTCGAGCCCTAGATATTTTGCCGCGCTCTCGGCCGCGGCCATATGACCCAGATGCGGCGGGTTGAAGCTGCCGCCGTAAATTCCGATCTTCAAGTTTGTTCGACCTCTTTTTCTCTTTTACACGGTCTTCTTCGCTGCCTTGGGCAGCACGATCTTGTCCTTCTTGTCCTTTTTGTGCGAGGGGCGGTAGAGCACGAACTTCGTACCGATGACCTGCACCTGCTCGCTGCGCGTCAAGGCGCTCAGCTCGTCGCACGCCTCGCGCGCGGTGAGCATGCTGTTTTCGAGCACGCGGCACTTGATGAGCTCACGCGCCTCCAGCGCGTCGTTCGCCTGCTTGACGAGGTTGTCGCCGATACCGTCCTTGCCGATGTGGACGATCACGTCGAGGTCATTGGAAAGGCTGCGCAGATATGCGCGCTGTTTGCTGCTTAATTCCATAGTATTTCCTTATCCTTTTTATTGATGTTCCGCAAGATAGTTCCTGAGCGTTTCCTTGAATGCCCGCAGTGCCTTGCCGCGGTGCGAGATCTCCGCCTTTTCTTCTGCCGAAAGCTGTGCAAAGGTCTTCCGCTTGTCAGGCACGAAGAACACGGGATCGTAGCCGAAGCCGTTTTCGCCCATCGGCGCGAACGCGATCGTGCCCTCGACCTCGCCGTCGTCCTGCAAGACGTCGCCGTTCGGGAACGCGCAGGTGATCGTCGTGTGGAAGTGGGCGCGGCGGTCGGCCTGCCCGTGCATCATCTGCAAAAGAAGACGGTAGCGGCCGGTGTCATCCAGCCCCTCGCCGCCAAAGCGCGCGCTGTAAACGCCCGGGCCGCCGTTCAGCGCGTCGACGCACAATCCCGAATCGTCCGCGATGGCGGGCAGCTTCGTCGCCTCCATGACGGCCTTGGCCTTGAGAAGCGAATTCTCGGCAAAGGTCTCGCCCGTTTCCTCCACCTCGATCTTTACGCCGAGGTCGGCCTCCGACACGACCTCCACGCCGAGCTCGCCCAGAATAGCGCTCATTTCCTTCAATTTCTTGGGGTTCTGCGTTGCCAAAACAAATTTCATCGTCAAACCTCCCACGGGTCTTTTTCCCGTCTCTTCCTGCTTTTTTCTTCACGCTTTTCTTCCTCGCGCTGCGCCTTGCGCTCTTCGCGCTGCGCGCTCATCTTTTCCTGCCATGCCGTGAACTTTTTGTCGAGCTTATCGAGCGGCCACTCGATCTCCGGCACGGGCACGATGACCACCTTGCAGCTCTCACAGTAACGGGCGGGCGTGTAATAATCTCCTAACAGCCCCGCTCTGCCAAGCCAGACCTGTTCCTTCTCGTCGCCAAATCCGTCTTTGAGCATGCCGTCCTCACCTCTTGGACACCAGTAAATATCACGCAAGACAGGGATGGCTCCATCTCGCATTTCCTTTCCGCAATAGGGGCAAACAGAAGTGATTTCCATATTCGTCTCCTTATTGTCTCGCAGGTTTATGATTTTCCCATCAGATGAGCGCCTTGACGTATTCCTCCGCGTTGAACGGCTGGAGATCGTCGATGCCCTCACCGAGGCCGACGTACTTCACCGGCACACCCAGCTCCTGCGCGATGGCAACGCAGATGCCGCCTTTGGCCGTGCCGTCGAGCTTCGTCAGGATAATGCCCGTCAGGCCCGCCGTCTCGCGGAAGACCTTGGCCTGCTGCAATCCGTTCTGCCCCGTCGTCGCGTCGAGCACTAAAAGCGTCTCCTTCGCGGCGTCGGGCAGCTCTCGGTCGATGATCTTGCGGAGCTTACTGAGCTCGTTCATCAGGTTCACCTTGTTGTGAAGTCTGCCCGCCGTGTCGCAGAGGACGACGTCGACACCTCTCGCCTTCGCCGCGGCGAGCGAGTCGAACAGCACCGCGCCGGGGTCCGCGCCCTCAACCGAGCGGACGATCTCGCAGTCGGCGCGGTTTGCCCAAATTTCAAGCTGATCCGCCGCCGCCGCGCGGAACGTATCTGCCGCGCATAAAAGTACGCGCTTGCCCTCGCCCTTCAGACGGTGGGCGATCTTGCCGATGGACGTGGTCTTGCCCACGCCGTTCACGCCGATCACCAGCACGACGCTCGGCTGCGTCGATAAGTCGAGCGCGGTGTCGCCCACGTTCAGCTTTTCAATCAAAATATCGCGCAGCGCCTGCTTCACGTCGTCACCGCGCTGGATGCTCTTCTGGTACACGACGTCGCGCAGCTTTTTCACCGCGTCGTGCGCGACCGTTGCGCCGAGGTCAGCCATAATGAGGCTGTCCTCAAGCTCGTCATAGAATTCGTCGTCAATGGTCTCCCACACGATGGTGTCGAACCACGCCTTTTTGATCTTTGCAAAAATACCCATTTGTTTCTCCTCGCGCTTTATTCCTTAATGTTGAGTTCCTTCGCCATGTCGTTCATATTGATCGTCAGCACCTTGCTCACGCCGCGCTCCTGCATCGTGACGCCGTAAAGAACGTCCGCTGCCTCCATCGTGCCGCGGCGGTGCGTGATGACGATAAACTGCGTTTTCTGCGTGATGCGGCGCATGTAATTGGCCACGCGCACCACGTTCGGCTCGTCGAGCGCCGCCTCGATCTCATCCATGACGCAGAACGGCGTCGGATGAACCTTCAGGATGGCGAAGTACAGCGCGATGGCAACGAACGCCTTTTCGCCGCCCGAGAGCAGCGTGATCGTCTTGAGCGCCTTGCCCGGCGGCTGAACCTTGATCTCGATGCCGCAGGAGAGCACGTCGTTCTCATCCTCGAGCTCGAGCGTGGCCTTGCCGCCGCCGAACAGCTCCAAAAACGTCTCCTGGAAGCTCTCGCGGATCAGCGCGAACTGTTCTTTAAAGATGACGGTCATCTCGCTTGTGATGCTGTCGATCACGCCGACAAGCTCACCCTTCGCCTTTTCCACATCGTCGCGCTGGGTCGTGAGGTAAGTGTAGCGCGTATTCACGCGCTCGAATTCCTCGATCGCGCCGACGTTGACCGCGCCAAGGCCGCTGATGGCGCGCTTGAGCTCGCCGATGCGGCGGCTCGCCTTCTGAACGCTTTCCAGCTCGATGCGCTGCTCCTGCGCGGCGGAGTGCGACAGTTCGTAGTTTTCCCACAGCTTGTCGAGGATCTGCTGCTCCTCCATCGCGCTCGTCGCGCGCTTCTGTTCGAGCTTGCTGACGCTGCGCTCGACATTGAGCACGTTTTCGTTGAGCTCGCGGCCGCGGCGGTCGCTCTGGCTGCGCTCGGCTTCAAGTGCGAGTTTCGCTTTGGAAAGCGCTTCGAGCTCAGCGCGCTTTTCCGTCATTTTGCCGCTCAGCGCGGCGATCTCAGTCTCATGTGTGCCGATCTCGCGCTGCGACTGCTCGCTCGCGGCCCTGTACTGCTCGATGAGCGCGCGTCTGCTCTGCTCGTCGCCCTGCATCTGAGCACGCAGGCCCTCCAAGCTCGCGAGCGACTTTTCCGTCGTCTCGCGCTCGGCGGCATAGCCTGCGAGTACACTCTTTTTCTCGGCGATCTCGTCGCCGAGGCGCGAGCTCGAACGCAACAGCTCGCTCTGGCCGGAAAGGCTCTTTTCCGCCTGCGCGCGCAGCTCGCCCGCTTCCTTCTCCTGCGAAAGCGCGAGCGCTTCCTTTTCCTCCGCCACGCGCTTCACTTCGCCGCGGCGGCGCGCGATGGTCTCGCGCTCGGTATCCAAACTCTCGAGCCGCTCGCGCAGCGACGAGAGCAATAAGTCATAATGATTTTTATCGCCCTGCAATTTGAGCACGGCGTCCTCCGCCGCGCGCTGCTGGCCCTGTGCGACCTCCAGCTCGTAGCGCGCTTTGGCAAGCTCGCGCTTGGCGTCCTCGGCGGCCTTGGCGGCAAGGTCGAGCTTTTCGGCAAGGCTGCCGCGCCGCGCCGTCAGCTCGCGCAGCTCGCCTGCGCGGCTCAGAATGCCTGCGCTGCGAGAGATCGAGCCGCCCGTCATCGAGCCGCCGCGGTTCAAAACCTGGCCGTCGAGCGTCACGATGCGGAACGCGTTCGAAAACCGGCGCGAGATCGTGATGCCGCAGTCAAGGTCCTCGACCACGACCGTGCGGCCGAGCAGATTCTTGAAAATGCCGTCGTATTCGCGGTCGTATTCCACCAGCTCGCTCGCAAGGCCGACGTAGCCGTACTCGTCCTGCACGCGCGCATCGCGCAACGCCTCGCCGCGGATCGACGAGAGTGGCAGGAACGTCGCGCGTCCGCCGTCGCGCTGCTTTAAGAGTTGGATGGCGCTCTTCGCGTCCTCCTCGCGCTCGACGACGATGTTCTGCAAGCCCGCGCCGAGCGCGATCTCGATCGCGACGGCGTATTTTTTGCCGACCTTCACCAGGTTGGCGACCGGCCCGCGCACGCCGCGCAGCGCCTTGCGCTCCGACGCCTGCATGACCGTGCGCACCGCCTTGTTGAAGCCCTCGTACTCCTTTTCCATCTCGCTGAGCAGGCGGATGCGGGAGTCTAAGTTGTTCATCTCCATCGTGAGGGAAACGTGCTGCTCGCCCGTCTCCTTCTCTCGTTCGATTCTGCCCTGCATCTTCATCGTGTGACCGGCGATGATGTTGCAGATGGCGTCGGCCTCCTCCTGCGCACTTTCGAGCGCGCGGCGGTTCTCCGCAGCGCTTTTGCGCGTTTCAGAAAGCTGAGCCTCCCCGCTCTCCTGCTCGGCGGCGATGGCGCTCTCGCGCTCGTCCATTTCCGAAAGCGTCGAGCGCAGGGCGGCAACTTCCGCGCGGCTGTCCGCCGCGGCGGACAGGGCGAGCGCCTCGCGCCCGCGCAGGGTCTCGGCCTCGCTCGCGGCCTCGCCCGCGTTTCTCGACAGCTCCTCCGCCTGCTTCAAAAGCTCGGAGAGCGCCGTTTCGACTTCGTTTTTGCTTCTCTCCAGCTCTTCGATACGCGCGCGCTGCTGCGCAATCTGCGCATCCATCGATCCCACGCGGTCAGACTGGCTTCTGAGTTCCTCATCCACACGTGCGATGTTCTCTTCGTTGTGCGCGATGCCCGTTTGCAGCACCGCGACGGCGGATTCCTGCTCTTTGACCTGCGCGTCGAGCTCCGAGAGCTGCGCGCGCTTTTCCTCCTGCGCGATGTCATTCTCGTGGATGCGCGCGGAGAACTGCTCGGACGCAGCGTACAGCGCCTCTAAGTCCGCGTTCGCCTTTTTGAGCTCCTCGCGCGCGAGCGACAGGTCGGTGTCGAGCTTGATGGCGTTCGTCTTGAGCGTTTCCAGATTTTCAAGCCACACGGAAATTTCCAAAAGGCGCAGTTCGTCGCGGTAGATAAGATACTGCTTCGCCGTCTCTGCCTGCGCACGCAGGGGTTCGACCTGCAATTCCAGCTCGGCGATCTTGTCGTTGATGCGCACTAAGTTTTCTTCCGTGCGCTCCAATTTACGTTCCGTCTCCTCCTTGCGGTAGCGGAAGCGCGAAATGCCCGCCGCCTCTTCAAAGATCTCGCGGCGGTCGCCGCTCTTCTGCGAGAGTATTTCGTCGATGCGGCCCTGACCGATGATGGAATAGCCCTCGCGGCCCATGCCGGTGTCCATGAAGAGCTCATTTACGTCACGAAGTCGGACGGACTGCTTGTTGATATAGTATTCCGATTCGCCGCTGCGGTAGTACCGGCGCGTGACGGCGACCTCGGTCTCCTCCATGCTGGGGAAGATGTGCTCGGTGTTGTCGAGCACGAGCGTCACCTGCGCAAAGCCCATCTGGTTGCGCGTTTCCGTGCCGCCGAAGATGACATCCTCCATCTTCACGCCGCGCAGCGACTTGCTCGACTGCTCGCCCATGACCCAGCGAATGGCGTCCGAAATATTCGATTTGCCGCTTCCGTTCGGCCCGACGATGGCGGTGATGTCCTCACCGAAGTTGAGCACCGTCTTGTCCGGGAAGCTCTTGAACCCTTGGATCTCCAATGCCTTTAAGTACACGAGCGATATCCTCCTTGGAAAAAGGCGTCATCCCCCACGATAAGGGTATAATGACACATTTTGACTAATACTATATACCATTTTTCCGCCGTCTTTTCAAGTGGATTCGATGAACAAAGCGCAAAAAGACGCCCAAAGGCGTCTAAAACTGTCGAAAAAACCCTAACGGGTTTTTCCGACAAACTTTTTCAGTCTGCTGCGCGCACGAATTGTTCGCCTACGGCGAACAATTCGCACACTTGCAGCCTGAGTTGTATTTTCTGTCAGGTACACGCCCCGACAGAAAATGATTTAACTCTATTTGCCGACTTCCGTCGGCAAACTCTGCGAGGCTTTTTACTTCTTCTTTTCGTCGATCAGCGCATACAGCGTGTCCAGCGCGTCGGAGAGGCTGCCGAGACGCTGGATGAGACCGCAGGCCACCGCCTCTTCTCCGTAAAGTACGCTGCCGACGTCAGAGGCGAGGTCCTGCGTGTCCATCATCAGGCGCAGAAACTCGTCGCGCCCGATGCGTGAGTTTTTCGTCACAAAGCGCACAATGCGCTCCTGCAAGCGCTCAAAATACTGGTACGTCTGCGGGGCGGCGATGATCGTGCCGCTCGTGCGCACGGGATGGATGGTCATCGACGCCGACGGCGCGATCATCGTCACCATCGGCGCGACAGCAAGCGGCACGCCGATGGAGTGTCCCCCGCCGAGCACGAGCGAGGCCGTCGGTTTTTTCATCCCTGAGATCAGTTCGGCGATGGCAAGCCCCGCCTCCACATCGCCGCCGACGGTGTTGAGCAGGAATAAAACGCCGTCGATGTCCTCGCTCTCCTCTAAATACGCCAGCAGCGGCAGCACATGCTCGTATTTCGTTGCCTTCTGCGTGTTCGGCAGCAGCATGTGGCCCTCGATCTGTCCGGCGATCGTCAGGCAGTGGATGGCCGCGCGGCTATTTTTGATGACGACCGAGCCGAAGTCGATGACCGGCTGAATGGGCGGCAGCAGCGGCTCCTGCCCGTTTTTCTCCTCGTCCTGCGAGGGTTTCGTTTCGCTTCTCATGGCAAAGTCCTCCCGAAAGTCATTTCCGGTAGGATTTGCAGAAAGCGCGAAAAGCATACCCTTTGTGCCGTCGGAAATACGAGCCTCAAACTGGGAAGCACTTTAATATCCCCAAGTCATCAGTTTCCATTCCCCGCCATCGCTGCGAGCCAACCACCAGGACCATGTGTATTCCGCGTCCGGCTCCCAAGCTCCGCCGCCCTCTTTCGGAGAGCGAAAGCTGCTGTCGAACATGATGCATTGTGTAAAAGCCAGATCGTTGTCATTTGCCTTTTCCAAATCATTCATCCACGAAAGGTTCTTTTCATCCGTGCAGACGTCATCTGACGAATATGAAATGCTATGTAATTCGCAGCCTTCCCACGAACCGATCATCTCTTCGATCACCTTTATCGCATCATCCATATCCTGTTCTGTGTAGACAGCCGAATCGCCATAATCGACCGTTATGTTTGACGTTTCCTTGTTGCCGCATCCAGCCAGCAGGGCAAAAAGCACTACGCAAATAACCGATAAGCTGTATTTTTTCATCTTATGGCCTCCATATCTCTCATTTTTCTATATTTTTATACTGCTTATTTTACCAGAAAGCATTGTCCGAATCCAGCAAAAAAGCGCCCGAGGGCGTTTTCCTCGGGCGCTTGCAGCTTTTTATTTGTACGTCAGCAAATCTTCCACGCTCTTGCGCTTCGGCGCGGCGGGCTCCTCATCGGGATAGCCAAGGCCGATAACACAGCCGACCTTCTGATTCTCCGGCAGGTTCAAAAGTCCCGTGATCTTCTCTTCGTCGAAGTAGCCCGTGATGACCGTGCCGACGCCGCGCTCCCACGCGGCAAGACAAAATGTCTGCGCGGCGATGCCCGCGTCGAACATCTCAAAGCCCGCCTCCTTCGGCGTCGAGAACGAGCCGTCGCGCTCGTAGCCCGAGCGGCCGGTCACATAGGTAAGCACCATAACGGCGGGGCAGTTTTTGAGCGTCTTTTCGTTCAGCTTGAAATCAAGCACCATCTCCTCCGCCATTTTGTCGATCGTCGTGCGGTCCTCGACGAGCACATAGCGCGCGATCTGCGTATTCTTCCACGAGGGGGCGTAGGCCGCGTCCGCGACGATCTGCTCGATGACCTCGTGCGGAACGGGTTTTTGCTGGTACTTACGGATGCTTCTTCTGCTTCTGATGGCCTGTATCGTTTCCATATTCGTTTCTCCTTTGCTGACGGTCTGATAAAATGCCGATCCATGGCGTTTCTTTGGCGTTTATCATAACAGAAGCGTGCGCAAAAATCCAGTGGAAAAACAGCCGGTTCTGCCGATTCATCTTATTGCAGGCCCGTCAGCGGATTTTCCTGGCAAAATCCGTCGGTCAAACTATAGGACATGCCAAGCGTTCCAAACGGGAAATAGTGAACCGTATAATAGGCCCGTCCCGCTGAAAACTGCTCGATGGAAATGTAAGTCGGCAGCAAGGGCACTTTCTTTGAGTAAACTCCCACCGACTGCGCGCGGATCTCAGCGACATACTCCTCCGGCACCTCGCACCTGCGTGAAACAAAAGGATGGGAAGAAATGCAGGCCAATATCATACCGAACAGGGCTACGATCAGCAGTGCGATCATCGCTTTTTTGTGTTTCTTCATGTTCTGTCACACCCCTGTGCGTTCCTCTGCTTTCTGCCTCTTCTCCATACGATGATCGCATGGATGATGAGGGACGCGACCGATATCGCGACGATCTGGGAGTGGGATGTGAACGGCTTACAGTACCATTCCATCGGGTCTAACCTCGACAGCTTTGCCGTCAAATAGGAGGACATAAAGCTCAGTATATTCCCGATAAAAATGATGGGAACGTTATTTGTTTTCAGCGCGCACCGGTACAAAATCACAAAGCTGACGATCATCACGCCGTAATATAGCATCGTCCCCGAAGTAACGTCACCCTTCACAGAGAAAAATGCAAACGGTACGCAATACGCGGTGAGCAGCAGCGCTCTGATGAGACACGTTTTTTTCATAAATACCTCCCATTTTCTCTCAAAATCTCTCTTCTGTCATCATATCAGACCTTTTGCGCAAAGTCTACCATATAAAAAGCGCCCGAAGTTTTCCCTTCGGGCGCTCCTTATGTTCACTTTTCCTTTCCGTAGAAGAACAGCGCCACCGTTCCCGGGCCGACGTGGGCGCCGGTGACAGGCTCGTAGACCACGTTCAGGCATTCGCCGGTGAAGCCCTTGTCCCGCAGCAGCGCGATGAGCGCCTGCGCGCCCTCTTCATTGTCCGCGTGGGCGATGCCGAGCATCTCGCTCTTGTCGAGCGCGCGGCCGTCGTAATAATTCGCAAGCTCCTGATAGGCGCGCTTCATGCCGCGCACCTTGCCGCAGGAGACGATGTGCCCCGTCTCGTCACCGCACAAAATCGGCTTGATGCTCAGCACCGTGCCGATCAGTGCTGTCGCGCTCGAAATGCGGCCGCCGCGCTTTAAGTATGCAAGATCATCGACCGTGAAAAACTGGCACATGTGCGGTCTTCTCGCGAGCAGATGCGTCTTGATCTCATCGAGGCTCTTTCCCTCTTCGATCATGCGCGCGGCTTCGAGCACCTGTAACCCCTCGCCAAGGGAAGCAGCGTAGGTGTCGATCGTGACGATCTTCCGTGCGGGGTATTTTTCCGTCAGCTCGCCCGCGGCGATAACCGCGGCCTGCGCCGTGCCGCTGATGCCGCCGGACATGCCGACATAGAGCACATCGTCGCCCTGCGAGAGCGCACGCTCAAAGTAGTTCGCCATCAGGTCGGGATTGACCATCGAGGTCTTGACGACCGCGCCGCGGCGCATCGCGCCGTAGAACGCCGCGCCGTCGAAATCCACATCATCGGGATAGTCCGTCTCCTTTCCATCCACCGTGTAGGAAAACGGCACGACGGTGATGAGGTGTTGTTTCGTCAGCGCGACCGGCAGGTTCGCGGACGTATCGGTGAATAACTGGAGCATGACTCTCTTCCCTTCCTGATCCTTTGGCATTCTGACAGCTTATCACGCCACGCTCGCTTATGCAAGCAAAACCGCAGGAAACTTTACAATTTGTTCAACATTGTATGACTTTTTGGCAGAAAACGCCCTCCCACGGCACGTGGGAGAGCGCTTCTCGGAATCTCAGAATATTTTCTTACGCCTGCTCAAAGATGGCCTTCATACACTTGTAGGTCATGTAGCAGTCGAGCTTGGCGACCGTTTCATACGGTGCGTGCATCGAGAGCACGGGCACACCCGCGTCGAGCGTGTCGATGTTGCGCTGGGCCATGAACTTGGCGACCGTACCGCCGCCGCCTGCGTCGGTCTTGCCCATCTCGGCCATCTGCCAGAAGACGCCGTTGTCGTTCATCAGCTTGCGTACCTTGCCAACGACCTCAGCGCTTGCGTCGCTCGCGCCGCCCTTGCCGCCGGAGCCGGTATACTTGCACAGCGCCACGCCGTAATTGACGAAGGCGGAGTTGCGCTTGTCGTACACGTCGGCAAAGTTCGGGTCATAGGCCGCCGTCACATCTGCGCTCAGGCAGAAGGAGTTGGCAAAGCAGTCAGAAAGCGCGACGCCCTGCGTGCGGCACATGTCGCCCATGAACCACTCAAACGCCTGAGACAGCATACCGGACACGCCCTCGGAGCCGATCTCCTCCTTGTCCGCGAAGATGCAGACCGCGGTCTTCTTCGGGGACACAGCGTCAAAAATACCTGCAAGCTCTGCATACGCGCAGACGCGGTCGTCGTGACCGTAGGACGCGATGAAGCTGCGGTCAAAGCCGATGTCGCGCGCCTTGCCGGCGGGGACGACTTCGAGCTCGGCGGAGATGAAGTCCTCCTCCGTAATGCCGTACTGCGCGTTCAAATACTGGAGAACGCCGAGCTTGAAACGATCGGAGCAGTCCTTATCTTCAAACGGCTTTCCGCCGAGCAGCACGTTCAAGCTCTCGCTCGGGATGGCCTCGTTGAGCGGCTTTTTGCCCTGCTCGCGGCCAAGGTGCGGTAAAAGGTCGTTGATGATGAACTGGGGATCGTCCTCCTTGCCGCCGATGTGGACGTCGACCTTCGAACCGTCGCGCAGCACGACCACGCCGTGCAGCTCAAGGGGGATCGTCACCCACTGGTACTTGCGGATGCCGCCGTAGTGGTGGGTCTTGAAGTAGGCCATCTCGGCCTCCTCGTAAAGCGGGCGGGGCTTTAAGTCGAGGCGCGGGGAGTCGGTATGCGCTGCGCCGATGTTCGCGCCGTGCCTCAAGTCCTCGCTGCCGATGACAGCGAGCATGATGCCCTTGCCGCGGTTATTGAAGTAGACCTTGTCGCCGGCGCTCAGCTTCATACCCGCTTCGTAGGCCTTGAAGCCCTTCTTTTCCGCCAGCTCGATGCAGTACTCCACGCAAAGGCGCTCGGTCTTGCCGTTGTTGAGGAACTTCTTGTAGTCCTCGCAATAGGCCTCCATCGCTTTTTCATCCTCTGCGCTCAGGCGGTCATAGCCATTCTTGGGGGCGTAGAGCAGTTTTTCAGCGAGCTTGTTCTTTTCACTCATCTCTCAGTTTCCTCCTTCAAATTGTTGATGATCGTGTTGATATAGACCTCTGCCGCGTGTTCCGCCTTTTCAGCGGTCGGCAGATCGTTCACAAATTCATAATCGCACTGCGCGCGGAAATAGTCCGCGTCCTTCTGTGCCGCGATGCGTGACCTTGCATACTCCTCGGTGATGCTGTCGCGCGCCATGATGCGCTTGACCCGCACCTCTTCAGGCGCCGTTACGGCGACGGTCGCGTCGCAGATCGCGCCAAGGCCGCTCTCGATGAGCTTGATAGCATCGAGGCCGATGATCTCCGCGTTCGTCGCCGCCATTTTCTGCGCCAGCGCGCGCGGGATGCGCTCGTGCACGATGGCGTCGAGCTCGGCGAGCTTTTTTCTGTCCTTGAAGACGATCAGGCCGATGGCGTGGACATCCACGCTGCCGTCCTGCCGAAAAATAACATCGCCGAACGCCTCGCGCAGCGCGCGCAGCAGCGGCTCGTCATCTTCTAACATCTCGTGATAGACCGCGTCGCAGTCGAGCACGCATGCGCCCTTTCTTTCAAGCGCGCGCAGAAGGCTTGTCTTCCCCGCGCCCGTACCGCCGGTGATGCCGATGACGATCTTGCCGTCGTCCGCGTCCTCCACATGGAAGCCCGCGGCCTTTTTGAGGCGGTTGCCGATGGCAAGGCCAAGGCCTTTACTGTCCGGACACTGTGCCCAGATCTCGCCCACATTCGTCTCGTCGAACGTCCGCAGCGCGTCGAAGACGTGCTGCGCCTGCGCGCGCTTATCGTCGCTCGCACCGAGGGGGTGGACGATGTGCCCGTCGAAGAGCCGCGTGAACTCGTCAAAGCAGATGATGCCGGACTTCTCGCCCGCGTGTGTGAGCAGATAACGTGCGCTCGCCTTCGCTCCGCCGGTCACGACCGTGACGGGGGCCTTAGGCGCATAATGGCGGTACTTCATGCCCGGGGCGCGCGGCTTTTCGCCATCATTCATCTTCTGCGTCACGGCCTTGTCGACCGTCACCTCGCCCAGCGCATCGCGCAGGCTCTCGAGCGGCAGTCCGCCCGGGCGCAACAGCTGCGGCGGCGTGACCGTCAGGTCGATGATCGTCGACTCCACGCCCACCTGACAGGGGCCGCCGTCGACGATACCGTCGATCTTGCCCCACATGTCCTCGCGCACGTGCTCTGCCGTCGTGCAGCTCGGGCGGCCCGAGGTGTTCGCGCTCGGCGCGGCGACCGGCACGCCGGATGCTTCGATGATGGCGCGCGTGACCGCATGGTCGGGACATCTCATGCCGACGGTCTCGAGCCCGCCGGTCGTGCGCAGCGGCACGCAGGGCTTTTTCTTTAAGATCATCGTCAGTGGGCCGGGCCAGAAGCGCTCGGCCAGCTTGTAGGCCGCGTCCGGTACGTCCTCACAGTAGCTCGTAAGCCAGCTTGCGTCCGGAATGTGCAGGATGAGCGGGTTGTCCTGCGGGCGGCCCTTGGCCTCGAAAATGTGCAGCACGGCGGTCTCGTCCAGGCCGTCCGCGCCGAGGCCGTAGACCGTCTCCGTCGGGATGGCCAGAAGCCCGCCGCGGCGCAGAATGTCCGCCGCCTGCGCGATGCTCTCTTTATCCTCCACCGTGCGGAGGGTAAACCATTTTGTCTCCAATGTTCTCTCTTCTTTCTTAAGCCTCGGTGCTCTCGCGCAGCTTTTCGGCCTGCTCCTGCATCGTGAGCGCGTCGATGATGGGGTCTAAATCGCCGTTCATCACGGCGTCGATGTTGAAATTCTTGTTCTCGCCCGTCAGGCGGTGGTCAGTCACGCGGTTTTGCGGGAAGTTATAGGTGCGGATGCGCTCGTTGCGCATGCCGCTGCCGACCTGCGCGCGGCGCTCGCTCGTGATCGCACCCTCCACGCGCTCGCGCTCAGCCTCGTAGAGCTTGCTCGCGAGCATCGCCATACACTTGGCGCGGTTCTGGAGCTGGGAGCGCTCCTCCTGACACGAAACGACGATGCCCGTCGGCTTGTGGATGAGGCGCACGGCAGAGCTCGTCTTGTTGACGTGCTGGCCGCCTGCGCCGGAAGCGCGGTAGACCTGCATCTCAATGTCTTCGGGCCGGAGGTCGACGTCGACCTCCTCCATCTCCGGCAGCACGGCGACCGTCGCGGTCGAGGTGTGCACGCGCCCGCCGGACTCCGTCTCCGGCACGCGCTGGACGCGGTGGACGCCGGATTCAAACTTGAATCTCGAATACGCCCCATCGCCGCTGACGATAAAGTCAGCTTCCTTAACACCGCCCAACTCCGTATCGTTGTAGTTGAGCAGCTCCACGCGGTACCCCCGCTTTTCCGCGTACATCGCATACATGCGGTAGAGGTCGGCGGCAAAAAGCGCGCTCTCCTCCCCGCCCACGCCGCCGCGGATCTCGACGATGACGTTTTTGTCGTCGTTCGGGTCGCGCGGCAGGAGCAGCACGCGCAGCTCGTCAAAAAGGCGCTCTTTTTCCGCCTTGGCAGTGTTCAATTCCTCCTGCGCCATGTCCTTGAGCTCGGGATCGGATACAAGCTCCAGCGCCTGCACGATGTCGTCCTCGCACTTCTGGTACGCGCGGTAGGTCTCCACCACGGCGGAAAGCTCCTTCTGCTCGCGCGTGAGCGCGCGCAGCTTCTTTGGGTCAGCGTAAATGTCCGGCACTTCGAGCAGCTCGCCGATCTCGTCATAGCGGCGCGCGAGCTGTTTGAGCTTTTCCCACATCAGGCCTTGTCCTCCGCAATGAAGTCAGAGCAGGCCTTGACGAACTGGTCTCGCCAGAAGTGGTAGCCCGCGGAATCGGGGCAGAGCGAGACCTCCGCCACGTGCGGCGTCTGCAAATAGAGGTCCATCTGGCGGAAGACGTCCTTATAGTCCTGCTCGCTCTTGTGCGTGATGAGATACGCCGCGTTCTGGATCTCATAGCCGCGGCGCTTCAAAAAGCCGCGAATAACGCTCGAACAGCGGCCCGCCCACACGGGCGTGCCGAGGATGACGAGCTTGTAGTCCGACAGCGGCTTCTGGCATTTCGGGCGCGAAACCGCACTCGTGCGCTTGTGCATCGCGTCAAAGCAGCAGCGAAGGTAGCCCATCGTGCCGCTGCGATCGACCTTGTCGCGAATTTCGAGACATTCGCAGTCCAGCGCCTCGGCAACCTCCTTCATGGCTTTTTTCGTGTTTCCCGTGCGGGAATAGTAAAGGCATAAAATGTTATCGTTCATACTCAGTTTCCTCTCAGCAGGAGCCAACCGGTGGCAAAGGCCTCCCGCACATAGTAGTTGAGCTGTAAGGCATCGTAATAGGCGCTGCGCGGCAGCGTCGCCGCCACGCCGCAGGCCGCATCTGTTCCGGCGATGCGCCCCGCCCTAAAAATATGGTAGTCGTTCGTGACAAAGGCGAACGTGTCGCCCGCATCAAGCCCCAGCTCCGCCATGATCTCTTCGCTGTAAGCAAAGTTCTCCTGCGTACTGGTCGATCGGTCCTCGCGGTAGATGCGGCTCTCGTCCACGCCGTGGGCGATGAGCCAGTCGGCCATGCAGTCGGCCTCGGAGATATCCTCCCCCGGCCCCTGACCGCCTGAGCAGATGATGGGGATGTCCGGCTTGTCCGCGATGAAGTCAAGCGCCGCCTGCAGCCGCGACGAGAGCATCAGCGACGGCGTCGTGCCGTTCACGCCCGCGCCCAAAATAACCACGCACTGCGCGTCTTCCGCGCGCCCGTCCGTGTGCGCGCCGCGAATAACGAGCGATTCAAGATACCCGAATGCGACAAGGCCTAGGCACACGAGCGCGAGCAGAACGCGTTTTCCCCACTTTGCCCACGCACGCTCTTTGTACTGCTCGAGCATCGCAAAGACGATCAAAAGCGCCGTCAGGCACCAGAACAGCAGTCCTGCAAAGCGCACACCCGGGACGGCCCGGCACGTCGCGCCGAGCACGGCACAGGCTGCTGCCGCCGTCCACAGTCTTTTCTGTCTCTTCATGGTATGTTCCTCATTCGCCCACCTGCTCGGCGAGCGTTTCCCACTTTTCCATCAGCTCGCTGAGCTTCTGCTCGGCGGCTTCCTTCTCCTTATAAATTTCGCTGTAGCGCTCATAGTCGCCGCCCGCCTCTTCGAGGCGCTGCTCGATCTCGGCGATGGCGGTCTCCTGCGCGGAAATTTCCTTTTCACAGATGGTGAGCTGCCGCCGCGCCTGCTGGGCAGAGCGGTTCGGCTTCGGTTTTTCTATAACCGTCTTTTCCTTTACAGTCTTTGGCGTGTGGTCGATCTTGTTCTGCGCCTCCAGCGCCTTGACCTGCCGGTAGCGCGCAAAGCCCATCGGATAGTCGGTGATGACGCCGTTTTCAAGCTCCCACACACGCGTTGCAAAGCGGTTGATGAAATAGCGGTCGTGGCTCACGAACAGGAGCGTCCCGTCGTAGCTCTCCACCGCCTCTTCGATCCACTCGCGGGACGCGATATCGAGGTGGTTCGTCGGCTCGTCGAGGATCAGGAGATTCACTTCCTCATCCATCAGGATGCAGAGCTTGAGGCGCGAAAGCTCGCCGCCCGAGAGCACGCTGACGCTCTTAAAAACGTCCTCGCCCGTGAAGTGGAACGCGGCCAGGCGGTTGCGCGCGCTCTGCGGCGTGATGTTGCGCTTGGAGTAGAGCATCGTGTCGACCAAGTTTCGTTCCGGCACGTCGAATTCGACGATCTGCGGCAGGTACGCGATGCGCACCGACGGGCCGAACTTGATCTTGCCCTCGTCGGGATATTCCTCTTCCATCAGCATCTTGATGAGCGTCGACTTGCCCGTGCCGTTGTCGCCAATGAGCGCGATGCGCTCGCCGCCGCGCACCTGCAAGTCCACGTCGTGGAACAGCACACGGTCGCCGAAGCTCTTTTTGAGCTTTTTGAGCGCGAACACCTCGTCGCCGTAGAACTCCTGCGACTTGAACTGCGCGCTCAGTGCCCGTTCCTTCGTCGGCTTGTCCGTCGTGCGCATACGCTCGATGCGCTTTTCCATCGACAGCGCGCGGCGGTACGTCTTGTCCATGCCCTTGAAGGCAAACATGCGCAGCTGCTCGGCGCTCTTTTCAAGCTGGGCGATCTTGGCCTGCTCCTTTTCGTATTGGCGCATCTTTTCCAAATAGCGGCGCTCTTTTTCCACCGCGTAGAAGCTGTAGTTGCCGCTGTAAAACTCCGCCTTGCCGTCGAGCACCTCAATGACGCGCGTGATGGTACGGTCCAAAAAGTATCGGTCATGCGAGATGGCGACGACCGTGCCCTTGAACGTTGACAAATACTGCTCCAGCCATTCGATGGCGTGCAGGTCCAAATGGTTCGTCGGCTCGTCGAGAAGCAGGATATCCGTATCCTCCAAAATGAGGCGGCCGAGGTTCACGCGCGTCTTTTCGCCGCCCGAGAGCGTGTCAAACAGGCGCTCGCGCATCTCCGGCGGGATGGAAAGGCCGTTGGCAACCTTGTTGATGGGGGTCTCGGTGTCGTAGCCGCCGAGACCCTCGAACTTGGCCGAAAGCTCGCCGTAGCGGCGCAGCGTCTCTTCGCTCTCGTCGCCGCTTGCCATCTGCTGGGAGAGGGCGTTCATCTCGTCCTCCATCCTCTGCATGCGCGAAAACGCACTCTTGAGCACATCCTCGACCGTGTAGCCCTCGGGATACACAGGAATTTGTGAGATGAGGCCCAGCCTGCGGCCCGAGGCGATGCTCACCTCGCCCGCGTCGTAGTCGAGCTCGCCCGTCAGGATGCGGAAGAGCGTCGTCTTGCCCGCGCCGTTTTTGCCGAGAAGACCCACGCGCTCGCCCGTGTCGATCTGAAAGGTGATACCGTCCAGTATTTTCTTTTCGAGGTCAAAGGACTTGATGAGTCCCGTAACACTGATGTCGATCATGCTTTGGTCAGTTCCTCTACGATCTTCTCAAAGTGCATGGAGTGCGAGGCCTTGACGAGCATCGCCGTCTCCGCCGTGAACGCCGCCTTGACGGCGCCCATCGCCTCGTCCACGCTCCCGAACCACTGCGCAGAGGGGTTCCCTTCTGTAAAGTATTTTGCCCGTGCACCGATTGCGATGACAGTGTCGATGCCGAGCTCTTGGGTGAGTGCTCCGATTTCCCTGTGCGCGCGCTCAGTGAGCTCGCCGAGCTCCGCCATATCGCCGATGACGGCGGCCTTTTTGCCGCCGCTCGCGCCCAATACGCGCAGCGACGCCGCCATCGACTGCGGACCCGCGTTGTAGCAGTCGTCGAGCAGGCGGCGGTTTTCAGAGAACGTGATGACGTGCATGCGTGAGCCCGCGGGCTCATAAGCCGCGACGCCGCGCTCGATCTCCTCTTTTGTCTCGCCAAGGTACTCGCCGATAGCCGCGGCCATCGCCGCGGAGTAGACCATGTGCTTTCCCGGCACGGGGATGGAGAGCGCGTAACGCTCCTTTGCCGTCGTCACGACGCAGCGAATGCCGTCGATGCCAAGGTCTTCGACCTCGCTGACGCGGACATCGCAGTGCTCGGACAGGCCGCAGCGCAACGTTTTCTGCGGCAGAGAGACGGTGTTCAAAAGCTCGTCGTCGCCGTTTAAGACGGCGAGGCCGTCTTTTTTGAGGTTTTCAAAGATCTCGCACTTGGCCTTCAGAATGTTCTCGCGCGATCCGAGGTATTCAATGTGCATGTCGCCGACGTTCGTGATGACGGCGATATCGGGCTTCACCATCTCGCCAAGATACCGGATCTGCCCCGCGCGGTCCATGCCCGTCTCGATCACCGCCGCCTGATGCGCGCGGGAGAGGCCCAGCAACGTCTGCGGCGTGCCGATCTCATTATTATAGTTGGCCGCGGTCTTGAGCGTATGGAACTTCACGCCCAGTACCGAGGCGATCATTTCCTTTGTTGTCGTCTTGCCGACGCTGCCCGTCACCTGCACAAAGGGGATAGAAAACTGCGCACGGTACCACGCGGCCAAGTCCTTGAGCGCAAGCAGCGTGTCAGGCACCTTGATGTAAAACTTTCCGGGCAGCAGCGTTTCCGGCACGCGGGCGCACAGACAGCCCTCCGCGCCCGCGGAAAGCGCCTTTTCGATATAGTCATGCCCGTCGAAGCGCTCGCCGACGAGCGGCAGGAAGACCTCGCCCGCTTTGACCGTGCGGCTGTCGGTGTTCACGCCGAGGATCTTCGCCGTCCCCTCGCCCTGCAGCAGCTCGCCGTGCACCGCCGCGAGCAGTTCCTTTACCGTGATAGCCTCCATTTACAGCCCTCTTCTCTGCTTCATCGACTCTTCGACGATCTTCTCGCACAGCTCCTCATAGCCGATGCCGACCGCCGCTGCCTCCTGCGGAAGGAGGCTCGTCTTCGTCATACCGGGCAGCGTGTTGATCTCGAGAAAGTACGGCGTGCCGTCGGGCGTGACGATGAAGTCCGCGCGGGAGTAGACGCTCAGGCCGATCAGGCGGTAGACCGTCTCGGTCGCGGTGCGCACGCGCATCTCCCAGTCCTCGGGGATTGGCGAGGGGCAGATCTCCTCCGCCGCGCCGGCCTGATACTTGTTCGCGTAGTCATAAAAGCCCGTCTTCGGGATAATTTCGATGGAGGGCAGTGCCTTGCCCGCGATGATACCAACCTGGATCTCGCGGCCGGAGATGTACTGTTCGAGCACGACCTGCGCGCCGAATTGCAGGCACACTTCGAGCGCCGTCTTCAGCTCCGCGCCCGTGTGCGCGATGGAGACGCCGACAGACGAGCCGTTGGCGACCGGCTTGACGACGCAAGGGAGCTTCGTTTCCGACACAAGGCGCGCAATGTCTCCTTCCGTGTAGCGCACGGTGCGCCACTGCGGCGTGATGACATATTCCGACACAAGACGCTTCGTCAGGTCCTTATCCATCGCAATGGCGCTCGATAAGTAGCCCGCACCCGTGTACGGGATGCCGAGCAGGTCGAACGCCGCCTGCACGCGGCCATCCTCGCCGCAGGTGCCGTGCAGCGCCAGAAATACGACGTCCGCCTTGGCACACACATCGAGCACGCCGGGACCGAAAAGGCTCTTGCTCTGGTCCTTGCGGCTTGCGCGCACAGCGGCGAGATCGGGCTCCGCCTCGGCGACGGAATAGTCGCCGCAGAAGCCGTTCGGTGCGTCGAAAACATCTTCGAGCTTACCGTCGTAGTCCTCAAAGCCCATGAACATATCCACCAGAATGGCCTGATGTCCGCGCGCTCTCAGCGCGCGGCAGATCTTGTTGCCGCTCGAGAGCGACACATTGCGCTCCATACTCAGCCCACCTGCTAAAACAACGATACGCATACCGTTTTCCTCCTTATTTTTGAAAGAGACGTCGCCGCCCCGTTTATCCATATTATACTAATTTATACTTTACCACAGCTTTTTCCCAAATACAAGCAAAAGAGAGCGGCGTGAAAACCGCTCTCTTTTGTTCGCTTTTCTCACTTTTTGCCCTTAGCCGAAAATGCCGGAGAGCAGTCCGCCCTTTCCCGCGCGTCCGTCCTTGAGCGTCATCGCCGCGCTGAGGATCTCTGCCGCCTGCGCACGTGTCACGCCCGAGCGCATCTCGTCAGTGGAAAAACGCCCACTCTCGATCACGCTGACGGACTGCAAATTCGCCACCGCCTGTGCGCACCAGGCGTTGTCCGCGTCCTGCACATCGTAGTCCGAGAGGTCTACGTCCGTCACGCGAAGCAGCCGGTTCAGCACGACCGCGGCCTCATTGAGCGTAATGGCGTCATTCGCGCGAAAGGCAACGCCCTCCGCCGTGCTGACGCCGGACACAACGCCCGCATTCAGCGCGCTCACGGCGTAGCCCTTCGCCCAGGTCGGTATGCTCGCATCGTCGCAGAAGCCAGTCATCTGCACATCCTCCGCGCTCACATCCATCGCCGCGAGCGCCATCGCGACAAATTCACCACGTGAGAGCGTGCGCTCGGGCTCAAAGAAATAGCTGTCCCCGATCTTCGCGCCCACAAACACACCGTGCTCGGCAAGATCGACCGCCGCCGTATGCGCACGGCTGCCGCCCATATCAGCGTAGCAGACGCCGCTATTTGCCTTTTCGATTGTGATGCTCACCGTCGCGGGCAGCGAGATGTTGCCGTAGGCGTCGATCGCCGTGTAGGTGAAGCTGTCCGTCCCCAGCTTGCCGCCCGGCGTGTAGACAAAGCCGAGGCCGTCCTCCGTCAGCGCGACCATGCCCTTTTTCGGCTCCTGCGCGATGGCAAAGGTCATCTCGTCGCCCTCGTTGTCCACCGCGCGGAATTCGCCCTCATACGCGACGCCGCGGTAGACCTTGATCTCCATGTTCTCTGCCACCGGCGCGCCGTCGACAGCTTTCGCCTCCTCTTTTCCCTTGCCGAACAGCGCCGACGCGCTCTGCGCCGGCACGAGGGTGAGCAGCAGCAGCGCCATCACAAACGGCAGCGCGCGCCAGAATTCTTTTCGCTTTTCCATATTGAAATGCTCTCCTTCCAAATAAAACTTGCGGAGTTATTGTTTACCGCGCGGTGAAAAGTATGCAAAATTGCATTTCTACAGCGCAAAGCGCTGCTCCTTGTTCCCCGCGCCGCGCAGGGGGACGCGGACAAGGGGGCCATTCTCTTTCGCAAAAGAGAATGGCCCCCTTGAACCCCCAAGAGAAAGGTTTTGATCGGCAGTCTCAGGCTTGAATGGCCCTTGTGCCTCCGGAATGAGAATACCTGCGCGCGGCGTTGCCGCGTTTGGTGTTGCTATACGACTTGGCCTACTTCTACTACCCGCTGCCGCTCTGCTCATCTTGTTTTTGTGCAGCCTAATCACCTACTATCGGCAATACATATCGTCTTGGTAATGCGTACTGCGGCGAGCACAGCAATGCCGCCTTGGCAGGCAATAGCAAGTTTGTGCAAATCCGAAGTAGACGGAGATTGCGTAAGGCTAACGACACGCAGGCAAAGCGACAGCGAAGATAGAAGAAAGTCAAATCGTTTAGATACATCATCAAGCAGGCACCTGATTGCGCAGCGCGTGCAGTTCTTCAAGCTGCAATCTGACAATACAAAGTCTTTCTCTTAGGGTTCCAAAGGGGATATTCTCTTTTGCGAAAGAGAATATCCCCTTTGACCCGTGCAGCGCTTTTGGCGCTGCTTCCTCGCGGCACACGTGCCGCGACTCACTTTGCACCTGAGCAAAACCGCACAGAGAATTTTCCAAAAACCTATTGACTTTTTCAAAGTCAGAAGTTATACTTGAACAGCCGCTTTGAATGGGCTTAAAGTTTCGGAAGGTTTCGAGACTTTTCGAACGCCCCCGACAGCGAGTCCGTAATTAAGGAAAGAGGTGCAAGCAATGCAAGCGATCATCGTTACCGGCGGTAAGCAGTATGTTGTGAACGAGGGCGACACCCTGTTCATTGAGAAGCTCCCCGTCGAGGCGGGCGACGCCGTTACCTTCGATCAGGTTTTGGCGATCGTTGACGGCGAAAACACCAAGTTCGGCACTCCCGTGGTGGAGGGCGCGAAGGTGGAGGCCACTGTCGTTAAGAACGGCAAGGGCAAGAAGGTCCGTGTCTACAAGTACAAGGCCAAGAAGGGCTATCACAAGCGTCAGGGTCATCGTCAGCCTTATACCAAGGTTGAGATCGGCAAGATCTCCGTCTAAGGCATGACCACTGTTACATTCCTCACTGAGGGGAAGCGCATCATCGGTTTTGATGCTAAGGGCCACAGCGGTTACAGCGAAGAGGGCAGCGATATCGTCTGCGCGGCAGTCACAAGTGCGGTCCGCCTTGTGGAAAGCACCGTGAACGATGTTTTAGGCCTCGCCGCTTCCGTCAAGGTCCATGAACGCTCCGGCGCTGTGGAATTCCGGCTCCCCGGCGGTCTGTCCGCCACGAACGAGAGCACCTGTCAGGCTCTTTTAACGAGTTTGATGCTGCTCTTTTCCGAGCTGCACAGCGAATATCCGGATAATATCGAAGTCATGGAGGCGTAAGCCCCCTGTTCCGATCATCTTACAGAAAGGATGGCAAATCACCATGCTGAACATCGGTCTTCAGTTTTTCGCCCACAAGAAGGGCGGCGGCTCCACGAAGAACGGCCGCGACTCTAACGCCAAGCGCCTTGGCCCCAAGCGCGCTGACGGTCAGTTCGTTCTCGCCGGCAACATTCTTGTGCGCCAGCGCGGCACCCACATCCATCCGGGCGTCAACGTCGGTATCGGCTCTGACGATACTCTCTACGCCAAGGAGAGCGGCGTGCTCCGTTTCGAGCGTCTCGGCAAGGATCGTAAGCAGGCTTCTGTTTACCCCGCTGAGTAATTGCACAATGAAGAGCCTCGAGCGAATGCTCGGGGCTCTTTTCTTTATCTTTTCCGCAGGAGGTCACTTTTCATGCTCAAGGCAGTTTTGATGGATATCGACGACACGCTGCTCGACTTCGGCAAATGCGCCGAGCAGGCCATGCGCATCGGCTTTGCCGAATGGGGTCTCCCCTATGACGATTCCACTTACGCGACGTTCACGCGCATCAATGACGGCCTCTGGCTCATGATCGAGCGCGGCGAGCTCACAACGCAGCAGCTTTTTCAGTTCCGCTGGAACCGCATCTTCGATGCTCTCGGCATCCAGGCTGACGGCGCCGCGTTTGAAAAGCGGTTTTTGGACCTCCTCTACGAGACGGCCATTCCCGTCGACGGCGCGGACGAGATCTGCCGCTACCTCAAGAAAAAATATATCCTCTGCGCGGCGAGCAATGCCTTCCACGACCAGCAGCTCAACCGGCTTGAAATGGCGGGGCTTCTCCCCTATTTTGACCATGTGTTCGTTTCAGAGTCACTCGGCTACCGCAAGCCCGAAAAGGCGTTTTTCGATGCATGCCGCGCTTTTCTTCCCGATGTTGCCGCGGACGAGTGCGTGATGATTGGCGACTCGCTGACCGCCGACATCACCGGCGGCAAAAACGCGGGCATGAAAACGATCTGGTACAACCACACGCACCGCCCCGTTCCGGAGCGCTGCGAGGCCGACCAGATCGTCGATTCACTGCTCAAATTAAAGAACCTGCTATAATTTAAGAGATTGCTTCCGCGCCGACGGTGTATTCCCAGCCGTTATCGCCGCGGGAGGCCGTACACTTCGTAAAGTAATATGCGCCGAGCGGCGAGCGCCACTTTTCAGCGCTGAAGCAGACCACCGGCAGCGAAAAGCTCTCCCCCTCCGCGCTTTCATCGGGCGTGATGGTGAAGAGCAGACCGTTCGTGAACGAATAGGCCGTGCTGCCGCCCTCCAGCTTTTCGCCCGTGAGATAGCCCTCCTCCCGCAGCTCTTCGAATGTCATCGTCAGGCCCTGTACGCCGTGCTTCTGCGCATAGATGTAGGCGACCGCCGCCTTTTCGCCCGCGGTCAGCCCGCCGGGTGCCTTGCTCAGATCGACGCTCACGACCTCCGCGCCGCCGTTGAGCCCGTCGTCCTCGTTCCACAGGTCCTCAAGCACCTGCAAGTAGAGGCCGCAGAGGTCATACTGCGCATTCTCCTCACGCGAGAGCGACACGGCCACCACCTGTGAAAACTTCGCAGGATATGTCTCCTGCACGCCGCCGGTGTACCAGACCTCGGCGCTCATGCCACTTTCGATCTCGGAAGCGGACACACTGCCGCCGTCTAAGTACAGCGTCACGCCTTCGAGCGGCAGGGCGTAGACCTCCGTCTCTCCCGCTAAAATGAGCGTACCGTTTTCACCGTCGCCCACGACGCGCAGCGTCATCGTGTCCGCGCCGGCGTACTGCGGCTCAGGATTGGGCGTGTCATTTCCGTCTTCGTTATCGTGCCCGCCCTTCGTGCAGGCCAAAAGCGCCGCCGTTACGGCGACGACCATCATCAATGCAAGCAGTCTTTTCAAGGTTTCCGCTTCCTTTCCCGTTGTGTCTTTTCCTTTGACGAAAGGGAGCACAAAAAAGTTCCCAACTTTTTTCGATTTTTTCTTTTTTGTGAAACGTTCCGTTTTTCTTGACGAATCGTCAAAAAACGGATAAACTATTTGTTCAGGAATAACAAGAATCCAAGGAGGTGCCAACATGGCAGCATCTTTTATTGATAAGGTGCGCATCTTCTGCCGCGCGGGCAAGGGCGGCAATGGCGCGGTGGCGTTCCACCGCGAAAAGTACGTCTCCGCGGGCGGCCCCGACGGCGGCGACGGCGGCAACGGCGGCAACATCGTCCTCGTTGTCGACGACAACATGTCCACGCTGATGGACTTTCGCTACAAGCGCAAATACGTCGCCGACAACGGCATGGACGGTCAGGGCGCGCGCAAGTTCGGCAAGCAGGGCAAGGATCTCACGATCCGCGTGCCGCGCGGCACCGTCGTGCGCGACGCGGAATCGAACGAGATCATCAAGGATATGTCCGACTCCGAGCCGTTCATCCTCTGCCGCGGCGGCAAGGGCGGCTGGGGCAACGCGCATTTCGCAACGCCGACGCGTCAGGCGCCCCGTTTTGCCAAATCGGGCCTTGAGGGCGAGGAGCACGATGTCGTGCTCGAGCTGAAGCTGCTGGCCGACGTCGGCCTCATCGGCTTCCCGAATGTCGGCAAGTCGACGCTTCTTTCCGTTGTGTCGAAGGCGCGCCCCAAGATCGCAAACTACCACTTCACCACGCTCTACCCCAACCTCGGCGTCGTGTACGTCGACGAGGGCGTTTCGTTCGTTATGGCCGACATCCCCGGCATCATCGAGGGCGCAGCCGAGGGCGCGGGCCTTGGTCACGACTTCCTGCGCCATATCGACCGCTGCCGCCTACTCGTTCATGTCGTCGACGTGTCGGGCAGCGAGGGCCGCGACCCGGTCGAGGACTTTGACGCCATCAACGCAGAGCTCTCGCAGTATTCCCCCGACCTTGCCACCCGCCCGCAAATCGTCGTCGCGAACAAGACCGACATCATGGAGGACGAGAGCCTGCTCGAAAAGCTGCGCGCGCATGTCGAGCCGCTCGGCTATCCCCTCTTCGCCCTGTCCGCTGCGTCGCACACCGGCACGCGCGAGCTCGTGCTCAAGATCGCCGAAAAGCTCTCCACACTCCCGCCCGTCACGGTCTACGAGCCCGAGTACGTTCCCAAGCCCGTGAAGATCGACGCGAGCGAGCCGCTCAAGATCACCGTCGAGGACAACACCTACATTGTCGAGGGCAAGTGGCTTGAACGCCTTATGAGCAACGTCAACTTCGGTGACTACGAGAGCCGGATGTTCTTTGATAAGATGCTGCGAGAAAACGGCGTTTTCCAGCAGCTTGAGGACCTTGGCATCAAGGACGGCGACATCGTCAGCATGTACGAGCTAGAATTCGAGTATCAGCACTAATTTCTTTCGGGAGATGATCTCATGTCCATCAGCCTGTGCGAGGACTGCGTTTATTACAGCTACGATGAAGAGTCCGACAGCTACTACTGTGACGAGCAACTCGATGAGGACGAGATGGCGTCGTTCCTGCGCGGCAAGCTGACCGCCTGTCCGTTCTATCATCCGGGGCAAAGCGACTACTACCTCGCGGGAAAGCAATAAAAATCGCAAAAAGGGAGCACGCGCAAGCGTGCTCCTTTTTTCTGTCAGTCTCGATCAAAATGTGATGCGCATCTGGTGCCAGACAACGCCGCCGTGCACGGACTTGTCTGTCACGCCCTCGTCGACAAAGCCAAACTTCGCGTAGTAGTCGACGAGCCGCTGTTTGCAGGTCAGGACTGCACCCTTTCTCCCCTGCTTTCTCGCATCCTCAACGGCACGGTGGAGCAATTCGCCCGCGTAGCCGTTTTTCCGGTACTCCGGCAAGGTGTTCAGACCGAAGAGCATCTGCCACGCGCCATTTTCGTCGTGCATGGATGCTTTCGCGTACATTTCGTCGGTCAGGTCGGGCTCGTCCGTTACAAAGCCATCGAGAAACGCGATGAGCTTACCGCCATCGAACATCAGCCAGAAATGGTCGCCGTAGTATCTGATCCGCTCGGCGAATTCCTCTTTTGTCGCTGCCTCGGCCACGGGAAAGCACTCGGCTTCCACCGCCGTGACCGCGTCCAGATCGTTCATCGTTGCTGTTCTGATCTCCATGGTTCTGCCCTCTCTATTTAGTCCCACTTTTCACGGCTGAGCTCGCGCATGTAGCCAGCCGTAATGATACCTGTGGGCAGCGCGACGATGGCGATTCCCATGAACGACGACGTCATGCTCACGATGCGGCCGATCTCGCTCGTCGGATAGATGTCGCCATAGCCGACGGTCGTCAGCGTGACGACCGCCCAGTAGATGGCGTCGAAAAACGTGTCAAAGCTGTCGGGCTCCACCTGAAACATGATGAGCGCCGACAGCGCGATATACCCGCCCGCCAGCACGCACACTGCCGCAAGCGCGCGTTTCTCGCGCTTGATAACGTTCAAAATAAGTTCAAAGCTGTGCGAGTAGCGCAGGAATTTGAGCGCCTTGAGCGCTTTGTTGAGGCGGAAAAGCCTAAACAGCTTGAACCCCGACGACAGCATCGTCAGCGACGGCAGGATGGATAGCAGGTCTACAATACCGAAAAAGCTGAACGGATAGCGCAAAAACGCCCATTTCCCGCTCTTTTCGTACTTTAAGTCCGCCGTCCACCAGCGCAGCAGATAGTCCACGATGAACACCGTGACCGTCGCGCGGTCGAGCCAGACGAACAGCGAGTTCGTCTCCTTGAAGCACAGCGGCACGATGCTCGCCGCGATGCACATGAGCATGAAGCGGTCGTAAATGAGACTGTCGCGGTCGTCCTTGTCCGCGACCTCGATGACCTCGTAGATTTTTCTTCGCAAACTCATGCCGTCACTCCCTTGCGCCAGGCAGAAAGCGCTGCTCGACCTCTTCCGCGCTCATCTGTCCGCCGGAAAGCTCCGTGAGCGCGGCGGAAAAGTCCGCCACCTTCTGCACAGGCAGAAGAAACGTGAGCGTCACGGCCGCGCCGTAATCGCTCGACTCGATTCTTCCCTCGTGCCCCTCGATCAGCAGCTTTATGCGCTCGAACATCGGGTACGGGCATTCGAGCAGCAGCACGGAAAACGGCTGCATCCGCGCCTTGCCCGCTGCGTCAAGCGCGTCCTTCGCCGCCTTGGCGTAGGCGCGCGTCAGCCCGCCCGCACCGAGCAGAATTCCGCCGAAGTAGCGCGTCACGATGCACACGACGTTTTCGACGTTTTCGCGCTGGAAGACGTTCAGCATCGGCTGGCCTGCCGTGCCCTGCGGCTCGCCGTCGTCGCCGTAGCGAACGGTGCCGTCGTGCAGGACGAAGCACCAGCAATTGTGGCGCGCGTCGTAGTATTTCTTCTTCATCTCGTCGATGCGCTCGCGGGCCTCCGCCTCGCTCTCCACAAGGAAAACGTGGCTGATGAAGCGCGAGCGCTTTTCTTCAAACTCGCTCTCCGCGCTCTCGTATGGGACAAGGTACTCTGTCATGGTTTCAATGTTCCTTTCAGCGGGTTTTCTCCCACTTTTCTTTCGTGAGAGCGTAAAAAAGCGTCGGCCGCAGCGCATCGTCCACAAGCGTCGGCCTTTCACAGGTCAGCTGATAAGAAAAGCCACACTTTTCGATCACGCGCTTTGACTTTTCATTGCCGGCATAGTGCGAACACCAAACCCGCTGTGCGCCTTTATCCTCAAAGCAGTACCTCAGCAGCTCTCGCACGGCTTCGGGGATAAGCCCCTGACCCCAGAACGGGCGGCCGATCCAATAGCCGATTTCCGGCTCACTCCCGATTTCTGGCGCTTCCGTCGGAAACACGCCGATGGAGCCGACAGGCTCGTCTGGCCGTTCCTTCAAAATGACTGCAAACGTGTCCGGCTCCGAGAGGACGGTTCGGATGATCTCGCGGGAGTTCTCCACGCTCGTATGCGCCGGCCAGCCTGCGGCGGGGCCGACAAACGGATCCCTCGCGTATCGATAGCAGCTCTCCGCGTCGCTCTCGCACCACGGACGCAGGAGAAGGCGCGTCGTTTCAAACGTCATTCCTCCCAGTCCTCCTTCGGCTCGCGGTAGCCCTCGATATAGTCCTTGACCTGGCCGATGACGCGCGGCACGCAGGTGGCCACGATGTCGATGTTCTCGCCATATTCGACGGATTCGACCTTTGCCTCGCGGTAGAGCATATCGAGAAGCCCGCCCTTGTCATAGGGCAGGTGGATCGTCACGCGGCGCGTGCCCTTGTCGAGGAGCTTGTCGATGCGCGCAAGCAGCTCATCCACGCCCTCGCCGGTCTTGGCGCTGATGTTGACGCTGTCCTCCCCGTGCGGGCGGATATCGCCGAAGTAGAGGTCGGACTTGTTGTAAACGCGCAGGCAGGGAATTTGCTGCGCGCCGAGCTCTTCGATCAGCTCGTCCACGATCTGCGCCTGCTCGAGCCAGTGCGGGTCGGAAATGTCGATGACGTGCAGCAGAAGATCGGCGTATTCGAGCTCTTCAAGCGTTGCCTTGAACGCCTCGACCAGCTGATGCGGCAGCTTTCGAATGAAGCCGACCGTGTCGGAGATCACGACATCCAGCGTGTCGGACACCGTGAGAAGGCGCGTCGTCGTATCCAGCGTGTCAAACAGGCGGTTATTCGCGGGAATGCCCGCGCCGGTCAGCGCGTTCAAAAGCGTCGACTTGCCCGCGTTCGTGTAGCCGACGATGGCGACGACGGGAATTTCATTCTTGCTACGGCGGTCGCGCTGCGTGGCGCGCACGCGGCGCACCTCTTCAAGGTCCGCCTTCAGCTTGTCGATCTTCCTGTGGATGTGACGGCGGTCGGTCTCAAGCTGCGTTTCGCCGGGGCCCTTCGAGCCGATGGGGCCCTTGCCCGACGTACCCGCCTGGCGCTCCAGATGCGTCCACATACCGATCAGGCGCGGCAGCAGGTATTGATACTGCGCAAGCTCGACCTGAAGCCGGCCCTCTTTTGTCTTCGCCCGCTGGGCGAAGATATCGAGAATGAGGCCGCTGCGGTCGAGCACCTGCACGCCGAATTCTTCGCACAGAACGCGCATCTGCGAGGGCGAGAGGTCATTGTCGAAGATGACCATTGTCGCCTCCTGCGACTTTACCAGCTCGCGGATCTCGTCCACCTTACCCTCGCCGATAAAGGTGTGCGGATTGGGCGAGGGCAGCGTTTGCAGCACGACGCCGACGCTGATGCCGCCCGCCGTTTCGACGAGCGCCCCCAGCTCTTCCAAGCTCTCCTCGTCCGCGTTTTCCTTTTTATCGAGCCGCGGCGAGGAAAGGCCGACCAGGATCGCCCGGTCGCGCGGCGCGTTGTTCTCTTTCAATTCTTCCATAGATTCTCCTTATCGCGCCGTGCGGCGCTGTACAAATCATTTTTATTATAGTGTATTTTCCGCCAAAAGAAAAGGCAAAAACGCTTTTCATTGACATTTCCGCCCCTTTCATGTGAAAATAGGGTGGACGCAACCTCAGGTTGACAAAAAGAAACGCCCGGTTGGTGGCATTTTCTCCCGTTTTCCTGCTATGCTTTTCCTGCAAAGGCGCAGTGCACGGCGTCGAACGCAGCATCATTCCCCAAGGAGGAACCTTTCATGGAACTATATGAAAAGCTCTACGAGCTGCGCCGCGCGAGCGGCATGTCGCAGGAGGAGCTGGCGGAGAAGCTCGGTGTCTCGCGTCAGGCCGTTTCCAAATGGGAGAGCGGCGCCACGCAGCCGGAGCTTAGCAAGCTCATCGAACTCTCTAAGCTCTACTCCGTTTCCGTCGACGAGCTGCTCAGTCTGGAGCATGCCAAACCCGAGCAGGATGCCGCCGAATCGCCGGTTCAAAGCAACGCCGAAAAAGCTCCCGCGGAAAAGCTGAGCTTCCGCGATTTCTGCATACAGCACAAGAAGATCATCGGCGGTGCGGCCGTGGCGCTCGCCGCGCTCATCGCCGTCGGCGTGCATTACAACAACCGCATCAACACGCTCAGCACGCAAGTAAATGACCTTCGCAGCCAGCTCTACAACGTGCAGAACAACCTCTCGAACCAGATCGCGGGCATAAGCAATAATGTCTCGGACATCTTGGAGCGCGAGTCGAGCCTGATCTCGCAATACAGCTACGAGGTCAAAAGCGTCAACCTCAAAAAGCAGGAGTGCACGCTTGCCTTTTCTCTTCTGCCGAAGACGATCAGTGAGAACACGATCGTCAACATCGGCGTGATCGACCGCAGCAGCTCCTCTCCACTGAGCAGCGTCGGTCCGTCTGTCTACAATGTTCCGCTCACGCAGGATGGCTTCGGGTATCTGCGCGGTGACATAGCGCTCGCATTGAGCGACGAGCTCGGCGTCAATGTCAACTTCATGACGAACGGCGAAACGCAGTCGCAGGAGCTCGATACGATCAGCAATCTCAAATCCCAGTATCAGCCGCAGCTCAAAAGCTTTCTAGCCCCCATCTCCTACGAGCGTCAGGCCGGCAGCAAATGGCAGTACCAGTTCACGCCGGGCAATGCCGGCATCCCGCTCGGCACCATCTCGCTCGGCGCGCTGTCCGATGTGTCCATCCGCAGCGCGTGTCTTGAATACACGCGCGCCAATCAGCTGCTCAGGCGCGTGCCGCTCGAAGCATCGTACAGCGATGGCAGCGCCGTCACCTATGTCGGCGATGACAGCGCCGAAGCCGTGGGCGCATCCGTCATAGAGGGCGTGTCGTACTATGACCTCGCCTATGCCTCCAGCAGCGAATCGGAGGCTTTCACGCTCCCGCTCGGGGCAACGCCGCTCGTCTGCGAGCTTGTCGTCAACCTTGCGGACGACACAGCACTGCGCGTCCGCCTCTTCCAGGTGCGCGCCATTGCAGGCGGCGACAGCTACGAGGAGATAAACTACCTTGACCAAAGTCTCAGTGAGCCGCTCCCCTTCATCGTCGAATATCCCGACGGGCAAAACTGAGCGTTCCAAAAAAGCAGAAAAAAGCAGCTCTGCCGTAGCAGAGCTGCTTTTGTGATTGAATTAGTTCAGGCCGAACTTCTTGTTGAACTTGGCAACGCGGCCGCCGGTATCGACCAGCTTCTGCTTACCAGTGAAGAAGGGGTGACACTTAGAGCACACTTCCACCTTGATATTCTGCTTGGTGGAACCTGTCTCAATCACATTACCGCAGGCGCAAGTAATAGTAGTCTGCTGATAATTGGGATGGATTCCTTCCTTCATTGCTCGTGTTCACCTCTTTCTGATCCAAATGTACTTTTCTAAAAAAGCCATATAGGATATTACCACGCTTTGTGTCAAATTGCAAGAGAAATTTTCAAATCTTTTCTCATTTATGCTTCGTGACCGTTTTTCCCAATTTCCTCCTTGTTTTTTCAAGATCTGTCCGGCAATTTCTCTTTACTTCTGTCCCTTCCGGTCATATAATGGCGCTTGGCGCGCTGCGCCACAGACGATCCATCAAGTAAAGGACTTATTTGATTATGCCAAAAAGACATTTCCTGCGGGGATTGCGCGACGGCTTCCCCATCGGGCTCGGTTATTTTGCTGTGAGCTTCGGCCTCGGCATCTCCTGCCGTGCGGCAAATCTGACCGCGTTTCAGGGATTTCTGCTCAGCTTTCTCAACAATGCCTCCGCCGGCGAGTACGGCGGCATCACCATCATTGCGAGCGACTCCGGCTTTCTCATCATGGCAGCGATGATGCTCGTCGTCAACGCGCGCTACATGCTGATGAGCTGTGCGCTCAGCCAGCATCTCTCTCCCGACACGCCGCTCATCTTCCGTCTCATCATCGGCTACGACCTGACCGACGAGCTCTTCGGCATCGCCATCTCGCAGCCGGGGTACCTGAATGTCTGGTACTATATCGGCGCGATGTGCGCGGCCATGCCCTGCTGGAGCGCTGGCACCGTCATCGGCGTGCTGCTCGGAAATCTCATGCCGGTATGGGCGGTCAGCGGATTTTCTGTCATGCTCTTCGGCATGTTCATCGCCATCATCGTCCCCATGGGCAAGCGCGACCGCGTTGTGCTCGGCTGCATCATCGTGAGCTTTCTTCTTAGCTGGCTCGCAAGCGTCCTGCCCGTTCTGCGCGAGCTTTCCGAGGGTACGCGCATTCTGATTTTGACTATCGTGATCTCGGTGGCGGCCGCTGTGCTCTTCCCACAGAAAGAAGAAACCATCGAAGGCGAAGCCGTAGAAGAGGAGGTGCGCGGCGTATGAAGACCTATCTCTATATTCTGGTCATGGCGGCCACAACTTACCTCATTCGCGTCCTGCCGCTCACACTGATCCGCAAACCCATCCGCAGCGTGTTTCTACGCTCGTTCCTCTTCTATGTTCCCTATGTCACGCTTTCGGTGATGACCTTCCCCGCCATCATGAACGCCACGCAGTCGCCCATCGCGGGCGCGGCGGCCATGGTCATCGGCATCGTCGCCGCCTGGTGCGGACTGGGACTTCTCCCCGTCTCGCTCGTCTGCTGCGCGACAGTGCTGATCTTAGAGCATTTTATCGTGTGAGCAAATCTTGTAAAACACCCTCCGCGGATTTCCCGCGGAGGGTGTTTTTATGTATTCACAGCACCTTTTCTTCGCCGACCGAGAAGAAATACAGCACCTTTTCCCTGACCTTTTTGCCCATCACGCGCATAAGGGCCATGGAGTATGCCTCGAGCTGAGGGCGGTAGTGCTCAGCTCGTTCTTCGATCTGTGTTCTTCCGATGCGGTCAGTCTTGAAGTCCACGACCACAAGCTCGCCGTCCTCTTCAAAAAAGCAGTCTACCACGCCCTGCAGCAGCACCGCGTCGTCGGCGTCCAGCGTGGCAAAGTCCCGCACCGGCCGCAGCAGCGAGAAGCGGTACTCGCGCCGCACTGTCTGCGCATTCTTGCGAATGCGCGCGGCAAGATCACTTCGCAAAAATCGGACGATCGCGCGCACATCGACGGCGCTTGCCTGCTCGTCGGTCAGTTTGCGCTGCGCTCTGAGCTTTTCGACCTGCTCACGCACGCTCTGCTCGCTTGCTTCGCAGAAAAAGTCAAGGTCCTGCATCACAAGGTGCAGCGCCGTGCCCCGCTCCGCACCCGTGAGCGTCGTTTCACCCGCAAGGAATTTTGGTTTACATATGCTGCGCAGCCGCGGCGGCAGCGTCGTGTTTTCGGATATCTCCTCGTCCAGCGCACGGCCCTTGAGCTGCGTGGCCGTCAGCTTGGCGGGAAAGGCCGTCTGCCCCGCGTAGGGGTAGCGGTACGACAGCGCAGCAAAATCCACCGGCAGCTCATCCTTCGGCGGCGCGGCATCCACTGGCGCGTCATCGGGCCGCTGCTGCGGCGTCACAAAGCTCAAACCGTCGTGCACACGCACCGTCCACGGCGTTTCGTCAGCATAGAAGCTCCCCGCGCCATTCTGCCCCGCAAGCTCGCGCAGGGACGCCGCTTCGCTGCGCTGCAAAAGCGGCAGCATGATCCAGTCGCCCATGCACTTGCCGCTGTCCACAGCCTCGGGCAGCACAGGACAATCGCTCAGCGCCAGAAGGTCGGCGACGCGGCTTTTCGCGTTTGCCTGCGTGTGCACCATGACGAGCTTTTCCTTCGCGCGCGTCATCGCAACGTACAGCACACGCAGCTCCTCGGCCTTCGCCTCGCGCCGCAGCGTTCGCTCGAGCGCCTGCCGTGCGACCGTCGGGTACTGGATGTGCCTTTGCGTGTCCACGCACACCGGCCCCAGCCCGAGCTGCGGGTGCACGAGCACCGAACTCAAAAAGTCCATATTGCTGAAGCGACGCGCGAGGTCCGAGAGGATCACGACCGGAAATTCGAGGCCCTTCGACTTGTGGATCGACATGATGCGAATGCCCGTAGAGGCGTGCGCGGTCTGCATCGAACCCGCCTCGCCTTCGGCAAGCTGCTCGCGCAGCGTGCGCACAAAGTCAAAAAGGCCTTGCCGCCCCAAGCGCGCGTAGTCTTCGCTGAGCTCCAAAAACGCGAGCAGATTTTCCTTGCGCTCCGACCCGCGGCGCATCGCGCCGAAGATACCGAGCACGTTGCACCGGCGGTAGATTTCGCTCAGCAGCTCGCGCACGCTCAGGTGCGCCGCGCTGTTGCGCAAAGCGTCCAGCGTATCGAGAAATTCTCTGCTGTGGTCATCCTCGCTCAAAAGCAGCGCATCGTAGAAGTCACCCGTGCGCTGCCGCGCGCGGATCGCCGCGAGCTCATCGGGTGTAAAGCCGAAGAGCGGAGAGCGCAGCACGGCAATGAGCGGCACGTCCTGCCGCGGATTGTCGATGACCTGCAAGAGCGCGAACAGCACTGCGATCTCCATCGAGGCAAAAAAGTCCTCGCCCGCGTCAGCGGCGCAGTGGAGGCCGCGCGCCTCCAGCGCGCGGCGATAGTCCAAAAGGCGCGTGCTCGGCGAGCGCATCAGAATGACGATGTCCTCCTCGCGCACGGGCCGCAGCTCTTTTGTTTTGTCATACTGTATAGGAAATTCACTTGTCAGCATATCACTGATATAGTCTGCGACAAACGCTGCCTCAGCCTCGCTTGCGCGCACGCGCTGCTCGCCCGTCTGCGTCGGCAGGTCGAGCAGGTGGAACTCCGCGCCGCACGCGCTCGATTCGACATAATTCGCGCCGAGGCGCAGCATTTCATCCGCGCCGTAGTCGAGCTCACCCATTTCCTCGGAAAGAATATTGCAGAAGATAAAATTCGTCGCGTCCAGCACTTCTTTGCGCGAGCGGAAGTTGCGCGAGAGCAGCAGCTTCGCGCTGTCGTGCTCCTCTGCGTCCTCAAGCGGCGGCCAGGTGTTATAATGCTGCAAAAAAATACGCGGGTCGGCTAGGCGGAAGCGATAGATGCTCTGCTTGACATCGCCAACAGTGAAAAGGTTTTCTCCTTTACAAGAAATTGCGTCAAAAATGCGGTTCTGCACCTCGTTGGTGTCCTGATACTCGTCCACCATGATCTCGCGATAGCGCGCGCTGACGATGCGCGCAAGCTCTGTCGGCGCGCCGTCCTCTCCGATGAGAAGGCGGATGGCCTCGTGCTCCTGATCGGAGAAGTCAGCAGAATTCCGCCGCCGTTTTTCCTCGTTGTACCGGTGGGAAAAGTCCGCCGTCAGGTCGATGAGCGCGAGCATTGCGGGCGCCATCGTGCGCAGGTCCTCCACCGCCTCGTCGGACGAGGCGGAAAAAATCTCGGCAAAGCCCTTGACGGTCTCCTTGCAGTTGTCCCACAGGCTTTTCATGCGCGCTTTCATCTCGCCGCCGTCGCTGTCCTTCACCGCGGCGAGGCGCGGAAACGCGATGGTCACGCCGCGCGCGGCGTCCCAGCCCTCTGCGGTCTTCCCCTCCAGCGCTTCGAGCTGGTAGGAGGCGTCGAGGAACGCGGGCGCATACTTCTGGTTCAGCGCGTCATTCACGCACATCTCCTGCGCCGCGCGCTGCAAAAGGTTTTTGCAGTGGCGCGCCTTGCGCCGCACCTCATTGAGCAGAATTTTTCCATAGGGCGTGTCCTCGATCTTATCCGGCACGGCGCGCCAAAACGCGCGCTGCGCATCGAGCCATTTGTCCTCATACGGCTGCGCCTGCAGCTTTGCGTGCAGCTCGAGCACTAAGTCCTCAAGCGCGCTGTCGTCGCGCCCCGCGCCGAGCGTGTCGGCCAGCAGTGTGCCTCCGGGCGTCAGACAGTCGTAAAAATCGTCCAGCGTGCGCGCGAGCACGCGCTCGCGCAGCACCTGCGCCTCGTTCTCGTCCAGCACGCGGAAATCGGGCCGCAGCGCGTGCCCGCGCGCGTCCTCGCCGAGCAGATGGCAGTTTTCGCGCAAAAGCGCGGTGCAGAAGGCGTCCACCGTCTTGATGTCCGCGCGGTAGACGCGCAGCATTTGCTGCCGCAGGTGGTAGTTGCCGGGGTCGCGCTCCATGCGCTCGGTGAGCGCCTTGGCGATTTTGCCGCGCAGCTCGCTCGCCGCGGCGCGCGTGTAGGTAATGATGAGGAAATCGTCGAGATTCGCGCCCTCGCGCTCTACGTAGGAAAAGAGCCTCTCGACGAGCACCTTTGTCTTGCCAGAGCCCGCCGCCGCGGAGACGAGCAGACTGCGCTCGCGGCTGTCCACCGCCGCTTGCTGTTCGTTTGTCAGCTTTTCAGCCATTTTCGTGCGCCCCCTCTCCGTTCACCTCGTCGATGTACTGCCAGAATTCGTCGTTTTTCGTCGCCTTGATGTATTCCATACGGTCGCTGCCGCAGCCGTTTTCAAAGTGACACGCGCTCGCAAACTCGCAGTAGGTGCAGGCCGACTGCTGCGGCGTGCGCGCGTATGGATCGGCGTCGATGTTGCCCGCGAAGACCTCCTGCGTGATTTCATGTAAAATATGGTCGACGTATTTCGAGAGCTTTCCGAGCTGCTCGGCAGAAGCAAGGCTTCCCGTCACCGCGCCGTCCCTTTTCACCGCGATGGGCAGGTAACACGGCGATTCGAGCGCGCTGTGCTCCATCGCCTGCAGGACCGCCGGGTCCTCGAGCACCATGCCGCTGCGGCGCAGCTCCTTTTTGAGTGCTTTTTCAATCTTTTCGGGCTCCGTGTCGCGCGCGCAGCGCAGCATCGGCTCGCGCGCGGGCGTATAGAGAACGCCCGCGGGAACGATCTCGTGTCCGCCGAAAAGCATCTGTCCCTCTTCTTTAAGCGTAAAGAGGTAGAGCAGCATTTGGAGCCCCAGCCCGTAGCGCAGCTCGGCGAGGTCGAAGCTCTTCTTGCCCGTCTTGTAGTCCACGACGCGCAAATATAGCTTGCCGTCGTGCAGCCAGCCGTCCACACGGTCGACCTTGCCGACAACGCGCGCCGTGCCGTTTTCCTCGCGGATCGTGATGGCGGGCAGCTGCCCGTCCGCACCAAATTCCAGCTCAAATGCCAGCGGCTCAAAGTCGGAGCTTTGCAGCTCCTCGCTCACCTCGTCCATGATGCGCTCGACCGTCGCACACAGGCGGTTGAACAGATAACGGAAGCGCGCGCTTTTTTCGCACAAGTCCGGCAGCACGCGGTCGATGTATTCCTCGATCGACGCGCGCACGAGCGCGTGCAGCTTGTCCTTCGATAGCGTATGCAGTCCGCCGCACTCCTTCGCCTGCCGCAGCGTATGCTCCATCACATCGTGCACGAACGTGCCGATCTGCGGCGCGTCAAAGCCCGCGCCCGTGCGCTCCCTGGCTTTCAGGCCGTAGCGCATAAAATAGGCAAAGTGACATGAGCGCGCCATGTCCATGCGCGAGGCGGACAGTGTCACCGCGCCGCCGTAGAGCGCGTGCACCGCGTCGCGCGACAGATGCCCGCGCGTATAGCGCGAAGCGTCCTTCATCGCGGCAAGCGCACGCTCCGCGTCGCCCTGTCCTTCAAAATACTGCCACAGCGCGCCGCCGATATGCTCGCCCGCATACTCGAGCGCCGTCGACTTTGCTGACAGGCGATATTCCTTGTCAGTACTCTCTGTTTCGACGCTGATTGACGGCAGCAGACGCGCGATGCGCCCGATGACGAACGACGGCCGCTTCTCCGCGCCCTTTCCGTCCGAAACGGGATAGGACACCGTCAGCTTTTCCGTCGGCTGAGCCAGCGCGGCGTAAAGATTCTGAATTTCCAGATGAAACTGCTCCATCCCGTGCGGCGCAAGGAAGATTTGCTGCCTCTCGAGCGCCTCGCGGTCCTCGTTGCGCAGCACGCCGCCGCGGTTCTCCGCCGCAGGCAGCACGCCGTCATTCGCGCCGAGCAGGAACAGCGCGCGCACCGTGTGGCGGTCGTTTCGCGTCATTTCGCACAGGTTCACCGCGTCGAGCGTCACGGGGATCGTGCCCACGCTGTACTGTGTGAGAATCAAACGCATCAGGCTTGCAAATTCCTCGGCGTCGAGGGTCGTGTCTCCCAAAATTTCCACAAACTGGTCGAGCACGCTGCAAAGAATGCTCCACAGCTGCGCCGTTTCCTCGGCGCGCTGGGCCTCGCCCGCGGCGAAAAGCTGCTCGGTCTGCATCTGCAAGACCTCCGGCAGTTTGATCTCCTCCAAATAGCCGTACAGCGCGCGCACCTTCTGCTCGGCCTCGCCGCTGCCGCCCACGCCTTTTTTTAGGCGCGCAAACGGCCCCTGCACGCGCTCGCGCAGTGCGTTGACCGTCTTGAGCCGCGCCCTTGCCTCGTCCGTCCAGTCTTCGCCGTAGCCGTCGGGATGCGCCGACCAGGGCGTCTCGCGCGTCCACATCGCGCCGCGGATCTCCCACTTGAGCGCGTAATTTTCCAGAATGTCGCACTCCGCCATGCTGAGGCCGGCGAGGCCGGTCTTGAGGCAGCGGAACACATCCTCGTACTCAAAGCCGCCGCTCGCGGCGTCCAGCGCGCCGAGCAGCAGCGTCAGCACGGGGCTTTTCAAAATGTCGCTGCGGTGGGCATAATAGAGCGGGATGCCGTAGCGGGCGAATACGCTCTCGATCGCACCTGCGTAGGAGTCGAGATCACGCGCCGTAACGGTGATCTCGCGGTAACGATAGCCTTGCTCACGCACTAATTTCAAAATCTGCGACGCGACCCACTCGCATTCACTGTACGCGCTGCCCGCCTCATAGAGCGCGACGGCGTCAGTTGGCTGGGTAAATTCGTCCGCTGCGCCGAAAAAGCAGCGCTCGATATGGTCGAGCGCGCCGCGCACCTCGCCCTGCGGAAGAATTTCCTCCTCGCATGCGACGCCGGCATCGCGCGCGAGCTCGTACAGCCGCTCGCGCACGCGCAGGCTCTCGGAAAAGAGCTCGCGGTCACGCGTGTCGCCAAGGAGCGTGACGGTCACGCTCTTCGCGCGCCGCAGCAGGATACGCAGAATGCGCAGCTCACGCCCCGTAAAATACGAAAAACCGTCGAGGAAAATGTCTTTATTGTCAATATATCCCGATGCTTCGAGGTTTTCCTCCAGCTTTTCAAGCACGTCGCGCGCGTCGTGTCCCGGCGCGTGGAGCTTGCTGAGGTAAATGCCGTAGATGAGCGAAAGGTCTCGCAGCTTGTCGCCGCTCTCGCCTTCGATCTGCGCTACGCTCTCGGATAGCTGCTCGGGCGATACGGCGTAGGCCTGCAATTCCTCCATCACGGCGAGCAGGCTCTCCAAAAATGCCGCGCGCTGCGACGGGCGCTTGTAGACCTTGAGCACCGGCGCAAGCTCCGTGAGCGTACGCTGGAGCGTCAGGAGCTTTCCGCCCGAATCGAGCGTCACGTCCGCGCTGCCGCCGCAGATGCTCAACACGCGCGAGGCGAGCAGCTTGAACGTCAAGGCCTCGGCATGGCGCGACGCGGTGTCGCCGCAAACACGGCACAGGTCCATCTCCGCCACATGCGAGGCATGCTCCGGCACGAGCAGGATCTGCTGCGACGAGTCCCCCAGCGCGGCGATCCTTTGCAGCACGCGCTCGGATTTGCCCGTGCGCGCGCGTCCCATCAGTATGTGCAGCAAGCGTCCTTCCCCCTTTTTCTCTCTTAAAGTTATCAATATTTTATCCTAATTTTATCATAGTTTTCTTTTTCGGGCAACGCAGAAAACGCCGTACGCATATTTTCGCCCATCACGGGAAGACTACCGAAGACCAAACCATCTTTTTAAGGAGGGAACTTCATGGTCATCGACAAGATCGCGCTGACACTTGCTATCATCGGCGCGCTCAACTGGGGCAGCGTGGGCCTTTTCGGCTTTGACTGCGTTGCCTTTCTCTTCGGCGGACAGATCGGCATGCTCAGCCGCGTGATCTACACGCTCGTCGGCCTTGCCGGCATCTGGTGCATCACGATGCTGTTCCGCGAGAAAGAGCCGATGGAAAGCGGCGGCCAGGCGTAAAAAATAAAAGGAGAGGGGCTTGCCCTCTCCTTTTATTTTTGCGTTAAAAATTTTCTTTACCGCTCCCCAGTCGCTTCCGCACCTTCCAGCTCGCGCATTGAGCGGCGGAACTGGCGATAGAATGTGAAGCTCGTCAGCGCCACCGCGCCGAAGTCCGCCACGGGCTCGGCCAGGAACACCGCGAACGCCTTGTCCGCGAAAAAGTGCGGCAGAATATAGATGAGCGGGATGAGCAGGATGATCTTGCGCCACACGGCGAGGAAGAGCGACGTCTTCGCGTTGCCGAGCGCCACAAACGTCTGCTGGCAGGCGATCTGGATGCCGAAAATACCGCTGCACCCCATGTAGATGCGCACGGCCCACGCCGCGTATTCGACCAGCGCGGGGTCATTATTGAAAATCAGGATGAACGCGCGCGGGAAGAGCTCGACCAGAAGCCAGATGGCCATTGAATAAGTAAAGCACGCGCGCAGCAGGCAGAAATAGGCGTCGCGCACGCGCTGGGCGTTCTTTGCGCCGAAGTTGTAGCTCACGATGGGCTGTGCACCCTGTGTCAAGCCCTGAAGCGGCATGTTCGAAAACTGCATGATGCTCGTCAGCACTGTCATCGTGCCGACGGCCATGTCGCCGCCGTAGCGCAGGAGAGATGAGTTGAAGCAGATGGCGATGAGACTCTCCGTCGACTGCATCACAAACGGGGAAAGTCCCAGCGCGATGCACGGCAGCACGATCTTCGCGTCCACGTGCAGGTTCTCGCGCTTTAAGTGCCAGCGCGTCTTCTTTCCCGTGAGGAACGTCATCACCCACACAGCCGACACTGCCTGCGAGATCACCGTCGCCAGCGCCGCGCCGCGCACGCCGAGACCGAGCACGAAGATGAACAGCGGGTCGAGAGCCGTATTTAAGAGCGCGCCGATGAGCACCGTCTTCATGCTCACGGTGGCGAATCCCTGTGCCGTGATGTAGGCGTTCATGCCAAGTGTCAGCTGCACGAAGATCGTGCCGAGGGCGTAGATGCGCATATAGTCAAGCGCGTAACCGACGGTGTTCTCGCTCGCGCCGAACATCAGTAAAAGCGGCTCGGCAAAGGACTCGAACAGCACCGTCAGCACCAGCGCCGTGATCACAAGCATCGTCAGACAGTTTCCCATGATGCGCTCGGATTTTTCGCTCTCGCCTGCGCCCTCGGCGATCGAGGCGCGCGGCGCGCCGCCGATGGCCATGAGCGACGCGAACGCCGAGATGACCATGATGATCGGCAGGCATACGCCAACGCCTGTGAGCGCGAGTTTTCCGACGGTCTCGGCGGGCTGCATGTGGCCGATGAACACGCGGTCGACCAGATTGTAGAGCATGTTGACGATCTGCGAGGTGATCGTCGGCACGGAGAGCGAAAAGAGCAGCTTTTTGACGTCCCCGTGTCCCAGATCTGCGCGCTTATCCAAAATCATCACCTGAATCTTTCGTATTTTTCCGCATAAGTTGTTAGAATATCATGCTGCGGGGCGTTCGTCAAGCAAGCGGGCCGCGAAGCGCTCTATCATGGCATTTCCATAAAGCGCTTTTGGACATTTTTTCACTTTCTCCATTGCTTTTTCCGCGTGGGCTATTGTATAATTTGTTTTACAATCGCACCAGCGGAGCGCCCCGCGTTCCGCTTATCAAACAAATAACGGAGGAATCACCATGAACGAAAAGTTTTCCAAACTTGGCTTTTATCCTTCCGACATTCTGCTGCCCAAGAAGGATGTCGATATGAGCAAGTGGGCGGTCGTCGCATGCGACCAGTTCACCTCTGAGCCCGAGTACTGGGAGCGCGTGGAGAAGACCGTCGGCGACGCGCCTTCCACCCTGCGCCTCATCCTGCCCGAGGCCAACCTGAAGGCCCCCAACGTCGACGAGTTCATCGCCGACATCAACGCCTCGATGAGCAAGTACCTCGAAGAGGGCATCTTCGAGACGCTCAAGGACTCCCTCATCTACATCGAGCGCGGCCAGAGCGACGGTAAGATCCGTCACGGCCTCATTGGTATGGTCGACCTCGACCAGTACGACTTCACCCCCGGCTCCGGCGCGCTGATCCGCGCGACTGAGGGCACCGTGCTCGACCGTATCCCCCCGCGCGCCCGCGTGCGCCGCAACGCTCCCATCGAGCTGCCCCACGTCATGCTGCTCATCGACGATCCCGAGAAGACCGTCATCGAGCCCCTGACCGCCGCGGCCGATAAGATGGAGAGCGTTTATGACTTCGACCTGATGGAAAACGGCGGCCACATCAAGGGCTACAAGCTCTCCGCTGCGCAGATCGACGCAGTCGCCGACGCGCTGACCGGCCTCACGACCGACGAGGCAATGAAGAGCAAGTACGGCGTCTCCGGCGTCGCGCCCCTGCTGTTCGCCGTCGGCGACGGCAACCACTCCCTCGCCACCGCCAAGGCCTGCTATGAAGAGCAGAAGAAGGGCAAAACTCCCGAGGAATACCTCGCGCTGCCCTCCCGCTACGCGCTTGTTGAGGTCGTGAACAACCACGACGACGCGCTCCAGTTCGAGCCCATCCACCGCGTGCTCTTCGGCGTCGATCATGAGAAATTCATGGAGGAGTTCAAGAAGTTCTATCCCAACGCCCACGAGGGCAAGGGCGAGGGCCACGTCATCGAGGTCTGCTGGAACGGCCACGACGATTTCGTCACTGTCCCCGACCCGAAGGTCCAGCTGGCCGTCGGCACGCTGCAGGCCTTCATCGACGAGTACCTCAAGCAGTTCGGCGGCGAGGTCGACTACATCCACGGCGATGAGGTCACCCGCGAGCTCGGCTCCAAGGAGGGCAACATGGGCTTCCTGCTTCCCGCGATGGGCAAGGAGCAGCTCTTCAAGACCGTCATGGCCGACGGCGTTCTGCCGCGCAAGACATTCTCCATGGGTCACGCGCAGGACAAGCGCTACTACGTCGAGGCACGCAAGATCCGCTGATCAATTACAACCATTGCAGAAAAGCGCCGCCTTGCGGCGCTTTTCTCATCAGGAGGATTCATTATGGATTTGAAAACAGCCAGGATCTGGCAGGACGTATTGCTTTGGGGCGGCGCGCTGGTCTCCCTCGTCGGCGCATGGGGATTTCAAAACAATGTCGCCGCACTCATCGGTCTTATGATGATGGGCGCTTCGCTCATCGTCTGGGGGCGCTTTTACCGCTGTCCCAAGTGCGGCGAACACCTTGGCCGCGGCACACCGAAACGCTGCCCGCACTGCGGTGCATGGGTCGCCGACGAGCCGGAGCCCGAGGAGAAGAAAAAGATCCAGCACAAGAAAAAGAAGCACTGAGCGCACAAGGAGGCCGCGATGAACGACAAAAAGCCCCTGATGGACTATCTCAGAGTCCAAAAGCTCCAAACACCGCTGCTTCTTACCGGCGCGCTGCTCAGCGGCGTCGGCACAAGCGTCAGCGTACCGCTTGTTATTCTCGGTATCGCGATCATGCTCTTTGCCATCGTGATTGGGGTTCTTTACTACCGCTGTCCGCACTGCGGCAGACCGCTCGGACGCATAGGTGAAGGCGGTGCCTACTGCCCCCACTGCGGCAAGGCGCTGAATGCGCCGGTTGAGGAGCCCGTGCGCAGCATAACTGTCCTCGCCTATGCTAAGCTCAACCTGACGCTTGACATTCTTGGCAAGCGCGATGACGGCTACCACGAGATGCAGATGGTCATGCAGACCGTTTCGCTCCACGACGATGTGACCGTCACGCTCACAGACGGCAAAGGCATCACCTGCCGCGTCGACGGCGCGGCGCTTCCCTGCGATGAGCGCAACCTCGCTGTCAAGGCGGCGAGAGCCTTCTGCGAGGCGATGGACTACGGCGGCGGCATCGACATCGCGCTTATAAAGCGCATTCCGTCCGAGGCCGGCATGGCCGGCGGCAGCGCAGATGCCGCGGCGGTGCTGCGCGCGCTGCGCGAGCTCGTCTCCCCCACCCTCACGGACGAGCGGCTCGAGCAGATCAGCGCAAGCGTCGGCAGTGATGTTCCCTTCTGCATCCGCGGCGGCACGCAGCTGGCCGAGGGCCGCGGCGAAAAGCTGACCGTCCTCAAGCCCGCACCGCGCTTCTTCGTCGCCGTCTGCAAGCCGGACTTCCCGATCTCCACACCCGCGCTCTTCGCGCGCGTAGACGGCGTGACGATCACCGACCGTCCTGATACGGACGCGATGCTCGCTGCCATTGAGCACGGCGACGCGGACACGCTGTGTGCAAACGTGCGCAACGTCTTTGAGCAGGCGCTCGACGGCGAGCAGCGTGAGCGCATTGAGACCATCAAGCGCGATCTTCTCGCCTACGGCGCAAAGACATCGGCGATGACCGGCTCAGGCAGCGTGGTGTTTGGTCTCTTCTCTGACAAAGCGGCTTGCCGCAGAGCGTGCGAGGCACTGCAAGGCGAGTGCGTCAAAACTTTCTGCGCCGAATTTGTTTGAAAACTCAGAAAACCGTCCATACTCGAAGCAAATTCTTTGAGATGGGCGGTTTTTCGATGAAATGGACGAAATGGGAGCTTTCCCTTGCCGTTGGCCTCGCGGTCATGCTGCTTTTCTGCGCCGCGCGCGGCACTAATACCCTCCAGTGGTGGAGCGCAGCGTTCTCCCCGCTGTGCGACGGCATTTTAACGCAGAGCGCCGCCACTGGCGGCATCGTGGTCAAATCAAAGCTCGCAGAGCTTTTAGCGTTACTGATGGGCGGAAAATAAAGCGTGCACAATGTGCACGCTTTATTTTTGACATAGCATTACAACGCTCCTGTTTACACTGCAACTTTTCTGCAACCAAAAGGGCATTTTCGCGCCGTTCGGCGCCATCTTGCAAAAAGTTTTCTTTGGAAAAGATAAGAAAAAAGCATCAAAACCATACGGTTTTGATGCTTTTTGGTGGAGATAAGCGGGATCGAACCGCTGACCTCTTGACTGCCAGTCAAGCGCTCTCCCGGTTAGTGCGGTTACATACCCCCCTAAACCGGGTCAAAAGAGCGATTCAATACGCGGGCAACCCCAAAACACACCCTGAATGTCTTTCATTATAGTCAAAGAAAGCCCGTATATCAAGGAAAATAATTTTTCGGCTTTGCGTCCCTCCACGGCATGATATAATTTTTGTGTCCATGTTGGAAAGGAGGTGCAGGCATGGGAAAAGAATATATTGCCGGAGAGACCCAACGATACGAAATTGGCGGTCGAGTTTTTATCGTTGAGCCACGGTACAGGAAAGACGGTGAAAGCATGGCAGACATCTTGCTAAAGCTGATGTTTGCCGACTTGGACGAAGAGATGCGAGCAGCAAATAAAACTACAACGGACTAAAATTGAAAGTATCAATCTGGCAGTCAGCAAGAGGTTTTTATTCTAACAAAAGCTCCCGTTGCCTAAATCTTTATAGGCAGCGGGAGCTTAAAATTGAGAACAACGCCGCCCAACAGGACAACGGGCGGCGTTTTCATATATAACACCACGAAGGGAGGTCACTTCCACCCGGCCAGTCTGCGGACTGGCTTTTTTCATGCCACGAAAAGGAGGTTTGCAAATGGCAGATGATAAGAAAAACATTCCCGATGTAGCCTCACCTACTGAGGTACCCGCTCCCACGGTAGAAGTTGCCGCCGTGCCGGAGCCGCCTACTCCTGATCCTGTGCTGACTGACGCGGAGACGGTCATGCTGGAACACGAGGGGCAGGCGGCGCTCTTTGAAATGGGCGAGGCCGTGCCAGATCCCGCCGATGCTGTTACCCACGCTGAGGTGGAGGAGCCTGCCGCTCCCGAAGTCCCCAAGGCTGGAAAGGAACAGGCGCAGCCGCCCGCTCCCGGCAAGGACGACCCCGCCCCGGCACATTCCGGCAAGGTGGTGGATTTTGCCGCCGCCCGTGACGAGGCGGCCAAGGAGGAGAAAAAGGCGGTCAAGCAGAAGCCGCCCACGGAAAAGGACAAGGCCGCCAAGCCCGGCAGAAGTCGCCCGCCCAAGGATGGCAAGGCTGCTCCCGATAAGGCAAAGCCGCCCAAACCTCGGGACAAAAAGTCCCAAAGCAAGCCCGCCCCGGAGAAGCCTGTCGTGGATAAGGGCGGCGCTCCCGCTGGTGCGGAGGTCACGCCGGAGCCGTCTGCGCCCCGTGACGCCACCCGCGCCGAAAAAGAGGAGATCGTCTATCTCAACCTGTCTGACCTGCACCCGTTCAAAAATCACCCCTTTGGTGTCCGGGATGATGCGGAAATGCAGGGGCTTGTGGAGTCGGTTAAGGCGGCAGGCGTCAATCAGCCCGCGCTGGTGCGTCCCCGTGAGGATGGCGGCTATGAGATCATCGCAGGCCACCGCCGCCAGCGGGCAAGCGAGCTTGCCGGATTTGCGAATATGCCGTGTATCGTCCGCAACATGACGGACGATGAAGCCATCCTCGCCATGACGGATGACAACCTCCGCCACCGTGAGCGCATTTTGCCCACGGAAAAGGCACAGTCGCTCAAAATGCAGGTGGAGGCCATCAAGCACCAAGGCTCCCGTCCCGGTGAGGAGGACAAGGACGCCGGAAAACGCTCCACGCAGGTCGTGGGAGATCGCAACGGCATGAACTACAAGCAGGTGCAGCGGTATATCCGCCTGACCGAGCTTGTGCCGGATTTGCAGAAAATGGTGGACGAGAAAAAGCTGGCGTTCACCCCGGCGGTGGAGATCTCATTCATCCGCCCCAAAAATCAGAGGTATATCGCCGTGTCCATTGAGGGGCAGCAGTCCTCGCCCTCGCTGTCGCAGGCGCAGAAAATGCGGGAGCTGGACAAGGACGGCAAGCTCAACGGTGATGTGATCGACGGTATTCTGTCGCAGGAGAAAAAGGAGGTAGACAAGGTGATCATCAATAGTGCGGAGCTGGAAAAATATTTCGGCAAGGACAAGTCCCCGAGGGAAATGAAAGACAAGATCATTTCTCTGCTGGATGACTGGAAAGCCAAGCAGCCGCCCGAGCTGGGCAAGCCCGAGAAGAAAACGGATCTGGAAAAGTGACCTTGGGACTTTTTGTCCCGAGGTCTTTCGTTTCCCCGAATGGCTCTTGTGGTTATATCCCCCGTCGCCGCCCGTATTCCAGCATGGCCGGGAGCGGGCTGTCAAGGGTGCATCGCACCGCTGTTTTCAGCGGCCAGCCCTTGACCGCCTGTCCCGGCTATGCTTTTTCTCCGGCAAGCGGCGGGGGTATATCCTCCAGAGCCGCCCCCTTTCCCAAGAATGGGAAAGGGCGTGGGGTTTGGGTTGACCCACTACATTATAGAATTGGAGGTTTTCAGGATGAAACGACCCCTTGCATATATCACCGCCGCATGGTGCGGCAGCGACCACGAAAACACAAAGCTGGCGGCGCAGTATTGCCGCACGGTGTATGAAGCGGGCTTTTCGCCCATCTGCCCGACGCTCTATCAGCCGCTTTTCCTCAATGACGCCGTTCCCGAGGAGCATAAGAGCGGCATTGACATGGGGCGCGACCTGCTCCGCCGCTCTCATGTGCTGGTGGTGTGCGGTCATACCGTTACCGAGGCCATGAAGAACGACATCGCCGTTGCCCAGCGGCTGGGTATCACCGCCACCACCCTTGAGGGCATTTTGACCGTCAAGGGACAGGGGCGCAGATAAGATGACGGCGCTCCGGCTGGGGAGCCTGTTTGACGGGATCGGCGTGTTTCCGCTGGCGGCGGTGCGCTGCGGCATTGAGCCGGTATGGGCAAGTGAGATCGAAAATGCCCCTATCTCCATCACCAAGCGCCACTTTCCCGATATGGCGCATTTGGGGGATGTGACAAAGCTGGACGGGCGGGATCTCCCGCCCGTCCATATCATCACCTTTGGCTCACCGTGTCAAAATCTCTCGCAGATCGGCAACCGCAAGGGGCTTGCGGGAGAAAAGTCCAGCCTGTTCTTTCAAGCCATCCGCATTATCCGTGAAATGAGGGAGGCGACAAATGGTCTATTTCCAGCAATCGCTGTTTGGGAAAACGTCATGGGAGCGTTTTCATCAAATGACCGGATGGATTTTAGAGCCGTCCTATCCGCTTTCACAGACACCGATGTTTCAATGCCTGCTTCTGGAAGATGGGCAGGAGCCGGAATGGTGCGAGGGCGAACGCCTGACCTCTGCTGGCGGCTCATGGACGCCCAGCATTGGGCAAGCCCCCGGCTGGCACGACGGCAGCGCATCTTTCTTGTGGCAGACTTTGGAGGACGGCGTTCCCACGAAATACTTTTTAAGCCCCGCACAATGCAGTCACTTCCTGCACTTGGCGGAGATCGCGGGCTGCCCGCCGCCTGCGGAGATCGAGGCTCTTTTATTGAAGCAGGGCGGCGCGTACCAATTACCCGACCCTTTCAATGCTTCCGTATGCGGGCGTCCGCCAAGGAGCGGACGGAAACAGCGTTCCGAAACAGCTTCGGACTGCCAACTGACCCTTTTCCCACTCTGTTAGCGGGCGGCATTTCACCCTTTGCCTTTTGGTATGAGAACGATCCTGCCGGGGGCTGCGTCCGCTTTCCCACGGAAACGGAATGTGAGCGGCTCATGGGGCTGCCGGAAGGCTGGACAAAGTACGGCGCGGACGGCGAGGAAATTCTATCCTCCCACCGTTACCGGGCATTGGGAAACGCCATCGCGCTGCCCTGTGCTGAGTACATCATGGCGGGGATTGCGGAGGCGCTGACAAAAGGAGGTGCAAATGACGGTATTTGAAGCCTACATCACCAACCTCGGCAAATACGCCGAGGGGCAGCTTGTGGGCGAAACGCTGAAATTTCCGGCCACCA
>ERZ809296.609-NODE-609-length-55126-cov-5.695702_pt1 | contig 55126 bp, 45 predicted proteins | sample MGYA00520511_ERZ809296 | MGnify/ENA primary metagenome ERZ809296 (study PRJEB31576, sample SAMEA3212662) | Homo sapiens | biome: human-gut; feature: human gut; material: fecal | place: Sweden | collected 2012 ...
CTCTTTCGGATCTCTTGCTCCCATTATACCATATCGCTCGTGTAAACACTATTTAGTGTCCATGCGGATAAATACTCGTGATTTTGACGGAGACCGATCGCCTTCTCATACTTTGGACGGATATACAAGCTCCGCTTTTTATGGCATACTAAACACACCTAAGAGGCAGAAGGTGCCGGACAGTTCGGGAAGGGGAGCTTGAGACTCTCTCTGTCCGGTGGGGTTTGTCTCACGGGGAAAGAAAAACAACATCCTCTCTCTGGATATAGACCCTATCCGGAGAGAGGATGTTGTTTTTTAGGGAGAAAATTGCCCCACCGCGCATGTGAAAACCCGATCGGGAACATGCCCTGCTTGCAAAGTTCGATGGGGTTCGTTATACTGTGCCTATACATTTTGATTTTCCAAGCTTCGACAGAAGGGACGAGAGTACGATGGAGATGCACGACGGGAGAGGACGGGCCCTTCCGCTCCGGGCAGCGGTCTGCCTGCTGGTGCTGGCTCTGTGTCTGGGCCTTTGGCTGCCCGCCGCCCAGGGGGCGGGGACGACGTTTTCCGATGTGAAGCCCGGCAGCTGGTACTACGATACCGTGACGGCCATGGCCCAGGAGGGCATCCTGAAGGGCTATCCCGACGGGAGCTTCCGGCCCGACCAGACCATTTCCGGGGCGGAGTTTGCCGCCGTGGCCGCCCGTGTGGGAGGCCTGACGGAGAGTCAGGGCCAGACGGATCATTGGGCCGCTGGTTTATTGCAGACGGCCTTAGACGCCGGGTGGTACGACTGGGACGAGCTGCCCCCCACCGGCGAGACCTATGACCAGCCCATCCGGCGCCAGGTGGCGGTGAGCCTGCTCATGCGGGGCCTGCTGCCGGACCGGACGGGGGACTACGCCGGCCAGGCTGGGAAGCTCAGCGACCTGTCCAGTCTGGACGGACGGTATTACAACCGCGTCTTCGCGGCCTACGCCTGCGGCGTGGCCCAGGGGGATGAGAAGGGAAACTTCCACCCCAAGGGCAGCCTGACCCGCGCCGAGGCCTGCGCCCTGATCCAGCGGGCGGAAAAACTGCGCGGCGGCGCGACCATCACGCCGGACCCAAAGCCCACCCCGGAGCCGGAACAGCCCACCACCACGCTGCGCGGCGGTGTGACAAAGAACGGCTGGTTACAGGTGAAGGGTACCCAGCTCTGCAATGAAACAGGGCAGTCCATCGTCCTGCACGGCATGAGCAGCCACGGCATCCAGTGGTACCCCCAGTATACGTCCAAGCAGGCCATTGCCAACACGGCGGCGTTTGGGGCAAATCTCTTCCGGGTGGCCATGTACACGGGGGAGGGCGGCTATCTCTCCGATTCCAGTAAGATCAGGCAGCAGACCTACGCGGCGGTGGATGCGGCGCTGGCCAACGACATGTATGTGATCGTAGACTGGCATATTTTGTCCGACGGCAACCCGAAGACGAATCAGGCCCAGGCCATCGCCTTTTTCCAGGAAGCCGCAGCGCGGTATGCCAACCAGCCGGGGGTCCTCTATGAGATCTGCAACGAGCCCAACGGCAATGTGACCTGGGCCAGAGACATCAAACCCTATGCCCAGGCCGTGGTGACGGCCATTCGGGCCAAGGCACCCAAAAGCGTCATTCTGATCGGCTCCGGGACCTGGAGCCAGGACATTTTAGACCCGGCCAAGGACCCGGTACAGGGCACGAATCTGATGTACACCTGCCATTTTTACGCGGGCACTCACGGGGCCTGGCTGCGGGATCGGATCGACAGCGCCCGGAAGCTGGGCCTGCCTATCTTCATCTCTGAGTGGGGCACCAGCGCCGCCGACGGCAGCGGCGGGGTCTACCTCACCCAGAGCAAGGCGTGGCTGGACTTTTTGGATGCCAGGGGCATCAGCTGGGCCAACTGGTCCCTCTGCGACAAGAGCGAGACCTCGGCAGCCCTGAAGCCCGGCACCAACGCCAACAAGACCTGGACGACCAGCGACTTGAGCCAGTCCGGTCAGTTCGTCTTTTCCCGTTTTTGAACCGAGAATCGTCAAGAAATAGCGCGAAAAGGGGGATCCCCCTTTTCCTGTAGGATACTCTCCTACAGGATGGGGCTTTCCTGCGCCGGAGGGGGTGCGTCCCATGCCAAAACCGAAAAAACAGACCTGGTTGCTGCTGCTCCCGGCGGTGCTGGTGGTGCTGTGCGCCATGGTCTGGCTGTTTTCCAGCCAGGAGGACGCAACGGGGGAGCTGACCCCGGCGGACGGCGTGTTGGACGCCCGCGGGGCGGACTTTGCCCACACCGTCTACACCCTGGGCAGCGACTGGACGTTCTACCCCGAAACGCTGGCCAGCACCCAAGCAGACCTGCGTGGCCGGGAGACCGGGGCGCATGACGAGAGCGTCCCCTATGGGACCTATCGCCTGGAGCTGCTGGCCCAGCCGGGGCAGTATCTGGTGCTCAGCGGGTATTCCTTTGATTACAGCACCCGCGTCTATCTCAACGGCAAGCAGGTCTTGGAGATCGGCAAGGTGGCGGACACGGCGGCAGCGTCTGAGGCGCGGATCAATTACATGGACATCCCCATTTACACCGGCGAGGACGGGCGGGTGGAGATCGTCTGCCAGTACGCCAACTTCGTCCACAAGGAGGGCGGCAGTCTGCCCCGGCTGTATCTCTCCTCCCCGGAAAAGACCCAGGAGATGCAGCGGGGGAACGACCTGTATTCCCTGGCCCTCAGCGGCGGGCTGTGTCTGTTTGGCTGTTACTTCCTGCTGCTGGCGGCCATCCAGCAGGGGCCGAAATATGGCTTCCTGGCCCTGACCTGTTGGCTCATGGGGATGCGAAACCAGAATTTTTATGTGGTGCATCTCTTGCATCCGGAGTATAACTGGGCGCTTGCCTACCGGTTCCTGGTGTGGATGATTGCCTTGCAGACCTTTGCCCTGCTGCTCCTGCTGGCCAACCTCTACCGGGGGGCGGCGAAGCGGTGGGTGGTCTGGTGCTATGTGGGGGCCTATGGCGTGCTGTCGGCGCTGCATTTTATCCTGCCCACCCAGCAGGTCAAGGAGCTGACCCGCCTTTGCTACGATGTCTCCGTGCCGTTTTTCGTCTATCTCATCTTCTGCCTGATCCGGCGTCTGATCCGGACCAGGACGGTGCATTGGGAGGACGGGCTGGTCTTGTTGGGCTACGCCCTGCTGCTGGGGGCGGACGTGTATGAGGCCTGGTTCGGGCGGATCATGCTGGCCGTGACCCGGCGGGGGACGGCGCCGCCCTATATGCTGCTGTTTGTGTTTCTGATGGCGGTGGCCATTGGCGTCCAGAGCAACCGCCAGCGGGAGGATCTGGCCGAAAGCCGACGGCAGCAGCAGGTCCTGACCCAGCTCAACCAGCTGAAAACGGACTTCCTGCACCAGATAGCCCACGAGCTGAAAACGCCCCTGACCGTCATCAGCGGCTACGCCCAGCTGACCAACTGGCAGCTGGCCCAGGGCCAGGCAGACCAGGGGATGCAGGACCACATGACGGTGGTCTCGTCCGAGGCCCAGCGCCTGTCGGCCCTGGTCTCGGAGCTGATCGAGCTGTCGCAGGGCGGCGGGCGGGAGACGCAGACGGAGCTGATCGAGCTGCCGTCCCTCTTCGAGGCAGCGGCGAAGGTCTGCCAGCCCCTGCTGGACAAGCGGCAGAACCGACTGGTCTGCATCGGCGGGGCGGGGCTTTGTATCTCCGGGAACCGGGGGATGCTGCTCCAGCTGCTCATTAACCTCACGATGAACGCCAACAAGCACACCCAGGGGGGCACCGTCACCTATCGGGCCAGCCTGGTCCCCGGCCGGGGAAACCTCGCGCTCGATACCGTCTGCCTGCTGGTACAGGACACCGGGGAGGGCATCCCGGAGGAGCGCATCCCCTATATCTTCGACAAGGGATACAGCGGCGACGGCGGCAGCGGCATTGGCCTGTACATCTGCCAGGACGTGGTGAAGCACCACGGCGGCAGCCTGACCCTGGCATCGACGGGGCCGGGGGGCACGACCTTCCGCATCCTGCTGCCCCGCACGCCGGAGGCCGCGCAGCCGGACCAACCAAACCCAACGTACCCAGAGGAGGGATGACGCATGAAGGAACCTTTGGTCCTCCTGGTCGAGGATAACCCCCACATCATGGACATCAACACCGCCGCCCTGACCATGCGGGGCTGCCGGGTCTTGCAGGCGGCCACGGCCCAGGCTTGCCGGGAGCAGCTGCGCCTGCATGACGTGGAGCTGATCGTCCTGGACATTCTTCTGCCCGATGGGGACGGCCTGACCCTCTGCCGGGAGATCAAGGAAAACTATGACATCCCCATCCTCTTCCTCAGCGCCCTGGGGGAGAACGAGGACATCGTCCAGGGCCTCACCGCCGGGGGCGACGACTACCTGCCCAAGCCCTACGACCTCAACGTCTTAGTGGCCCGCGTGGAGGCCCGCCTGCGGGCGGGGCAGCGGATGCGCCGGTGCGTCCACTGCGGCCCGCTCAAGCTCTATCTGCTCTCCAGCAAGGCCTACCTGGGCGAGCGGGACCTGATGCTGACCCAGAAAGAGTTTGCTGTGGCCCTCTACCTGGCCCGCCACCGGGGTCAGACGGTCCCGGCGGACGAGCTTTACCAAGAGATCTGGCAGCAGCCCATGGCCGACAACCCCCAGGCCCTGCGCATGACCATCTCCCGCCTGAAGCAAAAGCTGGGGGACGACGATGCTCCGGTGGTCATCACGTCCTATCGCGGCGGGGGGTACTGTCTGGAGAGCCGGTTGCCATAGCAGAACAGAAGTCCCGCCGCAGGGGGAATGATACGTACCCCCAATACTGGACACCCAGTATTGGGGGTACATATCATATCGCCCGGATATGCTCTCACTTAGTAATTTTTATGTAGTTTCAGTCATTAAATATTTGAATTTCTCTGGAAATTCAACTTCGGAAAAATCAATTTTTTTTGCCGTATAGGTCAGTTCTTCGTATTGCAACGCTGTAATTGCTTTCCGATAGACCGCAATCACGCGCAGCGCATTTTTCGTCATATCTCGGACATCCTCCTGCAAGACGGTATTCGGTACATACTTCTGCATGGTCTGATCCAGAATAAATCCAACGCAGGCATTGGTGCTGCCCGCAACTTTTTCCGTGTAAAGGCGAGGCTTGCTTGAATTATAATCGCCAATCATTTTCGCTTGCAGATTTTTGGAAATTACGGTCGGCAGTACTTCAAGTTTCATGTGTGTCGTACCATCTTCGGAAAACTCAAAATCTGCTGGACTCAGCTTATGGTCCAAACACTTTTGATAGAAGTCATTTGCAAACAGCCCAGCACTCTCACCATCCGCGCCTTTCGGTGCTTTCAAACCGGTCAGATGCAGATAATTATTCCCATAGAAGGAAAATTCAAAGGGAAAGACTCTTTTATGTTTGTCTGTGCAAAGGAACAACAAACTCTTTCCATCCAGCTCCTTTTGATATGCCTGCGCGCATTGGACAACGATTTTAATGGCTTCGTCTTTTGTGAATTTTTTCATCTCTTTATCAGTCCCCAAATCTGCAAAAAAAAGAGAAGACTGCGACACCGCAGTGTCACGCGTCTTCTCTTACATGACTGGTTTTTCTGTCGTCCGCCGACGCTCAGTTCCATCTGGTCAATGACCATTCTACTGCATCTCTATCGGGTTTTTCTGTTGCCCGCCAACGCTCCGGCCCAAAGTCCGGCATCCATTTCGGATTTTAGGTGCCAGTCGCACCAGAGGGATGACGCCCTCTATCCATCTTTATTATATGCAAAATAGGCAGAAAAGTCAACAAGGGACACTGGAAAATTATTTTGCCTGCATTCTCCCTGTGTGGCGCAGTATATCATGCCGCTTGTTGGGGAGCACCCCACCTGGAGAAAACATTTTGTTTTTTTGATTAGAGGAACAGCTCCGGCTCCTTGCGGGGCCAGGTGTATTGCTCTTCCAGCTCGGTCTTGTGGTAAAGGTAGTTGGGGTCGTCGAAATACTTGGCTCCCTTGGGGCAGTGGCGGACGCAGCGGTTGCACTTCATGCACTTGCCGACGATGTTGTGGGCGTCTGCCGGGTCGATGGCCTCCAGGGGACATTCCCTGGCGCAGCGGCCGCACTGGGTGCAGGTATCCTTCGTCTTGGGCTTCACGGGCAGGATGTTGATGGGGTTGCCGTGGCGGTCGCGGGGGGTGTAGTAGGGCCCCACGGGGTCGTTGCCCTTCACGAAGAGGGGCGGGCAGGCCTCTGCGCTGGGGAGTACCTCGACCTTGTGATAGACCTGGTCGGCAAAGCCGGTGGCGATGGTCAGGTCGCTGATGTCCGGGCGACCGGCCCCCTGGGTCAGGGAGAAGGAATGCTGGCAGGAGAAGGCGGCCCCGGCCACGGGATGAAAGCCCCCGGCGGTCAGGGTCAGGCGCAGCTCAGAGAGAGCATCGTCATAGTTCCGGTTGCCGTAGCAGACCACGGGGACGGCGAGAGCACCATTTCCCTGGACGGACGCGACGTATTTGATGAGCAGGTTGGGCACCCGCCCGGCGTAGACCGGGGTGCCGAAGACCACCAGGTCCCCGGCGGCGAAGGCCTTGGGGGTTTTGCGGACGTGCTTGAGGGTGAAGTCGAAGGTCTGCATGGGACATTGGAGCTGCTGGGACAGGCGGCGGGCGATTTGCGTGACCACTTTTTTGGTGGTGTCGGTGGCGCTGAAATAGGCCGCCCAGACGGTGTTGATCTGCATGGGAGCGATCCCCTTTCTGTACTTATTTTTTGTTAGGTTCAATATAGCAGACGGGTCAGAAAATGTAAAGATGCTCCGAAAAAACAGAGTGGTGCGGGAAAAACGCTGAGATGTAAAATATCCCGCCTGGGCCGGTTGATTTTTCCGGGTAGATTTCATATAATATAGACCAATCATCCCTGTGTCGAAGAAGTGCATTTTCTGGAAAAAAAGCGAACACAGACCAGAAGAGAGACCAGGGGAAAGGGGCGCACTATGGATCGAACCCGTAGGGCAGGCAGCGGCCTGTCCGGCAAGAAAAAAATACTGCTCATTGTCTGCCTGATCGTCGTGGCTTTGCTGGTCGGGTACGGCATCTTATGCGGCGCAGCGGGCCGCGACGTGATCTATCCCCACGTCACCGTGGAAGCGGTGGACTTGGGCGGCATGACCAAGGAAGAGGCCCAGGCGGCCTTGGAGAAGGCCGTGCAGGAAGTTCCCCTGGACGAGACGCGGGGCGTGGTCTTCACCGTCTCCACAGACCAGGGGGAGATCCAGACCGTGGAGGTCCCCCTCTCCAGCGTGGCCATCGACTACGCGGCCACCGTCGAGCGGGCCTGGGCCGTGGGGCGGGACGCCTCGTTTTTGGCGCGGGGCGGCTGGTATCTCAAGTGCCTGAACCAGGGGAGCGAAATTTTACCGGTCTACCAGAACAGCGACAACCTGGGGACCATTTTGGGGACCATTCAGGAAGCGCTGGGCCGCGAGCCAGTGGCCCCCAGCTGGGAGGTCAGCGGGACGGACCTGGTCCTGGTGAAAGGCACCCCCGGCAACAAAGTGGATCAGCAGGTCATCGAGGACCAGATCTTAGCGCACCTGGGGGAGAACGACATCGTCACCCTCTCCGGGGCGCAGGCACAGTTTGACATCCGCCTGGAGCAGCTGCCCCCGGAGACCCTGGACCTGGCGAATATTTTGACCCAGATCGAGAAGCCGGTGCAGAATGCCCAGTTTGACAAGGCACAGAAAATTTTTAAGCAGGACAGCGTGGGCGTGAGCTTTGACGCCGACGAGGCCCAGAAGACCTTTGACGCCATGGATTGGGGTGAGAAGCGCTCTCTGCCCCTGACCATCACCCAGCCCACGGTCACCGTGGCCGACCTCTCCGGTCAGCTCTATCAGGATACGCTGGGCTCCTGCACGACGAACATCGCCGGGACGGTCAACCGCGTGGAAAATATTAAGCTGGCGGCCAAATTCTTTAACGGTGCGGTCATTATGCCCGGCGAAGAGTTCTCTTACAACGGCCTGGTGGGCAGCCGGCAGGCCTCCCGCGGCTTTTTGCCCGCCCCCGCTTACGTCGGCGGCGAGAGCGTTCAGGAGACGGGCGGCGGTGTGTGTCAGGGCTCTTCCACCGTCTATCTGGCGGCGCTGCGGGCCAACTTGCAGATCACCGAGCGCTATCCCCACGGGTATATCACCCGCTATGTCCCGGAAGGGATGGACGCCACGGTCTACTACGGCGCAAAGGACTTTAAGTTTAAGAACAACACGCCCTTCCCGCTGAAGGTTCTGGCCTCTGTCTCCGGGCGGTCGCTGACGGTGAACATCGTGGGCACCAAGAGCGACAACATCACCGTGGAGATGACCAATGAGGTCGTGGGCACCACGCCTTATAAGACCGTGTATAAAACGGACGCCAGCGTCCCTGTCGGCACGACCCAGGTCAGTGTGACGCCCTACACCGGCTACACCGTAAAAGTCTACCGCAACCTCTATGAAAACGGCACCCACAAAGAGACCAAGCTGGAGAGCACCAGCGTCTACCGCAGCCGGGACAAAGTCATCCTGGTCAACCCGGCGGACGCCGCCCAGTACGGTCTGTGACCCCAGGGAAAGGAAACACTATGACGAATCAGACCCCACCGCCCAGCCAGAACATGAATTGGGCGACCCCGCCGAACCAGCCCCCGCGCTTCCCCCACCGGCGGGAGATCAAGTTTGTGGCCAAGCGCATCATGATGCACCCGGTCTGTATGCGGGTGACGCTGCTGCTGGTGTGCATCAGCGTGGCCTTTTACGGCATCCGCTACCTGGCCGGGGGCACGCTGAGCTACGGCGTGATGAACCTGGCCGATTACAGCAGCACCCAAAGCGGCATCTTCTTCAATGACCAGGGCTTCAGCATTCTTTTCCGCATGGACCTGACCCAGACGGTCTTGGCCATCCCGTTGACCTACCGGCAGATCGCTGTGTTCGTCCTCATTAACCTCCTCTGCCTGGCCCTGCTGGCCCCTCTGCGGCTGGGGGCCATGGAGCAGTATTGGAACGTGATACGGACGGGGCAGGGCAACGTCCAGGCCGTGGGCCAGTGGTACCGGCAGAGCGGCCGGATGGGCAAGGCCATTGTGGTCGAGTTTGTCATCACGGTCCTGGTCCGTGCCGTCGGCGTCGTTGCGACGCTCCCCAGCCTGTACCTATACTACCTCTTTTACACCACCACGCCTTCGTTGGATGCCTACACCAGCGCCAGCTCCATGCTCCAGATGGGGGCGGGCGCTCTGGCCATCGTGGCGGCGCTGTTCACCTTCTGGCTCCACAGTGTTCTGCTGCCCGTGCGCTATTGCCTCTGCGCCCACCCGGAGTATTCTCTGGGCCAGGCGTTCCGGCGGGGCATGGCCAGCACGAAGGGCTTCCGCGGGGCCTTCTTCGGCTTCCGGCTGAGCTACTTCCTGTGGTTCGCGGTGTCTCAGTTCACCTATGGGGTGCTGGACCTGTATGTGCTGCCCTACACGTCGATCGGCGGGATGATCTTTATCTCCGAGGCGGCCCGCTTTAAGCAGGGGCAGAAGCCGCAGAAGCAATAAATTCTTGCAGACCTCAGAAAAGTAAGGTACAATGAAAGAAAGAAGGAACCTTTTCTAACGGAATAGGGAGGGGTAACCATGGTCACCAATGTATCTGAGGTAAAATCTGCCCTCACGCCCGTGTTTGATCAGTATCATATCTCTCAGGCGATCCTCTTCGGCTCTGTGGCGAAGGGAACTGCAACAAAGAAGAGTGATTTGGACTTGTTGGTCAAAAGTAACCTTCGTGGATTGAAGTTTGTGGGCTTTATGGAAGCGATCCGTCAAGCGACCGGGATGCCTGTGGATGTGTTCGATGTATCCCATATCGAGCAGGGTTCGTTGATCGACCAGGAGATCCAGGCGACGGGAGTTAAGATCTATGAGAAATAAAATCATCATACAGAAAATGCTAGGCTATGTTTCTAAGGTGATTCGATATTGCGAGGATTACTCCTATGAGCAATTTTCGGAAGATAGTATGCTGGTGGAAGCCTGTGTTTTCAATCTGAGTCAATTGGGTGAATTGTGCCATACGGCGGACGATGCCTTTGTGCAGAACTATCCACAGATCCCTTGGAAAGAAATGTATGGCCTGCGAAATCGCATCGTACATGATTACGAAGGAGTCAACTTGCGGCTCGTATGGGAGATCATTCGAGGAGACCTTCCAGAGCTGGAAGAGATGCTGCGAAAACTTTTTGAAGAAATTTAAGAAGTCCCCCGGCGTTAATTAAAAACGCCGGGGGACTTTAAACAAACAGGAATTCTAAAAATCAGCGGGCCAGGCGGCGGCTGACGGTGAGGCCAAAGGCGCCGGGGCCGATGTGGCAGCCGATGCTGAAGGGGAGGGGGCGGTATTGGATGTCACAGCCGGGGAAAAGCTCCGCCACTTGGGCGGTCCAGGCCTCGCCGGCGGCGGGGTCCGGGTGGCTGTCGGCGGCGCCGATGGTGATGGGCCAGCCTTTGGCGGCGTAGTCCTGGGCCAGGGCTTGGATGGCCTGGAGCATTTTCTGCTTGCATTTGGTCATGCCGCGGACCTTGGCGTAGGCGTCTAAGCGCCCTCCCTCGATCTTGAGCAGAGGCTTGAGGTTCAGGGCGGCCCCCAGGGCGGCCCCGGCGGGGGTGACGCGGCCGCTGGCCTTGAGATACTTGAGCGTCTCGACCCCCACGAAGATCATGGAGTCGGCGGCGGTCTCCTCTAAGGCCTGTTTGATCTGGGCGGCGCTCTGGCCCTGGTCAGCCAGGGCTTTCGCGTCGTAGACGGCGTCCCGGAGGGTCATGGAGATGCGGTGGTTGTCCACCACCTGGACCTTGCCGCCGAACTCCTCCGCCAGGCCGATGGCAGAGCGGCAGGAGGCGCTGAGACCGCTGGACATGGGCAGGTAGACCACCTCGTCATAGTCGGCCAGCAGGCCCTCCCAGAGGGACAGGACATCGCCGGGAGCGGGCTGGGAGGTGGAGACCTGGCCGCCCTGTTCCAAGTGCTTGTAAAAGGCTTCGGCGGTCAGATTGACCCCCTCGTAATACGTTTTGCCGTCCAGGATCACGGGCATGGGCAGAACGTGGATGCCGTGGGCCTGGCCCTCGGCGGGGAAGATGCCGCTGTTGGTGTCGGTAAGAATGGCTATGTTCATAAAAACCTCTTGTGATTTTGTGCTGTCGGTTGCCGCCGCAAGGGTGAGACGCAGTTGCATTGGTGGCCGAATTCGTCTAGAATAGAAAAAAGAACCGGGGGCCAACGCCCCCAGAAACAGGAGTATGCCATGGACCGAACCAAGCAAGCCATCTGCGAAGCCTTTTCCCAGCTTTTGGAGGAAAAGCCCATCAGCAAGATCTCTGTGCGGGAGATCGCGGCCCAGTGCGGGGTGGCCCGCAACACGTTTTACTACCACTACCGGGACATCCCCACCCTGCTCCAGCAGATCCTGGAGCAGGTGATGGACGAGCTGGTCCGGCGGTATTACAGCCCCAAGTCACCCGTCGACTGCATCCGGGCGCTGTTAGACTACATGAAGGCCCATCAAAAGGCTCTGCTGCACATCTACCGCTATCTGCCGCGGGAGGACTTCCAGGCCTATTTGGACCGGGGTGCCCAGCGCCTGACGGAGGGATACTTCGACAACGCTGCCCAGGGCATGGACGTGCCCCAGGAGGACATCGAGATCATGGCCCATTTCTACAAGTGCGCTGTGGTCGGGGCCTTGCTGGACTGGCTGGATTCCGGGATGGACTATGACATCAAGCGCATCTTTTTCCGGGTGTGCGTGCTGCTCAATGGTTCGGGCAAACGCGCCCTGCTACGGGCCAGGCGGATGCAAGCGCTAGAACCCACGGAGGGCGAATAACGCTATTGTACCGAACGAGGGAAAGCGGGACAATGGACAATTTTGAGGGAGTGCCCAATTTTTGAACAGTTACCCTGGAATTGCCCAACCGATCTTACCGGCCCTTGGCACGGTGCAGGCGCAGGGAAAACCAGAAGAAAACGAGCGGCGGCGCACTGGATCCAGTGCGCCGCCGCATTTGCTCAGGGGTGTGATGTCAGAAGCGTCAGAAAAATCAGCTTGCCTCGTCCTGGAGGGCGTCGTGACCGGTCTCGCCGGTACGGACCTTGACGGCATCTTCCACGGGGGTGAGGAAGATCTTGCCGTCGCCCAGGTTGCCGGTGTGGAGGGCCTGCTTGGCCGTCTCCACCACGACCTCCGGCGGGATGCGGGAGACCACCACGGAGACTTCCACCGTGGGCCGCAGGGACATGGAGACGGGAACGCCGCGGTACATGCCGTTGCCGCCGCGCTGGGCACCGCAGCCCATGGCGCTGGTGACGGTCATGCCGGTGATGCCGATGGCCTCCAGGCTATGCTTCAGGCGCTCAAACCGATAGGCCGGGCAGCAGATGTCGATGCGGGTGAGCTTCTCCGGGGTGCCGTCGCCGGGGACGTGGTCGCTGGGCAGGTCGGGGATGCTGTCGGGTGTGAAATGACCGGAAACTTCGCCGGCCACGCCGAAGGCGAAGGTGAAGTCAGCGTAAGCAGAGGGCAGGCCGTGCTCGGTGGGGTCCAGACCCTCGATCTCTTCCTCTTCCGTGACACGCATGGTGCCGCCGCACAGGAGGGAGATGGCCTTGAAGACCACGGTCATGGTCACGAGCATCCAGGCTGCCACTGCGACCACACCCAGCAGCTGGATGAGCAGCTGATGCACGCCGCCGCCGTAGAACAGGCCGCTCTCGGTGTTGAACAGGCCCACGGCGATGGTGCCCCAGGCCCCGTTGGCCCCGTGGACGGCCACGGCACCGACGGGATCGTCGATGTGGCACTTGAGGTCCAGGAACTCGACCACGACCACGACCAGCACACCGGCCACGGCACCGATGACCATGGAGCCCAGGCCGGAGACGGTGTTGCACCCGGCGGTGATGGCGACCAGACCGGCCAGGGAGGCGTTGAGGCACATGGATACGTCAGGCTTGCCGTTCTTGCACCAGGTCAGGGCCATGCACACCACGGTGGCGATGGCGGGAGCCAGGGTGGTGGTGGCGAAGATCTTGGCCAGTTCGTCGATGGAACCGGCGGCTGCGCCGTTGAAGCCGTACCAGCCGAACCAGAGGATGAACACGCCCAGGGCCCCGATGGGCAGGTTGTGGGCGGGGATGGCGTTGGAAACTTTCTTGCCGTTCTTTTTCGTGTACTTGCCGATCCGGGGACCCAGGAAGATGGCACCCAGCAGGGCGCAGACACCGCCGGCCATGTGGATCACGCAGGAACCGGCAAAATCAATAAAGCCCAGGTTGGCCAGCCACCCGCCGTCGCCCCAGGCCCAGCCGGCCTCGATGGGGTAGATGCAGAGGCTGATGATGCCGGAGTAGATGCAGTAGGCGGAGAACTTGGTCCGCTCCGCCATGGCACCGGAGACGATGGTGGCGCAGGTGGCGCAGAAGACCAGCTGGAAGACGAAGCTGCTCCAATCAAAACCGTCGAACCCGGCCCCGAACATCCCCAGGGTGGGGGTGCCGATGAAGCCGCCGGCAACGTGGGGATTCACCAGCAGGCCATAGCCCAGGAAGATGAAGACCACGGCACCGATGCAGAAGTCCATGAGGTTCTTCATGATGATGTTGCCGGCGTTTTTGGCCCGCGTGAAGCCACACTCCACCATGGCAAAGCCGCACTGCATGAAGAACACGAGGATGGCACCGATCAAAAACCAAATACTAAAAGATACACTGTCCATACGATTTGCTCCTTTCTCTTGTGGGGGGGTCTCTCGGAACTAGGGGAAGGGATGAACTTACAGGATATTGGTGCAGCCCATGAGGTAGGTGTCCGCCTGGGCGGCGGCCTGCTTGCCGCTGGCGATGGCCAGGACCACCAGGCTGGCTCCCAGGACCATGTCACCGGCGGAGAAGACCTTTTCCGGGCGGGGCATGGCGTCCCGGACCTGGAGGGAGGCATCCTCGCAGCCGGAGAAGCCGGAGGCGACAATGACGAGGTCGACCGGCAGCGTTTTTTCACCCTGCGGGGTATTGAGAACGGCCTGGCGAAGCTTGCCGTCCTTGCCGCAGGCCAGGGCGTGGATGGTCGTCTCGAAGCGGCGGATGTCCCTGCCGAACTTGGCTTGACTTTCGACATGGGCGTCGTCCAGTTCGGGCGGATAGTAGGCGGCGGGCTTGCGGATGAGCTGGGTCAGGCTCTTGCAGCCCTGGCGCAGGGCGGTGGCGACGCAGTCAGAGGCCGTGTCCCCGGCCCCGATGATGGCCACCCGTTTGTCCTTGGCGGAGAGGGGGGAGGGCGTGCCGGCGTCTAAATGGCGCTGGGTCTGGATGAGGTAGTCCAGGCCGTAACACAGGCCGCCGCCGGCTTCTCCCTCGTAGGGGACGGGGCGGGGCTTACGGGCCCCGCAGGCGAAGAGAACGGCGTCGTAGGTCTGGTCCAGTTCCTTGGGGCTGATGTCCCGACCCACGGTGGTGCCGCACTGGAAGGTGATGCCTTCGGCTTCCAGCAGGGCAACGCGGCGCTTGACCAGGGCTTTGTCCAGCTTCATGGCAGGGATGCCGTAGGTCAGCAGACCGCCGGGAGCGTCGTCCTGCTCCAATACGGTGACGGTGTGGCCCCGGTGATTGAGATAGTAGGCTGCGGCCAGCCCGGCGGGGCCGGATCCGACCACGGCAACGGTCAGGCCAGACCGACGCTGGGGTGGCTGTGGGGTCATCCAGCCCTGCTGGAAGGCGTAGTCGATGATGGCCCCTTCGTTGTCCCGGATGGTCACGGACTGACCGGTGAGGCCGCAGGCACAGGCACCCTCGCAGGGGGCGGGGCAGACCCGGCTGGTGAACTCCGGGAAGCAGTTGGTTTTTAAGAGGCGGGCCAGGGCGTAGTCCCAGTTATCCCGCCAGAGCAGGTCGTTCCACTCCGGGATGAGATTGTGCAGAGGACAGCCCAGCAGGCGCTCTTTCAAGGCCAGCCCCGCCTGACAGAAGGGAACGCCGCAGTCCATGCACCGCCCGCCCTGTTCCCGGCGAAGAGGCAGGGGGAGCGCTTCGTGGAAGGGAGTAAAATCTCCCAGGCGGACCAGCGGGGGCCGGGTGGGGCAGTCCATGCGTGCATAGTCTAGAAATCCGGTGGTTTTTCCCATGGTCACTCAGCTCCTTTCTGAAAGGCTTCCAGTTCGGCCTGCTCCCGGCTGAGGCCCTTGGCCTCGTAGGCGGCGATGCGCTCCTTCATGGCGCTGTAATCCCGCGAAATGATTTTTTTGAAGTCGCCCAGGCAGGCGTCGAAGTGTTGCAGGATGCGGGCGGCCTTGGGGGAGCCGGTGGCAGCCAGATGCTCTGCCAGCAGGGCCTTGAGGGCGGCGATGTCGTGCTTTTCTGTGAGCGGCTCCATGGAGACCATCTCCTTGTTGACCCGGCGGTAGAGGTCGTGGTCCACATCCAGGGCGTAGACCACGCCGCCGCTCATGCCGGCGGCAAAGTTCCGGCCGATGGGGCCTAAGATGACCACTTGGCCGCCGGTCATGTACTCACAGCCGTGGTCTCCCACGCCCTCGACCACGGCCACTGCGCCGGAGTTGCGGACGCAGAAGCGTTCCCCGGCGGTGCCGCAGAGGTAGGCCTTGCCGCCGGTGGCCCCATAGAGGGCCACGTTGCCGGTGATGACATTGTCTTCCGGGGCAAACGAACTTTTGGGGTCGGGATAGAGGATGAGCTTACCGCCGGAGAGCCCCTTGCCGAAGTAGTCGTTGCTGTCGCCCTCCAGCTCCAGGGTCAGGCCGCTGGGTGCAAAGGCCCCGAAGGACTGCCCGGCCCCGCCGCGGCAGCGGACCCGATAGGTATCCTCCGCCAGCGTGTCGCCGAAACGACGGGTGATCTCGGCCCCCAAGAGGGTGCCGAAGGCGCGGCTGGTGCTGGAAACGGAGAGGACAGGGAGCTTCTTGCCCGCCAGCAGGCCCAGCAGGACCGTCTCGTCCAGCGTGTGCTCCAGCTGGAAGTCGTAGACGTCCTGCGCACGGAAGCCGCCGGTACGCTGGGGCGGGGTGAGCATGGCGGAGATGTCCAGCTTGGAGCCGGGGCTGTCGCTCTGCTGGGGGCGGGGGCAGAGCAGGTCGGTCCGCCCCACCAGCTCCTCCACGGAGCGCAGGCCCAGGCTGGCCAGAATTTCCCGGAGCTGGCGGGCCAGGAAGGTCATAAAGTTCACGACGTATTCCGGCTTGCCCTGGAAATGCTTCCGCATGGCCGGGTTCTGGGTGGCGATGCCCATGGTGCAGGTGTCGAGGTTGCAGGCCCGGAGCATGATGCAGCCCAGGGCGACCAGGGGGGCGGTGGCGAAGCCAAATTCCTCCGCGCCCAGGGCGCAGGCGATGGCGACGTCGCGGCCGCTCATCAGCTTGCCGTCGGCCTCCAGCTTCACGCGGGAGCGCAGGCCGTTTTGGATCAGGGTCTGGTGGGCCTCGGCCAGGCCGATCTCCCAGGGCAGACCGGCGTTGTAGATGGAGTTCTTCGGAGCGGCCCCGGTGCCGCCGTCGTGCCCGGCGATGAGAATGGTCTGCGCCCCGGCCTTGGCGACCCCGGCGGCGATGGTGCCGACGCCGGCCTCACTGACGAGCTTCACGCTGATGTCCGCGTATTTGTTGGCGTTTTTCAGGTCGTAGATCAGCTCGGACAGGTCCTCGATGGAGTAGATGTCGTGGTGGGGCGGCGGAGAGATGAGGGGGACGCCGGGGGTGGAGCAGCGGGTCTTGGCGATCCAGGGCCAGGCCTTTCGGCCGGGCAGGTGGCCGCCCTCGCCGGGCTTGGCTCCCTGGGCCATTTTGATCTGGATCTCTTTCGCGCTGACCAGATAGCGGCTGGTGACACCGAAGCGGCCGGAGGCCACCTGCTTGATGGCGGAGTTGCGGTCGGTGCCCAGGCGGGCGGGGTCCTCGCCGCCCTCGCCGGAGTTGGACTTGCCCCCGATGGCGTTCATGGCCTGGGCCAGACATTCGTGGGCTTCCAGGGAGATGGAGCCGTAGGACATGGCTCCGGTCTTGAAGCGGCGCAGGATCGACTCGACGGGCTCCACCTCTTCCAGGGGGATGGGGGTGCAGTCGGTGCGGAAGTCCATCAGGTCCCGGAGGGAGAGGGTGGAGCGGTCGGCCAGGGCCGTGTAGGCCTGGAACGTCTCATAGCTGCCGCTGCGGACGGCCTGCTGCAAGGTCAGGATGGTCTGGGGGTCATAGCGGTGGACCTCGGCGTTGGGGCCGCTGCGGAGCTTTTGGAAGCCGCCGCTGTCGATGGTGGGGTCGGTGGTCAGCTCCATGGGGTCGAAGGCGGCGTCGTGGCTCTGGGTCACGGCGGCGGCGATGTCGGGAAGGCCGATGCCGCCCACGCGGCTGATGGTGTTGGTGAAGTAACGGTCGATGACGTCCTTGTGGATGCCCACCGCCTCGAAGATCTGGGCGCTCTGATAGGACTGGATGGTGGAGATGCCCATCTTGGCGGCAATGCTCACCACGCCGCGCAGAATGGCCTGATCATAATCGTCCACGGCGGAGGCGTAGTCCTTGTCCAGCAGGTCCTTGTCGATGAGCTCCCCAATGGCTTCGTGGGCCAGGTAGGGGTTTACGGCGCGGGCACCGTAGCCCAGCAGGGCGGCGAAATGATGCACGTCCCGCGGCTCGCCGCTCTCCAGAATGACGGAGACGGCGGTGCGCTTTTTCGTGCGGATGAGGTGCTGCTCCAAGGCAGACACGGCCAGGAGGGAGGGGATGGCCACGTGGTTCTCGTCGATGCCCCGGTCCGACAGGATGATGACGTTGGCCCCCTCCCAGTAGACCCGGTCACAGCTGACGAAAAGATGGTCCAGCGCCCGCTCCAACGAGGCGTTTTTGTAGTACAGCAGCGAGAGGGTGGCCGAGCGCAGGCCGGGCATATTCATGGCCTTGAGCTTTAACAGGTCCCCGCCGGTGAGGATGGGGTTCTTGATCTCCAGGACCCGGCAGTTTTCCGGGGCGTCCTGCAAAAGATTCCCGTCGGAGCCGACGTAGACGGTGGTGTCGGTGACGATCTCCTCCCGCAGGGCGTCGATGGGCGGGTTGGTCACCTGGGCGAAGAGTTGCTTGAAATAGCTGAACAGGGACTGCTGCCGCTGGGAGAGGACGGCCAGGGGAATGTCCGTGCCCATGGACATGGTCGGCTCGTGGCCGCCGCGGGCCATGGGGAGGATGGACTGGATGATATCCTCATAGGTATAGCCGAAGACCTGGTAGAGCTTATCGCGCAGGGCCTGGCTGTTGTGGGGGACCTTTCGGTTGGGGGAGGGCAGGTCCCGCAGGCTCACCAGCGACCGATCCAGCCACTCGCCGTAGGGATGGGCGGCGGCGTAGCCGGACTTGATGGCCTCGTTCTCCCGGACCTGGCCGGTGCGGGTGTCCAGCAGGAGCATCTTGCCGGGGCCGAGGCGGGATTTGCGGACGATCTTCTCCGGGGGCAGGTCCAGCACGCCCACCTCCGAGGCCAGGATCACCGTCCCGTCGTCAGTCAGGTAGTAGCGGATGGGCCGCAGGCCGTTGCGGTCCAGGCAGGCCCCCACCACGTCGCCGTCGGAGAAGAGAATGGCGGCGGGGCCGTCCCAAGGCTCCATCATGGTGGCGTAGTAGTGGTACATGTCCTGGATGGCACGGGGCATGTCCCGGTTCTGGCTCCACGGCTCCGGGATGGTCAGCATGACGGCCTTGGGCAGGTCCATGCCGCTGTACAGCAAAAACTCCAGGGCGTTGTCCAGCATGGCCGAGTCGGACCCGGAGGGGTCCACCACCGGGAGGATCTTCTCCATGACGTGGTCCAGCGGGGGCGAGTGCATGGTCTCCTCGCGGGCCAGCATCCGGGAGAGGTTGCCCCGGATCGTGTTGATCTCCCCGTTGTGGAGCAGCAGGCGGTTGGGGTGCGCCCGCTCCCAGCTGGGGTTGGTGTTGGTGGAGAAGCGGGAGTGGACCAGGGCGATGGCCGAGGCGAAGCGCTCGTCCTGCAGGTCCGGGTAGAACAGCCGAAGCTGGTTTACCAGGAACATGCCCTTGTAGACGATGGTCCGGCAGCTCAGGCTGGCGACATAGGTATCCGACACGGACTGCTCGAACTCCCGGCGCATGATGTACAGCCGCCGGTCAAATTCCAGGTCGCTCTCGGTGTCGGCCGGGCGGGCCAAGATCGGCTGCCAGATGCTGGGCATACAGTCCACCGCCCGCTGGCCTAAGATCCCCGGCTCCACCGGCACAGACCGCCAGAGCAGGACGGGCAGCCCCGCCTTTTCGGCCAGAATTTCAAACAGCTTCTGCCGCCGCGCCCGCAAAATGCGGTCCTGGGGCAGGAAAAACATGCCCACGGCGTAGCTCCGGGCCTGGCCCACCGTCAGGCCCAGCTCCGCCAGCACGGCGGAGAAGAAGCGGTGGGAGATCTGGACCAGAATGCCTACGCCGTCGCCGGTCTCGCCGGAGGCGTCCTTTCCGGCCCGGTGCTCCAGCTTTTCCACGATCTTCAAGGCCCGGTCCACCGTCTCGTGGGAGGGACGGCCCTGGGTATCCACCACAGCGCCGATGCCGCAGGCGTCGTGCTCGAATCGTGGGGAGTATAAATTCGAGGTCAAATTGCAAGTTTCATTCTTCATACTTTCACATCCAAGCGGTTTTGAGGCTATGATACGGGGGAGAAACGGAGTTGTCAATAGGACGGGAAGTATTTGTAGAAAATTCGGAAAAACAAATATTATTCTGGATATTTGGCGTTTTATTGTTGGAAAATTTGCGAATTGATAATTTTTGAATGTCGAAAATCCGGTGCAGACGGGATAATTGCAAGGCTGGAATTTTGAATCAGAACGAATCAAAACATGCAAAAAGCCCCGGAGCATTTGCTCCGGGGCTTTCGGGGATCTGATGAACTTGTCAGGGGATGCTTACTTGTTCAGCAGGTTCGTGAAGATCTGCGCGACCTGAGCGCGGGTGGCGGTGCCGGTGGGGTCCAGGGTGCCGTCGGCGTTGCCGTTGATGATCTTCTGGCCCACGGCCCACTGCAAGGCGGGGATGGCGTAGGCGGAGATCTTGTTCTGGTCGGGGAACCGGTTCAGGTTCTCCTCCAGGGTCACGTTCTCCAGGCCCTTGACCTGCGCGTAGCGGAACAGGATCGCGGCCATCTGCTCGCGGGTCACGGCGTTCATGGGGCCGAAGGTCGTCTCGTCATAGCCGTTGACGATCTTGTTGGCAGCGGCCCAGGCCACAGCGTCGCTGTACCACTGGCCCGCAGGCACATCCGTAAACTTGGAAGCGCCGGTCACAGCGGGGGACTTCTCCAGCCGATACAGCACGGTGACGATCATGGCGCGGTTCATCGTCCCGTTGGGGGCGAACGTTGTGGCAGAGGTGCCGGTCATAAGACCCTGCGCATAAGCGTACTTCACGGCGTCATAGAACCAATTGCCGCTCTTCACATCCGTAAAGGGCAGGGCAACAGGCGCAGGCGTCTCCGCCTTAAAGCTACCCGTCACGGTGACGGCGGAAGCAGGCATCGTAAAGACATACTTGCCGTCCTTCCCGGTCACGACTACGTCCTTGCCGTCCTTATCCACGACCTTCACGGCATCGACCACATAACCCTTCGAGGGAGAAGCCGTCACCGTCACCGTCGTGCCCTTGGAAGCCGTCTTCTTGTCCGCAGCCACGGTGCCGTTGGTGGCAGCGTTGACGTTGACGTTGTAGGAGGTGGTGGTGCCGGAGGAGGAGGAACCGCTGTGCTGACGGGAGACGGTATACACGTTATCATTCTTGGTCAGGTTGTAACCAGAAGCAGCGGTGAGGGTTACGGTGTTGCTCTCGGCATTAACAGTAAAGGTCTTATTGCCGCTAACGGTGGAGTCAATATTCTTGAGAGCTTTGATGGTGCCGCCGTTTTCAACTGCATCCACAGCGTCCTGGAAGTTGATGTAGCTGGTTCCGTTGACTTCTGCTACAGCAGTCGGGGCAGCGGTGATGGTGAAGGAGCTGAAACCGTGGGGGTTGGTGAAGGTGGCGTACAGAGTGCCAGGTTCCGTGGACACTTGAGCAGTATACTCATAGCCCTTGTGCTGAACATAGATAGAAGTACCAGCGGTAGCAAAATTAGTCGGTAGAGGGATCTTGACAATAACGGGCTTGCTAACGGTCAGCTCACCAGCGGGGCCAACAGGAACAGCGTTGACGCTATTGCCTGTAAGTTTGATTGCATTATCAGTGTTAGCAGTTGTAGCAACCGTGCGATACATGGGGGTGATGTCGAGAGTCAAGGTTTTGGAAGCGATGTCAACAGCCGTAATGTCGATGTCCATATAGGTCTGGACGACGATACGGGTGTTATCAGTTCCGGTAGTGATCTGCTTAGAATCAAGTGCTCTCTTACCATCATCGGTACTTACAGTGTTGTTGTTTGCGATCGTGTTTGCTGCTGCGGTCAGACCATCGCCAGTGACGGTATCAGTGGAATTACTCAAAGCGCTAGAAACAGCAGTTGCAGCGTCCTTATCAACTCCGGTCAATACGGGAGTAGAGACTTCAGGCTTTGCTGCGGCAACGTCAGCTTTTTTGTTCTTAGCAACGTCAACTTTGTAGTTATAACCAGCAAGGTCACTTTCCACTGCGGCTTTGCCGGTGGCGAGGTAAGCGGTGGGGTCGGTGGTGAAGTAACCGCCGGTTACAGAAATAGTGGCGTTGGAAGTAGTGCTTTTAGCAATGGAAGCTTTAGTAGCAGCAAAGTTACCAGCGGAAATTGTAATATTGGGAGATTGCGTACTTCTATCAAAGACGGCATAAGTTGCACCTGCAAAGGTACCGCCGGAAATGGTCAGAGTACCAAGGTCGGTGTCTTCCGCACAACCGCAGTTATCAACGCCGAAAGTAGTGCTGGTTGCGTCGCTTGCGGCGGTAAAGGTACCACCCTTGATATTTGCGACATTATGGTTCTGGACAACTGCCTGATAGTAGTTGCTGAATGTACCATTGTTGATGGTCAAGGTTGCACGGTCATCATTTTTGATGGTATTCAAACCACCGAGGAAGTTACCGCCTTCAATAGTCAAGTTAGGATTGTCAATACCCTTATTATTGGTAAAATCAGAGTTGTTAAAGTAGCCGTTAGAAACCAAGCTGGAGAACTTACCCAAGCTATTGTTGTTGCCAGCAGTCTGCACAGTGACACCATCCTTGACGGTCATGGTGCCAACGTTCTTGATGGTATACCAGGAGTTGTTACCGCTCTGCGCCTTAGTTTTTCCATTTTCCTTAGTACGGTCAAAGGTACCGCCCTCTAGGGTAGCAGTGCCCTTATTGTACAGAGCAGCTTTCTGATGGGTAACATTGTCAACAGTACCGGTGCCGGTGATGGTCAGGGTACCATTGTTCAGAATGGTGTGGTTAGTCTTGTTCGTCAACTTATTGCTGTTCAGATCCAGCGTGACAGTTTTATCAGCCGGAATGACAAGGTCCTCAGTGCTATCCTTTATCAATGTGACAGTAGTAGCGCTTTCACTATTATTAGGAACAGCTTCTATGGCTTTTGCGAGAGTCGGATAAAGAATATCACCGATTTTAGCAACGGCAACTTCGTTAAGGGGCTTAACGGTATATTTTTCTCCGTCCTTTACAGAATAATAACCTTCTGCGCAGAAATCAGAGACATCCACAGAATAAGTACCACCTGAGATAGAGATTGTGCCAACTGTGCGATTTATAGCACCAGTGAAAGTGCCGTTATTAATAGTTGTTGCATGATTGTCGTGGCCGCTATTTACTTCCGAACAAACACCACAGTTTAGCACAGCATTGGCATTAGTTGCGGTGAAAGTGCCCCCGTTGATAGTGGCAATGTGATGATTCTGGAATGCTGCTTGAGTGTAGTTAATGAAGGTACCATCGTTGATAGTTAAGGTGGCGTTATCATCATTTTTGATGGTGTTTAAACCACCGTCAAATTTGCCACCTTCAATAATCAGAGAGGGAGCTTCCATACCGTCTTGTGTTTCTGTGTAGTCAAAGTAGCCGTTTTCAAACAGGCTGGAATAGTGACCTTTGTTGTTGACAGTGACATTAGACTTGACAGTCATAGAGCCGTGGTTTAACACGGTGTAGTAACTGTTACCACCATTATTAGTGGCATCAATACCAGCTTCGGCGGAACGTTCAAAAGTACCACCCTCAAGGACAACAGTGCCCTTGTTATAGAGAGCAGCTTTTCCATGAGTGATGTTATCGACAGTACCTGTACCAGTAACAGTGAGAGTTGCACCCTTTTCTACGGTAATGGTGTTGGTAGTTTTATTCGTCAATTTCTGACCATTCAGATTTAGCGTAATATTTTTGTCAGCTGGGATTGTAACATCCTCAGTGTAAGTTCTGTTTAATGTAATAGTGCCAGTAGAGTTGATAGCCTTGATTTGAGCCTGTAAGGTAGTCCCGCCACTACCGCTAGAACTAGTATTGCTGGAGCCGCCTTCAGCACCGATCTCGGTGGTGGCGCCATCGTCACCCGCTGCGAAAGCAAACGGTACCATCGTCAGCATCATACACACGCACAAAACGACGGACAAAAATTTCCTTCTCATATCTTTTACCTCCTAAGATTCCATGAGAATTTTTACCATCTATCTATGTAAAAAAATGCTGGGAGGAAGAGGTCTTACAGGGAAAAAATCGCTGTTTTATGCGCATAAAACAGCTGTAAGGCATACCTTACAGCATGAGCTTTCGGTAGCGGGAGAGGGGGGGAATTTTGGGACGGGGTGGTAGCTTGACCACGCGCGGCGTACCCTCCTGGCTCCACAGGGAGAGCGTAGCACAGTGCAGGGTGTTTTGCAACCCTACCTGCAAAAATAGCATATTTCGAGACAAAATTTGCACGTGTTACGCAGAAAAAACTATTGAACATACCCAGTGTAGCAGGCTTTTCGGAAAAGTCAAGCCACCCAAACCGTCCTTTTGCGGATTTATTACATCTTTTTTTTCGGCGGGGCGGGGCTTGCAGGAATCACAGCAAAATGGATTGCAGTTTCTGGTGAAATCATGTATAATGAGGGCTAATCTTTCATTTGACCGTTTCCGGCCAAAGTCGACTATTGACTTGACACCTGATTAGGCAGTATAATAGGGTACTTTGACCGGGCCGAAACGGCCTGCCGGGCGGGGCGTTTTTTCTGTTTGACTGGCTTCTCGCCTTGCCCAGGACACAAGAAACAGAGGTTCTTGCCATGAATACGAATAAGAAGCTGAACATGACCATGCTGTGCGATTTCTATGAGCTCACCATGGGCAACGGGTACTTTAAGGCCGGGTATAAGGACCGGATCACCCACTTTGATCTGTTCTTCCGCAACGTGCCGGACAAGGGCGGCTACGCCATCGCGGCGGGGCTGGAGCAGGTGATCGAGTATATCCAGGACCTGCACTTTGACCCGGAGGACATCGAGTACCTGCGCAGCCGGAACATGTTCGACGAGGGATTTCTGGACTATCTGGCCAACTTTAAGTTCACCGGCGACATCTTCGCCGTGCCGGAGGGGACGCCCGTGTTCCCCAAGGAGCCGATCCTGACCGTCCGGGCCCCTGCGATCCAGGCCCAGCTGCTGGAGACCTACCTGCTGCTGACCATCAACCACCAGAGCCTGATCGCGACCAAGTCCAACCGCATCGTCCGGGCTGCCAGAGGCCGGACCGTGCTGGAGTTCGGCTCCCGCCGGGCCCAGGGGTCCAGCGGCGCCATCGACGGCGCCCGCGCAGCCTACATCGGCGGCTGCAAGGGCACGGCCTGCACCATCTCCGACCAGCTCTACGGCGTGCCCGCCGGGGGGACCATGGCCCACGCCTGGGTGCAGACCTTCCCCAGCCAGTACGAGGCCTTTAAGACGTACTGCGAAATTTACCCCGACAACGCGATCCTGCTGGTGGACACCTACAATACGCTCAAGAGCGGCATCCCCGACGCCATCAAGGCCTTCAACGAGGTCCTGAAGCCCAAGGGCATCACCAAATGCGGGATCAGACTGGACTCCGGCGACATGGCCTATCTCACCCGCGAGGCCCGGAAGATGCTGGACGAGGCCGGCTGGACCGAGTGTAAGATCACCGTGTCCAACTCCCTGGACGAGATTTTGATCCAGGACCTGCTGCTGCAGGGGGCGCAGATCGACTCCTTCGGCGTGGGCGAGCGGCTCATCACGGCCCGGAGCGAGCCTGTCTTCGGCGGCGTGTATAAGCTGGTGGCCTTTGAGGACGAGCAGGGGAACGTGGTGCCCAAGATCAAGCTGAGCGAGAACGTGGCCAAGATCACGACCCCGCACTATAAGAAGCTCTACCGCCTCTTTGCCAACGACACCGGGAAGGCCATCGGCGACTGGATGTGCACCTACGACGAGGACGTGACCAGCAACCTGGCCGAGGACGGCAGCCTGACCATCTTCGACCCCGACGCCACCTGGAAGAAGAAGACGCTGAGCAGCTTCTCTGCCCAGGAGCTGCAGAAGCCCATCTTCTTAAACGGCGAGCTGGTCTATGATATGCCCACCCTGGACGAGATCCAGCGCTATTGCCAGGCACAGATGGAGACACTGTGGGACGAGGTCAAGCGCTTTGACAACCCCCACAACTACTATGTGGACCTGTCCCAGAAGCTGTGGGACATTAAGTACGACCTGCTGACCCACCACAAGTGAGACCGGTCAGGCCTTATCCCAAGGGAGATCATCAAGAAGGAGCGTGGCGGGCGTGAAAGCAGAAGAACGCAGACAGATCATCGCCCAGACCCTGACGGCGGACAAGGCCATCAGCGCAACGGCCCTGGCGGGGAAATTCTCCGTCAGCCGCCAGATCATCGTGGGGGACATCGCCCTGCTGCGGGCGGCGGGGATGGACATCGTGGCGACGCCGCGGGGCTATAAGCTGGGGGAGTCCTCCGGCCTGCTGCGGACGGTGGCGACCATCCACACGAAGGAGCAGGTGGAGCAGGAGCTGCTGACCATCGTCGACAACGGCTGCACGGTGATCGACGTGGTCGTGGAGCACCCCCTGTACGGGCAGATCTGCGGCCAGCTGAGCCTGGCCTCCCGGTATGACGTGGCCCAATACGTGGAAAAGGCACGGGGGACGGCCCCCCTCTCCCTTTTGACCGGGGGGGTGCATCTGCACCACCTGCGCTGCCCCGACGAGGCGGCCTATCAGCGGGTCTGTGCCGCGCTGGACAAACTGGGCCTGCTGTATACCCCAGAGCAGCAAAACAGGGATTGACAAACCAGACACAAACGATTACAATAGTCCGTATACCTGTCAAGACAGGTATACGGACTATTTTTTCGTCCTCCAGTGAGCGGAGGGCGGGAAGGAGAGAGACATGAACGGATTTCGCGCATTCCTGAAGCGGAAGAACATCGAGTTCTCCGCCAAGCGTTACGGGGTGGATGCGCTGGGCGCTATGGCCCAGGGCCTCTTCTGTACGCTGCTGGTCGGAACCATCCTGAACACGCTGGGCACCCAGTTCCACATTGGGTTCCTGTCCGCCACGGTCGTCACCGTGGGCACGGGGGAGACGGCGACGGCCTATACCATCGGCGGCCTGGCCTCGGCGATGGTCGGCCCGGCCATGGCTGTGGCCATCGGGTCGGCCCTGCAAGCGCCGCCCTTGGTCCTGTTTTCCCTGGTGCCGGTGGGCTTTGCGACCAATATTCTGGGCGGAGCGGGCGGCCCTCTGGCTGTTTTGGTCATCGCCATTATTGCTGCTGAGTGCGGCAAGGCCGTCTCGAAAGAAACCAAGATCGACATTCTCGTGACGCCGATCGTGACGGTCTTGGCCGGCATCGGCGTGGCCTATCTCGTTGCACCCCCCATCGGCAAGGCCGCTTCCTGGGTGGGCAACCTCATCATGTGGGCGACCGAGCTGCAGCCCTTCTTCATGGGCATTCTGGTCTCCGTCATCGTGGGCATTGCGCTGACGCTGCCCATCTCCAGCGCAGCCATCTGCGCGGCCCTGGGCCTGACGGGTCTGGCCGGCGGCGCAGCCGTTGCCGGGTGCTGCGCCCAGATGGTCGGCTTTGCGGTGCTGTCCTTCCGGGAGAATAAGTGGGGCGGCCTGGTCTCCCAGGGCCTGGGTACCTCCATGCTCCAGATGGGCAACATCGTTCGGAACCCGAAGATCTGGATCCCCGCGACCTTGGCCTCGGCCATTACCGGCCCCATCGCAACCTGCATCTTCCGCCTGGAGATGAACGGTGCAGCCGTCTCCTCCGGCATGGGCACCTGCGGCCTGGTCGGCCCGATCGGGGTCTACACCGGCTGGGTGGATCAGATCGCCCAGGGCACGAAAGCCGGCATCACTGGCATGGATTGGCTGGGGATGGTCCTCATCTGCTTCGTGTTGCCGGGGGTGCTGAGCTGGCTCATCGGCCTGGGCTGCCGCAAGCTGGGATGGATCAAAGAGGGCGACCTCACCCTGGATACCTGAGCCTTTGGGGCATCTACTTGCACCAGAAAACTTATACAAAGAAAATGTTGTGTTTCTATACAAATTTGACAAATGAGATTGGTGCAAAACCAAAAAAATTTCCGTCCTTTGGACAAAATGCTTGAAAAATCTGCCGAAAAGGTAGATACTATGGGTATGGCAAAATCGCCCATCTCCACAGAAGAGAGTTTTTGAAAACCGAAGGAGGAACCCCACCATGAAAAAGATGATCGCTCTGTGCATGGCAGCAGTGATGTCCCTGGCTCTGCTGGCCGGCTGCACTTCCGCCGACCCCAACAACCCCTATGGCCAGGAGCCCGCAGAAGGCAACCCCGGCGCCACCACCGAGGAGACCGCCGCTGTGCTGATCTACGAGCAGGCTTGATCCCATATCGACGAAACACAGAAGGCCCAGCAGTTTAGATACTGCTGGGCTTTTTGCGCTTGAAGGACCTGGGTATTTGCTCTATACTAAAATAGAATCTAGAGAAACGGACGATAGAGAAAGGGTTCGGAGGAACTGATTATGTCAAAGAGGGAAAGTGTTTTTGAGAATAAAAAACTCCTGTATGAGTGGGATTGGGAAGAAAATCAAAGAGAAGGTTTTACTCCCCAAAATATTACAATGGGCTCAATCAAACAAATTCATTGGGTATGTGCTAAAGGACATAAATGGCAAGCGAGTCCTAACAATAGAAGCAAAGGAAATGGGTGCCCAGTTTGTGCGGGACGAAAAATAGAACCGGGATATAATGATTTTGCTACAATATATCCTGAATTGGTAAAAGAATGGCATCCAACAAAAAATGAGGACCTAACTCCGCAAAGTATTGCGCCTCGTTCTAGTCGAGGAATTTGGTGGAAGTGTGCCGTCTGTCAGCATGAATGGAAAACCTCTGCCTCTAATCGGGCATCTGGAAAGGGATGTCCGATTTGTTCTAGAAAAAAACAAGGAGAGCAAAAGGTTGCGGGTTTGATTGAAAAGAATGGCTCATTGGCAGACATTTTTCCGAATTTATTGAGTGAGTGGGACTATGAGAAGAATGAGATAAAGCCAGAGAATGTTACCTGCCATTCTAATAAGAGGGTATGGTGGAGATGCTCTTCCTGCGGATATTCTTGGAATATCGAAGTATCGCATCGTACTGATCGGGGAAGTGGTTGCCCTGTTTGTGCGAATAAGGTGGTAATGCCGTGGAATTCACTTGAAGTATTGCGTCCAGATCTACTTGAGATTTGGAATAACGAGAGAAATACCTCTATTACAGCGGGGCAAGTAACACCAGGCTCCAATAAAAAAGTGTGGTGGAAATGTAAGCTGGGGCATGAGTGGATGGCAACGGTTACCTCTATTTCCAACGGAGGGAGTTGCCCTATTTGTAATGGGCGAAAGGTGCAAGCAGATTATAATAGCCTTGCTGCGCTTAACCCTCAATTAGCAAAGGAATGGCATCCAACAAAAAATAAAACACTGCAACCAACGCAAGTTACAATTGGCAATTCAACAGAAAAGGTATGGTGGCTTTGTCCGAGCGGACATGAGTATCAAGCGACAATATATAATCGGAATCATGGAACAGGCTGCCCAGCGTGCCAAAGAGAACTAAAAACCAGTTTTCCGGAACAGGCAATCTTATTCTATTTTCGGAAATGCACAAGAGCAATGAGCCGTTACTTACTAAATGGAAAGACAGAAATAGATATTTACCTTCCTGAGTTGAATGTGGGAATTGAGTATGATGGGTATCGTTACCACAGTGGGCAGGAAGCAAGGAAAAAGGAGATGAGAAAAGATAAAATTGTAAATGAAGCGGGAATAATATTGTTCCGTGTAAAAGAAATAAAAAGTGAATCTGAAATAATTCCAGATGATCGAGCGATATACTGTAAATATGATGCTAATTATAGATATATTTCAGATGTTATGCTAGAGTTAATGGAGAGAATTGCAGAGAATACAAACCGAATACTTCCTGTGGTAGATATAAATATCAATAGAGATTCCAGCATCATTTATTCACAATACATAGAAGGGAAAAAACAAAATAGCCTTGCAGAAAAGGAAACGGAATTAACAAAAGAATGGCATCCAACAAAAAATGGATACTTGAGACCCAACATGATTAGTTTTTCAAGTGCAAAGAAAGTTTGGTGGCTTGGAAAGTGCGGACATGAGTGGCAGGCTAGTGTTGATAATAGGAGACACGGAAATGGTTGTCCCATTTGTGCCGGTTTTCAGGTTTTAGAAGGCTATAATGATTTGGCAACTATTTTCCCTGAACTGGCAAAAGAGTGGTGTCTAGAACGCAATGGAGACTTATTGCCGACACAGGTTACAAGGGGTTCCAGAAAGAAAGTCTGGTGGATTTGTTCTGAAGGGCATGAATATGAATCCTCTGTTTCCAATCGAGTTTTTGGGCGAGGGTGCCCTGTGTGCGGAGTAAGAAGACGAGGGGAGTTGCGGATCAAAAATAAAATTGCGAAAGAGGGTTCTTTAGCGGAGACAAATCAAAAACTTTCCAGTGAGTGGCACCCTACGAGAAATGGTGATTTAAAACCGGAAAATGTTACTCGGGGTTCCGATCGAAAAGTTTGGTGGAAATGTGAAAGAGGACATGAATATGAAGCGACGATCTCAAACCGTTCGTATGGAAAAGGGTGTCCAATATGTGCAGGCAAGAAGATTGTACACGGAATCAATGATTTGGAAACAATGAATCTGCAATTGGCGTCAGAGTGGAATTATAAAAGGAACCAGGAGATAATGCCCTCGCAGGTAAGTCCCAATAGTCACAAGAAAGTGTGGTGGATATGTGATCAAGGGCATGAATGGGAAGCGCAGATAAAAAGCAGAAATATGGGGACAGGATGCCCCATTTGTGCTAAAACTAAAGGATACAAAGATAAGAAAAACAATATAAAATAAAACATCAAGAGGCTAACCTTTTGTCGGTTAGTCTCTTGATGTAAAAGAAGGATACAGTTCAGAATGTTGATCGGTTTGATTCTGTACAGGAGGGTGTGATCTGATGGTTACGGCATCCACATCCGGTGAGCCAGGCCACCGCGGAGGATGGAGGCCACGCCCTGGAGGATCAGCAGGAAGCCGACCAGCCAGGTCAGGATGAGGGCACCGGCTACGGGGTAGAGGAAGGAAATGAAACCGGCAATCATCAGCACCACGCCGGCTCCGGTGAACCAGCCCCAGCCTTTTACGCCCATGCGACGCAGGTCAAATGAGTTGACCATCCGGCTGGTGCCGGAAAACACCAGCCACATCCCCACGATGAAAGGGAGGGATACCATGGTAAACGCTGCGTTGCCCAAGATAAAGATGGAAAGCAAAATGGTCAACACGCCATCCAGCAGGAACCAGCCGGAGCCGTACATGGCATCGCGGGCGGTGGCGAAGATCACTAGGTCCACGACACCGGAGAACAGCATGGCAATGCCAAGAAGAATAGCCAGACTGCCCAAGGTGGCGGCAGGATGGGCGAAACAGGCGATGCCGGTGATGACCAACAGCACACCAACTAAGATCCAAAGAACACGAGACGTTGTTTTACGCATGGAGTGTCTCTCCTTTCGTGGGTCACATCACAGGGAAGAAAGCCGCCGCGCCGAAGCGCGGCGGTAGAGGCGGTCGATCGAATTTATTCGATCGCGATGGTCGAGGTCTTAGGCAGCTCCTTCTGGTCGGCCTTGGGGACCGACAGACGCAGGATGCCGTCCTCGTACTTGGCGGAGATGTCTTCCGCGGGGACGTCCTCCCCGATGTAGAAGCTCCGGCTGCAGGAACCGGCGTAGCGCTCCTGGCGGATGTACTTGCCGTCCTTGTCCTGCTGGTCCTTGTCCAGACCCTTGGAGGCCTGGATGGTCAGGTAGCCGTCGGCGATCTCCACGTTGATCTCGTCCTTCTTGAAGCCGGGCAGGTCGACGTCCAGCTCATAGCTGTTATCGGTCTCCCGCACGTCGGTCTTCATCAGGTTCTTGCCGTGCTTGCCATACAGGACATCGCGGCCGCTGGGGATCATGGAGAAGGGGTCGGTAAAGAAGTCATCGAATAAGTTTTCACCAAAAATGCTAGGCAACATAAGTCATACCTCCGTTCGTATCTGGGTTCGTCTGCACGGGGAGGAAAGCCTCGGTGATGGCGAACCTACATTGCCATTGTAGACTGGATTTGTTTTGGTTCTTCCGGGGGCCTTTTGTTTGGCCCCTCTCTCAAGAACATCTTCAGTATAACACAGAAATTAGCACTGTCAAGGGGGGAATGCTAAAGTTCACAAAGTTTATGAGGTTTGTTCACAAAATATCCGAAAAGTGGCGTCAAAAGATTCAAAACAGGGCGCAGATAGGGGGGCAAGCACAAAAAACGGCCCGGCAGGATGTCCTGCCGGGCCGGAGTAGGTGTGTTAGGTCAGACTCAGTCCTCATCAATGATGATGCCGTAGCCGCCGTCGTTGCGCTTGTAGACGACGGAGAAGGCACCGCCCTCGTCGGCGTTGCGGAAGGCGAAGAAGGTGTGGTCCACCAGGTTCATCTGGAGGATGGCTTCCTCGACGCTCATGGGGCGGAAGAAGAAACGCTTGGTGCGGACGATCTGGTAAGCGGCTTCCTCGTCGACGTCGCTTTCGGGGACGAAGTAGGCGTCGTCGGGAACCTCGAAGGCTTCTTTGCGCAGGCGCTTTTCCAGACGGGATTTATTCTTACGCAGCTGGCGCTCGATGGAGGCCACGGCGGCGTCGATGGTGACAAACATATCAGAGGTGCTCTCCGCGACACGGATGACGGTGGAGGCGGAGCGGATGGTGACCTCCAGATTATTGCGGCCTTTCTCCACGCTGAAGACGATGGAGGCTTCCGGCTCGGTCTGGAAGTAGCGGTCCAGCTTGCCGATCTTTTTCTCAGCGTAAGTGTGGACCCGGTTGGGGATGTTCACTTTCTTGTCGGTAAAGGTGAATTTCATATGTGTCAGCTCCTTTCGTAAGGGCAAGGACGGGGGAGTGTTCCCTTCCTTACGGGCATAGTATACCATACCTTCCGGAAAATGTCACGCTGTTTTTGGGAAAAAGACGGAAGTCTGTTGATTCGACGAAAGAAGACGGATTCTCCCTCTTGACGTTTGGAAGAAAATGGAATACTATAAAGTCAGGCGGTCGATGTATCCCGTCGTGTTATCGTTCATTCCATTCTCCTGCTGGCGTGCTTTTCCGAAGGTTGGGAAAGCACGCATTTTTTATGGGCCGAGGCTCTGGGCATCCGGGCAGAAGAAAACCCCCGGCCGGAGCCGGGGGCGGGGGAAATCTTGGGGTTTCACTTGAAGAAGCTCAGCGGTGGCCACCGCGGCGGGAGGAGCGGCGGTCGTTGAGCTTGAGGTCAGACAGACGGCTGTCGGAGGCCTGCATGAACTGCTTCAGGCGAGCCTCGAAGTCGGCGGGGCCTGCGGACTGGGGGGCAGCGGAGCGGGCGTCGTGGCGGTAGTTGCGGCCACCGGAACGGTTGCCGGAGGACTGCCCGCCGCCGTTGTTGTAGCTGCGGCCACCCTGGGGGGCGGAGCCGCCGCGGTTACCGCCCCGGAAGTCGGAGGAGCGGTTCTGCCGGTCCCGGCTGAAGCCCTGGGGACGGGGAGGAGGGGGCGTAGCTTTCTTGATGGAGAGATTGATGCGCCCGGCCTCGTCGATGTTGACGACCTTGACCTTTACGGTCTGCCCCTCGGAGAGAAAGTCGCTGACGTTCTCCACATAGGAATGGGCGATCTCAGAGATGTGGACCAGGCCGGAGCGGCCCCCGGGCAGGGTGACGAACGCGCCGAACTTGGTGATACTTTTGATGGTTCCTTCCAGAATTGCGCCTACACTGATTTCCATAAATGGTGTGTATCCTCCTCGTAATGATTGCTCGGTGACGAGCCAAAAAAGAGCGGGTGGCTCTTAGTCGGTGATGTAAAACACCCGGTCATTGGACGTGACCAGGCCCAGCTTTTCCCGTGCGATGTCCTCAATGTAGGAGGGGTCATCGCGGTTTTCGATGGCGTTGGACAGCTCGGTATTGGTCTGCGTCTGGTCGTTGACCTGCTGGGTCAGAGTTTCGATGGTGTTTTTGGTGTCGCTGATCTGCCGACGAACGTGCAGGAACGTGAGCGCCATATACACCACCAGGATCAGACAGAGGATCTTCAAGAGAAGACCAACCGGTTTGGATCGGAACATGAGAGGATGCCTCCCTTTCTTGGGTTCCGTGGCAAGGGGGTCCGGCCTTGCCGCTGTGTTTCCTTGGTTTTACTAGATGGTACATTTTACTACTGACAGCTGAAAAAGAAAAGACTTTTTTCAAAAAAATTTTCGCATCTCCGAAAAAATATATCCACGGACCCAGGAGGACAGCAGAAAGCCACCGAAGCGGGGCCAGCAGGACCCGGAAAATTTTCCCGATCCCCTGGGCCAGGGCGGCCAAAAGCCGCCGCATTTTCCCGCTCAGCACGGCAAAATAGGCTGCGGCGCCCAAGGTCAGCCAGAGGAGCATATACAGCCGGACCTGCCCGCCGCCGAAGAGAATACCGCAGAGAAAGAGCGCCAGGCAGGCCAGGAGCCAGAAGAGCAGGTCCAGCCCCTCTGCCATCCAGCGGCGGGGGGCCAGCAGGCGGAGCTGACGCAGAAGATCATAGAGCAGGCCCACGCCCACGCCCAACAGCAGGCCCGCCGTCAGGGAGAGCAGCTGGCCGGAGAGGGAGATGCTCATCCCCGGAACAGCCGCCCGAAGAGGCTCTGGTGCGGCTCCTCCTCTTCATAGGTGAGGGACTCGACGGTGCCCTCGACCAGAAGGTCGCCGCCGTCTAAGCTGAGTTTTTCGATGTGCAGACCCTCGCCCCGGACGATGAGGCTGCCCTCGGACGTGGTGAGAACGATAGTGGCTTCGTCAAAGCTCTCCACCCCCTCCACGCCGGAGACGGCGAGGTGCTGGCGGTCCGACAGGACGATCCGGTGGGCCGGGGGCGGTGCAGGGGCCTTTTCTCCGATGGACATACCCATCCCTTCCTTTCGCAGTGAGGTTCCTAGGGGATGTGTATGCGGAAAGCAGGTGCTATATTCTGCTGCCTGTCAGTTCTGCCTATTGGTACACTGCTTCGCCCGTCGGTATCCTGCGTAGGGGCCGCAGACCTCTGCGGCCCGTTGGTCTGAGGCAGTACCATGGATCGGTGTGTGGTACCACGCGGCAGGTTGCGGGCCGCAGGGGTCTGCGGCCCCTACATACATAACGTTTCGTTTATATATAACATTAAACGATTTAGTAGTCGGCCACGTCTTGCAGGAACTGGTTCCAGGCATCTTCGTGCTCCACAAAGTAGAGGGGGCAGAGCTTGCCGGTGATGTCGTAGTGGCGGATGACCTGGTCCCGGCCGATGCCGGTGTAGTCGCAGAGCCAGGCGGTGAGCTTCACCAGGCTGTCATAGCTGGCCTGGTTAAACTTTCCGGTCTCGTCCGGGTGACAGACCTCGATGGAGAGGGTGTCGATATTCCGGTCGTTGCTGGCGGAGGACTTTTCGTCCAGGGGGATGCACTGGATGATCTCGCCGTCCAGGCCGATGAGGAAGTGAGAGCTGACGGTGGTGGTCGGCTGGTCGTAGAAATCGTGGTTCTGCTGGGCGGTGGTGCCGGGGTTGCCGACGTAGTGGACAACGATGTCATTGACGGCCTCCAGCTTTTCGCCCCGGCGGCCGGCACCGTTGATCTCGATGATCTGCTTGTCCACCCAGCGGGGGGTGTGGTCCCTGGCCAGCTTGCCCAGCTGGCCGCCGGCGACGTGGGAGATCACGGTACAGATCACAACGATGGCCGCGAGGGAGACGGCCAACACCGGGACCAGGGGAAACTTCTTCCGGCGGCGACGGCGGCGGGGCTGCCGCTGCCGGGTGGGGCGGGGACGGGTGGCTTGGGTGGACATGAGGGGGCCTCCTTTTTCTTTCTCAATTTCTTTAGATGGGACGGGTGGCCTGGGCCAGCCAAGCGGCCTCCTCCGGGGGAAGGTGGGGAGCGATGGCGGCGTGGACCCTGGCGTGGTAGGCGTTGAGCAGAGCTTTTTCCTGGGGGGTCATCTGGGTGGGGTCCATGGCGTCCCGGTCGAAGGGGGTGAGGGTCAGGGTCTCGAAGCCCAGGAAGGTGCCGAAGTTCGTCTGGCTCTTTTCCATGCACAGGACCAGGTTTTCCAGGCGGATGCCGAAGTCCCCGTCGAAGTAGACGCCGGGTTCATCCGAGGTGATCATGCCGGGGGCCAGGGCGGGTTCTTTGCCCAGGGAGCGCCAGCGGATGCTCTGGGGCCCCTCATGGACGCTCAGCAGATAACCGACGCCGTGGCCGGTGCCGTGGTTGAAGTCCAGGCCCAGGTCCCACAGGGGCTGGCGGGCCAGGTAGTCCAGGTTCAGGCCGGTGCAGCCGGCGCGGAAGACGGCGGCAGCGAGATGCAGGTTGCCCCGGAGGACGGCAGTGTAGCAGGTCTTTTGCCAGTCGGTCAGGGTGCCCATGGCATAGGTGCGGGTGCAGTCGGTGGTGCCGGTGTAGTAGTGCCCGCCGGTGTCGGCCAGAAGAAAGGCGTTCGGCTGAATGGGCGCGTCGCTCTCCGGGGTGGGGGAGTAGTGGACGATGGCGCTGTGCGCCCCGGTGGCCAGGATCGGGTCGAAGCTGGGCTCCAGGTAGAGCGGGTCGGCCCGGCGCAGCGCTTCCAGGTGTTCGGCGGCTTGCAGCTCGGTCGTGCCCTGGGGGAGCTGGGTCTTGAGCCAATACATGAAACGGGTCAGGGCGATGCCGTCGGCCAGGTGGGCCCGGCGCATATTCTCGACCTCGACGGGGTTCTTGATGGCCTTGCGCAGTTCCGTTGGGTTGGGGCGGTCCAGGACAGAGACGTGGCTGGGGATGCTGGTGAGCAGGGTGGTGTTGACCCGGCGGGTGTCCAGCAGGACGGTCTGGCTGGGGGAGAAGCGGTTGACATAAGCATAAAAGTTGTCATAGGGGCGCAGGCTCACGCCGTCCACCTCCAGCTCCGCCAGAAGCTCCGGGGAGAAGCCGGCGGGGTTGGCAAATAGAATACAAGTTTCTTTCGTGAGGATGAGATAGCTCAGAAAGACCGGGTCGCAGGGGATGTCGTTCCCCCGCAGGTTCAGCAGCCAGGCGATGTCTTCCAGGGTGGACAGGAGGAAGGTATCGGCCCCCTCGCTGACCATGGCCCGGCGAAGCTGCGCCAGCTTGTCCCGGCGGGAGAGACCGGCGTACTGCTCGTCCAATTCCCAGACGGGCTGGGCGGAAAGGGGCGGGCGCTGGGGCCAGATCTCGTCCACCAGGTCCAGCTGATGGTTGAGCTTGGCCCCCAGCTGGCGGGTGAGGCGATGGTAGCGGCGGCCGGTGCGGGCGTCCACACAGCGGCCGTCAAAGCCGAGCGTCTGCTCCGGCTGGAGGCTCTGGCGCAGGAATTCCTCGATGGTGGGCACGCCCGGCTCCCCCTGCTTCATGAGGCGGATGCCGCTGCCCTCCAGCTGCTGGGCCGCTTGGAGAAAATAGCGGCCGTCGGTCCAGAGACCGGCCCAGTTGGCAAAGACCAAAAGGGTCCCGGCGGAGCCGGTGAAGCCGGAGAGATACTCCCGGCAGGCAAAATGCGCCCCCACATATTCGCTGCCGTGAAAGTCAGCGGTGGGGATCAAATAGGCGTCGATATGATACTCGGCCATCACGTCCCGGAGGGCCTGGAGAGGGTGTGCCATGAGAATGTCTCCTTCCAATCAAAACAGTGTAGCCCGGAAATCAAAAGAAAGCAGAAAATTTTTCTGAACATTTTCTTAAGACCGGGAAAAGAACGCAATTTATCTCAGTATACCACGGCCTGAGACCCTTGAAAACCCCAGGAATATGGCAGAAAGTGACGAAAACCCCACTACAATGCTGTGGATATTCCTAGTTGAACCTGAGGGAATTTGTGATAAAATATCCTACCAGAGAACGAAACACGGAAGGAAGGAACACGACCATGATCGAAAACGTGACCATTGTTGGCATGGGTGCCCTGGGCATTTTATATGGCGATTTGATGGAGCGGACGCTGGGGCCGGGCCATGTGCGCTTTATTGCGGAAGGAGAGCGGCTGACGCGCTTGCAGCAGGAAGGGGCCTGGTGCAACGGACGCAAGTGTGACTTTACCGTGACGGACAACACCGGCGAGGAGGCCGAGCTGCTGCTCTTCGCCGTGAAAATGACGGCCCTGGACGAGGCCATGGAGCTGGCGGCCCCGCTGGTGGGGGAGGACACGGTGATCCTCTCGCTGCTCAACGGCGTGACCAGCGAGGAGCACATCGGGCAGACCTTTGGGCCGGGGAAGATCTTATACTGTGTGGCCCAGGGGATGGACGCTGTGCGGGAGGACAACCGCCTGACCTACACCCAGGCGGGCAAGCTCTACCTGGGCCTGCCGGAGGAGGATTACTTCGACCGGGGGGAGAAGCTGGACGCTGTGCTGGAATTTTTGCAGCGGGCCGGGGTCCCCGCCGGGCGGGAGCCGGGGGAGATTCTCCACCACATTTGGGGCAAGTTCATGCTGAACGTGGGCGTGAACCAGGTCTGCATGGCCTACGGCTGTACCTATGGTCAGGTCCAGAAACCCGGCGAAGCGAGAGATACGATGATCGCCGCCATGCACGAGGCGAGAAAGGTGGGGGCCTGCCAGGGCGTTTTGGTGACGCAGAAGGACCTGTATGATTACCTGGCGCTGCTGGACACGATGTCCCCCGATGCGATGCCGTCTATGGCGCAGGACGCCCTGGCCCACCGGCCCAGCGAGGTGGAGGCCTTTGCCGGGACGGTGTTGGACCTGGCAAAATTTTATGGGATGCAGGCCCCGGTGAACCGGAAGCTCTACGATACGATCCGGGAGATGGAGGCAAACTGGTAAGAGAATTTGGTCAATGTTGACAATTTCTCCGGCGGAAGAAACCGCTCAGGGCGAGATTTGAAAAAAATCAGGAAAAGTGCAAAAAAAGTGATTGACAGACCACTTGGGAAGTGCTATCTTTGGAACAAAGAAGGAACCGACCCCAACGGATACGTTACAGTGAGGCTTTGAAGATGAATGTGTTTTTTGCTGAACTGAACATTCTGGCTGTCAGCATTATTGGGGTACTACTATCCGTAGTAGTACCGGAAATAATGCTAAATGTTACGCCCAGAAAAGTACAGTAAAGCAAAACGCAACTTATGTCGAAGGTCAACAAAGAACGCCATCCGCGGGAGGGCCACCTTAACGAACAAAGATTTGCGGAGAACTTACAGGCTCTTGTGGTTTTAACGTTTGGCACGTGAAAGACCACTGGAGCTTTTTTTGTTGTCCCGAAGAAAAGAAACACCCAAAAAAGAGGAGGAAACAGCATGGAAATGACTGGTGCCAAGATCTTGATGGAATGCCTTTTGGAGCAGGGAGTCGACCTCGTGTTCGGCTATCCCGGCGGCACCATCCTGAACGTCTACGATGAGCTGTATAAGTACAGAGATCGGATCACCCACATCCTGACCGCCCACGAGCAGGGCGCTTCCCACGCAGCAGACGGTTACGCCCGCTCCACCGGCAAGGTGGGCGTGTGCCTGGCCACCTCCGGTCCCGGCGCGACCAACCTGACCACCGGCATCGGCACGGCCTATATGGACTCGTCCCCCGTGGTCTTCATCACCTGCAACGTGACCCAGAACCTGATTGGCCGCGACGCTTTCCAGGAGGTGGACATCACCGGCATTGCCATGCCCATCACCAAGAGCACCTATCTGGTGCGGGACGTGAACTCCCTGGCCGACATCGTCCGCGAGGCCTTTGCCCTGGCCCGCAGCGGCCGCCCCGGCCCCGTTCTGATCGACATCGTGAAGAACGTCACCGCCGAGAAGGCAGAGTATGAGTACCTGCCCCGCGAGAAGCACACCACCTCCGGCCGCCTGGCCAACCTCGTCCGCCGCGCCCGGACCAGCAGCCTGAAAATGCCCGAACCCAACCAGGAGGACGTGAACAAGCTGGTGGACATGATCGCCGAGGCCAAGAAGCCCATGCTCATCTGCGGCGGCGGCGTGGCCCGCAGCCGCTCCCACGAGGAGTTCCGCGAGTTTGCCCGGAAGATCGACGCCCCCGTGGCGATCACCCTGATGGGTGCCGGCGGCATCCCCGGCCGCGACCCGCTCTCCACCGGCATGATCGGCATGCACGGCTCCAAGGCCTCCAACATGGCCTGCGACGGCTGCGACCTGCTCATCGCCGTGGGCTGCCGCTTCTCTGACCGTGTGGCCCTGAAGCCCGCGACCTTCGCCCGCCAGGCCAAGATCGTCCAGATCGACATCGACCGGGCCGAGATCAACAAGAATGTGGAGACTGACCACCACATCATCGGCAACGCCAAGCAGGTGCTGGAGCTGCTCAACCGCAAGGTCCCCCAGTATGACCACAGCGAGTGGAAAAAGTACGTCTTCTCCTTCCCCACCGAGACGGCTTACGACGAGAACCCCAACCACCTGACCCCCAAGCAGATCCTGAACACCATCGCCCGGATGTGTCCCGACGATTCCATCGTCGCCACCGACGTGGGCCAGCATCAGATGTGGGCCATCCAGCACTTTAAGTTTGACTATCCCGGTCAGCTGCTCACCTCCGGCGGCTTCGGCGCCATGGGCTTCGGCCTGGGCGCTGCCATCGGCGCCAAGATGGGCAACCCCGAAAAGACCGTCATCCATATCACCGGCGACGGCTCCTTCCGCATGAACTGCAACGAGCTGTCCACCGAAGAATTTTATCGTGCCCCCATCATCACCTTCATCTTCAACAACCACCGCCTGGGCATGGTGCGCCAGTGGCAGGAGCTGACCTATGACAAGCGCTACTACATGACCACCACCGAGCGCGGCCCTGACTTCGTGAAGCTGGCAGACGCCAACGGCCTGAAGGGCAGCCGCGTGACCAACCAGGAGGAGCTGGAAGCCGCCATTCAGGCAGCGCTGGAAGAGCAGGAAAAGGGCCTCGGTTATGTCATCGACTGCACCATTGAGGAGGGCGAGCTCGTCCGTCCCATGGTCAACGGCGGCACCCACATCACCGAGTTCCTGGTCAACTGAGAGGAGGAAGCGACATGGAAGAAATGAAACTGCGTACTCTGTCCGTTCTGGTGGACAACGAGGCCGGCGTTCTGTCTCAGATCTCCCGCCTGTTCTCCCGGAAGGGCTTTAACGTGGAGTCCCTGGCCGTCGGTGCCACCGACCACCCTGAGATCTCCCGCATGACCATCGAAGTGATGGCCAACGAAAACCAAACCAACCTCATGTGCAACCAGCTGGCCAAGATGGTCCCCGTCCACTCCGTGAAGCTGCTGGTGCCCAGCCATTCCATTCGCCGCGAGCTGGTGCTGTATAAGGTCCGCGCCAAGAACAGCGAAGATAAGAATGAGATCATCCAAATCGCCAACATTTTCCGGGGCTCCATCATCGACGTTTCCAAGGAAACGCTGACCCTGTCCGTCATCGGCGACGAGAAGAAGACCGACGCAGTGCAAGAGCTGCTGGAGGGCTTTGGCATCGTCGAGCTGGTGCGGACCGGTATGATCGCTCTGGAACGTGGAAAATACACCATAGACGAAGACACAAAGGAAAAAGGAGAATTTAACTATGGCAAAGATGTATTATGAGAAGGATTGCGACCTGAATCAACTCAACGGCAAGAAGATCGCGATCATCGGCTACGGCTCCCAGGGCCATGCCCACGCTCAGAATCTCCGGGATTCCGGCTGTGACGTTATCGTCGGCCTGCGCAAGGGCGGCAAGTCCTGGCCCGTCGCTGAGAAGGACGGTTTCCAGGTCTACACCGTGCCCGAAGCTGCCAAGCTGGCTGACATCATCATGATCCTCATCAACGACGAGAATCAGGCCGATATGTACAAGCAGGACATCGCGCCCTACCTGACCGCTGGCAAGGCTCTGGCTTTCGCCCACGGCTTCAATATCCGCTACCAGCAGATCAAGCCCCCCGCAGACGTGGACGTGTTCATGGCTGCCCCCAAGGGCCCCGGCCACACCGTCCGCAGCCAGTATGTCGCTGGCAAGGGCGTGCCCTGCCTGGTCGCCGTGGAGCAGAACGCCACCGGCAAGGCCTATGACATCGCTCTGGGTTACATCGCCGGCATCGGCGGCGCCCGCGCCGGTATCATGGAGACCACCTTCCACGACGAGACCGAGACTGACCTCTTCGGTGAGCAGGCTGTTCTGTGCGGTGGCGTGGTCGAGCTGATGAAGCTGGGCTTCGAGACCCTGGTCGAGGCCGGTTACGAGCCTGAGAACGCTTACTTCGAGTGCATCCACGAGATGAAGCTGATCATCGACCTGATCAACAAGGGCGGCGTGGCCATGATGAACTACTCCATCTCTGACACCGCAGAGTACGGCGAGTATGTCTCCGGCACCCGCGTGCTGCCCTATGAGCAGACCAAGGCCAACATGAAGGCAGTTCTGAACGACATCCAGGACGGCACCTTTGCCGGCAAGTGGATCGCCGAGAACAAGAACGGCCGCACCTTCTTCAACTCCAAGCGTGCCATGCTGGCCAAGCACCAGATGGAGACCGTCGGTGCTGAACTGCGGAAGAACATGATCTGGGGCAACGATGACGACCCCGACACTGCTTCCAACTAATTGCATGACGGCCTGATTTAAGGCATCCTGAAAAGTGCCGCTGTACGGGAAATGAATGCGTCCCCTTAGAGTAGACACTCGAAAAAACACAGGTTTCGAGACTACCCTGAGGGGACGATTCCGTTTTTCGGAGCAAAGCGCGAGCCGAATCAACATCAGGCCGATCAATGGGAAAGGGACAAGGGGGAAGGCTGCATGTTGGGAACAGAGCTGCTGGAAACACTGCTGGCATCTTATGCAGAATGTTATGACATACAAAGAGACTACCTGCTCCAGGATGTTGTGTATCCTGCCTATGCAAAATTCAATGTGACCAGCGCAAAGTACGTGCTGATGAAGAAAGCAGAGCTTTGGCGGGTGAATTGTTTTGAGCATGCCTTTTTTTCTGTGGTCTCCTCCTTGCAGACAGAAGACTTGCAGAAGCTCCGCAGGCAGATCACCGAATATATGGAACCGCAGCTGGTGCGGTCGGGGGCCAAATACCCGCCGCCCAACCACATGTACACCTTCCTCACAGCGATTTTTATCAGTGAGGGCCGGGTCTCCCCGGTGGTAAAAAAAGAGGTGCAGCGCTTTCGGTATTTCAAAAATTATCTGGCGTCCATTCGCGGCTACAGCGAGGCCCGCTTGCTGGTCTTTGATCTGGAAGCCGGAGAGATCTTTGGAAACCGCGCGGCAAAAGAAATGGTCAAAGGGTATCGAAAGGCCGGTATCCTGAAATAAGGAAAAGAATTGGAATCTAGGGAGGAATCTCAAATGAACGGAATGAACGGGGTTGCGGTGCTGATCATCGGCATTGTGATCTTAGTGGTCGCGTATCTGACTTACGGCCGCTGGCTGGCCAAGCAGTGGGGCATCGACCCCACGCGCAAGACGCCGGCCTATGAACAAAATGATGGTGTGGACTATGTGCCTGCAAAGGCACCGGTCCTGATGGGACATCACTTCTCGTCCATCGCCGGTGCAGGCCCGATCAACGGACCAATCCAGGCGGCGGTATTCGGCTGGGTGCCGGTGCTGCTGTGGGTGCTCATCGGCGGTATTTTCTTTGGCGCTGTGCATGACTTTGGCGCGTTGTTTGCGTCCATTCGGCATAAGGGCCAGTCCATCGGCGAGGTGATCGCCGACACCATGGGCAGCAAGGCAAAGAAGCTGTTTATCATCTTCTCTTACCTGACGCTGCTGCTGGTGGTCGCGGCTTTCGCTTCCATCGTGGCCAATACCTTTATGGCGACCTACACACCGGACGGTGCGGTCGACATGGCGGCCAGCGCAGCCAACGCGACCACAGCGATGATCTCCATCCTGTTTATCGTGATCGCGATCGTTTTCGGCCTCTGTGTGTATCGCAGAAATGCCGGTCTGGCGGTCTCGACCATAGTGGGCATTTTGGCCATCATTGCCTGCATTGCCATTGGCCTGCATTGGCATCCGTTGTATCTGAGCAACACCGCCTGGATGGTCGTCGTCGGCGTCTATATTTTGGTTGCTTCCGTTACCCCGGTTTGGATCTTGCTCCAGCCGAGAGATTATCTGAGCTCCTTCCTGCTGTATTTTATGATGGCCATTGCGGTCATCGGCATCATTGGCTGCGGCATCAGCGGCCACGCCCAGATGGATATTCCGGCCTTTGCGGGCTTTCAGGACACCCTGATGCCCACCGGCACCTCCCTGGGTTATATGTTCCCGGCTTTGTTTGTTACCATTGCCTGCGGCGCCATTTCCGGCTTCCACTCTCTGGTCGGCTCCGGCACCACGGCCAAGCAGCTGAGCAACGAGAAAGACGCACAGCCCATCGCTTACGGCGGTATGCTCATTGAATGTGCGTTGGCCATCATTTCTCTGTGCGCGGTTGGTTTCATCTGGGCAAACTATGCTTCCGGCGAGACCGTAACGCCTACCGTTGTGTTTGCCACCGGTATTTCTAAAATGCTGGGCAGCATTCCCGGCCTGGCCGGCACAGAAAACGTGGCGTACACGCTGCTGGTCTTGACTGTCTCCGTGTTCTGCCTGACCTCTTTGGATACGGCCACTCGTCTGGCGCGGTATATGTTCCAGGAATTCTGGCTGGAGCCGGGCCAGACCTACAAAGATGCTGTCGGCTACAAAAAGATCCTGACCAACCCGCTGGTCGCGACGCTCATTACCGTCGTGTTGGGCATCACCCTGGGCCTGACCGGGTATGCGAACATCTGGCCTCTGTTTGGCGCATCCAACCAGCTGCTGGCTGCCCTGGGTCTGTTGGCGGTCGCGACCTGGCTGGGGAAGGCAGGCAAGAACAACAAGATGTTCTACATCCCCATGATCTTCATGCTGGTCGTGACACTGACCTCTCTGGTCTTCACCTTACAGTCCAACATCCTGGCAATCTCTGCCGGCGGTGCCGGGCTGGCTTGGTGCTACGTGCGTGTGATCCTGGCTGCGCTGCTGATCATCCTGGCGATCATTCTGGCTGTGGACAGCATCCGCACGATGGCAAAGCAGAAGAAGCTGGCATGAGCTTCTTTTGACGGATCGCATCACTGTCTGATTCTATCTCAGCTGCTGCTTTTTGCTTGATTGCTGCGGATAGTTTTTCCCTTCCCATATAAAAATGCTCCCTATATAACGTTCAGTGTTTTATTTCACTGTTCGCTGTATAGGGAGCATATCAACCTGTGCGGCGGCCCTAATTTAAACGATACAGGAGAAGTTCTATGAAATATACAATTCTTACGGGGCACAATTCTTTAGAAGAAAATCGCTTTAAGACAAAAGCCGAGTTTATCGACGTGCTTTCTCGCGGAGCTGAAATTGAACTGATGTGGAAAGGAGTTCATTTTGGAATTGTCCCTGAGGGAGCTGGAGATGAAGTTTGTATCTATCTCTGGAACCAACCGGAGACAGAGCAGATTTTTCGGGATGCAAAGGATGCACTGGAATATCAGGTTGCTTCCGACAGGCTGGGGGATGTGATCACGCAGGTTACGGTGATTGACCGCTCATTTTAATTGGGGAGGACTTTATGTCAGATTCAATTGTTCTTCTCCCTGGCAGCACGAACTTCGAGAGCATTAGTGAGTTCAAAGACTGTATCATCCGTGGAGGAGAGCCGGTGTTTGCCTGGAAAGGCGTTCGCTATGGCGTTTGTTTCCATGGGGAGGGGTATTGCATTGCCCATGAGGATGGAAAAGGGGAACAGCTTTGCAAAACCCCGGATGAGGTTCTGGAGTATATTGTGAGCGGAGATCGACTGAGGGATGTGATCACGCGAGTCACTGTGATGGAACGCTCGCTTTGAGCGTGGGAAGAAATTTCGTGGATAATCGACAGAATTGCCAATCTGTTCTTGCAATATGAGGGAAAGTTTTGTATAATACAGACAGAAAGAGACAGAAGCCTCTTTCCTCCATCCCTTCCGTAAGACAGAAAGGAGACGACATCATGAAGATCCAGTTTGCAACGAAGCAGATGACCGTACCCGAACGGGTCTATTCTCACGCAGAGCATCGGATCAATGAGTTGGACCCATTCTTCCGCGGCACGCCGGAGGCCGCTGTGGTCTTTGGCGCTGAGGACGGCAAAGCCGTGGTAGAGCTGACCATCTTCGCCGGGTCCACCATCTTCCGGGTGGTGGAGAAGACCTCGGACATGATGGTTTCCATCGACGCCGCTGTTTCCTCTGTCCGCCGCCAGCTGCGGGAGAACTACGCCCGCCTGCCCAAGGAAGTCAACGCCGATGCCTTTGAGAAGGAGACCGATGAAGTGACGTTCATCCCCGAACTGAACCGCTTCGATGCCCCCGCCTATCAGGTGGTCCGCCTGAAGAACTTCTCCTTTGGCAGCATGACCGTCCAGGAAGCGATCCTCCAGATGAACCTGATCGGCCACTCCTTCTTCGCCTTCCGCAACGAGGAGAAGGACGGCGCGTTCTCCGTGGTCTACCGCCGGAACGACGGTGGGTACGGCGTGCTGGTGGACGTCGACTGACGCCCGGCCTGCGGGCCCCTGGCTCCTTTGCACTTGCTTGACCGTTAGCAGGAAACTGAATAACCGCGAGGCGCTCCCGACAAACATCGGGAGCGCTCTTCTTTTATCCTGCGATTGAAAAATTCTAGTTGACAAGTGGGAGGCAGATTCCTAGAATGGGGGAGGAAAAACAACGAGGAAAAGAAGGCTTGCGTTTTATGGAGTCAACACGGAAGACACTGCGGGGTGAGCTGGCCCTGGTGGTCATTGTGTTTATCAACAGCTTTGGTGTGGTGCTGATGCTCCACTCCGGGTCGGGCATTTCGGCCATCTCCAGCGTGCCGTATGCCTTTTCGGAGGTATTGCCGAGGCTGTCGCTGGGGACCTGGACGTATTTGTTTCAGGCTTGTCTGGTGGCGACGCTGTTTCTTCTGCGGCGAAAATTTGTGCCGGAGTATTTGTTCAGCTTCGTGGTGGGGTTCTTTTTCGGGAACGTGGTGGACCTGCACCAGCTTTGGGTGAGCAAGCTGCCGAACACGCTGCCACTGGATATTTTGTATTTCGTCATCAGTTATTTGGTGATCTGCTTCGGCATTGCGCTCTCAAACCGGTGCCAGATGCCGATCATCCCGACGGACCTGTTTCCACGGGAGCTGGCAGACATTACGGGGCTGCCGTACTCGAAGATCAAGATCCCCTTTGATGTGATCTGTCTGGTGGCGACGGCGGTGTTGACTGGGGTGTTTTTGGGCCACATCAAGGGCTTGGGTATCGGCACGGTGCTGGCGGCCTTTACGATGGGCAAGGTGATCGGCTGGATGGGAGAGCAGATGGACAAGCATGTGGTCTTTACCTCTGTCCTGGCCCAGCACCGGGCGAAGCTGGCGCACGGGGCCTCTCATTGACTATAAAACTTCATTTTGCAACAAAACGGCCCTCTCCGGTGACGGAGAGGGCTTTGTTATGGTGTTTGGCTTCGCCTTATGCCTCCAGGCCCATGACGTCGATGGAGTGGTGCATGTGGATGGCCATGGCGTGGGCGGCGCCGTCGGCGTCGCGTTTGCGGAAGAAGTCCATGAGCAGGGCGTGGTCCCGGCGGGTGTCTTCGGCCAGCTGGTCCTTGTGCTGGCCGCTGACGATGGCGGCGGCGACGGCCTGGTTGATCATGGGGAGCAGGCGCATCATGAAGCTGTTGTGGGTGGCGCGGACGATGGCAGCGTGGAACTCCCGGTCGGCGGCGGTGCGGTCCTGGTTCTGGCGGATGCACTGGTCCACGGCCTCGCCGCGGGCGAGAATTTCTTCCATTTCCTCCGGGGTGGCCCGCTGGCAGGCCAGGCGGGCGGCGGACGGCTCGAAGATGGCCCGCAGCTCGAAGAGGTCCCGCAGTTCGCCGCGCACCTGGTCCAGGCTGGAAAAGCCGTAGTCGTTGACCTGGGCGGCTTCGGCGGCGACGAAGGTGCCCCGGCCCCGGCGGACCTCTAAAATTTTCTGGGACGCCAGGACGTGGATGGCCTCGCGCAGGGTGGTGCGGCTGACGCCCAGCTCCCGTGACAGGTCCAGCTCGCTGGGCAGCTTTTCGCCGGGGGAGAGGCGGCGCTCCACCACGATCATGGTGTACAGACGGTCCGCCGTCTGCTGGGATAAACTTTTTTTCTCCATAAGGCCCTCCTTTTCGGGGAAGTTGGCAAATCCCCTCTTGACATTGCTATCCCTATCCTATAATATAAAGTCAGACAATGCAAGAGAGGTCATACAACTTTGTGTAGATTTTTCTCTTTGCCATAGACAGTATTTTGAAGGAGGACACCCCCATGCGTTCTGATCAGATCAAGAAAGGGGTAGAGCGGGCCCCCAACCGGTCCCTGCTCTATGCATTAGGACTGACCGAAGAGGAAATGAACCGCCCCTTGGTGGGCATCGTCAGCTCCTGGAACGAGATCGTGCCCGGTCACATGGACCTGGATAAAATCGTAGAGGCTGTGAAAGCCGGCGTGCGGCTGGCTGGCGGCACCCCCATTGTGTTCCCGGCCATTGCCGTGTGCGACGGCATCGCCATGGGCCACGTGGGTATGAAGTATTCTCTGGTGACCCGCGACCTGATCGCGGACTCCACCGAGGCCATGGTCACGGCCCATCAGTTTGACGGCCTGGTGATGGTACCCAACTGCGACAAGAACGTGCCCGGCCTGCTGATGGCTGCGGCCCGGCTGAACATCCCCACCATCTTCTGCTCCGGCGGACCCATGCTGGCCGGCCACCTGAATGACGGCCGCCGCACCTGCCTGAGCCACATGTTCGAGGCCGTGGGTGCCTACCACGCCGGGACCCTGGACGAGAAGGGCGTGCGGGACTATGAGGAGAACGCCTGCCCCAGCTGTGGCTCCTGCTCCGGTATGTACACGGCCAACTCCATGAACTGCCTGACCGAGGCCATTGGTATGGCCCTGCCCGGCAACGGCACCATTCCCGCCCCCCTGTCTGCCCGCCGCCGTCTGGCCAAGCACGCCGGGATGCAGATCATGGAGCTGATCAAGCGGGACATCAAGCCCCGCGACATCCTGACGCCTGCCGCCTTCCACAACGCCGAGACGGTGGACATGGCCCTGGGATGTTCGACCAACACGATGCTGCACCTGCCTGCCATTGCCCATGAGGCCGGGGTAAGCATCGACCTGACGGAGGCCAACAACATCTCCGCCAACACCCCGAACCTGTGCCACCTGGCCCCTGCCGGGGACACCTTCATGGAGGACCTGGAGCGGGCCGGCGGTGTGTTTGCCGTGATGAAAGAGCTGACCAAGAAGGACCTGCTGGACACCAACCTCATCACCTGCACCGGCAAGACCATTGCCGAGAACCTGGAGGGCGTGGAGAACCGGGACCCGGAGATCATCCGCCCCATCGACAACCCCTACTCCCAGAGCGGCGGCATCGCCGTGCTGCGGGGCAACCTGGCCCAGGACGGCTGCGTGGTGAAGCAGTCCGCTGTGGCCCCGGAGATGATGGTCCACCGCGGTCCTGCCCGGGTGTATAACTCCGAGGACGAGGCCATTGCGGATATCTACGCCAAGAAGATCAACCCCGGCGACGTGGTGGTCATCCGCTACGAAGGCCCCAAGGGCGGGCCCGGCATGCGCGAGATGCTCAACCCCACCTCTGCCATCTGCGGCATGGGCCTGGGCGAATCCGTGGCTCTGATCACCGACGGCCGCTTCTCCGGCGCGACCCGCGGAGCCTCCATCGGCCACGTCAGCCCGGAGGCCGCTGCCGGCGGCACCATTGGCCTGGTGGAAGAGGGGGATATGATCTCCATCGACATCCCCAACTGCTCCATCGAGCTGGAGGTCTCTGACGAGGAGCTGGCCAAGCGGAAGGCCGCTTGGGTCTGCCCTGAGCCGAGGGTCAAGACCGGCTATCTGGCCCGCTATGCCAAGATGGTCACCTCCGCCGACAAGGGTGCGATCCTGGACTTCTAAGCACGGGATCTCCGAAGAACGAGCCGACGGCGGGTTTGACCTGCTCGGACTCCATTATATATAATGAGATAACCTCAAAAGAAAGGGAGCGTTTTTTGTGTTAGACATCAAGATCACCAAGACCACATCCCCCAAGGCCAAGCCCACCGGCAAGCTGGGCTTCGGCAAGATCTTCACGGACCACATGTTCCTGATGAACTATACCAGAGGGAAGGGCTGGCACGACCCCCGCATCGAGCCGTTCCACGACCTGACTCTGTCCCCCGCCTGCATGGTGTTCCACTATGGCCAGGAGATGTTTGAGGGCCTGAAGGCTTACAAGGCCGCCGACGGCTCCAACTATCTCTTCCGCCCCGACATGAACGCCAAGCGGACCAACAACACCAACGACCGTCTGTGCATCCCCCAGATCCCCGTGGAGGACTTCGTGCAGGCCGTGAAGGCCATCGTCTCCGTGGACCAGGACTGGATCCCCACCGAGCCGGGCACCTCTCTCTATATCCGCCCCTTCATCATCGCCACCGAGCCTTTCCTGGGCGTGGATGTGTCTGAGACATTCCTGTTCATGATCATCCTCTCCCCCTCCGGCGCTTACTATGAGAGTGGCCTGGAGCCTGTGGGCATCTGGATCGAGGACGAGTATGTCCGCGCCGTCCGCGGCGGCATGGGCTTTGCCAAGACCGGCGGCAACTACGCCGCTTCCCTGGCCGGCCAGGTGAAGGCTCACGACGACGGCTACTCCCAGGTGCTGTGGCTGGACGGCGTGGAGCGGAAGTACATCGAAGAAGTGGGCGCCATGAACATCTTCTTCAAGATCGACGGCAAAATCGTGACCCCCATGCTCAACGGCTCCATCCTGCCCGGCATCACCCGCGACTCCGTGCTGCAGATCTGCCGCGACTGGGGCCTGCCCACCGAGGAGCGCCGCATCTCCGTGGACGAGCTGCTGGAGGCCCAGGCCAACGGCAAGCTGGAGGAGGTCTTCGGCACCGGTACTGCTGCGGTCATTTCTCCTGTCGGCAAGCTGCGCTATAAGGACGATGTGATGGTCATCGGCGACGGCAAGATCGGGGAGATCAGCCAGAAGCTGTATGACACCGTCACCGGCATCCAGCTGGGCAAGATCGAGGACAAGTTCGGCTGGCGCGTGAAGGTCGACTGAGCTTCTTTGATCCGGTAAGACAATCACACAAACGGCAGGGCCTGCGTCAGGTCCTGCCGTTTTTCCCAAACACACGAAAGGGTGAAGAAGATGGATCAACTGGTATCCCGGTTATTGCTGTACGGAGACCTGGGGGAAGAGAGCATCCTGGGGAAGCTGGCCGGTATTTTTCAGGAGTGGAAGGGCAGCGCGACGCCCCGGCAGGTTTTGGTCCGGGGCATCTATGACCAGGTGAAGCGGCTGCTGGACCTGGCCACGGACTATGGGTTTGACGAGGATCTGTGGCAGAACTATTTGACATTTTTGCTCATGACCAACGAGAACTCCTTCAGCCTCATCACCGAGCGGGTGGGGGAGCTGGACGGAACGGTGAACCACTTTGCCAAGAGTGACTTCGGCGTGTTCCGGGCGCTGTTCTACTATGATTTCTCGGTCATCGAGAGGGACCTGGGCATCGACTGCTTTACGACCCTGCGCAACTACAAGGCCATTTACAAGCATGAGCGCCGGTACAACAAGAACGTCAGCGAGAAAGTCCGGGCGCTGAGCCAAAAGCTGGCGGCGGCCCCGGATGAGGAGCGCTTCTTCCACCTGGTGACGGAGCATTATAAGCAGTACGGCGTGGGCCTCATCGGGCTGAACAAAGCCTTCCGCATCCAGTCCGGGCCGCACGGCGTGGGGCTTATCCCCATTTATAATACGGACAAGGTCATGCTGAAGGATCTGGTGGGCTACGAGAGCCAGAAGGAACAGCTGCGGGCGAACACCGAGGCCTTCCTGGCCGGGCGGAGCGCCAACAACGCTCTGCTCTATGGTGACGCGGGCACGGGCAAGTCCTCCAGCGTGAAGGCCCTCATCAACGAGTACTATGACCAGGGCCTGCGCATGATCGAGATCTACAAGCACCAGTTCCGTGATCTGTCCGCCGTGATCGCGATGGTGAAGAACCGGAACTACCGCTTCATCATCTTTATTGACGACCTGTCCTTTGAGGAGAACGAGGTGGAGTACAAGTTCCTGAAAGCCGTCATCGAGGGCGGTGTGGAGACGAAGCCGGACAACATCCTGCTCTATGCCACCTCCAACCGGCGGAACCTCATCCGGGAGACCTGGAAGGACCGGGCGGACATGGAGCACGACAACGACGTACACCACTCCGACACGCTGGAAGAGAAGCTGTCGCTCTCGGCCCGGTTCGGCGTGCGCATCAACTACTCTATCCCCAACCGGAACCAGTTTAAGGATATCGTGCTGACCCTGGCCAAGCGGCAGGGGCTGACGCTGCCGGAAGAAGTGATCTTGGCCGAGGCCAACAAATGGGAGCTGCGGCACGGGGGCGTGTCCGGCCGGACGGCCCAGCAGTTTATCAACTACTTAGCAGGGGCCCAAACAGAAACCGACGAATAAGCGAGCATATCCTGGTCTGCCAACCACAGACCAGGATATTTTTTGGTAGGGGTCGCAGATCCCTGCGGCCCTCCCTCGCCAACGCCTGAAATTTAGCAGTCTCCGATCGCGTTTGCAAATAATGCACGAAAACATGGGAAGAATAGGGGCAAAACTAGCAAAAGTCCATGAAAGTGAAAAGTTGAGAAACTATTTTTTCCAGACCCCTTGACAATCCCAGGGGGAAGTGCTACATTAACTTTAGCACTCAGGGAGATTGAGTGCTAAAAGAATGAAAAGGCCAAAGGAGGCCTGAGAAATGGAACTGTCGGAGCGCAAGAAACAGATCCTTCGCGCGGTCGTCGAAAACTACATACAGACCGCGGAACCTGTCGGCTCCAAAGCCATTGTGGCCAGCGCTGGCCTGAAGGTCTCTTCGGCTACCATCCGCAACGAGATGGCGGAGCTGGAGAACCTGGGCTACCTGGAACAGCCCCACACCTCGGCCGGGCGCATCCCTTCTCCCAAGGGCTACCGGCTGTATGTGAACGAGCTGATGGAAGAGCACCGGCTGACCATGCAGGAGGCGGAGAAGATCAACGAGGCCTTGAACCTGAAAATTCGCGAGATGGACCAGGTGATGAGTGAGGCCGGAAAGATCATCTCCCAGCTGACGAAATACCCCACCTTCGCCCTGACCAAGGGAAACAGCAAGGTGGTCATTCGCCGGTATGACCTGCTGATGGTGGAGGAGAACTCCTTCATCGCGGTGCTGATGACCGACGGGCAGCAGGTGAAGAACAAGCTCTTCCACTTGCAGAAGCCGCTGTCCGACACCCAGTTACAGCTGCTGGGCACTCTGCTGAACACCTCGTTTACGGGGCTGACCTTAGAGGAGCTGGGGCCGGAGCTGGTGCGAGTTTCCTCTCACGCGGGCGGCGAGGCCTATGAGCTCATTCGTTTGGTGGTGTCCTTTGCGATGGAAGTGCTGGAGGAGATGGAGACGAACGTCATCCACACCGCCGGCATCCCCACGCTGCTGGCCCACCCGGAATACCAGAGCCTGGAGCGGGCAGAGCCGCTGATGAACTTCCTGTCTGAGATGGGAGAGAGCGACAACCTGCCGGTGGTCCAGAACGAACATGTGAAAATTCTTATCGGCCCGGAAAACGTGGCCGACGAGCTGAAAGATTCCAGCGTCATCATGGCAAGCTATGATATTGGCGGCGGGATGCAGGGCGTGATCGGTGTGGTGGGTCCCACCCGGATGGATTACGCGGACCTGGCCGCCCGCCTTTCCTACTTTGCCGAGGGCCTGTCGAGGATGTTCGGCAAGGGCGAGATCCCGCCCCCCGGCGCAGAGCCTAAGCTGGGCCCGCCGAAGCCCCCGCAGGAGGACTAGACGCGAAGCTACCAGAACACAGAAGGAGGATGTGACATCCTATGAGCAAGAACGATAAAGAGAAGAAGGCTTATGATGAAGGCCCTGAGCTGTTGTTCGACGTAGCCGACAAGCAGCGCAAGGCCAAGCAGGCCGCCGAGGCCAAGTCCGAAGAGACCAAGGCCCAGGAGGCAGCTGAGACCAAGCAGCCTGAGGCCCCCCAGCCTGAGGAAGCCCCCCAGCAGGCCGCAGAAGCCGACCCCAAGCAGATCGAGGAGGCCGTGAACGCCGCGGTCAAAGACCAGGAAGACAAATATATGCGCCTTCTGGCCGAGTACGACAACTACCGCAAGCGCACCCAGAAGGAAAAGGAAGCCTCCTGGGCCAACGCCAAGGCCGAGACGATCAAAGAGCTTCTGCCCGTCTACGACAACCTGGCGCGGGCTTTGCAGCAGAAGACGGAAGACGAGGCCTATGCCAAGGGCGTGGAGATGATCATGACCCAAATGAAAAACGCCCTGGAAAAGCTGGGTGTGGAAGCGATCCCCGCCGCAGGCCAGACCTTTGACCCCAACCTCCACAACGCCGTGATGCACGTCGATGACGAGGACCTGGGAGAGAACGTCGTGGTAGAAGTGTTCCAGGACGGGTTCAAGCTGGGCGATAAGATCATCCGCCATGCGATGGTCAAAGTGGCCAACTGATTCTATTCTTACCATTTTAAATAAAGCGATCAACAGTGTACTGTTCTTAATATAAGGAGGAACAAGATTATGTCTAAGATTATTGGTATTGATTTAGGTACTACTAACTCCTGTGTGGCTGTCATGGAGGGCGGCGAAGCCGTCGTCATCCCCAACGCAGAAGGCAACCGCACCACCCCCTCCGTCGTGGCCTTTTCTAAGGACGGCGAGAGAATGGTCGGCCAGGTGGCAAAGCGCCAGGCCATCACCAACCCTGACCGCACCGTCATCTCCATCAAGAGAGAGATGGGTACCAACTATAAAGTGAACGTGGACGGCAAGTCCTACACCCCCCAGGAAATTTCCGCTATGATCCTGCAGAAGCTGAAGGCAGACGCCGAGGCTTATCTGGGTCAGACCGTTACCGAGGCCGTCATCACCGTGCCTGCGTACTTCACTGACGCCCAGCGTCAGGCCACCAAGGACGCCGGTAAGATCGCCGGCCTGGACGTGAAGCGGATCATCAACGAGCCTACCGCCGCTGCTCTGGCTTACGGCGTGGAGAAGGAATCCGACCAGAAGATCATGGTCTATGACCTGGGCGGCGGTACCTTCGACGTGTCCATCCTGGAGATCGGCGACGGCGTCATCGAGGTGCTGGCTACGGCCGGTAACAACCGTCTGGGCGGTGATGACTTTGATAAGTGCGTCATGGACTGGATGGTCGCCGAGTTCAAGAAGGCCGAGGGCATCGACCTGAGCGGCGACAAGGTCGCGATGCAGCGTCTGAAGGAGGCTGCTGAGAAGGCCAAGATCGAGCTGTCCGGCGTGA
>ERZ809296.619-NODE-619-length-54337-cov-78.109300_pt1 | contig 54337 bp, 38 predicted proteins | sample MGYA00520511_ERZ809296 | MGnify/ENA primary metagenome ERZ809296 (study PRJEB31576, sample SAMEA3212662) | Homo sapiens | biome: human-gut; feature: human gut; material: fecal | place: Sweden | collected 2012 ...
GGAAAAAGAATGGCTATGAAACGTATTGTAGCAATGCTTCTTACATCGGTACTATATCTGCGATGCTGGAGGCCACCAAGGTCAGCTCTACTGGACATCTGTATTTTATCCCGCGTCAGCACATGGACAAAGTGGATACGTTTGAGACGTTCATTGAGCAGCTCAGCGCGATAAACCAGAATGACAACGCTTTGAGCGTCAACAACTTTTACATCATTGACGATGCCAAGCAGCGCGACAAAATGACGGAGGAATTCTATTCTGCCGTCAAGAAAGAGATCGCGCTGTATCAGGAAAAGGCCGACTATCTCATCCAGAGCGGCAGCCGCAGCCCCAGCGTCATGGAGCGGTGGGTGGGCAAAATTGCCACGCTGGAGCAGAAGAAACAGCATTATGAAGAAATTCTTCGCCGGGAGCTCGACGGCCTCGACGATGAATTTGAAACGCTGCGCCTTTTGTCGCAGGAGCTGTCCGTAAGGGCAAACGGTCTGCGATTTCGAAAAGTAGCCTGACATGAATTTTTGATGGACATACGGCAGCCCCGACTCGGAATACCGAGCCGGGGCTTTTTAATTGACTACACGATACCGGCTACGTCGCTGTTGCCGTGTTGTAAAAAGCGCAAGACGCTGGCAATATACAACTCGATCCCGATCGGAATACATCGCTCATCGATGTCAAAGAAACAGCTGTGTCCGATGCGTCGCTTTTCTTCTGGATGCGCACAACCCAGATGGAAGAAGCAACTTGGACGTTCTGCGGCAAAATACGCAAAATCCTCCACCCCCAACGATGGCACGTCCCGCAGGATCACCTTGTCTGAGCCAAACTGTGCGCACGCTACATTACGAACCAAATCAACCATACGGTCATTGTTGATCAGCGGAGAGTAGCTCGGCTCGACAATCAGCTCTGCTCGTCCACCCATCATGCTTGCAGTCTGCTCACAAATATCGCGGACGCGTTTTCTGGCAAACAGACGTGTTTCCGGCGTAAGTGTTCGAATAATGCCGGATAATTCAACGTAATCAGCAATTTGATTTCGCACAGTTCCGCCGTGAATGGACCCGAAAGAACATACAGCGGAATCGGTGGGACTGATGTTTCGGCTAATCAGCGACTGTACTGCCGTCAGAATCTGTGCCGCGATCAGGATTGCGTCCACGCCCTCGTTCGGATGTGCACCGTGACAGGACGTCCCATAGACCTTAAGCGTCAGCATATCAGAAGCTGCATACATTTTTCCGTATTTCAGCCCGATCTGTCCGGCAGGCAGATCGCCCGCAACGTGCAGTCCAAGCACGGAATCTACATGTGGGCTTTCAAGGCAGCCCTGCGCGATCATGCGCGCTGCGCCGCCAATGGTCTCCTCTGCCGGCTGGAATAAAAGCTTGACGGAGCCATGCAGGGATTCGCGCATGGACTGGAGCAGCTTTGCCGTTCCCAAAAGGATCGCCGTATGCGCGTCGTGACCGCAGGCATGCATCACACCCGCTGTCTTCGAGCAATATGGCGCGTCCGGATGATCTTCCTGTATCGGAAGCGCATCCATGTCCGCCCGCAGCGCAATTACCGGACCGGGGAAAGCTCCTTTAATCAGCCCTACGACGCCACTTTCTGCCACATTCCTCTCGTATGGAATGCCCGCCGCAGCTAAATGCTCACATACCAATTCCATCGTCGGAAACTCCTGCTCGGATAGATCCGGATGGGCGTGCAGGTGTCGCCGCAACGCAATGGCCTCTTCCCCGATGTGTTGCTGTGTAATGGCTTCTCGAATATAATTCATAGTTTTCTCCCGTTAAAAACCTGTCAGCACGGCGATTTCGACCAACACCATCTGTACGGCAAACAGGATCAGGAAAAGCTTTCCGAACCATTTCAGCCAGCGGTCATAGCGTACATCACCCAGCCCGCAAATGATCACAATACCGCAGGTTGGCCATAACAGGTTGCTCAAACCATCGCCGAATTGGAACGTCAGGCAGGCCACCTGACGACTGACGCCCAGCACGTCGGCCAATGGCGCCATGATAGGCATAGTAGCGGCGGCCTGACCGGATCCAGACGGGATCAGGAAGTTGATCAACGTGTGCGCCAACAGCATGAGCTGTGCTGAAATTGCAGAGGGCGCTTTTTCCAGAAGATTTCCAAGCACATAGATGATGGTGTCCATGATCTGCGCGTGATTCATAATGACAATGATGCCCTTGGCAAGACCGGTCAGAATGCATCCCCACACAACGCTCCTGATCCCGGCAAGCATCTCCTGACAATAGTCGTTTGGCGACCACTTATCGATCAGCGCGGCCACGGCAGACATGATAATGAACAATCCGCAGAGTTCTTTATAGCCCCACTTCCAGCGGATCATTCCCAGCATCAGGATGACCAATGTGGCAAGCACATCCAGAAGAATCAGCGTATGTCGCCATGTAAATGTGTACGAGTCTAATTGACTGCGTTCAAACGAGTGCGTACACGAATCTCCATAAACCACCGAAAGCTCCGGCTTCCGGCGCACCTTGCGTGCATACAGCATCAGATATGCCACTGCTGCTCCCATCAGCACGACAAAGCAGACTGCGCGGTAACCGATGCCAGAATATAGCTGCACACCGGCAATGGACTGCGCAACGGCTACGGTATACGGGTTCAGCGTCGCGGCCATAAACCCGATATATTCTCCGAGCGCGATCGTGGCAAATCCCGTCATCGCGTCATATCCAAGAGCCATCATCAGTCCGACGATCAACGGGTAGAACCCGTAAAACTCGCTGAGCATTCCAAAAAGAGAGCCTCCCAGGCCAAAGACGAGCATCAGAACAGGGATCAGGATCAGCGAGCGGCTACCGTTTTTTTGCACCACGCGACCGATAAATGCGTGGAAAGCGCCGGTTTTGACAATGACACCGAATGTCGCGGCGCAGGTCATGATCACAAAAATAATGTCCGCCGCGCTGACGCAGCCCTCATACAAAGAAGCAAACAGTCCGAGAAGTCCGGTGGCGGATACTTCAGCTTTGCTGATCTCCTGGTAACTTCCCGCAATTGCGACCTTTCTTGCAGCGCCGTCTATATCTATTGTTTCATAGTCAAACGAACCGGAGGGAACGATCCACGTCAGAATCGCGATCACGACCAATATGAAAAAAACGACCAGCCATGTATCCGGCAGTTTTCGCTTGCTCGTTGTGCTTTTGTGCATGAAGGATCTCCTTTCTTTCTGTTGCCGTGCGGCAAATGTCTGGCTTACATGTTCTCAATTATATGACATGGAGTGCACGCCAGCAATGCAATATCCTGCCTAAAATATTGCAAATCATGCTCAATGCGCGCACAATTGCTTCTTTTTGGGAACAGGAAATCGTGAGAAAGGCGTTTCGTATGTCCAATTTCCCAATCAGGCAAGGAGCATACTGAAAAAGAAGGCGCATCCGGTCGAACCGGATGCGCCAAAGCAGGGGGGAAACTTGCGTTTTTACGGAAGTGAGACAGTCTTGCGGGCTGTTTTGTCATACATGCGGCTGAGGATCGCCGCGACCTCGCTCCGCTTGATGTCGTTCGTCGGATAGAAGGTGCCGTTTTTGTCAGAACCGGTCAGAATGCCCGCGCGATAGAACGTATAGATCTCCAATGCGTAAGTATCCGTTGTTATGACGTCCGGGATCTTGTTGTCCGCGACGGTATTGATCTGCCGGTAGTCGCTCATCGCGCCATAGAAAATGTGGACAAATTCATTGCGCTTGACGGGGGTATTCATCTGCGCAGGCGTATAATCCAGATACATCTTTTCAATGATCCCGTTATCTACCGCGTAGCTGACATAGCTGCTGTACCAGTGCGGAGAGCCATTGCGCAGTGTGACCTTTCCGTTGTTGTTCAGCATTTGGTGCAGTGCGGCGGACAGCTTGATAGCCTGTGCAACGGTGAGCGTGTCATCCGGCTTATAGAGCGTTCTCGTTACACCGTCGATCAGATCCTTTTCCCATGCGGCGCGGACACTGTCATAATACCAGCTGCTTCTGGAGACATCGGTGAACGGGAAAGGATCTCTTTCCGGAACGCCGGGTTTGGTCTGCACAGACGGCGTGACAGGACCGACTGGCGGCGTATAGCGGCCGGAAACACGGACGGTTTTGCCGCCAAACCAGTCCGTTCCGTTCAGGCTGTACTGCACCGTATAGCTGACGGAGCTGCTGCTGTAATTAGCAGGCAGAGACAGGGTTGCCATTTGCTTCGCTGCATCGCCACTCGTCTGCGCAGTGATCGTGCCAGCCTTGATCTGAATGCCATTTTGCAGGTTCGTGCCGGCGAGCGTGACCGTGATCATGCCGCCGTTGGAGGGAAGCTCCGTGGGCGCTACGCTATAGTCCGTCACCGACGGCTCAGTGGGCTGTGTGCCGCCGCCCGTGCCGGGAACTGTTGCGGTCAGCTCTCCCGCGAGCGTCGTTCCGTCCAGACTGTAACGGAAGTAGTAGGTCACAGCGTCCGTTCCGGTATTTTCCGAGAGCTTGACTTCCGCACTGCGGGAGGCATCCGAGCCTTTCGCATCAACGGGAGTCAGCATAGCCTGGTCTGTGCCCCAATAGAACTTCGTGCCATCCGGCAGGTTCGTTCCGGTAAGGGTCAGCATTGCCTTGCCGCCCGCAGAGGTCAGCGGCGAGGGATCTGTCGTGAGCCGGAAGTCGGTCACTGTTGGGGTTGGCTCCGCGCCGCCCTTCCGGATCGTCACATTGACCTGCCCGTTGTGCGTGATGGTCAGTGTGTAGACGCCGTTTTCATACGTTTCCGTGTAGAAGTTGTCATCGGCGAGTTTTGTACTGCCGCCATTTCTGGTGACAACTGCGGTCGGCCGGTTTCCGGTGTGCAGCGTGATCACCGTGCTCCGGAGATCGCGGCCCTTATCAAGCTTGGGATTGGAAATATGGTATTTCATATAGTCCTGTACATAGTCCTTATGATCGCCGTTCCAGTCGTTCCCGAAACTTGTCCAGTCCGGATTCTCGCTTTCGCCGGGAACCCAAAGCTCGTCCTTGTCCGTGCGGAAGTTGTTGAGATCGATCTTAATGCTGTCAGCCGTCTCATGCGCAATCAAATAGGTATGTGGCGTCAGAGTATAGCCCATACTGGTTGCGAATGCCGCGTCTGTGGGAGTGAGCGTAGCAGACTGATTCTTGTTTTCATTAAAGAGACTATTCATAATGAGAAGCCGTCTGCCGGTCTGTCCTGCTCCGCCGCCCAGGAGTGTCTCCACAAAGGCGTCGCCTGTGGAAAGTTCTGGATACTGCGCATTCAGAATATTTATCTTATCTGCCAGATCTGCGCTTTTCAGCACCCTGCCGAACGCGGAAGCCTCTGCATCAGACAGTTTACTGGACAGAACGGGCAGTGTGCGGTACCGGCCGCTCGTTTGCAGGAGGTTGTTGTCCTGCGCTGTACCGTACAATCCTTCAGCAAAGTTCGTCGGAAGATAGCTGTCCGTATGATAGACGGCTTTGATTTCACCCTTAACCTGCTCGCGCGTTGCCGCGGGATTTGCGATCATATAGCGCATTGTTGGGATGATCGACTCCTTGAGAACCCAGGATGCCTCATCATAGACACCGGTGCAGTAGAAGGGATGCTCGGCGTTGAATACCGTGCCGCCATTGACGTAGGATTGGAGCATATTCATGGCAAACAGCGTTTCAGGGAAGGTATAAACGCGGCGCACGTCTTCGTAGGTGGTATTCATGACCGGCTCGAAGAGCTTGTGGTAGCGGATTTCGTACCACGCCCACGCATCGGTCAGCGCGCCCCAGTTGTCTGCAAGGCCACTCAGCCATGTGCCAAGCGCGAAGCTGCGCACCGTATTGTAGCCGCTGCTGGAGGTACTCTTAGAGTTGATGACAAGATACTTATGATGCTTCTGCGCAGTCTTAAACAGCGTATCATTCTCAAACCATTTTTCCATCCGGTGGTTTGCATCGTCAATGTCGGTCAGAACCAGATAGATGCCCTTGGAGGAGAAGAGTTCAAGGTATTCTGCTGTCAGCTGTGCGACGGCATCCGTATCTCCATTATGATGGTTTTCGGCAAAGACAACGCCCTTGATGCAGGAATTGTTATCGATCAAATTGTTCAGCCAGTCCATATCGATCAGATTGCGGAACGTGTTGATCGGAACACCGCCGGTCATCAGCGTCAGGTAAAGGTTGATCCCCTTTTCCTGTGCGATTGCAACATGGTATTCATAGAACTTCTGGAGATTCTCCTTATTGCCAGTGCCTCCCCATGCGTGGCCGAGATAGTCGTCGGCATGAAGCTGGATTGCCGTGTAAGGCTTGAGATCCTCTGGGATCAAGCTCCATACGCCTTCCATTGTGTTGTGGCCCTGCATCGGAACGCCGGGAATTCCGGAATTATCCCACCATGCCGGATGCTTTGTATTTGCATACAGCGACACAAGCAGCAGCGGATGCTCCGCATCGACCAGCATACGCGGCGTGGTTGCCGGCTCTGTAGAAGTAACGACAATTTCCGCTGTAGCAGACTTGTCGTTCAGCTCAGGAAGCGTAACGTGCAGTCTGGTGCGTCCCGCCATTTTACCGGTGACAGTTTTCTGCGGCTTGCCGTCGCCGGAAAGGCCGGCAATTGTGTCGTTTTCCAGTGTAAATCTAAAATCATCGCGGAAAACTACAACACGTTCAGCGTTCATTGCCATTGCAAGAACAGGCTTCGATTCCCCGTCTCCAAGGCGAATGAGACCGCTGGGCTCCAGCGCGACAGAGGAGACGGTTTCATCCAGATCCGTACCGGTGTAATACGCAAAGGCATCGACCTGGACCGGGGCATTGCTCTCCGCCGCCAGGCGAACCGTGTGCTGTTTGTTTTCCAGTCCGTGCAGCTCCAGAATCGTGAACTGATACGGATTTGTGCTGCTGTTTGCATTTCCGATCGCGACCAACACGTCGTCAACATAGATCCATGCGCGACCATAATTGCTGTCCATCTGACCAATCCAACGGAAGCCGGTACCGGTAAAGGTCAGACTTGCAGTAGCGCCGGGAGCGTCATTGGCCTCCTTCGCGCTGCCTTCGTAATGATTTGTGCTGGTTTCATCGACCCAGTTTCCGGTGTACTGGATCTGGCCGCTGTGGCTGTCCACATATACCCAGTTTCCAGCCGTACCGCCAGTTACGGTAAGCGTTGTCGTTTTGGAGCTGCCCGCAGCGGTGGCCGTAATGGTGACAGTTCCTCTGGCTACGCCAGTCACGGTGTTGCCGTCAATGGTGACTTTCCCGTCCGGAGAGGGCGCATAGCTGACAGCCGTGACGGCGGCGTTGAAGTTCAGCCGTGTCTTTAGTGTCGAAGTTCCACCCACCGTAATGCTTGCCGGATTGGCTTCAACAGACCAGACCCGTGTAGGCACGGTTTCAATCGCCGTTTGATTGACCTCGAATTTCTGAAGATCAATGACATTTTTATCGGCGTTATTCCAGCCTTCCTTCGGCTCAACGCTGATCAGATAGACATCAGGCGTCAAGCCTGTCTTTTCATAGACCTTTGCCGCCGGAGCCGCTTCACCATTCAGATCCACCTCACTCGTCTCGACCAAAATGGGCTCGCCGCTCGGATTATGCCGGTAGAGTCTGACAATCGCAGTGCCAAAGTTAGTATCCTTCTGGGCGAAATAGCGGACACCCGTTCCATAGAACACCAGAGATGCCTGTGCGCCCTTGGTATAGGAAGACGGATCCTCCTGATCGAGCTTGTCGACGACCCAGCCTTCCTCAAACTGGATATGCGGAGAAAGCTGGTTGCCATTGACGCGCGAAGGAACGGAGACCCAGTTCTCGGCAGGAGCCTGCGCCGGTACAAGATTCGTCAGCGAGAACTCCTGATAGCCGTTGCCGTCAAGTGTAATGGTGTATGTGCCGGCAGCAGCGTCGAACGCCGTCTGAATCTGTTTGGACTGTCCTGCAAGGCTGCTTGTCAGCGCCAGCGTTGGTTCCGCGCCAAGACCGGAGATTGTAATAGTGGCTTTGCGCCACGTGCTTTCGCCGTGCGCGGTGTTCTGGGCGTAGCTGTCCTTGAGGTAGTTATACATCAGGCGGTTGTTGTCGGAATCCCATGTGGGAGTCGTTCCTTTCACATAGCCTTCCCAGATCGGGTTTTTGTCGACCCAGTAGTTATTGAAGCGGAACTGGAGTGTGCCCGCCTGCGCCTCGTCCACAAGAAGCATGGAGTAGGGCTCAAATTCGATATTCGCGCCGAAGCTATTCTGCGTAAGCTGGAACGACACATTCTGCTTGCTGTGCAGCGCACTGTTTTCACGGGTATCGAAGAACCAGTTGCTGTTATAGGTCAGCCAGCTCTTTGTCAGCTCGTCATAGTGCGCATAGCCAGTGCCGTTATAGCGCTGCGGATAGCGGGCGTTGAAGTAGTTCTGAATGCCAGCCGCCCCACCGAGTGCCTGAACATCTGCCATGCGCAGAATATCCTTGCCGGTCGGATCCTGCGCCATCTTGGGCAGTGACGGGATCGTACCGTAGCGACCGGTCGAGTAAGTCATCATGGTCGTTCCGTTGTTTTTACTCTTGTTGGGGCCGGACGAACCGCTGTCGCCATAAAGCGGGTCAAGCAGGCGGTTAGCGGCATTTGAGCCAAGCTTATTGAGCGTGCCGCCGCTCGATGCGTAGAACACCTTCGTATTCTGCATCACCTGTTCACGGGTCGGGATGGCATAGTCGCGCATGTACTCCATGGCCTTGGCGATGCTGTACTTGTAGTTCGGCGTAAAGTAAGTCTTTGCTCCCTCATTGTCGCCGACGGCTTCGGCATGATCGGGATGCTCAAAGGTAAATACTGTTGCGCCTGTGCGCGCCTGCTGCACCATACGCATGGCAAACAGCAATTCCGGCATACTGACCGGGCCGCGGCATTCCTCTGCACCGCCGAACACGTCGAATGTACTGTCTCCCCACTGCGGGCCGTATCCCTCAATGAACCACATCCAGGAGTCGATCAGGCTGCCCCAGTTCCCGCACAGGCCGTCCAGCCACGCGCCGAGGGCAACGCTTTCATGCGAGTTGTAGGAAACGTTGCTCCACGCACTGGTCGTTTTGGCAAGCAGGATGTAGTTTTGAGAATACTTTTTCAGCGTCTGATAAAGCGTTTCATTATTCAGGAAGTATTCCAGCGTGCCGCCATGGTCGCTGCCGCCGGTGTCCTTCGGGGCGTCGTTCATGTCACAGTTGATGACATAGCCGCCCCATTTCGCGGCCTGCTTGACAAGCGCATCCATATAGGTGATGCGGCGGTCTCTCTCGCTGATACCGGCATTGTGGTTTTCCGAGAAGACAACACCCATCATATTCTCATTCTGCTCATAGATGCCGTCCAGCCAGTCCAGATCCAGGAACGCCCCTGTGTGGGAGTTGGAAACCATCAGGAAGAACGGAATGTTGTCTTTCTTCGTCTCGGCAATGCGGTCAAGATACCACTTCTTGTTTGCTTCGCTGCCCTCGACTGTTCCGCTGGCATGGATCAGGATCGCATGGTGAACGGTCTTATTGCCTGCTTGGACGGTCGGGCCCTGCCAGCCTGTTGCGTCCGACCCGGTCAGTGCGGTCCAGAAACCCTGAATGCTCTTGCCGCCCTGCAGCGGGCCTGCAAGACCATTCGCAGGATACCCTTTTCCATCATATTTGTAAAGGCCGTGCAGGAACAGAGGATTATCCTTATCGACCGTCATACGCAGCGCACCCGCATCCAGCGAACGGATCGTAAGCGCAACAGTCTTCTCTGACTGACCTGCTTTTACCGTGATCGTGACATCACCGGCAGCCAGTGCAGTCACAAGGCCGGTGGCGGTCACAGTTGCCTTATCTGTGTCGCTGCTGGTGTAGGTAACGGTCTTGTCTGTCGCGTTGAAGGGCACAAGCGCCGAGATTTGCAGGGTATCATCTACCCAGAGTGTTTTCTCAGTGGGAGAAACTCCATAGAGATGGTTACTGATGGTTGCAGACGTGTCATAACGAACCTCGAATTTGTTCAGATCGATGACGCCGCTGTCAAGACCACCGCCGTGCTTGCGCTTAATGGTGATTCTGTGATAGTCTGCCTCAAGCTCTCTCTCGAGAATTTTGTTGTCCATCGCGCCCGGCGCATTGCGATGCAGATCATACGTTTCAGGCGTGCCGTCGTCGATCTGAACCTCTACCTCACCGAAGTTCGTTTCATACTGCGCATAGTAGCGGATGCCAGAGCCATAGAAATACAGCGTCGCGGTCGATCCCTCTGCACCGGCAAAGCGGTTGGGTGCCTCATAGGTCCATGCGCCGTCAAAGTGAATGTTTGTATCGTCAGATGCCGGAACCGAAACCCATCCGTCTTCGCCGACGGGAGGCGGCGTGGGTGTACCCGGCGTATACGGCGCGCCCAAGGTCGGGAGCGTTTTCGTCAGGAAATTTTCAAACTCCGTGTAGGCAATGCGCCAGTGATTTCCGGGCTGTTCCTTGCCGCCGGAGTACCAGACGCTCAGCTTACCGTCCGCATCATAGGTAAAGCTGGAGCGATAAATGAAGTTCTGATCCCATTGCCCGCTGCGCGGCGAAAGAATGGGGTTGGGATAAGTCGTCCATAGTTCGCCGTCCGCCGATTTGGCAAAGAACAGATCTGTATGGTTGGAGCCGCCGCCTTTCGGATACGCGCAAATCAACGCCCAGTATTCTCCGCTTCCATCTGCGCCGACGTTCGGGATCCACTGAACGTCCAGATGCCACGGAATCCAGTCGTTTTGCAGCACCAGCGTGGGCTTGAGCGATTTCGCCTCGCCCCATTCTGTACCGTTTGTGGAGCGGCGAAGCTCAACGAAGCCGTTCTGATTGTTCCATCCAGTCGGTGCAACGCCCTGATCGGAGTTGTTCGACCACATCAGCCATGTATTCGCATCACGCCGGACAACGGCAGGCGACTGCATATCGTAGTGATAGGTTGATGTCACCAGATCGGTGTAAGGATTTTCCTGTCCCGCGTCCTTTTGTACAGCATAGGTAAAACCACTGCCGCCCTGCGTCGCCGCAACGCGGATGCAGCGCAGAATAGAGGGCTTGAAATTGCTCGTTCCGATTTGACCATAATTCTGCGCATCCTGCTCCCAGACGTAATAGACCCAGAGCTCGTTGCTGACAGGATCGTAGATCACGTCGTTGTCGCAGTTGTGCGTGCCGTCCGGCTCTCTCTCGACTACGCTCAACGGGTTGGGAATTCCCTCCGCCGACCAGATCTTTCCGTCATCTGACCATACAAGGCACGGATTCTCAAACTGCGAATTGCCCTCCTGATTTGGCGTGACTGCCATCCAGAAGCGATGCCCACCCCATGTGCCAAGCGGCGTGCCGCCCGCACCGTTCACCAGCGTGAAGTCCAGCACGTCCGGGTGCGTGACGTTATTGGGTGTCTTGCCCTGATATTCATAGGTCGGGATGGTCAGCACATCGCGGAACTGATAAGGTACGGGAAGCGGATCCTTCTTTTCCTCAGTGGACCAGACCTCGACCTCGATATAGTGACCGCCCTTTCCCTTGTCATGGCCGTCATTCCAGATGCGGACGTAGCGAGCTGTGAACGGGCCACTGTCAATCTGCACTTCCAGTCCGTTCTGAGCGGCTGTCCAATTTGCGTTATAGACTTCCTTTGTAGTTCCGTCCCGGAAGTCCTCGGTCGTGCTGAGGATGATGTGCAGATCCTTGAGTGTTCTGCCGTCATCCCAGTAATTCCAGAAATTGACCTTGCTGACGGGATATATATTGCCAAGGTCGATCTGCGCATAGGACGGGGCGTTCATGTCCTGTGCTTTGTCCTTGCAGACCTCGATATATTTTGCGTTATCTTTAATGCCATCTGTCAGCCAGCTGTTCGGACGGTCACTTCCACCACCCCATTTATTTACAATTACATTACAGTCCGCCGCGACATTATATAGCCTAGTCTCGGGCGCGCCGCCGGTGTGCTCCGTGCCGTAGACCTCAATCTCAAAGTAGTGTGCGCCCTGTCCTGCGCCAGCGGTATGCCCGTTGTTCAGGATACGCACATACTGTGCTTCTGTCGGTGCCGCCAATGTGATAGTATCCCCGGCTACAGTTGCATTCGGAAACTGCTCCTTATCACCAGTACCAAGGCCAAAGAAGTTCTCTTTGTCCGCGTTCCAGATGATGCGGTAGGTGTCAAACGTGCTGCTGTCAGATGCCAGCACGACCAGATTTTTCAGTGCACGGCCGTGATAAACAAACAGCTTCATTTCGGTAAGACTGTATTTCTTGCCGAGATCCAGCTGAATCCAATAGGTTGGATTCGCCGGATTCGTTTCATTTTTTTCCTGAGTCTGGTCGTTGCCAACAACAAAATACTTGTTGTCATTATGGCTTGTGTCACCATCGACGACCAGTGATGGAGCGCGTCCAGTTCCAACAGCACCTTGATAGGTAACGACTGTATCTGTTGTGTTTGTCAATTTTTGCGAAGCAGGCGGGTCTTCCGCCAGCACCGGCAGCGCCAGCACCGGCAGCGTCAGCGCCGGCAGCATTCCAAGCAGCATGACAGCCGCCAAAAGAAGCGGCAGCAGGCGCCTGCTGAAAAAGCGGGTTCCTTTTATCATTTCATATCCTCCTTACTTATCTGTTTTTTCAAAATGGCTGGTATCCTGTTCCCCATACTAAATGAAATAAAGTTCTAATAACATGGGATTTTTTCACGTCCACTTGTGATTTTTTGACCACTTTTGTCCTATTTGCATAAACTGCATAAAAACCGCGGGGCGGATTTGGCAAAATAGCGAAAAAGCGGGGAGCCGACTGGCTCCCCGCTGGTGTATGTCAGGGCGTTTTTTCCGCCGCCGCGCGCTTGCGGCGCTGGGCCTGCGTCAGATATTCCTTGGCGGACATCCCTGTGTATTTTTTGAAAACATGGCTGAAATAGGTGGTGTCCTCGAAGCCGACGCGCTGCGCGACCTCGAATACCTTCAGATTTCCCTCGTCCAGAAGCTGGCGGGCGTACTCGATCTTCTTTCCGGCGATCGTTTCCATGACCGTCCGCCCGGTCTTCTGACGGAAGAAGCGGCTGAGATAGCCGGGGCTGACGTGCACGGCAGCCGCCAGCTCGCTCAGCGTCAGCGCCTCGCAGAAATGCATGTCCATGTAGTTCTGCACGTCCGCCAGAAGATTGCCGCCCTCCGTAGAGAGCAGCGCGAGATACTGACAGACTGCGCGCACAAGCTGCTTCTGGTGGCGGATACAGTCCTGATGGAACTGCAGCTGCTGAAGCTGACGCTTCCACTCCGCCCTGTCCAGATCCACGGCGTCCAGATCTGCGCCGAACGCTTCGAGCGTACTGCGGCAGGTGTGCATGACCATCATCGCCGTCTCCTTGACCTGCGCTTCGGGCGCATGCTGGCGGCGCTGTGTGTCAAAAACATGCGCAAGAGCCGTCTCCGCCTGCGGCAGATCGGCGCTTTTGAGCGCGTTGCCGAGCGTCGTGAAGTACGCGGCGTACGTCGGTGCGCACTGGGTCTGCACATGCCGGAAAAAATGAACCTCCTGCTGATCATAGAAGCGATCCTGCAGTGCGCGGTGTGCCTGCGCAAGCGCGTCTTGCAGCTCGCACAGCGGCCGGCTGTTTTCGCTCACACCGAGATACAGCGTCTTTCCCAGCAGCTTTCTTGCCGTGGAAACACAGTCGAAGCAGAAGCTGCGAAGCTGCGTGTCGGAGCAGTCCGGAAACACCATATACAGCTCATGCCGCCCCTGCGGGCAGAGATACAGCCGCTCCGGCGGAAGCAGACTGTAAAACAGCTTTTCCAGTCCTGCCCGAAGCATGGGAGACGGGTTCATGGCCTCCGCGCTGCGCAGATCCGCGACTGCGACGGCGTAGCCGGAGGCGGTCAGCCCAAGGGCTGCCGCCTGCTGACGGATCTCCGCCTCATGGTGCAGCGTACCGCTCAGGACTGCGCTGAGCATGGACGAAATGCGGCTTCCAACATCCACATGGAGCAGCCGCTGCTGATCCAGCTTCTGCTTGCATCGTTCGACAGCGGCAACGATGTCATTCATATTTCCCGTTTTTGTAACGTAGTCGCTGACGCCGTACTGGATCGCCTGCTGCGCGTAGGAAAAATCCGCAAAGGCGGTCAGCAGAATGATCTGGATCTGCCGCTGTGCGCCGCAGACCCACCGCGCAAGCTCCAACCCGTCCATGACCGGCATTTTGATGTCGGCGATGATAATGTCCGGCTGATAGTCGAGCACGGCCTGCTTTGCCTGCAGACCGTTTTCGGCAGTGCCGACGATCTGACAGCCGAGCTTTGCCCAGTCAATCAGTGTGCAAAGGCCCTTGCGCATCAGCGCCTCGTCGTCCGCGATCAGAATTTTGTACATGTTGACTGTCCTCCTTAGGAAGCAGGATTGTGACCTTCGTCCCACTGTTTTCAAAGCTGGTGATCCGGATCCCATATTCAGGGCCGTACAGGTGCTTGAGCATCTGATAGACCGTGTTCAGCGCGACTCTGTTGTGGCGGCTTCCGACGGCAGGCAGGTCGAGCGGCAGCTGGATCTGCCCGTTTTGTCCGGCAAAGCCGACGCCGTCGTCCGTGACCACAAGCTCCAGCGTCCCGTTTTCGGTGCAGCCGACGGAGACCCGGACAGTCCCCGGCCCCTCCTTTGGCTCGATGCCGTGTCCGACCGCGTTTTCCACCAGCATCTCAAGCGTGAGCTTCGGAACAAGGCAGGAAAGCAGCGCCTCGTCCGAGACGGACACCTGATAGGATATTTTATTGCCGAACCGCATCTGCTGCAGTTCTATATAAAATTTCGCGTATTGCAGCTCCTGCGCCAGCGGGATCTTGATGTCGCCTCCGCTGGAGAGCCGCGCCTGCGTCAGCCCCGCAAAGTTGCTCGCCATTTTCTGGATGTCCGTATTTCCATCCATCTGCGCCATGAGCGCGATGCTGCACAGGACGTTATACATGAAATGCGGGTTTACCTGACTTTGCAGGAATCGAAGCTCGCTGTCCATGGCGACGAGCTTTTTCTCATAAACGTCGTTGATCAGATGGTCGATCGTGTCCGTCATGGCGTTGAACGCCTGACTCATGGTGGAAAATTCCTGACAATCGTATTGCGGGAGCTTGACGCTGAAATTCTGCTGCGCGACCTGCCGGAGCTGGAGCGTCATCTCCTGAAGCGGCCGCAGCCGCCGCATCACAGCGAAGAACATGACCGCTGCGACGGCAAGCAAAAGCAGACCGCAGGCGATCACATACGGCGCGGCGACCTGATATAGAAGCCGCAGGATCTGCACCGACGGAACACCGACAGCACAGTGCAGCCCCATGCCGGAGGCTTCGCTGAACAGGAGATACCGGCTTCCGTCAAGCTTTCGCGTATAGCAGGCGTCGTGACCGGCATCGGCCAGCTCGCGCTGCTCCTCCGCGCTCAGCCGCAGCGCGCTCTCCGACAGGACGACCGCGCCGTCCTTGTCAAACAGATACCAGAACGCATCCTGATAGTCGGAGAGTTTGCCCATGATCGACGTGACCGCGGACTGGTTGACAACGAAGATTACCGTGCCGAACGGGTCCGCCCAGCGGTCGTAAACAGTAAAGATAATGTACAGATATGGTTCGCTCGCAGTACACTGTACGTCCGTGCCGCTCTCCTGAAAGGCACGATAGCGCGCCAGATTGTCTTCATTCAGCCGAAGCTGCTCGCTTGAGAGCTGCTCGTGGTAGCTGACCACGTCGAACGAGCCGCGCATATCCATGAAATATGCCATCTCCACAAACGGAAGCCCCGGCGCAACAATATTTTTATCCGAGTAAATATCAACAAGGCTGCGGAACTGTTCCCCTCTGGCATCCGAGGCCTCGCCGGCCATCTGCGGGCTTTTACAGACGCGCAGCAGGATATCCTCCAGCAGCTGCGTCTTTGTGGAGAGGCTCTGGCTGACGGTCTGCATGGCAAATTCGGCCTCACGGTTGACGAACGGGCCCATGACATTTCTGATCAGAAGCACCAGGATCAGCAGGCTGATCAGCAGCGTAACCAGCACCGAGCTGACGCTCAACCAGATCAGCTGTCCGCGAAGCGATGGGGTGCGTATCCAGTTTCTGCATCGTTCCCGCATAAAAATATCCTTGCCTTTCTGCTGTTCTTCCTGCTATGATAGCATAAAAGAACAAAAAGCTGAACAGGGGATGAATCGTGATGATGAAAAAAAGACTGCTTCTGTGTGCGCTGCTTCTGTGCATTCTCCTGACGGCCTGCTCTACAGCAGCGGAAACGGAGCCGGTGTCCATCAGCTTCATGCACGGCTGGGGCGGAAGCGGGGCGGACCATGTCGGCATGCGTGAGCTGTTTGCCGCGTTCGAGGAAGAAAACCCGGATATTCACATTGTCTATGATACCTCGCCGGATCTTGAGATCGTCATGGAAAAGGCGGCAGACCTGCTCGCGGTCGACAAAGCGCCGAGCATCATCAGCACCAACGGCAACGTACAGTATGTTTCAAATGCCAAAAAGAAAGGCGTGGCGCTGGATCTGACGCCATATTTGAAGGAAGACGCGACGTTTGCCTCGGATGTCAGTCCACAGATCCTGCAGGCGCTGCAGGAGCCGGACGGCGCGGTCTATACGCTCCCGGATGCGGTAGAATACATTGGCTACTGGTATAATGCGTCGCTGTTCCGGCAGGCGGGAATTACCGACACCGGAACGCCGGAAGGAACAGTCGTGCCACCGAGAACGTGGGAGGAATTCTGGGCTGCGTGTGACGCACTGGCGCAGATCGCGCCGCAGACCGGCGCTGTGCCGCTGCAGATGCAGGTCAGCCAGATGGGCTTCTTTTTAGGCGCGAGACTGGCTGGCGCGTCAGAGCAGGCGCTTGCCTTTATGCAGAAGGAAGCGTCTGTATGCCGCCGGGAGGACGCAGAGCTTGCGGTATCGGAGCTCCTGCGCGCGTTGTCCTATGACACGCAGCGCGGAAGCACACCGGATATCCGACAGAATTTCTTTGACGGCAAAAGCGCAATCTGTATTGACGGCGTGTGGGCCAACACAGAGTTTGACCAGACGACGACAAAGCAGGAGATCCGCTATGCCGCGTTTCCCGGCCCCTCCGGCGAAATGACCGCGTATGCCAATCCCGCAACCGGCTATGTCATCAGCAGTGACGGCTCCGCAAGGCAGATCGACGCCTGCGTGCGGTTCCTGAAATATATGCTCAGCGAGAAGGTGCAGGAGCAGATCGTCACCAAAACACATCAGGCGCCGAGCAATCCCAAGATCTCCGATGCGTGGATCCACGAGCAGGTGCCGGTTCTGGCCGACGCCGTGCAGGTCTGCAAGCAGGCGGATCGGCAGATCCTGACGCTTTATTCCGTCCTTCCCGCCAAATCAAGCGCCCAGCTGGACCAGCTGCTGGAGGAGCTGCTGCGGGGAAAGGATGTGCAGCGGTCTATTGTTTCCATCATAACAGATTTGCAGCAATAGAGCGGAAACAGGTAAAAATAACGCAAACATATTAAAATATTACATCAAAAGAAGTGCACTGCGCCTCTGAATTGTTGAAATTACACAATTCAGAGGCGCTTTCTTTTTCACCGGAGATCAAAAAAACGCAACGATCAGGCAAAATGCTTTATGGTGTTTTTTTCACCGTCCGGATAGACTGAATATATCGATTCAGCCTGCAAAAGCCATGGCTGACAAATTTAAAACTAAATGGAGGGTACTATGAAAAAGATTCTTGCACTTCTTCTGGCATCGCTTTTGCTCATCGGCCTGTTTGCCGGATGTGCCAAGCAGGAGACTGCGCCTGTCCAGCAGGAGCAGACCACGACAACCGAACCGGCCCCGGCAGAGCAGCCTGCCGAGCAGCCTTCGGAGCAGCCGGAGAACACCGAGCTCCCCACGATCACCTTTGTCCACGGTTACTACCATGATGAGTCCGAATGGGCGGCAGCTGCGCAGATGCGTCAGATCTATCAGGATTTCGCTGATCTGCACAAGGACGAATTCAACTTCGTCGCCGTCGCCGACGAGTCTGGCGCGGAGGGCATCTACAACACAGCGCTCAACGACATCAGCGGCGGCAAGTTCTATGACATCGCCGACTTTGGCGGCTGGAACATCGTTCCCGTCGCAAGCGCGGCCGGTCTGATCCTTGACCTGAAGCCGTATCTGGATGAGGATGCAGGCTTCAAGGCAGGCGCAGGCGTCTGCTACGATCAGAACCTGACTGCGGATGGAAAGATCTACTCTGTTCGTGAGCAGATCGAGGCTGTTGGCTTCTGGTACAACGAAGCGCTGTTCGCGCAGGCTGGCGCGAAGGTCCCCGCCGACTGGAGCACATGGGCGGACTTTGAGGAAGCAGTCGACAAGCTTGTTGACGCAGGTATTACCCCGTTCGGCCTGAACGCAGGCTGGCCCACCAACATTCTGACGGCTGGCCGTTTCCAGGCGGACGAAGCGACCCGCGCATTCTATGCGCAGGGCGCAGAGGTCGCATCGTTTGACGATCCCGCGTTCCGTGAGGTCATGACGTTCATGCAGGAGAAGGTTCTGCAGAAGATCGACTCCGCGAACTTTGGACCTGGCGGTGACGACGACGAGCAGTACCGCAATGACTTCTTTGACGGCAAGACCGCTATGCTCTTCAACGGCGTCTGGGATGCCGGCGGAAGCGTAGACTGTGCGGCGGGCGCGGAGAACATCAAGCCTGCCAACTTCCCGACGAACGAATCCGGCAAGCGCGCTTCCCTGATGTCCGGCGGCACGGGCTTTGTGGTATCGAACAGCCTGACCGACGCACAGACCGCAGCCTGCATCGAGTTCATCAAGTATATGACGAGCGAGGAGATCGCCAACAAGATCATCGCATTCGGCATCGGCATGGCGCCGAACACCAACGTGGACTACGCCACGCTGATGGACAGCGTTGACGCACCCGAAGCAAAACTTCTGGTTTCCGCCTGCCAGCTCTGCATGGCGGCAGACTATCAGGCGCTCGGCCTCGGCAACGAATTCGGCGACTTTGAGGGCGAAATTCAGGCTAAATACGCCGGTCTGAAGGACGGCAGCAAGACAGTTGACGATGTTGTCAGCGAACTTGATGCAGTGATCGCCGCAAACTGATTTCCATGCAAACTGGCGAAGGGGGCGGAACGCCCCCTTCGCTATATCGCAAAGAAAGGATGACGCATCATGAAGGCTGGAACAGCTGAGAAAAAAGCTGCCCGTGCAATGGGAAAGTACCGGAAACGAGGGTTTCTTCTGGCCTTCCTTGCCCCTTGCACGATTCTGTTTCTGATTGTCTACGCATACCCGCTGGTCACGATTTTCCTGACCTCGTTCTGTAAATGGAATTACGAGAATTTCACCGCACCGGAGTTTTTGGGCTGGTCAAACCTGTTTGACAATTATATCAAGCTGTTCCGGTATGACGCAAACTTCAAAATGGCGCTGGTCAACTCGCTCAAGTGGGTCGCGCTGACGCTGCTGATCCAGGTACCGTTTACCATTCTGGTCGCGCTGACGCTGTCCAAGAAAATGCGCGGCTGGAAATTTACCCGCAATATGTTCCTGATCCCCAATATCATTTCGACGGCCGCGATCGGATTGATCTTTCTGAACCTCTACAGTCCTGCGCGCGGCATTGTGACCGAGCTCTGCAACCGGATCTGGCCCGGCTCCGATATCAGCGTGCTGTCGAACTCCAAATACGCCTTCTGGGGCGTGACATTTACCTTCATTCTGTTTGGCGGTTCCAACTGTCTGCTGCTTTTAACGCAGATCTTCTCCATCGATCCCGGCATCTATGAAGCGGCGCACATTGCGGGCGCGTCTGACCGGCAGATCGACTGGTACATTACGCTGCCGCTGCTGCGTCCGATGATCGGGACGATCTCCGTCATGGCGGCGAATTACGGCCTGCTCCTTTACAATGAAATTGCGCTCATCACGTCCGGCGGCCCGGATAACGCCACGTATTCGCTGAGCTACTATATCTACAAAACCTCGCTTGGAAGCACGAAGCTGAACTTTGCACGCGGAAACACCGCAGGCGTGATCCAGTTCATTCTCGGGATCGTGATCGTCTGCCTGATCAACCGTGCATTCCGCTCGGATACATCGGACTAGGGGGTATCAAACAATGAAACAAAGCAATGGTTCCTCAATTCCTGTAAAAGTGCTTCGGTATCTGCTGATGGCGTTCGTGCTGCTCATCTCTCTGTACCCCATCGCATGGGTTTTGATCAATTCCTTCAAGCAGACGCCCGGCGGCCTGGGCTTCCCGGAAAAATGGGTGTTCGACGGATATATTACGATCTTCACAAAGCTCAACATCGGACGCTACTTCGCAAACAGCCTGATCGTGACCGTCATTTCCACGGTCTTCAGCGTATTTGTGGTTTCGCTTGCAGCGTATGTATCCGCCCGGATCGAGTTCAGAGGAAAAAATCTTGTGACGCTGATGTTCGCATCAACGCTGTTCATCCCGTCGATCTCCATCAGCTTCCCAATCTACCGGCTGCTCTCCGACCTCGGACTCAAGGATACGCTGACCGGTGTGATCTTTGTCTATGCCAGTCTCGGCATCGCGGTCACGTTCTTCATCCTTCGCAGCTATTTTCTCTCCATTCCAAAGGAAATGGAGGAGGCAGCGATGATGGACGGCTGCGGCTATACCGGCACGTATTTCAGGATCATCGTGCCGATTGCGAAGCCGGGCCTTGCAACAGCCGCGATCATGGCCTTCCTCAACAACTGGAACGAATATTACTTTGCTTCCATTCTGCTGAAATCCAAGGAGCATATGACGCTCCCGGCGCTGCTCGGTCAGTTTACGACGGCGTATTCCAAGAATCTGAACGGCATGTTCTCGGCAATCATTGTGATTGTGCTGCCGACGATCATCATCTTCTGCCTGCTGTCCGAAACGTTTGTCAAATCGCTGACTGCGGGCGCTGTGAAAGGATAATCCATATGACAGAACGCGAAAAACGGGTACAGTGGTTCCAGAACGCGCGCTTTGGGATGTTCCTGCACTGGGGGCTCTATGCGATTCCCGGACGCGGCGAATGGTACATGAGTGAGGCAAAGATCCCCGCAGAGCAATATGAGCAGTATATGCAGGAGTTCACCGCGAAGGCTTATGATCCCCGCGACTGGGCTCGGCGCGCGAAGCGGGCGGGCATGCAGTATGTTGTGCTGACCGCCAAGCACCATGACGGTTTCTGCCTGTTTGATTCCAAGCTGACGGATTATAAGAGTACAAATGCCCCCTGCGGGCGCGATCTTGTGCGGGAATTCGTGGACGCAGTGCGAGCCGAAGGGCTGCGCGTGGGTCTGTACTACTCCCTGATCGACTGGCATCACCCGGATTTCCCAAAATACAACGACTGCAATCATCCCATGCGCGGCGATCCCGCCTATCAAGATGAGAAGATCGACTTTGACCGCTACCTTGCCTATATGCACGGACAGATCGAGGAGCTGGTCACGAATTACGGCAGGATCGACATTCTCTGGTTCGATTATGCCTATGACGAGCTGCGCGGCGAGGCGTGGAAGGCAACAGAGCTGATCCGGATGGTGCGCCGCCATCAGCCGGACGTTATCATCGATAATCGTCTGGAGACCAGCGGCGAGGGCTTCGGCAGTCTTGTCACCGAGCAGCCCGCATATTATAGCGGCGACTTTGTCAGCCCCGAACAGATCCTGCCGCCGGAGGGCATCCGCAATGTGCGCGGCGAGCGCGTACCGTGGGAGCTGTGTACGACGATGAACAACAACTGGGGCTACAACCCCTATGATACAGACTACAAGCCTGCGTCCATGCTGATCCGCAAGCTGGTCGAATGCGTCAGCAAGGGCGGCAACATGATCCTGAATGTTGGTCCGGATGCGAACGGCTGGTTCAATGCTGAAAGCTGCCGCTTGCTGGACGAGATCGGCGCGTGGATGTCGGTCAACAGCGAGAGCATCTATGGCTGCGGCAGCGCCGATGTGCCGAAACCGGACTGGGGCTGGTACACGAAAAAATCAGGGCGCATCTACGCGCATATCCTGGAAAATCCAATCGGCCCGCTGGCGCTGACAGGACTTGACGCAAAGCGCGTCGGCGCGGTGCGTCGGCTGGCGGACGGCAGCGAGGTGCTGCGCGGCGAAAGCTGGATCACGAATGCTTACGAAAACCTTGCATTTGTCACACTTGGCACGATCCCGCATTTTACCTATCTGCTGCCGGACACGACCGATACCGTGCTTGCAATCGAATACAAGGAGGATCCGCAATGAAACCCATAACCGCAATCATTCTGGGCGCCGGTCAGCGCGGCGCGAATGTCTACGGCGGCTACGCGCTGAATTTCCCGAATGAATTGAAAATCGTCGGCGTGGCGGAGCCGCGCGCAGATCGCCGCGCCGCATTTGCCAAGGAGCACGGCATTCCCGAAGGCCGCTGCTTTGCAGGCTGGGAGGACGCGCTCAGACAGGACAAATTCGCAGACTGTGTATTCGTCTGTACACAAGACCGGATGCACTTCGAGCCGGTCATGCAGGCGCTGGAAAAGGGCTATGACGTGCTGTGCGAAAAGCCGATGAGCTATGACCGCACGGAGCTGATCGCAATGGGCGAAAAGGCGCGGCAGACCGGGCGCGTGCTGTCCATCTGCCATGTACTGCGCTATTCTCCGTTCTTCGTGAAGCTCAAGGAGCTGATCGACAGCGGCACGATCGGGCAGCTTGTCTCGATTCAGCATATTGAGAGCGTCGGCTACTGGCATATGGCGCACAGCTTTGTGCGCGGAAACTGGAGTCGCAGCGAGGATAGCTGCCCAATGATCCTGGCAAAATGCTGCCACGATACGGACATTCTGACATGGCTGGTCGGAAGCCCGTGCAGGGAAGTCAGCAGCTTCGGCTCGCTTGCGCACTTTAATTCCGCGCACAAGCCGGACGGCGCACCGCAATACTGTCTGGATGGCTGTATGCACAGGGACACCTGTCCCTATTACGCGCCGCGTTTCTATCTGGAGCATCCGAAAGCCATTTCCGATGGATTTGTTTCCGTAGTGAGTCTCGATCCTTCCCATGAAGCGGTTTTGCATGCGCTGCAGCGCGGCCCGTATGGTCGGTGTGTTTATCAGTGCGATAATGATGTCGTGGACAATCAGGTCGTGAACCTGCTCTATGAGAACGGCGTCAGCGTCAGCATGACGATGTGCGCCTTTACAGAGCATTGCGAGCGGATCATCAATGTGATGGGCAGCCGCGGACAAATTCGTGGGAATATGGAATCGTCCACGCTGGAAATCAGTGATTTTGCGACCGGAAACCATACAACGCTGCATGTCCACACGCCATCCGGCGGACACAGTGGCAGCGACGCGGCCATGATGCGCGAATTTTTGCAGACGCTGCGTTCCGGACGCGGCAGCAAAACAAGCGCGGATGCGTCCGTAGAAAGCCACCTGATCGCGCTGGCAGCGGAAGAAAGCCGTCTGCAAAACGGGACAGCGATCCATATGAAGGAATGGAGGACAACGGTATGAGTATTTTGAAAAACGCGCCGCAGCCGGAATTGATTCCGACCTATGATGGGTCAAACCAGTCGACGCATCCGTCCGTACTGCAGTTTGACACGCCGTGGAACGGCTATCGGTTCTGGATGGCAATGACCCCGTATCCGTTTAACTATGACGGGTTGGAGGATCCCTCTGTTCTGGCCTCCAATGACACAAAAACATGGGTCGTTCCGGACGGCCTGACCAATCCGCTGACACCCGCGCCGAAGCCCGGCCATAACTGCGACGTGGAGCTTGTTTACAACAGGGACTGCAACGAGCTGTGGCTTTATTATGTGGAGGCGGACGATATTGTGCAGTCCTGGGTCAAGCTGATGCGCTCAAAGGACGGTGTACACTGGACAAAGCCCGAGATCGTGCTGCATGATCCTGTGCAGAAATACAGCATTCTGTCGCCCTGCGTGCAAAGAATGCAGGATGGAACGTGGCGGATGTGGTACGTCGATACTGGAAATACAGGGTATCAGAATCAAAGCAACAAGGTTCGCACCCGCACATCGGAAGATGGCCTTCACTGGAGCGCAGAGGAAACCTGTGAAGACCTGTCGCAGCCCGGCTACCAGATCTGGCACCTGACCGTCTGGCACGACCCCGAAACCGACGCGCTGCACGCGATCTATCCTGCGTACCCGAACGGCACAAACTGCGACTACTGCAAGCTGTTTTATGCAGTCAAGCAGGCGGGTCAGCCATGGAAAACGTTCCAAAAGCCTCTGATGGAGCAGGGCAAGGACGGCAGCTGGGATGATTTCTGCCTGTACCGCACGGCATTTCTTCTGGATCACAAAGCCGACCTGCTGCGCGTCTGGTACGGCGGAAAGAAAAAATCCGATGCGGCGTGGGGAATCGGTTACACAGAGGGCCGGTACAGTCAAATTTGCGCTGCGTTGGAGTGATAAAGTCAAACACACACGCGCCGGATTACAAAATCCGGCGCGTACATTTTGTAAAGAGAGGTCAGCATGAGAAAAATAACGCTAGTCATCATGGCTGCCGGAATGGGCAGCCGCTTCGGGGGGCTCAAACAGATCGAGCCGATTGATCCGGAAGGACATATCATCATCGACTTTTCCCTGTTTGACGCATGGCGCGCAGGTTTCCGCGATGTGGTGTTCATCATCAAGCGCGAGATGGAAGCGGAGTTCCAGGAGTGCATCGGCGACCGCATGGAGCGATATTTCCATGTGTCCTACGTCTATCAGGATCTTGACCGCCTGCCGGAGGGCATAGAGGCTCCGGAGGGACGCACAAAGCCGTGGGGCACCGGCCATGCGCTGGCCTGCTGCAAGGGCGTGGTAAACGGTCCGTTTGCCATCATCAATGCGGATGACTTCTACGGGCGCACGGCATTCTCGGAAATCTATGATTTTCTGGCGGCACAGACCGATGAGAGCAAGTATGCCATGGTCGGCTATCGCCTGAAAAATACAGTAACGGAGTTCGGCTCTGTGGCGCGCGGCGTCTGCGAGATCGAAGACGGGATGCTGACCGGTGTGACGGAACGCACGAAGATCTTCAAAAAGGGCGCGGACGCCGAATACACCGAGGATGGGGAGCATTTCTTTCCGCTGGCGGGCGACACCATCGTATCGATGAACCTCTGGGGCTTCTCAACGCGTGTGCTGGATGAGCTCTGGGCGCGCATGGGCGCGTTCCTGACAGAAGCAATGAAGACAAATCCGCTCAAGTGTGAATACTTCCTGCCGTTTGTGGTAAATGAGCAGCTTGCAGACAAGTCCGCAAGCGTGCAGGTGCTGCCGTGCGAGGAAACATGGTACGGCGTGACCTACCGCGAAGATCTGGCATCTGTCAAGGAAGCCGTGGCCAGGATGAAGGCGGAGGGCATTTATACGGAGGAGCTTTGGAAATGAACGAAAACCTGTTTGAAGTACTGCGCGGCTTCCACCTGGACGCGGAGCCTGTTTCCTGCGAGCCGTATGGCTGCGGGCATATCAACGTGACCTATCTGGTCGTGACCGGGAGCGGCCATCGCTATATCCTGCAAAAAATCAACAACAATACGTTCCGCGACGTGGCGGGGCTGATGGAAAATATCACTGCCGTCACGGAGTTCCTGCGGACAAAAACAGACGACCCGCGCAGCGTCCTGACGCTTGTAAAAACGCATGACGGCGCAAGCTATCTGCATGCGCAGGATGCCTATTAGCGCGTGTATGACTTTGTGGAGGGCACCATCTGCCTCCAGCTTCCCGAGACGGACGAGGACTTTTATCAGAGCGCCGTGGGCTTCGGCACATTCCAGCAGCTTCTGACGGATTTCCCGGCGGCGAAGCTGCACGAGACCATCCCGAATTTCCACAATACGCCCGACCGTTACCGCGCGCTTCTGGAGACATTGGAGCGCGACCCCATGCACCGGGCAGCGCAGGTTCAGCCTGAAATTGAATTTGCGCTGGCCCGGCAGGCAGAAATGTCGGCCATTCAGAACGCGCTTGCGTCAGGAAAGCTTCCGCTGCGCGTAACACACAACGATACCAAGCTGAATAACGTCCTGCTGGATGCAAAAACACGCAAAGCGCTTTGTGTGATCGATCTGGATACGGTCATGCCCGGCTCCAGCCTGTATGACTTCGGCGATTCCATCCGGTTCGGTGCGGCTACGGCGGCAGAGGATGAAAAAGATCTGTCCAAAATGGAGATGAGTCTCGAACGATTCCGCGTTTTCACACGCGGTTATGTCCGCGCCTGTCCCGGCCTGACGGGTAAGGAGCTGGAAATGCTGCCGATGGGCGCGAAGACCATGACGATGGAGTGCGGCGTCCGCTTCCTGACAGACTATCTGGACGGCGACCATTATTTCGCCGTTCACCGCGAGGGGCAGAATCTGGATCGCGCCCGCACGCAGTTCAAGCTGGTGGCGGATATGGAGAAGAAGTGGGACGAAATGCGGAAAATCGTTGAGGAGGAAACAAAATGAATGTTCTTGTGACCGGCGGCGCCGGATATATTGGCAGCCACACCTGTGTGGAGCTGATCGAGGCGGGCCATACGCCGATTGTAATTGACAATCTCAGCAATTCCAACCCTGAAAGCCTGCACCGCGTAGCCGAAATTACCGGCAAGCCGGTGGAGTTTATCGAGGGCGATGTGCGCGACGAGGCGCTGCTGGAAAAAATCTTTGCAGAGCATGAGATTTCCTGCGCCATCCACTTTGCGGGCCTCAAGGCCGTCGGCGAGTCCGTTGCCAAGCCGATGGAATATTATCAGAACAATCTCGATGCCACCTTGATGCTCTGCAAGGTCATGGCAAAGCACAACGTCAAGCACATCATCTTTTCCTCGTCCGCCACGGTCTATTCCGGCGACAACGAGATGCCGCTGCGCGAGACCTCCAAAACCGGAAACTGCACCAATCCCTACGGCTGGACAAAGTACATGGGGGAACAGATCCTGCGCGACATCGCAAAAGCGGACCCCGAATGGTCGGTCGTGAACCTGCGCTATTTCAACCCGGTCGGTGCGCACGAAAGCGGAAAGATCGGCGAGCATCCGAACGGCATTCCCAACAATCTTATGCCGTATATTTCGCAGACCGCCATCGGCAAGCGCGACCATCTGAACGTGTTCGGCAACGACTATCCCACGCCGGACGGCACCGGTGTGCGCGACTACATTCATGTTGTCGATCTGGCGAAGGGTCATGTTGCCGCGATCCAGTATTTGATGACCCACACCGGCGAGGGCGTGTTCAACCTCGGCACCGGTCACGGCTACAGCGTGCTTGACATGGTTCACGCCTTTGAGGAGGCAAACGGCGTCAAGGTACCGTATGAGATCACCGCGCGCCGCCCCGGGGACCTTGCGACCTGCTATGCAGATCCCGCAAAAAGTCTGGAAGTGCTCGGCTGGAAGGCGGAAAAAAATCTCGTCGATATGTGCCGCGACACGTGGAACTGGCAGAAACAAAATCCAAACGGATATGAGCAATAAGGAGCGATCAAAATGCTGCACCTGAATATCATCAAAGTCAAAACACCCGAAGAAATGGGAAAGGCGGCTGCCGACGAATTTGAGGCGGTCATCTGCCGCAAGCCCGCCTGTGTGATGGGACTTGCCACCGGCTCGACGCCGCTGCCGCTCTACCGCGAGCTGATCGCGCGTGAACAGGCTGGCAAGCTCGACTTTTCGCGCGTCCGCTCCGCAAACCTCGACGAATACAAGGGTCTTGCGCCCGACCACCCGCAGAGCTACCGCCGCTTCATGCAGGAAAACCTGTTTGACCATATCTCCATCAAACCTGAGAACACTATCGTTCCTGACGGCCTTGCTGACGATATCCCCTCCATGTGCAGGGCGTATGAGCGCAAGATTGAAGACTGGGGCGGCGTAGATATCCAACTGCTCGGCATTGGCCACGACGGCCACATCGGCTTCAACGAGCCGTGTGACCATTTCCCGGTCATAACGCACGAGGTGCAGCTGACCGAAATGACGCGCGAGGCGAACAAGCGCTTCTTCTCGTCCATCGACGAGGTCCCGACCGCAGCCGTCACGATGGGCATCGGCACGGTTATGGCGGCGCGGAAGATCGTCATGGTCATCACGGGCGCGGACAAGGCGGATATCCTCTACAAGGTCTTCTTCGGCCCTGTCACGCCGGAGGTCCCCGGCTCGATTTTGCAGTTCCACCATGATGTGACGCTTATCTGCGATGAGGCGGCGGCTGCCAGAATGCCGCAGTGAGGGACGCTATGCAGTATTTGGGCATTGAATATTCGATCAAAAACCTGCCCGCGCTCGATGCGGACTTCATTCCGTTCGGCGTGTGGGCAAAGGCGTATCTGAAAGAAGCCGCCCGCCCGTTCAAAATCGCAGTCGAACGCGAAAACGGTCTGACCTCCGTGTTTGAAACAAAGCTCCGCGGTTCGGAATTTGCCGAAGCCAACTACCGTTACGCAGAGCGCTTTGTCAAGATGCTTCTCTGGAGCGTCGGCGGCTGGAAAGTTTCCCTCTGCGGCGACGAGGCGATCGCAAAGCGTATGCAGGAGGAATACCGCGCGGGTGGGAAGTGGGAATTTGACGTCGGCTTTATGCAGGACGTCTATGAGCGCCCCTTTGAAATTGTAATCTCTGACGAGGCGCGTTTCCCCGCTGCCTGCGAACAGACCAGAAGGGTCGGCGGTCATACAAACGGCTGCCGCATCGGCTTTGACGCCGGCGGCTCCGATTGGAAAGTCTCCGCCGTCGTGGACGGCAAGACCGTCTACTCTGAGGAGGTCGTCTGGCACCCGAAGACGAGCGAGGACCCACAGTACCAGTACGACGGCATTGTCGACGCATTCAAAACGGCGGCGTCCAAGATGCCCCGTGTGGACGGTATCGGCGTGTCATCCGCAGGCGTGTTCATCGGCAACGCGCCGATGGTTTCCTCCATCTTCCTCAAGGTGCCGCGCAGCCGCTGCGAAGAGGTCAAGACCGTCTTCGACCGCGCCGCGAAGGAGATCGGCGATGTGCCGATCGTCGTTGCGAACGACGGCGACGTTTCCGCGCTTGCAGGCGCGATGAGCCTCGGCGCAGGCTGCGTGATGGGGCTTGCGATGGGCACGAACGAGGCGACAGGTTATGTCAACCACGAAAGCAATCTGCTCGGCTGGTTCAGCGAGCTGGCGTTTGCGCCCGTTGACCTGAACGAACACGCCATGCGCGATGAATAGTCCGGCGACATCGCCGCCGGCTTCCAGGGTCAGAGACAGTGGACGGACCATTGACCCAACTGCGACTATCCCGAGGCTGTGCTCAACTCGTCCTTCGACTTCGAAGGCCCGAAGGAGCCGATGGTCTTCGCGACCGAGAACGACGTGCTCAACGGCATCGGCATGCTCTTCATGGAGCTGCTGACCAACCGCGCGCAGATCTTCGCCGACGTGCGCACCTACTGGTCTCCCGAGGCCACCAAGCGCGTCACCGGCTACGACCTCGAGGGCAAGGCGAAGGAAAACGGCGGCATCATCCACCTGCTGAACTCCGGCGCGGCCTGCCTCGACGCCTGCGGCGAGTGCACGGACGAAAATGGCAATGCCGTCATGAAGCGCTGGTGGGAAGTGGACGATGCGGACATCCAGAAGATGACCGACGCGACCGTCTGGTGCGAGGCCGGCTTCGACAATTTCCGCGGAGGCGGCTTCTCCAGCCACTTTGTCACCCGCGCGGAAATGCCCGCGACCATGATTCGTCTGAATCTCGTCAAGGGCCTTGGCCCCGTGCTGCAGATCGCCGAGGGCTGGACCGTGAAGCTGCCCGACGAGGTCACCGACACGCTCATGGAGCGCACGAACCCCACGTGGCCGTGCACCTGGTTCACCCCGCGCTGCGACGGCAAGGCCGGCAGCCCGTTTGAGAGCGCTTACTCCGTCATGCAGAACTGGGGCGCGAACCACGGCGCGATCTCCTACGGTCACGTCGGCGCGGACCTCATCACGCTCTGCTCGATGCTGCGCATCCCCGTCTGCATGCACAACGTCGCCGATCAGGACATCTTCCGTCCGGCCGCATGGAACGCATTCGGCATGGATAAGGAAGGCCAGGACTACCGTGCCTGCGCCGCCTACGGCCCGATGTACAAGAATATCCGCTGAGTTTATCCACCGGGCAGGCGCTTGTCTGCCCGACATTATTAGAAAGGCGTTGTGAAATGATGCGCAACTTACTGGCGTTTGATCTCGGTGCAAGCAACGGGCGTGCCATTCTCGGCCAGTTCGACGGCGAGAAGATCACGATGCGTGAGCTGCACCGGTTTGAAAACAACTATATCGAGATGAACGGCGTATTCTACTGGGATCTGCCGTATCTCTACAACCAGCTCAAGCAGGGGCTTCTGGCGTTCAAAAACGCGAACGTTGGGGAGCTTGACTGCATCGGCATCGACACTTGGGGCGTGGACTACGGCCTGCTCGACAAGAACGGCCACCTGCTCTCCAATCCCCGTTCGTATCGATACGCGGTTGATGCGGATATGGAGACCGTCTGGAAGACCGTTGATTTTCCGACGCTCTTTGCCCGCACGGGCATCGCGACCATGAATTTCAACACCGTCTATCAGCTCTACCGCCGCAAGCTGCAGGACGACCCGGCGCTTGCAAACGCGGAGACGCTTTTGTTCATGCCCGATCTTCTGGGCTACTTCCTGACGGGCGAAAAGAAGTCGGAATACACCGAGGCAACGACCTCCATGCTCTATAACCCCACCACGAAGGACTGGGACTGGCAGACGATCGAGGCGCTGGAGCTTCCGAAAAAGATCTTTACGCCGCTCGACCGCGCAGGAAGCCTTCGCGGAACGCTCCGTCCGGAGCTGGCGGAGGAACTGGGCATCAACCAGGCGCATTTCGCCGCTGTCGGCACGCACGACACAGCCTCTGCTGTCGCCGCCATCCCCGGCACGGGCAGCTTCGCGTTCTGCTCCAGCGGCACATGGTCGCTGTTCGGCGTGGAGACGGACAAGCCGATCCTGACGGACGCCGTGCGCGACGCGAACTTCTCGAATGAAGGCACCATTCAGGGCGGCTTCCGTCCACTCAAGAACATCATGGGCCTGTGGCTCATTCAGGAGTGCCGCCGCGACTGGCAGAAGGCCGGCATGCGCCTCAGCTGGAACGATATTGTCGAGGAGGCGAAGAAGGCAGAGCCCTTCCGCTCCGTCATCGATCCCGACTACGGCGAGTTCTTCGCGGGCGGCCGGATGGTCGAGAAAACTCAGGCGTTCTGCCGCGAGACGAACCAGCCCGTGCCTGAGACCGTCGGCCAGATCGCGCGGTGCATCTATGAATCGCTCGCACTCAAGTACCGCTGGGCGCTCGAGCGTCTCGAGGAGATCAAGGGCCAGCGCATCGACACGCTGAACATTGTCGGCGGCGGCTGCCAGAACGAGCTTCTCAACCAGTTTGCAGCCGACTCCATCGACCGCCCCGTCGTGACCGGCCCCATCGAGGGCGCCGCCATCGGCAATCTGCTCGCGCAGGCCATGGCACTGGGAGATATTACGACCATGGACGAGCTGCGCGCCGTTGTGCGCCGCTCCGAGGTCGTCCACACCTACGAACCGCATCACACGCCGGAGTGGGAAGCCGCCTATCAGAAAATGAGAACTTTTTTATAAGGAGCGTTCAATATGAATATTCAATATATCCATCCAGCAGACCAGATTGTCATGTTTATGCAGCGGATATATGACAAACGACTTACGACCATGTCCGGCGGAAATCTCTCAATCCGCGATTCGGAAGGGAACATTTGGATTACTCCTGCCGGCATTGACAAGGGTACACTCAGCCGAAAAGACATCATCTGTGTCCGTCCGGACGGAGTCTGCGAAGGACAGCATAAGCCATCGTCGGAATTGCCGTTCCATCGGTCGGTTTATCATCTGCGCCCGGATCTGAATGCGGTTCTGCACGCGCACCCGCCGGCGCTTGTAGCGTTTTCCGTTGTCCGCAAGCTCCCAAACCTTGACCTGATCCCATCTGTACGACACATATGCAGAGACGTAAAATTTGCGGCCTATGCGGTTCCAGGCAGCCAGAAGCTCGGCATGGAAATTGGAAAGGTATTTGAAGCGGGGGGCAATATCGCGTTGTTGGAGAACCACGGCGTTTGCGTTGGCGCACCGGATATGTTTACTGCCTTTCAGCAGTTTGAAACACTCAATTATACGGCGGAGCTTGAGGTGCTGGCAGGTCAGCTTGGGAATACCCGCGCACTGCCGGAAAACGCTTACCGCCTGAGCGAAACCGACAGCCACACCAGACTGGAGGATCTCATCATCCAATGCCGTAGCTCTGAGGAGCTGGCAGCCAGACGCGACATGATCACGCTGATCCGGCGCTCCTACAAAATGGATCTGTTTACAGCGACACATGGCACCTATTCCGTTCGCCTGCCTGACGGGAGCTTCCTTATTACGCCGTTCGGCTTTGACCGTGCTTATCTGGAGGAGGACGATTTGGTTCGCATCAAAGGCGATGCCAAAGAGATAGGAAAACTGCCGTCCCGTGCTGTTTTGGCGCACCGGAAAATCTATCAGGAAAATCCGCAGATCGGAGCGGTTCTTTTAGCTCATCCAGTCCATGCAATGGCGTTTGCCGTCACGGACATGGAATTTGATGCAAGAACGATTCCGGAAAGCTATATTCTCCTGCGCGATGTCAAACGGGTGCCGTATGAAGAACTTTACTTGGATCCAGACAAGCTGGCAAAGGAGTTTGATGCCGCGCATCCGGCAGCGATCGTGGAAAATGACTGTGTGATCGTGACCGGAGAATCGCTGCTGCAAGCGTTTGACCGGCTTGAGGTCATGGAACTGACAGCAGCATCCATTCTGAAATCACAGCGGCTTGGCAGGATGGTGCATATCAGCGATGAAGAAGTTGCCGCGTTGAAGGAGACATTCATGCTATACTGGCAGTACGAACGGATACCGTACTTTCAGATTTGCAGGCACAGGAAGGAGGCAGTCGCTCCAGTTCGTCCAAAGGAGTGAGAGTATGGTACCAAGGAAAAAAGGTCAAAAATATGAAATCAGCTATCGCTGTCCAAATTATGAAAAGCCGTTCTCAGAACGATTTGATTCTTATGAAGCGGCGAAGCTGCGCATTGCACAAATTGAATATGAAAGAAGCCTCGGTGTATTTGAGCCGCCAAAACAAGACAATCATTGCGCCGAAAAAGGATCACTATGTGACGGTGGGAGAATTGCTGGATGAATATGTGCAGCTCTATGGACTGAAGCACTGGGGAGATTCCTACCTATCCAGCAGTCAGCATTTTATCGCGCATTATATTAAGCCGGCGATTGGAGACGTTTTGGTCAAAGACGTGACCACGCACGGTCTGGACGTCTTTTATGACAAACTGTTGGATCAACCGGCTGTCGTACTCAAGGGGCATCGGAAAAAGGATAAGAAAATCTCACCGACTGTTATCGTCAAAATTCACGCACTGATGAGCGGCGCTTTCAAAAAGGCCATCGGCTGGAAGTACATTGCTATCAATCCGGCAAAAAACGTAACGCTCCCGCAGCGTGTGAAAAAAGAGCGTGATTCATGGTCTGCCAGTGAGGCCAAATATGCGCTGGCGATTTGTGAGAATCCTGTTTTGAAGCTGGCGATGCTTCTGGCTCTCGGCTGCTCCATGCGGATCGGGGAAATTCTCGGTCTGACATGGGACTGCGTAGACTTGTCGGAGGAATCCCTTGCTTCTGGAAACGCCTCGCTGTTTATTAACAAGGAACTCAAACGCTGCGAAAAGAGCAGCGTGGAGGCACTGGAAAAGCGCGGTCGGAGCAAAGTCTTTTTTACGTTTCCGGAGTGGAAGCGGGCAAACTGCAAGACAATGCTCACATTAAAAACGCCGAAAACAGCCAGCAGCGTCCGCACGGTCTTTCTTCCGAAAACCGTTGCACTTGCACTGATCGAGACGAAGAAGCGGCAGGACGAAGAGAAGATGCTGCTTGGCTCTGACTACAAGGATTTTAATTTGGTTCTTGCACAGTCGGGCGGCCGCCCGTATGAGCCGCGGCAGATCGACCAAATGCTGTCGACGTTTATTCAGGAAAACGAGCTGCGGAGCGTTGTGTTTCACAGCCTGCGGCACAGCAGCACCTCCATCAAGCTTCAGATCAGCTGCGGCAACATCAAGGCGGTTCAGGGCGACACCGGCCACGCACAGGCTCGCATGGTAACGGAAGTATATGCGCATACGAACAACGAAGAGCGGCTGCTTCTGGCACAGAAGGTGGATGAAAACTTCTTTCAGACGCCGACACCGGGGGCGTTTGCACTGACCAGCGAGATGCAAAAAGTTCTTCAGATTCTTGCCGAAAAACCAGAGCTTGTCAGGCTGCTTGCCGCCATGTAGCCGCTGCGCAGGCAGTTTTGTTGGAAGATTTGTTGGAAAACCTCAGAAATAAGCCGCTTACAAAAAATAGAAAAAATCCTCGAAACCATTGCGGTTTCAAGGATTTTTCTGGAGCTGCTGGGCAGATTCGAACTGCCGACCTCGTCATTACCAATGACGCGCTCTACCGACTGAGCTACAGCAGCAAGTCTCTTTCTCAAGAGCGCTCCGTTATTATAGCATAAAGTCGGGATTTGTCAAGTGGTGATTTTCGTTTTTTTATTTTTTCCGTGAAAATACAGGGCGGCGGTGAAATGTTCACAATTCCTTTTCCTGCCGTTCACAGTTCGGACACGATTTGCCCGTATACTCTTAATCAAGGATTTACCCAATCCTCTCTTTCTTCTCTTTTTCTTTTCTTTCTTCAAACAAAGGCCCGCAGCCGAAGGCTGCGGGTTTTTGTTTGTTTATTTCGTGTAGTCGAATTCAAAATCGTAGATGCTGACGGTGTCGCCGTCCTCGATGCCCTGCTCCTCCAGGCGGTCGAACAGGCCGCTTTTGCGCAGCTGGCGGTCGAAGTACATACGGGACTCGTAATCGTCGAAGTTGATATCGTTCAGAAGCTTCTGGAGCCACTTGCCGGACACGACCCACAGATCGTCGTAGCGCTCGATCTGCAATTCGTCCGCGTCGCCCGCCTCGGCCAGAGGCTTGACGTACTCCGGCTCGTAGATCGTGACGGGCGGGAGCGCGGCAAGCTTGCCTGCGATGGTCTTCATCAGCTCGCGCGTGCCCTGCGTCGTGGCGGCGCAGATGGTGTAGAATTCATACCCCTTGGCCTCGACGTGGGCACGGAGGCGTTCGAGATTATCGCTGTCCGGCGGCAGAAGATCGACCTTGTTGGCCGCGACGAGCATCGGCCGCTCGGCAAGCTCAGGCGAATACTGCCGCAGTTCTTCGTTGATCTTTTCAAAGTCGTCGACCGGGTCGCGGTCCTCGCTGCCGGAGACGTCGACGATGTGGACGAGCAGGCGGCAGCGGTCGATATGGCGCAGGAAATCATGGCCGAGACCGACGCCGTCCGCCGCGCCCTCGATGATACCGGGGATATCGGCCATGACGAACGACACGCCGTCGGCGACGTAGATCACGCCGAGGTTCGGATAGAGCGTGGTGAAGTGATAATTTGCAATTTTCGGGTGCGCGTTGGACGTGACGGACAAGAGCGTCGATTTACCGACGTTCGGGAAGCCGACAAGACCCACGTCGGCCAGCAGCTTGAGTTCCAGAATGACGTCGTGCTCCTCGCCCGGGAGGCCCGCCTTGGCAAAGCGCGGCACCTGACGGGTCGGCGTTGCGAAGTGCTGGTTGCCCCAGCCGCCTCTGCCGCCCTTGCAGAGGACGAAATCATCGGAATCGGACATATCCTTGATAATCTCATTCGTGGCCAGATCGCGCACGACGGTGCCTCTGGGCACCTTGATGATCAGGTTTTCGCCATTTTTGCCGCGGCAGCGCTTGCCCTGCCCGTTCTCGCCGTTCGGCGCGGTATATTTGCGCTTGTAGCGGAAGTCCATCAGCGTGGACAGGTTATCATCGACGCGCAGGACGATGGAGCCGCCGTTGCCGCCGTCGCCGCCGTCCGGGCCGCCTGCGGCCACGTATTTTTCCCGGTGGAAGGCCACTGCGCCGTTGCCGCCCGCACCTGCCTTGACCGAAATGCGTACTTTATCAATAAACATGAGGTTCCTCCTCTGTCAGTAAGGTTTTCGTAGTCTTTGTCCAGATTTCCGGATAGTTCTCCTGATAATAGTGCGCGCGGTCGGAATCCGGGGCTTTCCAGATCTCCTTTTTCCGAATTTCTTCGGAGATGGCCTTTTGCAGCCAGGCACGCTTCTTTGCGAATTTCTCCGGGTCGGACGCAAAATGCGCATAATCGAGCAGCTGGATGTTTCCCGCCGCCTGTTCCCGTAAAAACGCCTCATACGCGTCCGGAATATATTCCGCGCCGGTGATGCGGACGGGCTGCGCGGACACGAACTCGTTCGGAATCTCTGTCTTCTTGTAATCACCGTCTTCGCAGATATAGAGCCAGCCGGATTTTCCGGCGTAGAGCTTTTTCAGCGCATTGGGGAACGGATCGTCGAAATACAGCTTGCCCTGCCGGGTATATCCATATGCGTATTCATAATTCCGGATGAGGTAGAACAGCGCCATGGCGCGCAGGGACGTCAGGCAGACCTGCGTGGGCTTGTCAAAATACGGAGACTTTCTCGGCTCGAGCATTTGCAGACCGCCTGTCGGCGACGCGTGATAATATATCATAGCGGTATCCCCTTTTAAGAAAAAACCCCGAACGGGACTCGTTCGGGGTTTTTACAACAAAATTACTGTTCTGCGTAGACAGAGCACATCTTGCGATCCTTGCCCATACGCTCGAACTTGACCTTGCCGTCGATCAGAGCGAACAGCGTATCGTCCTTGCCGATACCGACGTTGTTGCCCGGATGAATGTGCGTGCCTCTCTGACGAACGAGGATGTTGCCAGCCAGAACGAACTGACCGTCAGCGCGCTTCGCGCCGAGTCTCTTCGATTCAGAATCACGGCCGTTCTTGGTGGAGCCGCCGCCTTTCTTATGTGCGAAGAACTGGAAACTCATATTAAGCATCGTTTTGCACCTCCAAAACTTCGATATAATCAGGATAGTCATCCCGCAGAGAACATAATGTGAGCATCATGCCGGAGAGAACCGCCTGTACGGCCTCTTCGCTTTCACACGCTGCGGGAAGGGTTAAGGTGATCCGGGCCTCGTCTTCATTCACCCTGGTTTTCGCATGCTCGCCGAGCACATCGTTGATCGTGCACTCCGCAAGCTTGACGGCTGTGGAAACAGCTGCGCACACAATGTCGCTGCCTGCCTCTGCATAGCCGCTGTGGCCCGAACAGCAGAATCCGGTGATCCTGCCCTCGTGATCGAAAAATTCGACGCGCGTCATAAATTACAGCGCGATCTTTTCGATCTGCACCTTGGTGTACGGCTGTCTGTGGCCCTGGAGGGACTTGGAGTCCTTCTTCGGACGGTACTTGAAGACGCGGATCTTCTTGCCCTTGCCATTCTTCAGCACCTTAGCCTCAACCTTAGCACCTGCAACTGTGGGGGTACCGAACTTGGAGTCAGCACCGTCGACAACTGCCAGAACCTGATCGAAGGTGACGGTCTGCTCAGCCTCCGCCGCGAGCTTCTCGATGTAGATCACATCGCCCTCCTTGACGTTGTACTGCTTACCGCCGGTAACGATAATAGCCTGCATATTCGTTTGCACCTACCTTTTCTTTCGTAGACTCGCTCTTGAGGTGTGCCGGAGCAGCTTTTGACCTCTTTAATGCGGCTTATGGATTATACCAGAGATTTTTCTCCGTGTCAAATACTTTTTTGCGGAAAATCGCTTATTTTTCCGCCGCTTTGATCTTTTCCTCCGTATCCTCGCGGATGGCCTCACGCAGCTTCGTCAGATAGGGAGAAAACGCGACAGCGTCATAGGCGTATGTCCGGTTCAGATCATACTCCAGCGGCTCCCACGAGCGGATATCGGACTCATTGTGCTGGATGACGGCTTCGAGCTTGTCCAGCGCCTTATAGAGCTTCGCTTCGTCTGTCTGCAGCGCGCCCATTTCGGTATACAGCGCGGCCAGCTCCGTATTATACGGGGCCGGAAGCGACGCGACCCAATCGAACAGCGCGGTATCCTCCTTCTTTTCGTCGCTTGCGGACTTCAAAAACGTCGGGATATCGCCGGTGAAGCACTCGCCGAGATCGTGGATCAGGCACATTTTGATGACCTTGTCCATATCGAGCGCCGGGAATTCGTCCTTCATAAAGAATGCCATCAGTGCAAGCCGCCAGCTGTGCTCGGCGACGCTTTCGCGGCGGCCCCTGCTCGTCTCACAGTGGCGCAGTTCGTCCTTGAGGCGCTCAGCAATATGTAACACATCCAGTAATGCACGCACTTCCATATCGATTTCTCCTTTTTTGATTTATGACAGAACCAGTTCGATCGCTTCGCGGATATTGCGCACGCGCAGCAGCTCCATGCCGTCGGGCGCAGTGACATTGCCCGTCCCGTGGCGCGGGATGATGCAGGTTTTAAAGCCTGTGCGGGAGGCCTCGGACAGGCGCTGCTGCAAGCCCGTTACGGCGCGGATCTCGCCCGTCAGGCCAACCTCGCCGATGGCGGCGGTCGCCGGATCGATGGGCTTATCGCGGAAGCTGGACGCGGCGGCAAGCACAAGGGCCAGATCGGCGGCAGGCTCGTCCAGCTGCAAGCCGCCGATGACGTTCACATACGCGTCCGACATCCCAAGATTCACGCCGCCGCGCTTTTCCAGCACGGCCAGCATGAGATTTGCCCGGTTAAAATCAAAGCCGTCCGCCGTGCGGCGGGGGACGTTGAAATTCGTCCGCGCGACAAGCGCCTGAATTTCTGCCAGAACCGGGCGCGTACCCTCCATCACGCAGGCCACGCACGTACCGGGGGCATTTAATGGCCGTCCGGCCAGCAGCATTTCGGACGGATTCGGGACCTCGAGCAGTCCCCTGCCCTCCATTTCGAACACGCCGATCTCGTTTGTCGAGCCGAAGCGGTTCTTGGCCGCGCGCAGGATGCGGTAGCTGCTGGCGTGCTCGCCCTCGAAAAACAGCTCGCAGTCGACCATGTGTTCGAGCACCTTCGGCCCCGCGATCGCGCCCTCCTTATTGACATGGCCGACGACGAAGACGGTCACGCCGCTGCTCTTGGCCAGCTGCATGAGGGCCATGGTGCAGTCCTTGACCTGTGAAATGCTGCCGGGGGCAGAGGTATTCTCCGGGCTGTAGAGCGTCTGGATGGAGTCGGCAATGAGAATATCCGGCTGCACCTCGTCGACAGCGCTTAAAATCTCGGAAAGATCCGTCTCCGAGAGGATATATAATTCGTCCGACGCGACTTGCAGCCGGTCGGCACGCATTTTGATCTGCTTTTCCGATTCCTCGCCGGAAACATAGAGGATGCGGAGCGTTTTTCCGAGATAGGCGCAAATTTGCAGCAGAAGCGTCGATTTGCCGATGCCGGGCGCACCGCCCACCAGAATCAGCGATCCGCGCACGCCGCCGCCGCCCAGAACGCGGTCAAGCTCCTGCATACCGGTGGAGAAGCGGATCTCCTGCTCCCCTGTCACCTCTTTGAGCTTTTTCGGGACGGCACGCGCGTTGCCTGCCCGGCCTGCCGCCTTCGCGGCAGGCGCTCTTTTGTCCTCGAACTCCACGATGGAGTTCCATGCCCCGCAGGCGGGGCACTGGCCCTGCCAGCGCGGCGTTTCGTTGCCGCATTGCTTGCAGACAAAAACGGTTTTAGATTTCATTCGGATGCTCCTCTGAGAGCCACACGGACAGCGTTCCCGCGATCACGGCGGCCAGCTTTTTCTGATACTCCGGCTGCAAGAGCCGCTGTTCTTCCTCGTAATTGGATAAAAATCCGCATTCGACCAACACGCCGGTGCAGCCGATATGCTCCATGAGATACACGCCGTCCGATTTTTTGCACTGCCGGCGGTTGCCCGGCTCGAGGCCCAGGGCCAGATTGGCCTGCAGCTGCTCGGCCAGCGCCTGACTGCCGGGCGTTTTCGCGTAGAAGACCTGTGCGCCGTGGTATTTTCCCTCGGTGAAAAAGTTCTGGTGCACGCTCAGAAGCAGCGCGTTTTCCGTCTGGTTCACCGTCTCGGTCCGGTTTTTGATGTCCGAAACTTTCTTCTCCGAGATCGTGCGGCAGCCGTCTGAATAGACAGCCGTATCCGTCTCGCGGATCATGCTGACCCGCACGCCGCACAGGCGCAGAAGGTCGCGCAGGCGCAGCGAAATATCCAGATTCAGCGCTGCCTCCGACGTGCCGGAAACGCCGGTCGCGCCACCGTCCTCCCCGCCGTGCCCCGCGTCGAGCACGACGGTCGTTCTGCCGGGCTGCATGGCCGCCGTCTGCGCGCTTCGATGTGTCAGAACGGCGAAGACGCAGAAATACAGAACGGTCGCAAACAGCATGACCGGCATCATGATCTCTACCCATTTTTTCATATGATCACCCCATACAAGCGTATGAGGGACAAGAAAAGTATAGCATGGATTTTTCGGTTTGAAAAGGTCGATTATGCGTCCTGAAAGACAGGCTGTACGGCTTCGCCCCAAAGCTGCGCCGCGGCTGCCTCTGCAAAACCACGCTCCTCCTGCGAAAAAGGGCGGAACTGCGTGATAAGCAGGCGCTTTCCGCTGTGCTTCCAGCGGCCCGCTACGCTGCCGTGCAGCAGCACCGGCGGCATGACGATGCCGGACAGACTGAAAATGCCGCGCAGATACTCCGGCGGGAGAAATACGCTCTGCTTTTTCTCATAGCCCAGCACCAGCGGGTCGAAGCCCGCCAGCAGCAGGCAGTCCGGAAGCGACTGTCCTGGTGCTCTTCCGGAATCCAGACTGAACAGCTGCTGCCCCTCGTATTCGGCTGCTTTCATAGGAAGCCGGGCCAGCCGCTTTTTGATCTCCGCCTGCGAGGAACCGAAATAATAGGCTGCGTCCCGGATGGAGGCCGGGCCATAATTCGTGAAATACCGGCGCGTCTGTTCCAGCAGTGCGTCCTGCTCCTCCATCGGTGTGAATGCCGGACAGAGGCGGAATGCCTTTTCCTCGCTGACCGTGCCGCAGAGAAAGCCGCGCTCGCAGAGCTCCCGGATCCCGCCGCCCCAGGGATGGAATATGCTGCCCTCCTCCGCCTGCGTCATTCCGGCAGCGCGGCAGCGGGCTTTCAAGGCCTCGCGCGTCATTGGCCCTTGCGCAAGTGCATCGACAATCAGGTCTGAAAAATATGCTTGCCGCTGCGGCGTAAGTGCCCAATCCGGGCGCTGGTTCCAGAATGACGGAACAGTCCAGTCCCGACTCCGGTACCGGCAGCCAGTGTGCAGGAACAACGGAAGGTCGGTCTCGGCAAAGATGTGCATCGTGCCGCGGAGCGTCCAGCTCTTTACGAGGCTGTCTGCCGCGTGTGCTGTGTCATACGCTGTACTGCGCAGGCGCATGGCATACAGCGCGTTGGAGAGGAACTGCGCCTGAAAGCCGTTCATAGCGCGGAGCACCTCCATCCGCTCCCCTGTGCGCAGCAGATATTGATTGGACAGGCGCGCAAGCACCAATTCATTTCGCTCCATACATTCTCCTTTTGATATGCGCAGCCCCCGGCGCTTTTTTAGCAGACCGGGGGCCGGTATGTCATGATTTGATCGTCAGATAATGCGCCGCCCGCAAAGGAAGCGGGTCTTGTAATACGATTCGTCAAGCGAGTTGACGCGGACGCCCGTGGACGGCGTGGAGGCGTGGACGAAGTTGCCGCCGCCGATGTACATACCGACGTGGTTCGCGTAGCCGCTGTAGCCGAAGAAGACGAGGTCGCCGACCTGCAGGTCGCTGCGGGAGACATAAGTACCCTGCGTCATCTGGTCGTTGGCAACGCGCTTCATGGAGTAGCCGTACTGCGTCAGGACATAGTACATGAGGCCGGAGCAGTCAAAGCCGGTCGACGGGCTTGAGCCGCCCCAGACGTAGCTGTAGCCGACGAAGCCCATGGCGAAGTTCGCGATCTCGCTGGCTGTGCCGGAGCCGGAGACGGTGCCGCCGCTGCCGGAGCCGGAGCCGCTGCCCGGCGTGACGGTGCTGTCCTTCTTATCGGCGAGCAGGTCTGCGCGGACATAGGCCGTAATGCCGTTATATTTGATGCGGTACCACTGGTGGCCGTCGGAGGTCGTAGTCGTGATGCCGGTGACGGTGACGGCGGCGTTGTAGCTCAGCTCGCCGACCTTCGTGCTGCCGGTCGTCCAGGAATCGCGGACGTTGATATAACCCGTCTGGCAGACGTACATGGTCTTGCTGATGCTCGTGACGGTGACGTTCAGATTGATCTGGTCAACAACGACCGTCGCGCTCTTGACGTTTTCATCGTAGAACCACTGGATGGTCTTATAGCAGCGCAGGAACATCGTCATGGCTTCCTGCCGGCTGGCGTTGTCCTTGGGGTTCAGATACGTGCCGTTTCCAAGCTTCGTGCCCTGCACGTAGGAATAGCTCACGCAGATCTGCGCGGCCTCCTTCGCCCATGCGGAGATCGATCCGGCGTCGGCAAAGCCGTTCAGCGCGCCGTCTTTCGCCTTGGGGGAGAACGCAGCCGCCGTGCAGAAATTCTCGATGAGCTTGAAGAATTCCTGCCGCGTCAGCAGCTGCTTCGGGCGGAACGAGCCGTCCTCATAGCCGTTGACGATGCCGTACAGATGGGCCTTGACAATATTCTCATTCGACGTATCCGTAAAGCCGGTGAACGTTTCGTTCGACATATCGATATCGTTGCCGGTGGCCTTTTCGAATGCGTAGACGGCCAGCTCGCACATCTCGCCGCGCGTGATGTCCTTGGTCAGATCAAGGCCGTTAAAGGACGCGGGCATCAGGCCGAGCTTGTTGATCTCGTCATAGTTTGTTTGGAACCAGCTGCTATAGTTGTTGTTCGCGCCGAGCGCGGCCGCGCTCATGGACAGAAGCAGCACGGCGCACAGCAGCAGGCACAGCGGTTTTCTTGCCTTTCGCATGGTTTACAGACTCCTTTTTTCCGTTCCCGGACCGGAACGGCACATTTTCGAGACAATTCGACTGCATTATATCAGATTATGACAACCATTACAAGCACAATTTTGTAAATCTTTCGTAACCAGTTGAGTTTTGCGAAAAAATATGATATAAGTGTGATATGAAGTTACGAGTGATGACCGCAGTGCTTGCCTGCAAGCTCTGCCGAGCCCTGATCCGCCTGCTGGGCAGAGGCGGCACGGATTTTCCCGGGCGCGTGGCGCTCAAGCTCTGCCCGAATCTGCTGGGTGAACTTGCAAGGAACGTGACGACCGTGATCGTCACGGGCACCAACGGCAAGACCACGACCTCGCGCATGATCGAGCAGTCGTGGCAGGACGCTGGAATCTCTTACTTTGCAAATAAATCCGGCGCAAACCTCCTGTCCGGCGTCACGGCGGAATTCGCCGTCCACTCCACGCTCACGGGCCGCTGCAGATATTCGCACGCGCTCATTGAGTCGGACGAGGCGGCGCTGAAATTCATCAGCAAATATGTCGACGCGAAGGTGATCGTCTACACGAACGTCTTCCGCGACCAGCTCGACCGCTACGGCGAGGTCACGCATACGCTCAGCAAGCTGCGCGTCGGCGCGCAGAACAGTCCGAACGCCGTTCTGTGCCTGAACGCGGACGATTCGCTCATTACCAGCCTGCACGACGACGTGCCGAACCCCGTTATTTTCTACGGCATCAGCACGCCGCTCTATGAGGAGCAGGTTTCGGACCTCTCCGACGCGCCGTACTGCATCAAGTGCAAGAGCGAATATCAATACGACTTTGTGACCTACGGCCATCTGGGCGGCTACCGCTGCCCGCGCTGCGGCTATGCCCGTCCGAAGCCGGATATCTGCGTCAGCAAGGTCATTCTGAGCGACGAGGAGCGCTCCGAGGTTGTCTTCCGCGACGGCGAAACGGAGATCCCCGCAACGGTCAATCTGCCGGGCGGATACAATATTTATAACGCCTGCGCGGCCATGGCGGCAGCAAAGGCCATGGGGCTGGAGCTTCCGAAGGCGGCGCAGTCGCTGTCCCGCTTTGCCTGCGGCTTTGGGCGCATGGAGAAATTCGAGATCAATGGCACGGACGTGCGCATGATTTTGATCAAGAATCCAGCGGGCTGCAACCAGGTGCTGAGCTTCCTGACGCAGCGGACCGAGCCGTTCGTCTTCGCCGCCTGTCTCAACGACCGGACACAGGACGGCCGCGACGTCAGCTGGATCTGGGACGTCTCCTTTGAGCGTCTGGTAGACATGGGCGATACGCTCCGTGAGGTCTATCTGTCCGGCACGCGGGCGGAGGATATGGCCCTGCGCTTCCTCTACGCCGGATTTCCGAAGGAAAAGCTGCACGTGCAGAAGGACTACGGCGCGCTCATGGAGGAGGCGACGGCGCATAAGCTGCCGGTCTTCGTCATGCCGACGTACACGGCCATGCTGGCTCTGCGCGGCACGATCAGCAAAACGTATGGCTACAAGCAATTCTGGGAGTAAGCTATGGAACTGAACATCTATCATTTATATCCCGACGTTCTGAACCTCTACGGCGACCGCGGAAATGTCCTGTGTATGCAGCGGCGGCTGGAATGGCGCGGGATGCAGGCAAACATTGTCCCGGTCCCCATCGGGGTGAAACTTGCCGCGAAGGACTGCGATCTGCTCTTCATCGGCGGCGGACAGGACTTTGAGCAGGAGATCCTGATGCACGATCTGAAGGGCGAAAAGACGGCAGAGCTGAAAGCCGCCATCGAGGACGGCGTGCCCGTGCTCGCCATCTGCGGCGGGTATCAGATGCTGGGCCAGTATTACAAGACCTGGGACGGCAAGCAGTGTGACTTTACCGGCGCGCTCGATCTTTACACCGTCGGCTCCGAGCAGCGTATGATCGGCAATTATATGTTCACGTGCGACGAGGCGGACTGTAAAATTGTCGGCTTTGAAAACCACTCCGGCAAGACGTATCTCGGCTCCGGCGTGAAGCCGCTCGGCAAAGTCCTCGAGGGATACGGCAACAACGGCGAGGACGGGACGGAGGGCGCACGCTACAAAAACGTCTTCGCGTCCTATTCCCACGGCTGTCTGCTGCCCAAAAACCCGAAGCTGGCCGATCTGATCCTCAAGCTTGCGCTCGAACGCAAATATGGCAAAGTGGAGCTTCCGCCCCTTGCCGACGAGTTTGAAACTGCCGCGCACAACTATATGGAAGCCCGACTGAGCCGGAAATAAATGCTCCGGGCCGCTGCAAATCCGCAGCGGCCCGGTTTTTTATGTGTTCTCTCTGACCCAGTGGACTGCGAAGTCCGCGAAGCGGGTGGCGGCAGGGGCATCGGTCGCAGCGGCAAGAGCAATGGTGCGGCTGGCGGGCGGGTCGATGGGGCGGATCTCCACGCCGTCTGTGTTGCCGCGCAGCAGCAGGGACGGCATGATGCTCACGCCCAGTCCCTGCCGGACCATGGCGATAACGGCATAATCATCCTTCGTCTCAAAGCGGATGTTTGGCCGGGCCTTGACTGCATGAAACGCACGGCGCACGTCATGATTGGAGGATTCCAGGAGCGAAATAAACGGCTCCTTTGCCAGCTCCTCGACCCGGCAGACCGGACTTTGCCCCAATGGATGCCCCTTCGGCAGGACGGCGGCCAGCGCATCCTCGTACAGCGGTGTGCAGCGGCAGCCAGGACGGGCGGGAAGCGTTGTAAACGCAAGATCGACGCTGCCGTCGCCGAGCCAGGTGTCGATATCATGATAGTCGCCGTTGAAAAGCTGGAAATCCACCTGCGGGTGCTCCTTCTGGAACTGCATCATCATGGCGGGCAGCCAGTGCGTGGCGACACTGGTGAACGTACCGATGCGGATCTTGCCGGTAACGAGCGTATGCAGGCGTTCCGCCGCCTGCCGCAGCAGCCTTTCCTGCCGCACGATCTCGTGAATATAGGGCATCATCTGCTCGCCCTCCGGCGTGAGGCGTGCGCCGGTGCGCGTGCGCTTCAAAAGCGGCAGCTGAAGCTCCGCCTCGATGGCGGAGAGCATATGGCTGACGCCGGACTGCGTAAGGCCCAGCTCCTGCGCGGCCTTTGTCAGAGACTGCAGCTCCACTGTTTTTTCAAAAGCCTCATATTTTTTCGTATCCATACTGAAAAACCTCTTGCTTTTTTCACTTTAACGTGTTATCATACGCGCATATTATGAAGTTCCTTGATATTATACATGAATATTTGTAATGTGTCAAGAGAAAGAAACGGAGAAATGCGTTATGAGTGGAGCAAATCTGCAGCATCTGCTGGCCATGATTTTGTATATGGCCGCTGTCGTCGGCATCGGCATTTATTTTGCCGGACGCGCGAATAAGGATGCCGAGTCGTATTTTCTCGGCGGACGCAGCCTCGGCCCGTGGGTCACGGCGTTCAGCGCGGAGGCGTCCGATATGTCCGGCTATCTGCTGATGGGGCTGCCCGGCCTTGCGTATTGGACGGGCCTTGCGGACGCGGGCTGGACATGCATCGGGCTTGCCATCGGCACGTACCTCAACTTCCTGATCGTTTCGAAGCGGCTGCGCCGGTATTCCATCGCCGTGAACGCATTCACGCTGCCGGACTTCTTCTCGAACCGTTTCCATGAGAAGAAAAAGATCATCATGACGATCTGCTCACTCATTATCATCATTTTCTTCAGCGTCTACGCGGCGCAGTGCCTGTCCACGTGCGGCAAGCTGTTCGCAAATCTGTTCGGCTTCTCCTACGGCGGCATGATGATCGTCGCTGCCGTGTTCGTGCTGGCCTACACGTTCCTCGGCGGATATCTGGCCGAGAGCGCGTCCGATTTCATGCAGGGCGTTGTGATGGTCACGGTGCTGGTGCTGATCCTGATCCTGTCGGTCGTTTCCGCAGGTGGACTGAACACAGTCATCGAAAACGCGAAGAGCATTGACGGCTTCTTCTCCATGGTGCGCACGGCGACGCCCTCGACCACAGAGGTCAACGTTTTTGGTGCAGGCCGTCCTTACGGCGCGCTGTCCATTGCGTCCTGCCTTGCGTGGGGTCTTGGCTATTTCGGTATGCCGCAAGTGCTGCTGCGGTTCATGGGCATCCGCTCCGAGCATGAGCTGGGCCGCTCCCGCCGTGTGGCGATCATCTGGGTCGTGATCTCGATGGCCGCCGCCGTGTTCATCGGCGTCGTGGGCCGCAGCGTCGCGGGGCTTGATTATCTGTCCAACAACGATGCGGAAAATATCTTCATTGACGCGGCGACGTCCTATCTGCCGCCGATCCTCGCGGGCTTCGCCTGCGCGGGCGTGCTGGCCGCGGCGATCTCGTCCTCTGATTCGTATCTGCTGATCTCGGCCAGCGCCGTCAGCCAGAACCTGTATCGCGGCGTGTTCAAGAAGGATGCGACGGAGAAGCAGGTCATGTGGTGCTCGCGCATCACGCTGGTGCTCATCACCATCGTCGCCATGGCGATCGCCTGGAACTCCAACTCGACCATCTTCGGCATCACGTCGTTTGCGTGGGCGGGCTTCGGCGCGGCCTTCGGCCCGCTGATGCTCCTGTGCCTGTTCTGGAAGCGCACGACATATCAGGGCGCAATCGCGGGTATGGTCGCGGGCGGCGCAATGGTCTTCTTCTGGAAGCTCGTTCTGAAGCCCCTCGGCGGGATGTTCGGCATCTATGAGCTGCTGCCCGCGTTCGTCTTCAGCGTGATCGTGATCGTCGCCGTCTCCCTGCTCACGGCAGAGCCTGACGCACAGATCGAGGCGGAATTCGACAAGGTCAAAGCGGGCAAGGGACTGCAATAAGAAATTTCTCCCGGCGGCGCGCAGCCGCCGGGTTTTCTGTGCTTTTTCCGAAAAAGCTGTTGCCAAACGGCGGTTGTTGTGCTAAAATGCATCTGATATCTGGAAAAAGCGAGGATCGAGCTGTCCTGTCCGATAGGGCCGGGTACAGAGAGGGCGGGTTTTGCTGGAAGCCGCCTCCCGGTTGGGCCGCAGGGCTTTCTCTCGTGAGCTGCCGTTTGAACGGGGGTCGCTCCCCTACTAGGACGCGCCGGTTATTGCCGCCGTTACCGGGCAGAAAGCAGCGCAGATTCTCTGCGAACAGCGGGTGGTACCGCGGAAGCATGGTCTTTCGTCCCGATTCCGGGCGGAGGGCTTATTTTTTTGTATTATCACGAAAAGGAGCATTCGTTTATGAAGGAACAACTCGAAAAAATCCGGCAGGAAGCGCTCGGCGCGCTGGAAAGCGTCAAGGACGCCGGGGAGCTGGACGCGCTGCGCGTGCGCTTTCTCGGCAAGAAGGGCGAGCTGACCGGCGTTTTGAAGACGATGGGCAAGCTGTCCGCAGAGGAGCGCCCCGTCATGGGTCAGGCCGCGAACAACGTCCGCGCCGCCATTGAGGAAAAAATCGAAACCGTCCGCGCCGAACTGAAAGAAAAGGCCATGGAGGCCAGACTGGAGGCCGAGGCCATCGACGTGACCATCCCCGGAACCCCTGTCCAGCTGGGTCACCGGCATCCGATGAACAAGGCGCTCGACGAGGCCAAGGATATTTTTATCTCCATGGGCTTCAAGATCCTCGACGGCCCGGAGGTCGAGCTTGCCGACTATAACTTCACCAAGCTGAATATCGCCGAGAACCACCCCTCCCGCGACCGCAGCGACACGTTCTATGTGACGGACGACGAGGAAGTCCTTCTGCGCACGCAGACCAGCCCCATGCAGATCCGCGCCATGGAGGCCATCGGCCAGCCGCCCATCCGCATTCTGGCCCCCGGCCGCGTGTATCGCAAGGACGAGGTCGACGCGACGCACTCCCCCATGTTCCACCAGATCGAGGGCCTTGTCATCGACAAGGGGATCACGATGGCCGATCTCAAGGGCACGCTTGAGACGCTCATCAAGGCCATGTACGGCCAGGATTCCGTTGTCCGCTTCCGCCCGCACCACTTCCCGTTCACCGAGCCGAGCTGTGAGGTCGACGTGCAGTGCTTCAACTGCCGCGGCAAGGGCTGCTCGACCTGCAAGGGCGAGGGCTGGATCGAGCTGCTGGGTGCCGGTATGGTGCACCCGAAGGTACTGGCCGGCTGCGATATTGACCCGGAAATCTACTCCGGCTTTGCCTTCGGCATCGGCCTTGAGCGTATGGCCATGCGCCGGTTCAAGATCAGCGATATGCGCATGATCTTCGAAAACGACATTCGCTTCCTGTCTCAGTTCTAAGGAGGGTACGACATGAATATTTCGAGAAAATGGCTCCGTGAATTCGTTGATATCACGGCTACGAATAAAGAATACGACTCCGTCATGACCCTCGCCGGTCAGAAGGTCGAGACGACCGAGCGCATGGACGCGGAGATCAAAAACGTCGTCGTCGGCAAGGTCCTGTCGATGAAAAAGCATGAAAACTCCGACCATATGTGGGTCTGCATGGTCGACTGCGGCTCCGGTGAGCCGGTGCAGATCGTCACGGGCGCACAGAATGTGCACGAGGGCGATCTGGTTCCGGTCGCGCAGCACAATTCGTACCTGCCCGGCGGCATCCACATCACGAAGGGCAAGCTGCGAGGCGTGGAATCCTGTGGTATGCTGTGCTCCTACAAGGAGCTTGGCCTGACCGAGCATGACTGCCCGGAGGCGTATGCCGACGGCATCTGGATTCTGAACGACGAGGGCTGCGAGGTCGGCGAGGATATGAACGTCGTCATCGGCAACGATGATTCCATCGTCGAATTCGAGATCACGAACAACCGCCCGGACTGCTATTCGCTCATCGGGCTCGCCCGTGAGACGGCCGCCGCGTTCAACGTGCCGATGAAGCACCATGAGCCGGTCGTCAAGGGCGGCGCGGAAGGAAATCTCTGCGATTTGCTTGATGTTGATGTGCAGGCGGACGACCTGTGCCCGCGCTACACGGCTCGTATGGTGCGCAATGTCAAGATCGCGCCCAGCCCCAAGTGGATGCGGCAGCGTCTGCGCTCGGCGGGCATCCGTCCGATCAACAATATCGTCGATATCACGAACTACGTCATGGTCGAATACGGCCAGCCGATGCACGCATTTGACTACCGCTATGTCAAGGGCGGCAAAATCGTCGTCCGCCGTGCGGGCGAGGACAAGACGCTCACGACGCTGGACGGCAATGTTCGCACGCTTCAGCCAGATATGCTCGTCATCGCCGACGAGACGAAGCCGGTCGGCCTTGCGGGCGTGATGGGCGGCGAAAACAGCGAGATCGTGGACGATACGGTCGACGTGGTCTTCGAATCCGCGAACTTTCTCGGTTCCTCTATCCGCAAGACGGCGCTGGCGCTCGGTATGCGCACGGACGCGTCCGCGAAGTTTGAAAAGGACATTGACCCGATGCTGACCGTCCCCGCCGTCAACCGTGCGTGCGAGCTGGTCGAGCTGCTTGGCGCAGGCGAGGTCATGGACGGCATGATCGACGTGCTGAACTATGTTCCGCAGCCCGTCACGGTCAAGCTCGAGCCGGAGCGCATCAACGCGCTGCTCGGCACGGATATCTCCGAGGCGGATATGATCGAGTATCTGCGCCGCGAGGAAGTTCCCGTCGTGGACGGCATGATCCTGGTCCCGTCCTGGCGGCCCGATCTGCGCGTGATGGCCGATATCGCGGAGGAAGTCGCCCGGTATTATGGCTACAACAACATTGAAACCACACTCATGCGCGGCGCGACCACCATGGGCGGCTATTCCGACGAGCAGAAGCTGGAAAACGCCGCCGGTGCGGCGGCAAGAGCGCTGGGCTACAGCGAGATCATCACGTATTCCTTCGTCTCCCCGTCCTCGTTCGACGCCATCCGCCTTCCGGCGGACAGCCCGCTGCGCAAAACAGTCAAGCTCGTCAATCCGCTCGGCGAGGATACCTCCATCATGCGCACGGTCATTCTGCCGAGTATGCTGGATATCCTCTCCCGCAACTATGCGTTCAAGAACAAGGGCGTCAAGCTCTATGAGATCGGCAAGATCTATCTGCCGGTCGAGGGCCAGAAGCTGCCGGACGAGCCGAAGCGCATGATCTTCGGCACGTATGGCGAGCATGAGAATTTCTTCACGCTCAAGGGCGAGATCGACGCGCTGCTCGAACAGCTGAACGTGCATCCGGCGGCGTATATCGCCGACACGAAGAACCCGAGCTATCATCCGGGCCGCTGCGCCGATATTATCATCGACGGCAAAAAGCTCGGCGTGATCGGTCAGATCCACCCGCTGGTCGCGGAGGGCTACGGCATCGACGGCGAGGTCTACGTCGCGGAGCTGGACTTCACCGGCCTGCAGGCTGCGCTTGCACCGGAACGTGTGTTCCACAGCCTGCCCAAGTTCCCGACCGTCAGCCGCGATCTGGCGCTGGTGTGCGACGAGGCGATGACCGTCGGTATGCTCGAAGCCTGCATCAAGAAGGCGGGCGGCAAGCTGCTGCGCTCCATCCAGCTGTTTGATATCTACCGCGGCCCCGGCATTGCACCGGGCAAGAAGAGCGTTGCGTTCAGCCTTGAGCTGCGCGCGGACGACCGCACGCTCACCGACGAGGACACCACCGGTGTCACGAACTCCGTTCTGGAAAAGCTCAAAAACGACCTCGGCGTGACACTGCGATAAAGACATAAAACCAGCCGTTCCCGGTTCACTCCGGGAGCGGCTGTTGTTTCGTTATAAGACCTGTTTTGCAGAAGGTCGGTTCGTAGGGGCGGACGACTCTGTCCGCCTGCGGGATGCAGTGCTTTTTTCAGAAATCTGCGGCGAATCCGTAAGTGTCCGCACGGCTGGTTGTCGCGGTCGATGCCCACATCGCCCCGGCAGTTAAGCAGGCAAGTGCATACGAGTTCGCCGTAAAGCTTCATAAAACCACCGTATCCTGCTGGGCGGAGCAGAGCCCCGCCCCTACCAGATGCGTTCGGTTTTGGTTTTTTCGTATAAACCGAACGTCACAGTCTTGTCCTAGGGTGTATCTGAAAACTCATGATGTGACCGGCAGCGAGGGATTTTTGCGTTGCGCAAGACATTTTTTCGCAGGAATACTGACGTATTTCAAGGAAAAATGACGCGGCGCACCGCAAAAAGGCCCGCTGTCCGGGTGCGTTGGGAGTTTTCAGATACACCCTAAGTGCAAACGCGCGTACCGGGGAGCCGGTACGCGCGTTTTGGGAAATTGGAATGGTATATCAGCCGATGCCGCCGAGGGCTGCGCCTGCAACAAGCGCTACGATGCAGAGGATGCAGTAGACATACTTGGCAAGCGGATAGAACCAGCCGCCGATGGGCTTCTGGAGGCCGTCGTTGACTTCGTCGAGGACGAATTTCTTACCGGCGACCCAGAAGAACATGATACCAGCCAGCAGAGCGCCGAGCGGGCAGATGTAGATCGAGACGACGTCCATCCACTCGGAGGTGATCTTCTGGATGAGGATCGCGATCACGCAGCCAATGACAAGGATGATGGCAGTAGCCGGAACGCGCTTCAGCTTCAGGTTATCCTGCAGGGTCGCAACGGGTGCTTCATACAGGTTGATGATGGAGCTGAGGCCGGCGAACAGAACACAGACGAAGAAGATGACGCCGATGATCCGGCCGCCGGGCATACCGTTGAGAACATTGACCAGCCAGACGAACATGAGGCCGGGGCCGCCCTTCTCCAGCGGAGCGCCGCCCGCTGCCATGGCGGGGATGATAACGAACGCGGCGAGCAGAGCAGCCAGCGTGTCGAAAATCGCAACGTTTCTGGCGGAGCCAGGCAGGTTTTCATTCTTGGGCAGATAAGAGCCATAGATGACGGAGCCGTTGCCCGCGACGGACAGGGAGAAGAACGCCTGACCGAAAGCGAAGATCCAGACCATCGGATTTGCAAGGCCCTTGGGGTCGAGCGTGAAGATGTACTTGTAGCCTGCACTTGCACCCGGCAGGAACGCAATGTAGATGCCGAGGCCCACGAACAGGAAGAACAGAACCGGCATCATGACCTTGTTGGCCTTCTCAATGCCGCCGGAGACACCCATCGCCATGATGGCGAACGAGGCAACGATTGCAACGATGATCCACGGCAGGTTGCTGATCGCAACGATGTCGAAGTGGCCGCCGATGGCCGCCATATCCTGGCCCATGGCGTGCATATCGCCGGTAATGGCGATCGCGGTGTACTTGAAGATCCAGCCCATGACGACGGTATAGCCGATGGCCAGCGCCATGGAGCCGAGAACCGGGATGAAGCCGATGGCTTCGCCGATCTTGCGGTTGCCGCGCAGCTCGGTGCACTTACCGAACGCGCCGATGGGGCCTGCGCCGGTGGCACGGCCGAGTGCGAACTCGCCGATAACGCCGGTGGAGCCGATGAGGATAACGCAGATGAAATACGGAATCAGGAATGTCATGCCGCCCCAAAGGGAGACCATGATGGGGAAGCGCCAGATGTTGCCCATGCCGACGGCGGAACCGATGCAGGCCAGAATAAAGCCCCATTTGGATTTAAAGCCGTCGCGCTGTGTGGTTGCCTGTTTGTCAGCCATTTCTTTCCCTCCAATAAGAATGTTGGATTCGACTGTCACGCTGCGCCGGGGTCTCCGGCGCAGCGCCGTCCAGGTTTACTTACTTTCTTCTGTTGTGAATTGCTTACTTTTCCTCGTTGGGATACGGCTCGAGGAACGCGTGGAAGTGGCGCATCGGGAGGTTGTGGCCCCAGACGATACGCATGTTGGGGATGGATTCGCGGTCTTCATACAGAGCCTTGACGGCTGCGATGACGTAGTCGAGATGCTCCTGCGTGAGGCGGCTGCGGTCGATGGCGAAGCGCACGACGTTTGCAAGCTCTGCCTGCTGCTCCGGGGTCTTGAGGTCGTATTCCATGGAATAGTCGCCCAGCTCGGAGACGCGGATGCCGTAGCGGCGGATCAGTTCAAGCGAGAAGCCTTCGCCCGCGAAGGTCTCGTGGCCGCGCTTGCCGTCGAAGAACTCATCCATGTTGATGTACACAGCATGGCCGCCGGCGGGAAGAACGACGCCCTTGACGCCTGCCTTGTAGAAGCCCTGTGCGAGATATTCACACTGCTTGATGCGCTCGTCCATGTAGTTGAAGTCGCAGCTTTCGTACATACCGACAGCCAGCGCCATAATGTCACGACCGGACATGCCGCCGTAGGAGTCGTTGCCGTAGCAGGAGATCTGCTTGACCTTGA
>ERZ809296.631-NODE-631-length-53702-cov-8.190971_pt1 | contig 53702 bp, 39 predicted proteins | sample MGYA00520511_ERZ809296 | MGnify/ENA primary metagenome ERZ809296 (study PRJEB31576, sample SAMEA3212662) | Homo sapiens | biome: human-gut; feature: human gut; material: fecal | place: Sweden | collected 2012 ...
CATTATACCAGTTTCTCGGCAAAAGTCAACACAAATTTCGCCGTCTTTTTCCACAAATGCCGTCCCATTCCAATTGTCTGTTTTGACAGCTATCCACATCTTGTGTGTACAAAAACAAGGGCGCCATATCGGGCGCCCTCAGGTTCTTTTATCGTATTACTCCGCGTCTTCGATGAGGCCGTAGCCGCCATCCTTTCTCTTATAGACAACTGCGAACGCTCCGTCGTTGTCTTCATCACGGAAGGCAAAGAACGTGTGTTCCAGCAGGTTCATCTGCAAGATGGCTTCTTCTCTCGTCATCGGCTTCATGTTGAATTCCTTCTTGCGCACAATCTCAAACGCGCCCTCCTCCGGCTCTTCGGGCGCGAACGAGGTAACGTCCGGCGTGCGGACGAAAGCGTCCTGCCGCAGACGGCGGGCGGCCCGTCGCGTCCAGGGCGACGATGTCGGAGCCGGCCATGACGCAGGCGCGGGCGTGGCGCAGCGAGGGGGTGATGTACACGCCCTCGTGGCCTTCCTTCCACAGGCCGATCACGGGCACGTCGACGCGGCCCTTGATCGCGGAAATGTCGGACAGGCCCTGGCAGCGGATGGCGGCAGCGCCACCGATCTCGGCGGCGCGGGCGATCTGCGCCATCGTCTCGGGGTGGCGCATGGGCTCGCCCGGGTACGCCTGGACGGAGACGATGAGCTTGCCCTTCAGGTTTGCGATAAGCGGGTGCATGGTGAACTCCTATGCGTGCAGGAAGAAGGAAACGGCTCCGAGCAGCGGCGCGTCACCGCCGAGGGAACCAACGAGGATGGGGGTGTCGGCGACAGGCGTCATCGCGGAGGCCGCGAAGCCTTCGCGCAGGGCGTCCCACCAGATGTCCCCGGAGCGGGTCATGGACCCGGAGAGGATGACGACGGCCGGGTCCACGCAGTTGACCAACGAGGCCGTGGCCTCGCCGAGCGCGAACGCGGAACGGGAGAAGCAGGCGGCGGCCAGGGCGTTGCCGGATTCGGCAAGCTCCTGCAGGGCGCGCCCGCCGTCAACCTCGGGGTCGGACTCGCCGCGCAGCGAGTCGTACCAGGCCGTGATGCCCGAGCCGGAGCAGAAGGACTCGATGTGTCCCTTGCGGCCGCACGAGCACGTCATGTCGGGGGCGAAGTGGTGGTGAATGTGGCCCACGTGTCCGGCGATGCCGCGCGAACCGAAGGAGACCTGGCGATCTTCGACGAGGGCGCCGCCGATTCCGGTGCCCACCGCGATCGACAGGACGGTGCGGTAGGGCTGACCGGCGCCAAGCGTGGCCTCGCCCAGGCCGTGCGCGTGCACGTCGTTGAGGACGCGCACCTTCAGGCCGGTTGCCTCCTGAAGCAAAGCGCCGAGGGGGGTGCCTCCCCAGCCGGGCATGGTGCCCGTCGCGGAGACGATGGCGCCGGTCGAGGGATCGACGACGCCGGCGCTGGCGACGGCGACACCCGCGACCTGCGGGTGAGAAGCAACCAGGGACGAGGCAAGATCACAAATGCGAGCCGCCACGTCCGCTCCGCCGCGCATCGCGTCGGTGGGGATCGATCCGCGCTCGGTGACCTCGTAGGTGTCACCGGCCTCGACGATGCCCCACCCGACCTTGGTGCCACCGATGTCGAGGGCAAGGAGCGTAGTCATGAGGATCCTTACGAAAAGTCAGGGGTATAAGAAAATCGACGAGGCCGGGGCGCACGCCCGAAGGCGCGCAATATGCGGAACGGAACTGCCCCGGCCTCGTCGACGTATCAGGAGAGCAGGTCGACCGCGCGCAGCACGGACGCGACATGCTCCATGTTGTCGCCCTCGATGGCGGCAACCGGGCGCGGCATCTCAGGCGAATCGAAGACGCCGAGCAGGTGCAGGGCGGCCTTGAAGGCGCCGACGCCCGCACCGAAGCCCTGCACGCCCTTCACCTGGACGATGCGCATGAGCTCCGCGAGGCGGTCCTGCTCGGTGCGCACGGCCTCCCAGTCGCGACGCTCGTAGGCCTGCCACTGGCGCACGTAGCCCTCGGGGTCCACGTTGGCCAGGCCGGGCACGGAACCGTCCGCGCCGGACATGTAGGCGCCGTCGACGACGACCTCGTGGCCGGTGAGCAGCTGCATCGGGTGGCCGGCAGCCTCGTTCGCCAGGCACAGCCAGCGGAAGGCGACGTCGTCACCGGAGGAGTCCTTGACGCCGTCGATAACGCCATCGCGGCCCAAGCGCATGAGCAGGTCGGGCGACAGCTTCGTGTGCACGCACACGGGGATGTCGTAGGCCCACAGCTCGAGGCTGGTGTTCTCCTTGAGGAGGCGGAAGTGGCGCTCGACCTCGGTCTCGCCGCCGAGGGCGTAGAACGGGGCGGTCGCGACGACGCCGGTGGCGCCGCCGATCTCTTCCACGGCCTTGATGTTCTCGATGACGCGCTCGGTCTCGGTGTCGATGACGCCGACCAGGAGCGGGATGCGGCCGTCGACGATGCGCACGGCTTCGCGCTGGATCTGGGCGCGGCGCTCGGCGGTCGAGAAGGCGACCTCACCGGTGGAGCCGGACACAAACAGGCCGTCGAGGCCTGCCTCGATCAGGCGGTTGATGTGACGCTCGAGCGAGGGGACATCGAGCTCGCCGTCCTTGAGCGGAATGGCCAGGGGCGGCACGACGCCGCGGATCTTCGAAGACATAATTACATCTCTCCTTCGAGGTTGGGGTGCAGCAGCGAGGGCGCAGCGCCCAGCAGCTTGCGGGTGTAGGGATCCTCCGGGTCGGCGAGCAGCTGTGCGGCCGGCCCCTCTTCGACGACCTTGCCGCCGTTCATAACGGCGATCCGGTCAGACACGTAGCGCACGGTCTGAATATCGTGCGAGATGAAGACCATCGCCAGGCCCAGTTCCTTCTTGAGGTCCGTGAGCAGGTTCAGGATCTGTGCTCGCACCGACACGTCGAGTGCGGAGGTGGGCTCGTCTGCGATGATCGCATCCGGGCCGATGGACAGGGCTCGGGCAATGGCCACGCGCTGGCGCTGGCCACCCGAGAGCTGTCCGGGAAGCGCGTCGAGCGCGCTCGAGGGCAAGCCGACGAGCGAGATCAGTTCGCGCACGCGCCTGGCTCGCGAGACCTCGTTCCCGATGCCGTGCACGCGCAGCGGGTCAGCAAGCTGATCCTGGACGTGCATGCGGGGGTTCAGGGCCGTCGCGGGGTCCTGGAAGACCACGGAGACGACGCGACCGATCTCCCGTCGGGCGGCGGCGCTACGCTTCGTGACCTCTTTGCCGTTGAAGAACACATGGCCGGCGGACGGCATCTGCAGGCCACACATGACGTTCGCGGTCGTGGACTTGCCACAGCCGGACTCGCCGACGATGCCGAGCGTCTGTCCGCGCTCGATGCGCATGTTGACGCCACGCACCGCGTGGACCTTGTTGGGCTTGAACAGGGAGCCGGTACGCGAGGTGAAGGTCACCTCGACGTTCTTCAGTTCGATGATCGGGGTGTTGTCGCTCATCGCGTTTCCTCCTGACCGTTCGTTTCCTGCGCGAAGGCGTCAGCCTCGTCGCGGGGCGGCAGAGCCGCATACACGTGCTCGGGACCGACCTCGGTGAGGACCGGGCGGATGTCCAGTCCATAATCGGGGTGCGAGGACCGCGGTGCGAAGCGGTCGCCCACGGGGAAGTCGCGAGGCGAGGGCACCGTGCCGGGGACCTGGTGGAGTCGGCCAGAGCCGGACTCGATCGAGAGGACGGCGCCCAGCAGGCCGCGCGTGTACTCGTGGGTCGGGTGCATGAGCAGTTCCTTGGTGGGGGCCTGCTCGATGACCTGGCCGGCGTACATGACGGTGATGTGGTGTGCCACCTCGGCGACGAGCGCCAGGTCGTGGGACACGAAGATCATGGCGAAGCCGAGCTTCTCGCGCAGCTCGTTGAGCAGTGCGATGACCTGCTTCTGGACGGTGACGTCCAGGGCGGTGGTCGGCTCGTCCGCGATGATGAGCTTCGGGTCGCGGGTCAGGGCCATGGCGATGAGAACGCGCTGACGCTGGCCGCCCGAGAGCTCGTGCGGGTAGGACTCGAGGGTGCGCTTGGGATCCAGGCCCACGAGCCAGAGGAGTTCCTCGGCGCTGCGGGTACCACCGCGTCTGGTCAGCTGCTTCATCTGATCCCTGATCAGCATGGCGGGGTTCAGGGACGACAGGGCGTCCTGGTAGATCATGGCCATCTCGTGGCCGAGCAGCGCGCGGCGCTCCTCGGCAGACTTCTCGAGCAGGTTCTCACCCTGGTAGAGGATTTCGCCCGTGATCTCAGCCTTGGGGTCGATGAGGCCCATGATGGTCAGAGCCGTGATCGACTTGCCGCAGCCGGACTCGCCCACGAGGCCCATGGTCTCGCCGGGGCGGACCTTGAAGGAGACGTGGTCGACGACGTTGACGTTGCCGTGACGCTCGAACTTGATGCACAGGTCGTTGACCTCGAGCAGCGGGGTCTTCTCCAGGTGCGCCTCGAAGCGATCGGTGCGCTTGCCTTCGACGGACTCGAGGTCGTCGAGGCGGGCCTGCAGGGACTCGGCCTGCTCGGCGTAGGCGCGACGCGGGTCGAGCAGGAGCTTATCGGCCTCGCGGTCGGTGTCCTTGTCGACCTGAGCGACGGCCGCAGACGCGGGAGCCGCCACCATGGCGTCGGTGATGCCCTCAGACAGAATGTTGAGGCACAGGACCGTGATCATGATGAACAGGCCCGGGAAGAACGCGGTCCACCACTTGCCCAGCAGAACCGACAGGTTCGACGAGGCCTCGGACAGGACGTTGCCCCACGTGGCCACGGTGGTCGCCTGGAGGCCCGATCCGATGAAGGTCAGGGAGGCCTCAAGGATGATCGCGTCGGCGACGAGGACGGTGGCGAACACGAGGACCGGGGCGGCCGTGTTACGCATGACGTGCTTGGTGAGGATCCAGGGAGCGCGGGCGCCAGAGACGATCACCGCACGGACGTAGTCCTCACCGTAGGCGGCCATGACATTCGCGCGAACGATGCGCGACAGCTGCGGGATGTACACGAATGCGATCGAGCAGATGATGACCAGGACCAGGCCGACGGTGTTGCCGGACTTGGACAGCGTGCGGCCGAAGACCAGGACGGAGACGGCCGCCATCGCGATGCCGGGCACCGCCATGATGATGTCCATGACGCGCATGATCGCTTCGGAGAAGGACTTGCGCACGACCGCTGCGATCGAGCCGATGATCGCGCCGAAGAAGAGGGCGATCAGGGTCGAGCACAGACCGATCATGAGCGAGAAACGTCCGCCGTACAGGACGCGAGCGAAAATGTCACGGCCGACGTGGTCGGTTCCGAACAGGTGCTCGCCGGACGGGGCGCTCCACTTGTCGAAGATTTCATCGGGGCCGTAGGGAGAAACGTAGGGCGCCAGGATCGAGACGAGGACGATGAGGGCAAGGAGGCCCATCGCGATCTTCGATCCGGTGGACATCGCACCGATGCGCGAGAAACGTGCGCCCTTCGCGGTGACCTTGCCGAGCTTTTCTTTCTGATTCATGCCTCACACCGACCTAATACGCGGATTGATGAGCAGGTAGAGCATGTCAACGATGATGTTGACGACGATGAACGCGATCGCGACGACGAGCGCGCCACCCTGTACCAGGGTGACCCAGTTTTCCTGGATGCCCTTGAGCAGGACCGCCTTACCCATTCCATCGATGGAGAAGATAATTTCGATGACGACCGCGCCACCCATCAGGTAGCCGATACGCAGGCCGAGGACGGTCACGGGCGTGATGAGCGCGTTACGCAGCACGTTGCGGGCCACGACGATGCCCTTGGGGATGCCGGCGCCGACCGCAGTGCGGACGTAGTCGCGGTCCAGTTCCTCAACCATTGAGGTACGCACGACTCGCGTCATCTGACCGATGACGGGAACTGCCAGGGCGATAGCCGGAAGGAGCATCCGCAGGAACCAGCCGCTCGGATCTTCGCTGAACGCGGGCAGCGGGCCGGAGACCGGAAGCTTCTGAACAAAACCGAGGACCAGCAGCGCTGCCAGCCAGAAGGACGGGGTGCCGATGCCGATGACCGAGAACACGCGGATAACCTGGTCGGGCCAGCGGTCGCGGTACAGAGCGGCGAGAACACCGAGGGGGAAGGCGATGATGACGGCGAAGAACAGGCCGAGGAAGGTGAGCTGCAGGGTGATCGGAAGAGCCTGAGCAACCAGATCGGTCACGTGGTTGGACGTGCCAACGCCGTAGGTGCCGAGGTCACCGTGGAGCATGTTCCACAGGTAGTGACCGTACTGAACGAAGAAGGGGTCGTTGAGACCGTGCTGCACACGGTACTCTTCGAGAGCTTCGGGGGTCGCGGTCTCGCCCAGTGCCGAGTAGGCCGGGTCGATGGGAGACAGCGACATGATGAAGAAGACGAGGAAGGACACGCCGACCACCATGATCGGCAGGGCCACCAAACGTCGTCCGATGAGTCGCAGAAGGTTATTCACTGCTAGACCTCCATTTCAACGGATTTTGGCAATAAGAAAGGAGGGGTGGCGCCCGACTGTGGCGTCTGCCTCAGGGTGGGGCTCCACCCCTCCTTTCTTCGTGGTCCCTAGGGGACTTACTTAGCGCTCACACCGAGCAGCTGCAGGCCGGTGGAGGAGATCGGCTGGAATCCTTCCACCTTCTGGGGGTTGGATCCAGTGATCATGTTGCGGAACACGAGCGGGAAGATCACGGTCTTCTCAGCGAGCAGATCCTGAGCCTCGCCCCACTTGGCCTTGGCGGCGTCACCGTCGAGCTGAACGGCCTCGTCCATGATGGACTGCAGCTTGTTGAAGGACTCGGGATCCGAGACCTGCCAGCCGTCACGCTTCTTGGTCCAGACGTTGTCACCGTTCCACCAGGAGATGATGATGCCGGGGTCGGTGCCGAAGACCGAGGGGTCGCCGGGGGCCAGGACGATGTCGTAGTTGGGGTTGTCAACGTCGGTGACGTTGGCGTAGAGGTCAGACGAAGCCATCTGAGTGTGGTTGACCTTCAGGCCCAGGGCCTCCAGGTCGGACTTGATCTGGGGAACCAGGGAGAGGATCCACGGGTGGTCCGTCGACACCAGGTTCACCTCGAGGCCGGAGACGCCAGCGTCGCTCAGGAGCTTGGTGGCGGCGTCCTTGTCGTAGGACAGATCGGTCGAGGGCTTCTTGTAGGCGGGGTTCGCCTCGGGCAGGAAGGAGGTCGCCTCAACGGCCTGGCCCTCGAGCGAGGAGCTGATCAGCTTCTGCTTATCGACGGCCTTGACGATCGCACGGCGAACCTCGGGCTTGTCGAAGGGAGCCTTCTGCGTGTTGAACATCAGGAAGGGGTTGCCGTAGCCGGGCTTGGACTCAACGTTCCAGCCAGCGCCCTTGAGCTGATCCTGCGCGGAGGCGGGAACGGCTTCCATGATGTCGACGGTGCCACCGATAGCGGCGGCGAGGCGGGCGGAGTCATCCTTGAGGGACTGCCACTTGAGGGTGGCGACCTTCGCGGGCTCGTTGCCGGTGTAGTTTTCGTTCGGAACAGCGGTGATCTCGGTCGCCGTGATGTTCTCGTACTTGTAGGGGCCGGTGCCGATCGGCTTCGCCTTGAGCGAGTCTTCGTCCATCGACGCGGGGACAACGCGGACGTTAACGAAACGCTCCTTCAGGTTGGCGAAGGGGTGCTTGAGCTTGATCGTGATGGTGTTGTCGTCCTTGGCTTCGACAGAGTCGACGAAGGTGAAGAACTGACGGTAGATCGACTTCTCGGAGGTCGCGCGCTCGTAGGAGGCCACGAAGTCGGCGGCGGTCACGGGGGTGCCGTCGGAGAACTTCGCGCCGTCGCGCAGCTTCACCTCGTACTCGGTGTCGGAGATCTTCTCCGGGTCACCGGCGGCCAGCGCGGGGCTGACGGAGTAGTCGGCCATGTTGAAACGGTACAGGCCCTCGAGGACCTGCCAGTTCGCGCCCATGCCGAGAGCCGAGGTGGTGATCGGGCCGTAATCGGTGGTCTCGTAGGCGACACCGGCGGTGATCGTACCCTTCGGTCCGTCGGAGGCCTTCGAGCCGCCGTCGGTCGACGTGGTGGTGGTGGACGATCCGCCGCCGCACGCGGTCAGGATCATGGCGGCAGCTGCGGTCAGTGCAGCGCCGGTTGCGAAGTGTTTACGCATTCGCATGTTCTCGCTCCTCATCTTCGAGAATTGGGACGTGCGGTTCTGTTGTTCCGCTCGCTATACTTATTTTATGTTGTCTGACAAATTAGTGCAAGCGATATCACCACAATCGCCCCAAGGAACCAATCAGAACCGACCCCTACCGACACAGATTGATTCAAGATCCTCGGTAACGATGGATGCGATCAAGTCCTATATTTTGCGACATGGATTACATCCGGGTGATCGCCTCCCAACAGAATCGGCACTATGCGCCGACCTTGGCGTTTCGCGCTCATCCGTGCGGGAAGCTCTCCGACGCCTCCAGGCCCTCGATATCGTGACGGTCCGTCAGGGTTCGGGGTCTTACGTCGGCGAGATGTCGATGCAGCCGCTCGTCGAAACCCTCGTCCTGCGCGCCGCCCTCGACGAGATCAACGGCGCACAGTCCCTGCACGCGATCATCGACACGCGCCGGGCCCTCGACCTCGGGATCGCGGTCCCGCTCACCCGGGCCATGAAGGGCACGACGAACCCGCACCTGTGGGAGCTCGTCGAAGCAATGACCGAATACGCACACTCGGGTTCGACCTACCTGGAGCAGGACATCGCGTTCCACTCCGGCCTCCTCGCCTACGTCGAGAACGAACTCATGCACCAGCTGGTGGCCGCCATGTGGCTCGTCCACCAGAGCGTCACCCCTCAGCTGGCCGCAGCGTCGCGCCAGGAAATGGAAGACACCGCCGAGGCCCACGCGGCCATCCTGCGAGCCTGCGAGGCCGGCGACCTCGAGGCATACACCGCCGCCGTCGAGGCACACTACGCCCCCCTCCTCGCGATCATTGAAGGTCGCTAGAGCACACAGAAAAACCCGGAGCGTTGTGGGGGCACGCGCACCGGGTTTTCTGTATCCGCTTAGCGACGAATCGTAGCCTCCCACAGGCCGCGGTCGCGCTCGAAGACCACCACGGCCTCATCCCCAGCGGACGTGAGATCGCTGTAGCCGAAGACACCATCCCCGAAGGAAGCGACGGCCTGGGAGACAACTGGCCCCTCCCACGGCGCGCTCACACGGAGAATCTCGCCACCGGCCCGCGCGTCGCGCCGACCCGGATGCACGAACAGATCGCCGACCATGCGCGCATTGCAGCCCGGGTCATCGACCTCCCACAGGCGCCCACCCTCCCAGCTGTGCCCGTCTCCCCACGCAAGGTAACGCGCGCCAGAGCCTCGTCCCTCAAAGCCCTGGATCCGACAGTTCGCGACAAGGCGACCGTCCCACACGCCGAGCGTCGTCTCGTCGAGGAGCACTCCCCCGTCGCCAACAAGCGGTTCCGCCGCACCGACGAGGCGACCCGCGCGTGCGTAGACGACGCGCACGTGAGTCTCATCCCCCACGCGCACGACGTAGGGCAGGGCCACGGCTCCGTCCAGCGCAATCGTGCCTCCAGACGTCGCAAACAGCGCGTCGGCACCTGTGAGCTCATAGAGCTCGTCCGTCATATCCACGTAGGCGAGGTCCTCGGGACCGCTCCCCCACGCCCACCAGGCCCGCAGGCGCTCACCATCCGCTCTCGAATCCATGTAGCCGACGCGCCCATCCGTCGATGCGAACGCCAGATGCAGAAGCCCGTCACCATCCACGCCGACGCACGCGTCCGAAGAGACGGGCGGGCCGCCGGCCGGAAGCGGGTACGGCTCACTCCACTGCCCCGCCCCCTCGCGCACCATCCACAGGATGCGGTTCGGATTCGGCAGATCCGAGGCCATCGTCAGCCCGTTAAAGTCAGATCCCGTGCCCGAGGCCGGGGCCGGCCGCTCGTCAAAAAACAACACCGTGCGCTCGTCCACGAGCGTCACGAGGCCGGGGATGCGCACCTCGCCCGCCCCCTTCGGGGCGACGATACAGCGGAAATCAACGGAGTCAGTCATGTGCCCAGGATAACAAAGGCAGACGCGCACAGATACAAAGAACCCCGGGGAACAATGTTCCTCGGGGCTTTGAGACGGAAGCCGTCAGCGGGTCTCGCGGTGCGCCGTCGACTTGTGGCAGCGCGGGCAGTACTTCGCCAGCTCGAGACGATCCGGCGTGTTACGACGGTTCTTCTTGGTGATGTAGTTGCGCTCCTTGCACTCCGAGCAGGCCAGAGTGATCTTGGGGCGAACGTCCTGGGACTTGCTTGCCACGGTTGTTTCCCTCGCTTAGTTTCGTCGCTCACGCGACCTGTCGGATCAAAGAATTGGTAGCGGGGGCGGGGCTCGAACCCGCGACCTCACGATTATGAGTCGTGCGCTCTGACCAGCTGAGCTACCCCGCCGCCGGAAGCGGATAAATCCGCGACCGGAGCCCCGAAAGGGAATCGAACCCTTGACCTTCTCCTTACCATGGAGACGCTCTGCCTACTGAGCTATCGGGGCAACGCCGGAAAGCCTATCTCATCTCCGACCGCCGAAGCAATCCCGGAGCCTGAGAATGACATCACAGGCGTTACTCACTGAAACCAGCGAGTGGTGGCAGGTGAGGGATTCGAACCCCCGAAGCACGAAGCGTCTGATTTACAGTCAGATCCATTTGGCCGCTTTGGTAACCTGCCGTGCGCCGCTCTCGCGGTGCCGTGAAAGAATAGCATTAAAATGATCCCGAGCGCCAATCGGAATGACGATTGGCTGAATTCCAACGAAAGGTGCACCCATGGCAGACTCCTCCTTCGACGTTGTCTCCAAGCTCGACCGCCAGGAGGTCGACAACGCCGTCAACCAGACCGCCAAGGAGATCGCCAACCGCTACGACTTCCGCGGCGTCGACGCCGCCATCTCGCTCAGCGGCGACACGATCGCAATGGAGGCGAACTCCGCTTCCCGCGTCATGGCAATCCTCGACGTCCTCCAGTCCAAGCTGATCCGCCGCGGCCTGTCGCTGAAGGTCCTGGACTACAAGGACCGCGAGCCCAAGGCCTCGGGCAAGCTCTTCAAGCTCGCCTGCCCCCTCAAGGAAGGCATCCCGCAGGACACCGCGAAGAAGATCTCCAAGCTCATCCGCGAGGAAGGCCCCAAGGGCGTCAAGGCACAGATCCAGGGTGACGAACTTCGCGTTTCTTCGAAGTCCCGCGACGACCTGCAGGCCGTCATCACCCTCCTGAAGGGCCCCAAGGGCGAGGAGCTGGACGTCGCCCTCCAGTTCGTGAACTACCGCTGACCAACGCGTGTGCGGGGGCGGGCGGCCGGAATGAACCGGCCGCCCGCCCCCGCGTTAACAAGGCCTAATAGCCCGCGATTTTCTCCAGTCGCGCAATGCGCTGCTCCATCGGCGGGTGCGTCGAAAACAGGCGCATGAAGGACTGCCCACGGAAAGGGTTCGCGATCATCATCGCGGCCACGTTGCGCGTGCGCGGGGTGTCTTCCATCGGGCGTCGATCCGTCGCCATCTCCAGCTTGCGCAGCGCCGACGCCAGTGCCAGCGGATCCTGCGTGAGCATCGCGCCGTCTTCGTCAGCATCGAACTCACGCGTGCGCGACAGCGAAAACTGAATCAGCATCGACGCAAAAGGCGCAAGCAAGCTGAGAACGAGCATGCCAACAAACCCCATGCCGCCGCTACCGTCACGTCCGTTACGACCACCGAAGAACATGAAGAACTGCGCGACCGACGCGATGACGCCACCCATCGCCGCAGCAACGGACGTCGTCAGAATGTCGCGGTTATAGACATGCATCAGCTCGTGACCCAGCACTCCGCGCAGCTCACGCTCATTGAGAATAGCCAGGATGCCCTCCGTGCAGCACACCGCCGCATTGTTCGGGTTACGCCCCGTCGCAAACGCGTTCGGCGTCAAGGAGGGCGCCACCCAGATCGACGGCATCGGCTGCTGTGCGCGCGCAGACAGCTCACGAACGATCGCGTACAGCTGCGGCTGCTGCATCTCAGTGACCCGGTACGCGCCCATCGACCTCAGCGCAATCGTCGCCGAATTCCAGTACGAATACGCAGTCTGAGCGAGGCCCAATCCCGCGAACACAAACAACCACACCGCACGCCCCGTACCCGAAGCAATAAGCGCGCCAATAGCGAGCAGCAGCGCCCACATGCCTCCCAGCAGGAGCGTCGTCTTCAGACCGTTGTGATAGTTGCGGTGCACCATACAGGCGATCCTATGGGGGTTACCTGAGAAGCTGCTGAGAACCAGCCGAACCCTCAATGAGAAACACGGACCCGCAACCTGCAGGCACCAGGCGCAGCGAGATCCACCACAGCCCCACTCCCCCACGCGACGAGGCCGCGACCGGGAAACCCGGCCACGGCCTCGTATCGATCAGAGACGCTCAGTTGCGGCGGCCCGGACCCGTGTAGTCATCGAAGCGCTCGGGGGCGCTCGGCACGCCCATCTCGCCCATGTCGCCGATGAGATCCGTTTCCTTCGGATCCACCTGCGCACCACGCGAAATATCCGTCATCGCGTGACGCGACACGACCTTGACGCGCTCACGCGTGCCGCGGCCGCCCGGGAGCTCGCCGTAGTCCTCGCCCAGAGCCTGCTCGTAGGCGTCCAGAAGCTCCCAGCCCTCCCAGGTCGTGAACTCGACGCCACGGGACTCCAGGAGCGCCACCATGGCCTCGTGGCCCACCTCGGCAGTGTTCGCGTGCAGACGGCCCTCGGAGGCGTCCTCGACGAGGTGGGAGATCGTCTGCTGGGCGTCCGACTTCGTCGAACCGATGAGGCCGACGGGGCCGCGCTTGATCCAACCGGTCGCGTACACGCCCGGGATCACGGGGGCGGATTCGTCCTTCGTGGTGTCCCCCTCGATGACGCGGCCCTCGACGTTGGGCACGACGCCGGCGCGCTCGTCGAAGGGCAGACCCGGGATCGGCGAGGAGTAGTAGCCCACCGCGCGGTACACGGCCTGCACGGGCCACGTCGTAATGACGCCCGTACCCGACACGCTTCCGTCGCCGTTGAGCGCCGTGCGCTCGGTACGCAGAGCCTTCACATGGCCGTTCTCGTCCGCGACGATCTCGACCGGAGCCTGGAACAGGTGAATGTGGATGCGACGCGAGGCCGTGTGCTCCTCCGGGTCCGCCATCGCGTAGCTCGTCAGGGTCTTGACGACCTGACGCTGCTGGTTCGACGCGCGCAGCGCCTCCTCCGAGCCCTCGTCGAAGTCGAAGTCCTCTTCCGAGACGATGACATCCACGTCCGGCACCTTGCCCAGCTCGCGCAGCTCCAGCGGCGTGAACTTCACCTGGGCCGGGCCGCGACGACCGAACACGTGCACGTCGGTAATCGGGTTCTCAGCGAGGCCCTCGGCCACGTTGGCCGGCACCTCTGTCTTGAGCATGTCCTCAGCGTGCTTGGCCAGGACGCGAGCCACGTCCAGCGCCACGTTGCCGACACCCAGGACGGCGACCTCGCGGGCCTTCAGCGGCCACGTGCGCGGGTAGTCCGGGTTGCCGTCGTACCAGGACACGAAGTCGGCAGCGCCGTAGGACTCGGGCAGGTCCACACCCGGAATGTCGAGCGGGTGATCACGGTCCGCGCCCGTCGCAATGATGATCGCGTCGTAGTGGTCACGCAGGTCGTCGATCGTCACGTCACGGCCGACCTCGACATTGCCGAGCAGGCGAATGTCGCCACGCTGCAGGATCTTGTACAGCGCTACGATGATCTGCTTGATACGCGGGTGATCCGGAGCGACGCCGTAGCGCACGAGACCGTAGGGCGCGGGAAGACGCTCAAACAGGTCGATATTCACCTCGAGCCCCGACTTGGACAGGATGTCCGACGCGTAAATGCCAGCGGGACCAGCGCCGATAACGGCGACGTTGAGCGGTGCCAACCGATTTCTCCTTCTTCGTGACCGCGCGCGTGTGCGCGCACCTGGGCACTAAGTCTAGCGCGCCGTTGCCAAGGGCAACCTTAGCTGAGACCCCTCACACACCTCAAGGGCCCCGGGCACACGACGAGGCCGGGGCCAGCCACGCAGTCACGCGCAGCCGAGCCCCGGCCTCATTATCGACAATCAGACCAGGCGATCCACCATCAGGTTCGCGAACGCCTCCAGCGCGGTCTTCGCCTCACCCTTGGGCAGCGGCGCCAGCGCGGCGACCGCGTCGTTCGCCCAGGTGCGTGCGAGCTCGCGGGTCTCCTCCAGCACGTCGTGGTTGCGCAGCTGCTCAACGACCGACGCCAGGGCCTCGTCCGAGGACAGGTCACCCGTCAGCTCGCGCAGAATGCGCGCGCCGGCCTCGTCGATCGTGCCAGCCGCCTCGCGGCGGCGCAGGAGGAGGACGGGCAGGGTGTCCACGCCCTCGCGCAGATCGGTGCCGGGCGTCTTGCCCGACTGCTCGCCCGAGGACGCCAGGTCGAGCACGTCATCGGCGATCTGGAAGGCTACGCCCACCTTCTCACCGAAGTCGCTCACCACGTCCGCCATCAGCTGGCCGGCGCCCGACAGGAGCGCGCCGAAAGACGCGGCGGTGGACACGAGCGAGCCCGTCTTATCCGCCAGGACCTGCAGGTAGAAGTCGACGCGATCGGCGCCGTCCGTCGGACCAAAGGTTTCGTTGAGCTGGCCCTCGCACAGACGCTCAAACGTGCGTGCGTGGTGCGCGACCATCTCCGGGCCCAGTGAGGCCACCAGCAGCGACGCGCGGGCGAACAGGATGTCGCCAGCCAGAATCGCGCGGTTGTTGCCCCACAGGTGCTGAGCCGATGGAACGCCGCGACGCGTGGGCGCCGAATCCATGACGTCGTCGTGGTACAGGGACGCCAGGTGCGTGAGCTCGACCGCCGTCGCAGCCGTGATGACCTGCTCGTCGAGCGCACGCTCGGGCTCACCCAGCTGCGCACACACGAGGGTCAGCAGCGGACGCATCCGCTTGCCGCCCGCCACCGCAAGGTGGCGAGTCAGCTCGTCCGTCAGGTCACGAGACGAGGAGACGGCGTCGAGGAGACGACGCTCGACGACCTCGAGCCCCGGGGTAATACGGGACTCGAGGTCGGGAACATGAAGATCGGGTGTTTGAGCGCTCACGGAATCAGTATGACGATCTTTTCGAGCAGACTCAACACGGGACCGGGGAAGACGCCCAGGGCGAGCGTGCCAATCGCGCACACGGCGATCGCCAGAGCGGACAGGCCCTCCGACTTCACCACGACGGACTCGTCACTGGGCTCGGTGAAGAACATCAGGCGCACGAGGCGGAAGTAGTAGAACGCGGTGATCGCCGAAGCCACGAGGCCCACGATCGCGAGCCAGCCCACGCCGCCCTTGATCGCGTCGGAGAAAATCACGAACTTACCAATGAAACCGCCCGTCAGCGGGATGCCCGCAAACGACAGCAGGAAGACCAGCATCGCGCCAGCGATCCACGGGTTAGTGCGGCCAATGCCCGCCCACTTGCGCAGGCTCGTCGCCTCGCCCAGGACGTTACCGTCCGCGTCGCGGCCGCGCACCAGCGTGACCACGCCGAAAGCGCCGACAGTCGCCAGGCCGTAACCGAGCGTGTAGAACAACACATGGCCCGTGATGCCCTTTTCCATCGCGAGAATCCCCATCAGGATGAAGCCCGCGTGGGCGATCGAGGAGTAGGCCAGCATGCGCTTGACGTCATCCTGCACGAGGCCAGCGAAGGTACCGACGAGGATCGTCAGGACCGCCACGGCCGCGAAGATGTACAGGAAGTCCCACTGCAGGTAGGCGGCGGCGACCGTGTAGAAGCGGGTCATCGCAGCGAAGGCCGCAATCTTCACGGCGGCAGCCATGAAGCCCGTCACCGGGGTCGGGGCGCCCGTGTAGACATCGGGGGTCCATGCGTGGAAGGGGGCTGCGCCCACCTTGAACAGCAGGCCGACCATCACGCAGAAGACGCCCACGAGGACCATCCACTCCATGTTCGTATGGGTGGAGATGGCCTCGGCCAGCGCGGAGATGCGCAGCGAGTTGGAGAAGCCGAAGAGGAAGGCGGAGCCCATGAGCAGGAAGCCCGAGGAGAAGGCGCCGAGCACGAAGTACTTGAGGGCCGACTCGTAGGACAGCTGGCGACGACGGCGGGCCGTGGCAGCCATGATGTACAGGGGCAGCGACATGACCTCGAGGGCCACGAACAGGGTCACGAAGTTGTCCGCCGCGGGGAAGATCATCATGCCGCCCAGGGAGAACAGGGTCAGCGGGAAGATCTCGGAACGCTGGTAGCCCTTGCGCTCCGACAGCTCCTCGGCGGCCGAGTCCGGACGATCCGAGGGCTGGCCGGCAAACGCGCCGTCACCGACGGAGGTGCGGTCGGCCATCACGAGGACGGCGAAGAAGCCGATGATGACGAGGGCCGACTGAGCGCCGATCGTCAGCGGATCCTCCATGTACTCCCCCAGCGTCACCGGAGTCTCCAGGACGGGGACCCAGCGCAGGGCGAGCATGACACACGCACCTGCGGTCGCCAGGATCGACAGACCGATCACGAGGGGACGGCGTGCCTTGGCGGGGGCAAAGGCCTCGACGAGGACGCCGAGGACCGCGCCGCCCAGCACGATGAGGATAGGCGCGAGGCTCACCCAGTGAACCTCGGGGGCCTGGAAGTTATCCATGGGTAGAACGTTCACTGTGCGCTCCCTTCAGCGGTGGCGCCGACCTGCGTGGTGGGCAGGCCGAGGTCTGAAGCAACCGGGGTCAGGGCGCTCACGAGAGGCGCCGACCAGATACCAAGGATGAGCATCGCGGCCACGAGCGGCACCATGACGCCGCGCTCACGGCCGTTCAGGTCCGCCAGCTCTTCCTTACCCTTGCCGGGCGCACCGGTGAAGACGCGCTGGTAGGGCATGAGCACGTAGAGGGCGGCGATGACGACACCCAGGACCGCGAATAGCGCCAGCGGACCGCTGACCGTCCACGTACCCATGAGCACGAGGTACTCGGGGACGAAGCCGGACAGACCGGGCAGGGCGATGGACGCGAGGCCGGACACGAGCCACAGGCCCGCGAGGACCGGGGTCACGCGCTGCATGCCCTCGTACTCACGCATGTCCTGCGTGCCGCCGCGGCGCGAGAGCCAGCCGGAGAGCAGGAACATCGCGGCGATCGAGACGCCGTGGGCGACCATGTAGAACATGGCGCCGACGAGAGCGATCTGCGAGCCGATGAAGATGCCCAGGACCATGAAGCCGAAGTGCGACACCGAGGTGTAGGACACCAGACGCATGATGTCGTTCTGGCCGTTGGCCGACAGGCCGCCCCACAGGATGGAGATGACGGCGAGCACGCACATGACCCACTTGGCGGACGAGGCCGCACCGGGGGTCAGCTGCAGGCACAGGGTGATCATGCCGAAGGTGCCGATCTTATCCAGGACGCCGACGAGCAGCACCGACGTACCGGGACGGGCGACGGCGGCCGTGTCAGGCAGCCACGTGTGCACCGGGACCATGGGGGCCTTGATCGCAAAGGCAACCATGAAGGTCACGAAGATGACCATCTGAACCGTGTCCGGGGCGGTCGGCAGGAGCTCGGCGAGCATGTCCATGCGGAAGAAGGTCGAGGCATCGGGGTTCGCCTGGTAGGCGATGGCCCACACGTAGAGGATGCCACCGAGCATCACCAGTCCACCGAACAGCGAGTACAGCAAGAACTTCATGGCGGCCTTGTGACGCGCGGCCTCGTCACCGACGCCGTAGCGTCCGATCATGAGGTACAGCGGCACGAGCATCGCCTCGAAGGCGAAGTAGAAGACCGTCAGATCGTAGGCCGCGAAGATCACGACCATGAACGCCTGGAGTGCCAGGACCAGCGCCGGGTAGGCGCCGCGGTCCGCGGCATCGTCCTCGTCCCAGCCCGCAATCAGCACGAGCGGCACGAGGCCAATCGCCAGGAGGATCATGACCAGGCCGAGGGACGTGACGCCGAGGGACCAGGTGATGCCAATCTGGGGGATCCACAGGTGGGACTCGTACACCTGGTACGAGGCCGGGGCGGACCAGTCGAAGACGGAGGCGGCCACGTACACGCCGAGCGCGAGCTCGACGAGGGAGACCACCAGGGCGATGACGCGCCCGGCGGCGCGCCTCAGGGGCGAGACGAAGCCGAGGAGGGCCGCGCCCGCAGCCGGAATGGCCACGAGGACGGACAGCCACGGGAAGTTAGCAGCAATCATTGCACTTTCCATTGTCGTGTACCCCTTACAGCCTGAATCCGAGGACGATGGCCAGGGCGAGGATGACGCCACCCAGGATGTAGGCCGCGTACGTGCGCACGAGGCCGTTCTGGGTGATGCCGACGATGCGTCCGAGCAGCTGCGAGCCGGCGCCGAGGCCGTTCAGCGCACCGTCGATGGCGCTCGCATCGCCGACGGTCGCGACGGTGACGAGGCCCTTGGCGGGCATCATGAACAGGGTCTCGTTGACGGTGTCCTGGTAGAGGTCGCGGCGTGCGGCCTCGGTCAGGGCGTTGCCTGCGGGGACGGAGGTGGGAACCTCGTCGCGCCCGTACTTCATCCACGCGATAACCGCGCCGAGGATGACGAGGGCGAGGGTGGCTCCCTGAATGACGTACTCGTTAAGGACGGGGTCACCGTGCATGACGTGACCGATCGAGGGGACCAGCCACTCGGTGAAGGTGTTTCCCACGGAGAGGGCGCCGCCGAGGGCGACCGCGCCGATGGCGAGGATGATCATCGGGATCGTCATGAGCGGTCCGGACTCGTGCGGGTGCACGGGCGCACCCTCGGCCTCGGTGGTCCAGCGGGCCTTGCCGTGGAATGTCATGAAGAAGAGGCGCGACATGTAGAACGCGGTCACGCCCGCGCCGATCATCGCGACCGGGCCGTAAACCCAGCCGGCCCACAGAGCAATGTTGCCACCGAAGCTGTCGGCGCTGAAGGCGGCCTCGATGATCTTGTCCTTCGACCAGTAGCCGGAGAACGGCGGAACGCCGAGGATGGCAAGCCAGCCCATCATGAACGTCAGCCACGTGACCTTCATGGCGCCGCGCAGGGCGCCGAAGCGGCGCATGTTGACCTGGTCGCCCATGCCGTGCATGACGGAACCGGCACCCAGGAACATGAGGGCCTTGAAGAAGCCGTGGGTGAAGAGGTGGAAGATCGAGAATGCCCAGCCGATGGGACCCAGGCCCGCGCCCAGCATCATGTAGCCGATCTGGCTCATGGTGGAGGCCGCGAGGACCTTCTTCATGTCGTCCTTCGCGCAACCGACGATCGCACCGAAGAGGAGCGTGATCGCACCGATGATGGCGACGGCGGTCGCGGCAACGGGGGCGGCGATGAAGACGTCGCCGGAACGGACGATCAGGTAGACGCCGGCGGTGACCATCGTGGCCGCGTGGATGAGCGCGGAGACGGGGGTCGGGCCGGCCATGGCGTCGCCCAGCCACGCCTGCAGCGGGAACTGTGCGGACTTACCGCAGGCGGCCACCAGCAGGAAGAATCCGATGACCGTCGCGGACGCCGTGGGGATCGACTCGACCTGGGAAGAGACGACGGAGAAGGACACCGAGTGGAAGGAGGCGACCATCGCCATCATGGCGATCAGCATGCCCATGTCGCCGACACGGTTCATGACGAACGCCTTCTTAGCGGCCACCGCGTAGGCGGGCACGTGGTTCCAGAAGCCGATCAGCAGGTAGGACGCCAGGCCCACGCCTTCCCAACCGGCGAACAGGCCGGCGTAGGAATCCGCGAGGACCAGGGTCAGCATCGCCGCGATGAAGAAGTTCAGGTAGGCGAAGAAGCGGCGGCGGGCCGCATCGTGCTCCATGTAGGCGATCGCGTACACGTGGATGAGCGAACCGACGAAGGTCACCAGGATGACGAACGTGATCGACAGCGGGTCCACGAGGAGACCGAAGTCGACGGTGAAGTCACCGGCGGGAATCCAGGTGAACAGCGTCTCGGCGAAGCGGCGCTCGCCTACGGGAGCGTTCCACATCTGGGCGGCGATCGCCGCACCAACCGCGAAGGTCGACCAGGACGCGAGGGTGGCCAGCAGGTGGCCCCACTTGTCCGACGCACGACCCAGCAGCAGGAGCAGGCCCGCGCTGGCAAGCGGGATGAGGATGAGCAGCCACGCGTAGGCGGCGGCTCCGGTGGCGGCGACCGTGTCGGGGACGCCGGTAGCCTGTGTGGAAATGAAGGTGGTCATGAGTTACGTCCTCCCTCAGTTCTTCAGCAGGTTGAGATCGTCCATGCTCGTGGTCGAGCGGGAACGATAGATGGACACGATGATCGACAGGCCGACGACAACTTCGGCGGCCGCGACGACCATGACGAAGAACGCCATGATCTCGCCGTCAACGTTGGAGTTAATACGCGCAAACGTCACGAGGACGAGGTTCGCGGCGTTGAGCATCATTTCGACGCCCATGAGCGCGATGACCGCACTGCGGCGCACGAGGACCGTGGTCGCACCGATGGCGAACAGCACACCCGCAAGGATGAGGTACCAGGCGAGGCTCACTTGCTCTCCTCCTTCTTCTCAATGGGGGTGGTGGTGCGCGCCTTGCGGGCCCGGGGCTGGGCCAGACCGGTGGGCGCGTCCGCACCGGGCATGCCGAAGGCGCCGGAGCGGGGGACGTCGGGCGTGCGCCCGATGGTGTAGGGCGACTCGTCGAGCTCGGAGGCCTCGGCCGCCGTGGTGCGCGCGAGGGCAAGCTGCTCGGAGACCTCGGGGGTGACCTCGCCGATCGTGCGGGCAAGGCCACGCACGCGCAGGACTCGGGGCACCGACTCCTCGACCGGGCCGAGGGTCTCGCCGGAGACGGCGGGCACGTCGGCCGCGTTCGACTGGGCGTAGACACCGGGGGCGGGCAGCTGGCCGATGCGAGCGCCCTTCTCGGCGAACGCGCGCATCTTGTTGCGAGCCGTCTCGAACTGGTCGGCCTTCGGGGTGAGGCGATCAGAGTGGGTCAGCAGCATCGCGCCGACAGCGGCCGTGATCAGCAGGCCGCCGGCGAGCTCCATACTCAGCCAGTGCTCCTGGAACAGCGTGATCGCCAGGTCGGTGATCGGCTGGTCGGAGTAGGGATCGACCTCGACAGGCTTGTGCGGGGCGGGCACGGCCTTGAGAATCGCCGTCGTGACGATGACGATCAGGCCGAGGCCACCGAGCACCGCCGCGACAATCGCGCCGCGGCTCTGGCGGGCGTAGTCGTCAGAGGTGCCGATGCCGATCAGCATGATGACGAAGAGGAACAGCATCATGATCGCGCCGGTGTACACGACGATCTGCGCGACGCCCAGGAAGGGGGCGCTGTTCGCGATGTACAGGACTGCCAGGCCGAGCATGACGCCGACCATGCAGATGACCGAGTGCGCGGCCTTCTTGAAGAAGAGGACACCCAGAGCGCAGGCGACCATGACAATGGCCGTGCATGCGAAGAGGATGATCTCCCCCGTTGACCCCATCATGGGCCAACCGTTGGACAGGTTCATCAGTGTGCCTCCTCGGCGACTCGTACCGTCTTGAGGGAGGGGTCGTCGGGGCGGCGGCTCTCCACCCAGTCAACCTGGGCGGCGGTGGGGCCGGTGACTTCCCCGCGGTAGTAGTCGATGTCGTTCTTACCTTCGACCATGGGGTGGGGCGCTGCGAGCATGCCCTCTGCGAGCGGGACCAGGAGGTCTTCCTTCTCGTAGATGTCGTCCTCGCGGGTGTACTTGGCGATTTCGAAGTCGTTCGTCATCGTCAGGGCGCGCGTGGGGCACGCCTCGATGCACATACCGCAGAAGATGCAGCGCAGGTAGTTGATCTGGTAGACGCGGCCGTAACGCTCGCCCGCAGAGTACTGCTCCTCGGGCGTGTTCGAGGCGGCCTCGACGAAGATCGCGTCAGCGGGGCACGCCCAGGCGCACAGCTCGCAGCCGACGCACTTTTCCAGGCCGTCGTCGTAGCGGTTGAGCTGATGACGACCGTGGAAGCGGGGCATGACGCGCGCGGGTTCGCGCGGGTACTGCTCGGTGACGGTGGGCCGGAAGAAGGAAGCCATGGTGACTCCGTAGCCGGCCATGGGCGCGACGAACTGGGCGAACGCACCCTTGGGGTCATGCTCGAAGAGCATTTCCTCGTCGGTGGTCTTCTCACTCATCGGTGGACTCCTTCGGGCTGTCGATTGCCGCGGCCGGGGCAAGCTCGCCCTCAATGGTGGCGAGGCCGCGCGGCGAGGCAACGGGGGTCTGTCCGGGCAGCGGCGGGACGGGGAATCCGTCCTCGAAGCCGGTGTATTCGCGCTCGGAGGCGGGGGTCTCCTCGGGCTCGCCCTTGTCGGTGAGCCAAATGATCGCCAGGGCGATCAGGAAGAGGACGCCGACGCCTCCGAAGAGAACGTGGTTGGGCAGCTGCACGAACTGGGTGATGCCGCGCACCAGGGTGACGAGCACGAGCCAGCCCAGGGCGATGGGCATGAGGCGCTTCCAACCGAGGTTCATGAACTGGTCGTAGCGGAAGCGCAGCAGCGTGGCGCGCGTCCAGATCATCAGGAACATGAAGAACCAGATCTTCAGGAAGAACCACAGCAGGCCCCACCAGCCCGAGTTGAGGAACTCGACGTGGGAGAGCGGCCACGGGGCGTGCCATCCGCCGGCGAACATCGTGGTGGCCACGGCCGAGACGTTGAGCATGTTGACGTACTCGGACAGGTAGTACCAGCCGAACTTCATCGACGAGTACTCGGTCATGTGACCGGCGACGATTTCACCTTCGGCCTCGGGGAGGTCGAAGGGAAGACGGTTGACTTCACCGACGGCGCTAATGCAGTAGATGACGAATGCCGGGAACAGGGTGAATGCCCACCAGAACTGTCCCTGAGCTGCGACGATCTGCGAGGTGGACATGGAGCCCGACATGAGGAACACGCTCACGAGGGACAGGCCCATGGCCAGTTCGTAGGAGATGACCTGCGCGGAGGAACGCACGGCGCCGTACAGCGGGAGGGTCGAGCGGGTCGACCAGCCACCCAGGACGATGCCGTACAGGCCCAGCGAGGCGATCGCCAGGATGTACAGGGAGGCGACGGGCATGTCGGCCAGCTGCAGCGGCGTCGAGATGTCACCGATCTTCACGTTCGGGCCCATCGGGATAACCGCGTAGACGCTGAACGCTGCGAACGCAGCGATCGCGGGGGCCAGGAAGTACAGGAACCTCTCGGCCCGGCGGGTCCACATGTCCTCCTTGAAGAGGAGCTTGCCGGCGTCCGCGAACGCCTGGAACAGGCCGAGGGGGCCCGCGACGTTCGGGCCGGGACGCGTCTGCATGCGGCCCAGGCCTCGGCGCTCGACCCACAGGGCCAGCAGCACGTTGGCGATCAGGAAGACGATGATGAACACGGCCTTGATGAGGCTGAGCCACCATGTTTCGTGGCTGAAGTCCGCGGCGGTGTACTCCGGGACTGCGAAGGGTGCGAGTGTCATCGTGCCACCTCCTGCGTGGCGCGCAGGGTCGCGACGGTGCCGGCACCGCCGAGGTTTTCGTGAATAACGGAGCCGGTCGAGCACTCGGGCACCCACGCGACGGCGTCGGGCAGGTCCGCGATGGCGGCCGGGAGGGTGACGCTGCCGCGCTCAGTTTCGAGCGTCGCGTCGGCGCCGGGGGCGATGCCAGCGGCGGCCAGCGTCGCGGCCGAGGCCAGGAGGACGGGGCGGCGGGCCGAACCGGCCAGCCACGGGGCGCCATCCTGGAGACGACCGGCGTCGATCATCGGCTTATGGGAGGCCAGGACGACCTGTCCCTTGCCGGCGGCTGCGGGAGCCTGCGCCGACACCGGGGCGAACTCCTGCGGGGCGCCGTCCCACTCCATGAGGGGGTTGACTTCCTCGTAGAGGTCGGCCAGGGCGGTGATGCCCAGGTCGAGGTCGAACTCTTCGGTGAGGCGCACGAGCACGTCGCGGTCCGTGAGGGACGTTGCCGAGCGGGCCTGGCCGAAGGGGCGCAGGCGGCCTTCCCAGTTGATGTAAGTGCCGTTCTTCTCGACCGCGGGAGCCACCGGCAGGACGACGTCCGCGCGGTCGGTGATCTCCGAGGCGCGGACCTCGAGCGACACGAGGAAGGGAACCTCTTCGAGGGCTTCGCGCACGGCGGCGGGCTCGTCAAAGTCGCGCACATCCACGCCACCGACGACCAGAGCCTGGAGCTCACCGGAGGCGGCAGCCTCGATCATCTGCTCGGCGTCGAGGCCGCGGGCGGGCAGCTCGCCCCAACCCAGGGACTGCACGCCGGCCTCGTCGAGGCCGCGGCGCAGCGTGAAGGCCTCGGCCAGCTGGGCGACACCCAGCCAGTCGGCGCCACCATCCAGGGCGGCGCGGGCCACCGGGAGGAGTCCGTGCCCGTAGGCGTTGGCCTTGACGGTCGCGAGCTGGAGCGCGCCCGGGGCGGCTGCGCGCAGGACGCCCAGGTTGTGACGGATCGCGGCCAGGTCGACGGCCGCGGATGACGGGTAGTCCCGTCCTTCGACTCGTTCGTCTGTGGAAATCACGCCTCTAGTATCTCACGACGCGCGCCGCCCGCCCCCACGTTCGTCGCCTGCGCGGGCAAGGCGACCAGCTCGTCACGCCGTGGGTTGCGACAGGACCTGCCCGATCGAGGCCGCGATGTCGGAGGCCTGGATGGGCGTGAATCCGCCGGCAGCTGCGGCGGCCACCTGGGCGGCTCGCCCGTGAACGCTCACTGCCGCCGCCAGGCGTCCCGGGGTGACGCGCTGGGGCTGGGAGTCGGGGCCGAGCATCGTGCCCCCTTCATCGACCGGTCGGGCGAGCACGCCGGCGAGGAATCCGGCGAGCACATCCCCGTTGCCGGCGACGCCCGCCCACGAGGTCGTCACCTGGCCGACCGTCGGGCTGTAGGAGCGCACGAGGCGGCCCTGCGGCAGCGCATCCACGTCGGGCCACGCCTCCGCGGCGTTGAGCGCACGCTGGAAGGCTTCCTGCACCTCCGTGTCCACATATTCGAAGGAGTACACGATCGTGACAGGGCCCTTGAGGATCACGTGGCAGCCTGTGGCCTCATGGAGGGCACGGGCGTAGCGCAGGGGCGCGGCCGCAACCTCGGCCCGCGTCACCGGAGCGCCGAGTCGCCCCAGGAGGCGCGCGGCCTCGCCGTAGTGCGGGGTGAGGACGGTGACGTCGGGCTTGATGGAGCTCACCAGCTCGGGGACGAGGTCGAGCGCCCACGCGTCGATGACGAGGGGCATGCCCGATTGCCCGCAGAATTGCGCGAGCTCGAGCGCGTCCTCGCGTCGATCCTCGTCGAGGCCGGGGCCGATGAGAGCGGACTGGATGCGCCCGCCGACGGTGACGACGCCGGGTTGGTCGGCGAGCACGAGGTCCTGTACGCGTCTCGTGGAGTTCAGGCGCACCATGCCCACGCCCGCGGCCAGTGCGCCGCGCGTTGCGAGGAGGCCTGCTCCCGGGTAGGTGTCGGATCCGGCGACGAGGCCGACGACGCCGCGGGCGTACTTGTCGTCGGAGAAAGCGGGGATGGGGACGACTTCGTGGGCGGAGAAGGCCTCGTCGACGACGTAGAGGTCGTCCGCGCCAATCGCGCCGTTGGCGTCCTCTCCTCTGCCGGTGCCGGCACTGTCCCAGTCCATCGTCACGAGGCTGATGTCCCCGGTGAATTCGACAGCGGGAGGCAGGACCTGCGCACGCTTGTAGGTGCCAACGGCGAGCGTGTGGGTGGCGCGCAGGATCGGGCCTACGATCGCACCGTCGTCATCGGTCAGGCCCGAGGGGACGTCGATCGCGATGACGGGCCGCGGCTTGATGGCGGAGAGCCTGTTGAGGACCTCCACGGATTCCGCGAGCGCGCCCGTGAGCGGGCCGTGGGCGCCGGTGCCCACGATACCGTCGATCCAGGCGTGCGCGAGGAACACTTCGGACCATGCGGGCGTGTTCTCGATGGAGCACAGCGACTGGCCGCCAAGGTCGATGATGCGCACGCCCGCTTCCTGGGCGGCGGCGAGGGCACGGCGATGGCAGCTCTTCTTGAGGAGGTAGGCGGTCGCCCCGATTCCTCCGCGCGCGAGGATCGCGCAGGCGTAGAGGGCGTCCCCGCCGTTGTCTCCACCGCCAACAAAGGCGGTGACGCGGTTGGCGATCCAGTCGGCCCCTTCATCGTCGCCGCGAGCCTCCGCACCTGCGGCGGGATCGGCGTCCACGCCGTTCCAGCTCACAGGCAGGTCCGCATGGCGCACGACCGCGGCCGCAACCTCGCCCGCGACGTCGAGCATGTAACGGTCCGGATCACCCTCGGAAACCGCCTGATCAACGCACTTTTTCTCCAGTTCCCGCGCCTGGGCGAAGGACAGGGCAGCTCCATCAATCGTGAACATGGGCCATATTCTTTCACACCGCGCACGCCCGGGGTGGCCGCTTGCGCGACGACGGCGCCGCGCGCGCAGATGCAGCCCGGGCCTCGTCCAAGATGAGGAACGAGGCCCGGTAAGCGTTCACGGGGCACCAGCCCCGCGCCGGTGGATCACTCCACCGTCACGTCACTTAGGCGACGTCGAGGGTCTTGGCGACGCCCGCCAGGACCGCGCCCACGATGACAAGGGCGACGCCGATGATGGTCCAGCGCAGCTCCTTGCGCGAGCGCGTCTCGTGAAGCCACAGAATGCCCAGCGGCGTGGAAATCAGAATTCCCAGCTGCGAGAGGGTGAAACCCGTGCCCGCGCCCAGTTTGTTGGAGTTGAGCTGGAGCAGCAGGATGGCGGTCCCCCACAGGACGCCGTTGAAGATCGAGGGGAGCATGCGGCGGTGGCGCAGCGAGTCCTCGGGGTCGACGCCGCCACGGCCCTGGATCGCGAAGAAGATCGCGCAGTAGACGGTGTAGCCGACCGCCTGGGGCAGGAGGAACTCGGCGGGCTGAATCTCAAAGAACTTGATGATGAGCGGGAAGGCGACGAGGCCCAGCGTAGAGGTCGTCAGCAGGAAGGAGCCGCGCTTCCAGTCAAGGGAGGCCGCGTCGGAGCCGGACTCGGAGCGCGACAGGAACCAGATGCCGACGATGAGGACGGCGATGGCGGCGAGGCCGTAGGGCAGCGCGCCGCCGTGGAGCCACTCGCCGAAGATCGCGATGCCCGCCAGGGACATGAGGACCAGCTGACCGCCGGTGGACAGGGGCATCGTGCGGCTCATGCCCAGGACCGAGTAGGAGCGCAGCTGATCGCACACACCAACGCCGAGGAGCAGGCCGGTCAGGAAGGAGACGCCCAGGTTCAGCGGCGTCCACGCGGGGTGCAGGAAGGGGGTGGCGACGGCTGCCATGAGCAGGCCGCCGAGGACTGCGCCCATGACTCGCTGGCGGTCTGATCCGCCGGTCTTTCCCATCAGCGTCGTGGCGACGCCGAAGAAGACAGAGGGCAGGATTCCGATAAGGATCATGGACAGGGTCATGTGCGCACCTCCTGGGGTGGTCGCGGCCGTCGTGTCACGAGGCCGATGCTTACTTGCGTTGTTGGGTGCGGCGCGCTCGGCGCCACCTCTTCCACGCTACTAGCCCCCTCCCCCACCCTCGCACGCTCGATCACCGTTTTGGCTAGTGTTTCACAGCGTTTTCATGAACGCATTCACGCTGCGCGGACCATTTAATGGCGCAGCACACCTGGACAGGTTTCCATCTGACAGAGCGTCACGAACGCGGCACGGGCCTCGTCCCGAATGAGGAACGAGGCCCGTTAACGCTCACGGGGCACCAGCCCCGCGCCGGTGGATCACTCCACCGTCACGGACTTGGCGAGGTTGCGCGGCTGGTCAACGTCGAGGCCCTTCACAGCGGCGAGCTCGCACGCGAAGATCTGCAGCGGCACGACGGTCAGGAGCGGCGCGTACAGGGTCGGCACGGCGGGCACGCGGAAGACGACCTCGGCGAACTCGTCCACGGAGGAGTCCCCCTCCTCCGCGATGATGATCGTGCGGGCGCCGCGGGCGCGGACCTCGGCGATGTTGGCCAGGACCTTGCCGTGCAGCTCGGGGCGGCGCGGGGTCGGCACGATGACGATGACCGGCTGGCCCTCGTCCACGAGCGCGATCGGGCCGTGCTTAAGCTCGCCGGCGGCGAAGCCCTCGGCGTGGATGTAGCAGATTTCCTTGAGCTTGAGCGCGCCTTCGAGGGCGACGGGGAAGCCGACGTGGCGGCCCAGGTAGATCACCGAGGTCGCATCCTGCATCGTGCGGGCGAACTGACGCACGCTCTCCCCACTCTCGAGGACGCGGGAGATCGCGGCGGGGATGGCCGCGAGCTTGTCCATGTAGTCGGCGATCTCGTCGGCGTACTTGTTGCCGCGCACCTGCGCCAGGTACAGGCCCAGGATGTAGCAGGCGGTAACCTGCGCGGTGAATGCCTTGGTGGAGGCGACCGCGATCTCGGGGCCGGCGTGCGTGAGGATCACCGCGTCGGACTCGCGCGAGATCGTCGAGCCCGGCGTGTTGACGATGGCGACGACCTTCGCACCCTGCTCGCGGGCGTGACGGATCGCCTGGATCGTGTCCATGGTCTCGCCGCTCTGGGAGATGGCGACGACCAGGGTCTTCTCGCCGACGACCGGGTCGCGGTAGCGGAACTCGCTGGAGAGCTCAACCTCGACGGGGATGCGGCACCAGTGCTCGATCGCGTAGCGGGCGACCTGTCCGGCATAGGAGGCGGTGCCGCAGCCGATCATGATGACCTTGTCGACGGAGCGCAGGACGTGTTCGGGGATGCGCACCTCGTCCAGGGCCAGGCGGCCGTGGGAGTCGATGCGGTCGGCCAGGGTGGCGCCCACGGCGTCCGGCTGCTCGTGGATCTCCTTCTCCATGAAGGTCGGCCAACCATTCTTGGTGGCGCGGTCGGAGGAGAAGTCGACCTCGTACGCCTCGCGCTCGACGGGGTTACCCGCGGGGTCGATGACGGTCACGCCAGTAGCGGAGACGACCACGACCTCGTCCTGGTCGACCTCAACAGCGCGGTTGGTGTGCTCGACGAAGGCCAGGACGTCGGAGCCCAGGAAGTTCTCCCCATCCCCCAGGCCGATGACCAGCGGGGAGGAGCGTCGGGCCGCAACGATGACGTTCGGGGACTGTGTGCTGAGCACCAGCAGGGTGAAAGTACCGTGGAGCTGAGCGGTGACGGCGCGCATGGCGACGACCAGTCGGCGCGCCACCTCCTCGTCGGCGCCGGTCAGTCCGGCGACCGCACCCTGGTACGAGGCCGCCTCGGCCTGGTCGTAGGCGCGGGCCAGCAGGTGGACAACCACCTCGGTGTCGGTCTCCGAGGCAAAGGTCTCGCCGTCGGCGATGAGGGCGGCACGCAAGGCGTCCGCGTTCTCAATGATGCCGTTGTGGACGAGGGCGAAGCGCCCGTCCGGGCTGGTATGGGGGTGGGCGTTCGCGACCGTCGGGCGACCGTGGGTCGCCCAGCGGGTGTGTCCGATGCCCGCAAACGCGTCGGCCGGAGGCTGCGCGTCGAGCTCTTCGGAGAGGTTGACAAGCTTGCCGAGCGCGCGACGCACGTCGAGGCGATCCGGGGATGCCAGGGCGATGCCCGCCGAGTCATATCCGCGATATTCGAGGCGCGCCAGGCCGCCGAGGACAACCTCGCGACTACGCTGGGACGCCTTACATGCAATATGTCCAACAATTCCGCACATAGCACCCATTCCAACACACCAAACCCCTCTTGCGGTCAATAACGTGTGTCGCTTCACGTGGTGAACTAAGTGCGCATGACCACAAACAAGTGGTGCACAATGGGAGCGTGAGCATCACCGAGAGCCCCTCGCCCATCCCATCCCCGGCCTCGTCGAGTGCCTCGTCTGACGAGCAGAACGAGGCCGCCGTGCGCAACGCCCCCAACCCCTACGTGCGCTTCGACCGCCGCGAGTGGGACCGCCTCGCCGATCGCACTCCCCTGCCCCTCACGCAGGAGGACATCGACCGCATCGCCTCTCTGGGCGACCCCATCGACATGACCGAGGTCGACACAATTTACCGGCCCCTGAGCGCGCTGCTGCAGCTCTACATCGACGGGCGCCGCCGCACCGCCGCCGAGCGCCACGCTTTCCTCGGCGAGCCCGAAGGCCACTCAACGCCCTTCGTCATCGGCATCGCCGGCTCGGTCGCCGTCGGCAAGTCGACGGTCGCACGCCTCCTCCAGCTGCTGCTCTCCCGCTGGGACTCCACCCCGCGCGTGGACCTGGTGACCACCGACGGCTTCCTCTACCCGAACCGGATCCTGCAGGAACGCTCCCTCATCGCCCGCAAGGGATTCCCCGAGTCCTACGACCGTACGGCCCTCATCTCGTTCCTCGCCTCGGTCAAGGCGGGCAACCCGCATGCCAAAGCTCCCGTGTACTCGCACGTCACCTACGACATCGTGCCCGACACCTACATCGACGTGGATCGCCCCGACATCCTCATCGTCGAGGGCCTCAACGTGCTCCAGCCACCGCGCTCGGCACCCGGATCCATCTCGGTGGCCGTCTCGGACTACTTCGACTTTTCCATCTACGTCGACGCCGACGAAAAGCTCATCGAGCAGTGGTACGTCGACCGCTTCCTCAAGCTGCGCGCGACCGCGTTCTCCCGCGAAGACTCCTACTTCAAGACCTACGCATCCCTCACCGACGACGAGGCCGCCTCGACCGCCCACGTCGTCTGGAACGCGATCAACCTGCCGAACCTGCGCGAGAACATCCGACCCACCCGCGAGCGCGCGACCCTCATCTTCACGAAGGGCCCCGACCACCGCGTCGAGTCCCTGTCAATCCGCAAGGACTAACCCCGTCCGCTCTCGTAGCGCACGCGAACGAGGCCGCAGCCGGAAAACCCGGCCACGGCCTCGTCTCATGCGGAGCTAACGGTTAGCCGATCCACGCACCCGAGGGCGCGAAGTGGTACCAGGTCCAGCCGATGAGTTCCCAACCGGTGGCCATGGAGCCGTTAGAGCGCAGGTAGAACCAGACCGGGCCCTCCTGGTACCAGCCGGTGGTCATCGCACCGTTGGCGCCCAGGTGGTACCAGGTGCCGCCGAGGAGCTGCCAACCGGTGACCATAGAGCCGGAGGGCGACAGGTAGTACCAGGCGCCTCCGTCCTTGACCCAACCGGTACGCATGACGCCGGAGGAGGACAGGTAGAACCAGGTTCCATCGATCTGGGCCCAGCCGGTCGCCATCTGCCCGGTCGCGGGATCGAGGTAGTACCAGGAGCCGCGGTCCATGATCCATCCGTACTGCTGAGCACCGCTGGAACCGTGGAAGTACCAGTGTCCACCGTCGTAGACCCAGCCCATCTTCAGGTAGCCGCTCGCGTCGAAGCGGTAGGTCTGTCCGTCGATGACGAGGGTCTCGTTGGCCGCGTAGGTGCCGTCAGAGTAGCTGTACCACCAGCCGAAGTAGCCGGACTTCCACTGACCGGTACGAGGCTCGGGCGCGGGATCCGGGGTCGGAGCCGGGGTCGGGTCCACGGTCGGCTCGGGAGCCGGGGTCGGGTCCACGGTCGGCTCGGGAGCCGGGGTCGGGTCCACGGTGGGCTGCGGGTCCGGAGTGGGCTGCGGATCGGGCGTCGGCTGCGGGTCCGGGGTGGGGGTCGGGTTCTCGATCGTCACCCAGTACAGGAAGCGCGAGTCGCCGCCGCCGACGGCGTGGAGCACGACCTGCGAGGTCTCACTCTCGCCCAGCTCGACTTCCTGCGTCGTCTTGTCGGCCGGGTTGACGAGCATCAGGTGCGCATTCGCAGCCGGCTTCTTGACGGTCAGGGTGATGTCCTGCGCGGTCTCGGCCAGCGAGCCGTTGTCGGTGCGCGGGTCGAGGAGGTAGGACGGGTAGCGGGTCTGGCCGGTCAGGGCGTTGACGACCATGAAGCCCTTGGGGGCCGTCGTGGAGTCGCCGAAGATTTCGGCGGACTTGGCGGTCTCCAGGCCCTTCAGCTGCTCAAAGTAGCCGACGACGACGTCGCCGGGCAGGCCATCGTTGACGGAGCCGACGTTGGTCACCGACATGTCAACCAGACCGACGGCCTCGTTGGCGGCCTTGGCCTCGTCGCCCGAAGCGAAGTCACCGTACTTGTAGCCGCTCAGCGAGGGGGTCGCGCCGCGAGCCGCGTACTGGCCGGGCTTGTAGGCGACGAACGTGGAGTTCATGGCCTTCGTGTAGTTACCGATGTAGGTGACGTTGCCGAAGATGTTGGAGAACTCGTAGAACGAACGCGTCGGCGCACCATCATGGTCGATAATCGAGGAGCGGTCGTAGCCGTTGTACTCCATGCGGAACAGGCCGAACCACTTCTGGCCGGTCGCCAAGCCCAGGGAGGGAACGATCGACTTCTCGGAGGCGGACACGTTGGCGTCCCAGTTGTAGTCCAGGTACTGGCCGTACAGGATCGGGCTGGAGCCGTCACCGGTGAGGCCCTTGAGGCCGTATTCGCGCTGCTTCTTCCACGTGTTGGTGTTGAGCAGGTCCATGACAACTCGGCTCGGAGCCGGGCCACCGTTGGCGCCCCAGTAGTACTTGTCCCAGCTGAGCAGGTCGGGCTTGGCATTCTCGACGTAGTAGCTCAGGTTGGTGTCGCGGTACCAGGAGGGGTCGTCCCAGGAGTTGGCGTGGACGACGGCTCCGGGGATGTTCTGCTTGGACCAGGAGAACCAGTTCTTGAAGCACTCCGACTCGACGCGGTTGAATCCACCCTCATCGCCGTACTGGATATCGACCAACGTGGAGGCGTAGGGCTTCATGTATTCGTTCATGAAGTCGCGGGGCTCGCCCGCGTTGCACATGCTGTTCTTGCCGGTGGGGGCCTTGGCGAGGGCCCACGGCGCACCCTTGCCCAGGGACTCCATCATGGCGGTGTTGAACATGGGCAGGTCGTAGAACATCGGGAATGCGCCGCCCGTGAGGTCGCGCTCGTTGGCGTCGAAGCCGCCGCGGCCGTAGCCCTCGGAGGGAACCCACGCGGGCATCATGACGCCGTACTGCAGCGCGAGGGCCTGGGCGCGGTTCACGCCCCACTTGCCCTCCCCGGGGTTGAAGCCGGAGTAGCGCTCGTACATGGAGTTGTCGACAGCGGGAGCCACTGGGGTCTTACCGGCGGGCAGGCCCCACACCTCGACGTCGTTGAAGGTCACCGCGGTGGCGATGTTCTGCGGAGTCTGCGGCTCGGTCTCATCGTTCATCCAGATGCGGATGTTCTTAGCGAGGTGGTAGCTGTTGAAGTCCCAGTACCACAGGCCGCGCGCGTCACGCGTGAGCGAGCCGTGGGTGACGATGGTCTTCCACTCGCCGCCGTCGGCCTCCTGGACGGCGATGGCCACGGAGTTACCGCCGTGCCAGCCCTGGACGCCGGCGGGCAGGGTCGGGGTGCCCCATCCGTTGACGCGGTGCACGTAGCGGGCCTCGCCCAGGTGCAGCTCGATGCCGGTGACGCTGCTCGACCATTCATTCGCGCGAACGAGCGGATCGGAGGTCCACGTCGTTGTGGGATCGAGGTCGGTGAGGGCCGCGTTGTCGGCCTCGGTGCCGCCGTTGGCGGTGGCCGTCACGGGGACCATGACGTTGCCGCGGAAGTCGGTGTCCACCTTGGTGATGTTGACGACGTAGGTGGCTTCCTTGCCGTCCTTAGTCACGGTGGCGGTGATAACGTTCAGGCCGGTGGTGAGGTCGAGGTTGGACACACGTCCGTCGGCGTCGGGGGTTGCACCGTTGATGGTGACGGTGGCACCGTCGACCGCACGGATACGCGCCGAGACTGTCTTGGCGTGGTAGTAGCCGGTAGCCGTGTAGGTGTGGGTACCGGGGGCAAAGTCGACGGGTTTGCCGGGCTCACCGTAGGGCAGCTGGTCGATAACGAAGTCAACGACGAGGTCGGACGCACCCGATCCCTGCGCGGGGGCATCGGGGTGGGGCACAACGGGTCGGGCTGCTTCGTGGTTGCCGCCGGTGTCCTCGTTGCCGTAGGAGGTGATGGCGTTACCGTCGGCATCGCAGGGCAGGAGCTTGATGTCGGACAGCGCCATGTCCTTCTTGCCGGGGGCGAGCGAACGCAGACCGGTGAGAGCGAAGACGCGCTTCGTGGTCGCCGGGAAGGTGACGTACTGTTCCTTGTTTCCGAACTGAAGGTCGCTTCCGTGCTTGACCTCGGTGCCGCCTTCCCACTTTCCTGCGGCGACATTGGTCTTCCAGTCGGCGAAGGAGGCTTCGGCGGCCGGGTTACCGGGGTCCTCGTCGAAGGCAAACACGCGGTATTCACCGGGGAACTGGTCGTTGCCCAGGGTCGAATCATAGGTGGGGCGTGGGGTCAGGCCGAGGCCGCAGACCTTCGTGCCGGGCGTGGGGTTCTGGACGGCGAGGGCGTGCGGGTATTCATCGAGGCCGCCCTTCCACTTGGTGGTCCAGAAGGTCTTGGTCGCGTCGGTACGGGTCGTGTCGTCGTCGACGAGGGCAGCGATCGTACCGTTGGGTGCGCTTTCACCGACCTTTTCTTCGGAGGTCGCCCACAGGACGGTCGGGTGATACGGGGTTTCAGTGGCGGCGACGGCCGCAGCGGGTGCGAGGCCAAGCATGGTGGCCGCAAGAATCGGGGCTCCGAGTGCACCGATGATGGGTCTAGTCCCCATGAGTTTAACTCCTTCGTCAGTATGGGGGTGGTGGCTGGGATTGGCCGTTAGACGGCCAAAAATCCACAATACCTAACACGTGTTAGTTTTTTGAGAAAGAACCTCCTTTTAGGTAGAGAAGATCCCCGCGGGTGCGAGGGGCACCCGCGGGGATGAGGATCAGAACTTCAGACCGCCGTCTTCGATGCCGCGGAAGAAGAACTTCTGACTGAAGGCGAAGACCAGGACGACGGGGATCATCGCCACGACGGCGCCCGCCAGCACGAGCTGGTAGGTCACGCCCTGAGGCGAGTTCTGGATGGCCGTCAGCGTCAGCATCAGCGTCTGCTTGTTCGGGTCGGGCAGCATGAGCAGCGGGAAGATGAAGTCGGACCAGGCCCCGATGAAGGACGTCAGGCCGACGACCGTCAGGGTACCGCGCACCTGGGGCAGGAAGATCGACCAGAAGCGGCGCAGCTCGCCCGCGCCATCAATGAGGGCAGCATCCTCGATCTCATCGGGGATACCCATGAAAGCGGCACGCATCATGAGGATCTGGAAGGGGCCGATCATGGCGACCATCCACACGCCGGGAAGCGTGTTATACAGGTCCAGCTGCACCATCATCTTGAACAGCGAGAGCATGATCGACTCGAAGGGGAAGATCATGGCGGACAGGACCACGAAGTACATGATGTTGCGCCCGGTCCACCCGCGCCTCGACAGCATGTAGCCACCAATGCACGACAGGACGACGTTCGAGGTGACCGTCAGGGTCGCAAGAATCGCGGAGTTCTTGATGGACAGGAGGATGTTCGTGCGTTCGAAGAGCACGTAGAAGGAGTCTAGTGACCAGTGCTGGGGCAGCATGGTCGCGCCCTGGCCGAAGACGGATTCACCGGGAGCCTTGAAGGCCGCCATGAGGGGCAGGACGAGGGGGCCGACCAGGATGAGGGCGACGACCACGAGGAGGACGTAGCGGGCAAACAGGGCCCCGCCGCGCATCTGACGCGAGGCAACGTTGCGCCCCTGGCGCTCGAGTCGGCGTTCCTTACGCCACTGTGCGAAGCGCTCGCCAAAGGTCGCGGTGCTCGAAGTTGCGATGCTCATGAGTCTTCAGCCTTCCTCTGCAGGCTCTGCGAAGCGATGATGAAGCCGAAGGTGATGAGGAACAGGCACACCGAGGCGGCGTCGCCCTGTCCCAGCGATCCGAAGGTCGGGTCGACAATTCGGTCTCGGATGTACATCGTGAGGGTCTTCGTGGGCGAGGCGGAGCCGCCCAGCAGGTAGACCTCGGTGAAGATCTTCAAGCAGCCGATCGTCGTCAGGGTGGCGACGAGGAACATCATGACCTTGACGCCGGGGACCGTGACGGTGAAGAAGCGACGGATGGGTCCGGCGCCGTCGAGCTCGGCGGCCTCGTACAGGGACTTATCGACGTTCGCAAGGGCCGACAAGTACAGGATCATGTAGTAAGGCAGGCCCTGCCACAGGGTAATGACCATGGCGCAGAAGAGGATCAACCACTGATTCGACAGGAATGGAATCGGGTCGAGGCCCCACGACGCCAGCATGTTGTTAATGGGTCCGCGCTGGTCCAGGAGGTAGCGCCACGCGAGCGAGATGACGACCAGCGAGGAGATGGCCGGCAGGTAGTAGAGGGCGCGGAAGAAGCCGATGCCGGGCACGTGCGACTTGACGAGGAGGGCCAGCAGCAGCGGAAGCAGCACCATGAGCGGGACGACGCACACCGCGTAGATGAGGGAGTTCGTCAGCGACTGCCAGAACTCGGGATCTGACAGTACCGCGGTGAAGTTGTCGATACCAACGAAGCGACCGATGCGTCCCATCGGCTTGGTCTTCGTGAACGACACGTAGACGGTCGTGATGAAGGGGTAGATGTAGAAGGAGATGACCGCGAGGACCGGGAGGGTCACCCACAGCCAGGGAACCCAGCCCGGGCGGAATCGGGCGGCGCCATTGAGGGAGCGCGTCTGTGCACTCTTACGTATCGGCATACCAAAGTCCTTTTTCAGGGATGCGCGGGGTCGTGAGCCGGCGGCCCGACGCTGGGCGTGGAATGCGTCGGGGGCCGAGGCCATGCCTCGGCCCCCGAGCGGTCAATCAGTCTCCGAGAGCCTTGAGCTTCTCGTTCATCTGATCCTGAGCGGTCTTGAGGGCGGTCTTGGGATCGACCTCACCGCGGATGGCCTTGTTGACGTTCTCGATGAGGGCGTCCTTCACGGCGCCGGTCGCGTAGAAGACGTCGGTGTAGGCCTCGGCATCCTTGGCGGCCTTAGCGGCCTCCTCGTAGGCGGCCTTGAAGACCGGGTCGTCGGCGATCTCCGGCGGGTTGGCAACGAGCTTGTCGAGGGCGTCGGTGGCAGCCGGGAAGATGATGGCGCCGCCGTCGTGCGTCCAGGCGTACTCATTCTCAGCGTTGGTGATCCACTCGGCGAACTTCATGGCCAGCGGGGCGTTCTGCGTGGTGACGGAGACGCCGATGTACTGGCCCTCGAAGACGGGCTTGATGCCGGAGTTGGTCGGGAACGGGCCGACGCCGGTGTTCTGGTAGACCGTCTCGTTGTTCTTCTTGACGGACTTCAGGAACGAGGCGTTGGGCGTGCCGAAGGCGAGGTTGCCATCGGTGTAGGCCTTGCCCGGGTCGGGCTCGCCGGTCAGGGAGTCCTTCGGGATGGCGCCGGAGGCGTAGAGCTCGGAGAGCTTGGTGACGTAGTTGATCGCGGCCTCGTTATCGGCGAAGTCGAAGGCGGTCTTGTCAGCGTTCAGCAGGTTGACGCCCATGCCGTGCAGCTGAGCAATCATGTACCACTCGGGCGAGCCGTAGATGCCGTAGTCACCCTGCCCGTCAGCGCCGACCTTGGCGGCAGCGTCGAACAGCTCATCCATGGTCTTGGGCGGCTTGTTCTCGTCGAGACCAGCGCGCTTGAAGACCTCCTTGTTGTAGGTGGTGATGTAGGGGCCGAAGTACCAGGGCAGAGCCGTGTGGTGGTCGTTGGCACCCAGGGCAGTGGAGTCCCAAATGGACTTCACGAACTTGTCGCCGATACCGGGGGCCTTGACGTCGTAGTCCATGAGGAGGTTGGACTTGGACAGGGCGAGGATGGTGGAGGAGGGAACGTTGATGACATCCGCCATCTTGCAGTTCGAGGCCTGAGCGGTCACGGTCTGGTCGAACTCGGCGCCGCCACCCTGGTCGGTCCAGTTGATCTTAACGCCGGGGTTGGCGTCCTCAAACTCCTTGATCTTGGCCTTGAAGAAGTCGCCGAAGTCGTTCTGCAGACCCTGGGTCTGGAACGTGATCTCGCCTTCGACCTTCGAGGTGTCGATCTTCGAGTCGTCAAGGTTGCCCGCGGGGATGTCGCACGCGACGTCGGGCTCAGGGATGGAACCGGCAGCGGTCGAACCGCCGCTCGAGCTATCGGAGCTGGAGCCACCAGGGTTGCAGGCGGCCAGGCCGAGGGTGCTGAACATGGCGAGGGCGACGACGCCTGCAGCCATCTTCTTCTTCAACATGCGAAACCTCCATTGGTCCGATTTTGTTGGTCGATCGATGGGATCGAGTCACTAACTATCTCGTGTTAGTTGATGTCTGAATCATAGCGGCCTGTGACGCTTCGCGCATCATTTGCCAACAACTTTGCGCATCGTTATCAAGCCGCAACATAACAGTTTGGGGCTTAATCACCCCCAACCTGGGCAATTACGAATGTCAGGTCCGTATCGCGCATATAACCGGCGAACTCGGGCCGAGAGTCAGGCCCGCATGAGCGCGTGCCGATGCCATCCTGGAACGCGTCCAGCCACAGGAACGTACGCTCACTGTCAGGCAGGTCCTCCCAGTGCGAGGCCTCGGCCAATTCACGCTCACTCCACGGCGAGGCACTCCAGCCCAGGGACGACGTCGGCACGACGAGGACATCGCCCGCATCACCATGCAGACGGAGAGCTTCGAGGTCGAGGCGCTGACCACCTTCCTGAGGGCACACACTCACATCCCATAGCTCGCGCACGGGAGCGTGCCCATATCCGCGAGCGCCACTCACGCGCATGTCGGAGTATCCGATGAGGGTGTCGCCGAGCCACGAGGCTTCCCAGTTCGATCCAGGCATCTCGATGCGCACGCCGAGGCGCGGGACGCGCTCGGGCCAGGCCCCGTAGGGCACGACGCGAGCAGACAGAGACAGGGCCGGGGTCTCCCCCAGCAGAACTGGCCGATATTCCCAGGTGAGGGTGACGCCGAATTGCGCGACGGGCGGGGCCCAGCGCTCGACGACTCGCTGGCAGGCGCCATCCTCCTCGATGGATACGAGGCGTCGGCGCAGCAGGTGCAGGCGGGCCTGTTCCCATCGGGCTGCGTGCGAGGTCCCATGCTCGCCGCGCCCGACCCCGAGGGGACCGAGGTCGTCCTCGTCAATCCCCCAGTAGTCGACGGGGCCGCGCCCGCGGTCGTTGTCGGTGGGGGCTCTAAAGACGCTGAGGTCCACGCTCACGGGCATGGTGCCGATCCGCGTGAGGCGCCCGCGCGCATCGAGCGCGTAGGGGGCTGCCACATCATCGTCCGAGCGGACGACCGCGACGGGGGCGCCGAGGAGAGCGTACAGTCGGACCTCATCTGTGCCATGTCCGCGCGAGGACTCGACAGCCTTCGCGAGGGCCGGAGCATCCGGGGCCATCGCCTGAACCCACGACCAGGTGCCGGCGTAGGGGCGTGAGAGGGCATCGATGAGGCCGTCGCACACGAAGCTGCCGTCGTGGACCTCCTCGCCGAAGTCGCCGCCGTAGGACAGGGCTCGTCGCCCGTCGGGCAGGGTGCGCCACAGGGCATGGTCGCGCCATTCCCACACGAAGCCGCCGGCGTGGCGGGGGTGGTCCATCTGCGCGGCGTAGGCGGCGGCGTTTCCGGGGCCCGTTCCCATCGCGTGCAGGTATTCGCACATGATGTAGGGGGCGCGGCGGATGCGCTCGCGCGCGGCGTCGTCAACCCGAGCAGCGACGTGCGTGGGGACGGCAACCTCGGCGTGAGGATCGCTCTCGTCGAGGACAGCGGCGACTTCCTCGAGGGTCGGGTACATGCGCGAGTAGATGTCCGTGTATTCGAGGGCGTGGTCGCCCTCGTAGTGGACGATCGCCCGCCGATTGGTGCGCTCGTGGACCCAGCGCGCGCAGGCGACCAGGTTCGCGCCGGTGCCGGACTCGTTGCCGAGGCTCCAGCTCATGATCGAGGGGTGGTTCTTGTCGCGCTCAAAGGCGCGGACCGTGCGGTCCATGTAGGCATCGGCCCAGCGCGGGTCGTCGGAGGGATTATCGATCCACTCCCCCGTCCCCTCGAATCCGTGGGTCTCGATGTCTCCTTCGAGCATGACCCACAGGCCAATCTCGTCGGCCAGGTCGAGCACTCGGGGGTGGGGCGGGTAGTGGGAGGTACGAATCGCGTTGATTCCCATGGATTTCATGAGGGCGAGGTCCTCGCGCGCCCAGGCCTCGTCGAACACGCGCCCCTCGGCGGCACGCACCTCGTGACGGTTAACCCCGTTGAGGGTCAGGGGCTCGCCGTTGGCCATGAGGACGCCGCCTTCGATGGACACGCGACGGAAGCCGATGCGCAGGGACCGCTCCCCCGCGTCGAGGCTTTCCGAGCCCTGGACGCTGACGCGCGCCTCGTAGAGGGCAGGGTCCTGTGCGCTCCACGGGCGCACGCTGCCCACTTCGATGCGGCCGCTGCGGTAGCGACCGTCATCGCCGCGTTCGAGCGAGCAGGCGAAAGACCAGAGGCCGTCGATGCTGAGATGCCCGGAGAGATGCGCCTCCTGGGCCCCAAGCACCCGGGCTTCGATGGTCACATAACCCACCCCGGCCTCGTAGTCGGTGTCGATCCACAGGTCTTCGATGGCGCCGGGAACGAGGCGGCGCAGGCTCACCGAGCGGAAGATGCCGGGCAGCCACCATTGGTCCTGATCCTCGAGGTAGGAGCCGGGGCTGAACTGGTGCACGCGCACGGTGATCGTGTTGACGCCGGGGCGCACGACCTCGGTCACGTCGAACTCGTGGGCGAGGCGCGAGCCGCGCGCCATGCCGATCCACGTGCCGTTCACCCACACGGTGGCCTGGCTTTCGACGCCGTCGAAGCGCAGGCGAATGTGGCCACCCTGCCAGTCGGCGGGGAGCTCGAAGGTGCGACGGTAGTCGCCGACGGGGTTGTCGTCGGGCGGGAAGGGCGGGTCAACCGGGAAGGGGAAGTCGACGTTCGTGTAGGCGGGGTGACCCCAGGCGCCCTCGCCTCGCAGGACCCAGTGGCCGGGCACATCGATGGTGTGCGCGTCGTCGCCGACTGAGGGCTCATCCCACGGCTGCTCAACGTTGACGAAGGGAGCGGGGTCACTGCCGTGATAGGCGAAGCTCCACATGCCATCGAGACTGAGGACCCCACAGTCGTCAGCGAGGTGCGCACGTGGCGGCACAAGCGCGCCTGCGCCGGGAGCATAGGAAGGTAGTATCGATATCACGTCTATGTGCCTTTCGGATGTCATCGTCGAAACTCCGATCGTCAGACACAAGACTAACACGTTATAGTTGTTGTGTTTCAACGAAACGCAACTGAGAATTGGGAGCCTTGCATGGAGCGCGCAACTCGGGCCGACGTCGCCCGCGCGGCAGGCGTCGCACCGTCGACCGTCTCGCTCGTCCTCAACGGACGAGGCCGGGACGTGAAGATCGCGCCCGCCACCATCGACCGCGTCAAGACTGCCGCACGCGAGCTCAACTACATCCCCAACGCGGCCGCCCGATCACTGCGCCGGGGCAAGTCCCACCTCATCGCCCTCCTCATGGCCGAGCTGCCGGATGACCCCTTCGTGCCCGTCGTTCACACGGTCCTCACGACCGCGATGATCGATATCCAGCGCCACGGCTACCTGCTCCTCCCCCTGTTCCAGTCCGGCGACGGAGCCTCGGACGCGGAGGTCATCCGCGGCGTCCTGGGCGACACCCAGCTGGCCGGCATCATCCGCGAGACCACGTCGGCCGAGGCCTTCACCTCGCGCCTGCTTGCCAACCTCGGCATCCCCGTCGTCGCCATGTCGATGATCGAGGCCAACCCGACCGGATCAGAATCCTCCCTCATTCGCATCGACGAGGGTGCCGGCGTGCGCGACGTTCTCTCTGACTGCGCGCTCATGGACCGATCGACCGGCACGGGCAGCGGGCGGGCGGTGTTCCTAGCTGGACCGAACACGAACCACGCGCGCCAGAACCCGATCGCTCGCGCCTTCGGCACCGCGTTCACCCTCTACTCACTGCCCGACTGGGAACCCACCACGGCCTACCAGGCCGCGCTGCGCCTCCTCGACGAGGACCCATCAATCTCGCTCATCGCCCTGGCCGACGACTCGCAGGCCCCCGGCGTCTTCCAAGCCGCCGCAGACCTGGAACTGTCAGTACCCGGGGACCTGTCGATCCTCGGCTTCGGCAACCAGGACCACCGCAGCGCCTCCGCGCTCGGCCTCACGACCGTCGAGTGGCCCCTCAAGGACATGACCGAGGCTGCTGTCTCCTCGATCATCAACGTGATCGAGGGTCGCTCCCCCATGACCGATGTTCACCCCAGCGCATCCATTGACGAGGAGGCCCCGGACGGCACCCCAATCGCGACGATTCCGACGCGCCCGGTCTGGCACTCGTCGGTGGCCAGGCGCGCATAGGAGACGCACTCCCTCGCCGCGTCGGCAGTCGCGAGCTTATTCCCCCACCCGTCCAGACGCACACACCCATTGCTGACACGGTCCCACCGGAAACGTCACAAATAGTGACAGGGAAACTATGATGGGTGCATTCCAACCTTTGCAGGAGAGTGTCATGAGCGACAACGAGCTACCGCCCACCCCACACGATGTCCAGTTCACCGTCGCGACGCGTGACGGCCAGCCGGCCCAAGGGCTCATCGCTGTCACAGGACGCACGCGCGACGCCCTCATCGCGAGCCTGACGAACAGCCTCGCCGCGACAGGCAAGTACACCCCCGATGCCCGCGCCGTCTCCCCTCAGGTCCTCGGCTCGACAGCCTCGACGGCGACCGCTGTCGCCTCCACTGCAGCATCTGCAGCAATCGCCCCGACCCTCTTCATGGCCACGGCCAATCCCGCGACGCTCATGCAGCTCGGCTCCGGCGTTGGTTCCGCAGTCATGGGAGCCGGCGGCATCGTCGCCCAGGCGCCCTTCATTCCCGTCGCCGCCTCGATGCCTGTCGTCGCTCCACTCGCGCTCATGGGGGTTGTTAACACAGCCGTGACCATGCGCCAGTTCCAGGCAGTCAACGCCAAGCTGGACACTATCGCGAACTCTCTCACCAACCTCCTCGTGCGCGTGGACATCACGCAGATCGCCGGACTCATCGCTGCCTCGAAAACCCTGGGCGACATCACCGAGGAATACGGCGAGCTCGGGCACTTTACCCCGTCCATGACGGCCCGTTTCGCGGTGGCCGAACAATCCCTCGCGGCCGTCGCGCGACGCCAGGAGCTACTGCTCCTGTCCGCGGAAAGCCGCGCTCTGGACACCGACACGCCCATCGACGATGTCATCCGCGATGTCAACGCCGCCGGACTGGCATACATTACCGAGGTCCAGGTGCACGCCCTGCACGTAGCGCTCGCCCTGCAGGAGTGCCCGGCACTGGTCACCAAACGCACGCAGCAGCTGACAGAGTGCATCGCTCACACCAACGACCGATGGAGCGAACTGAAGAACTTGTCGGAGAGAGTGAAGGCCAAGATCACCGAGTACGAGGAGGCCGAGCAGAAGAAGTCGTGGCGCGAGCAGGGCAAGGAATACTGGAAAGGCTCGACTCTCGATATGCCTGCTTTAAAGGAACGCCGCGAGAAGATCCTCGAAAACGAAAAGACCCTCATCGATGAACACGGTTCGAAGCTGGAGGCCTTCAAGGACCTGTCACAGAGCCTGCGAGAGCAGCAGGAATCCCGCGCGACGCTCGTCTACTGGCGCGACGATGCGGGAGAGCATTCTTTCCTCACCGAGCAGCTGAGCATCGATCCCTCCCGTTAAGCATCCATTGACAGTTCACCTTTACACATGCCCACGCAGCACCGACGCGACACCGAGCGCCAATGCGCCACACCCACATGCGCTCTAAAGTGGTCCCATGGATGCCGAATACGCCCTCAATAAGTCCCTGCCCTATCTGACGAGCAGGCTCGAAGACGCCGGCTTCACGGTTCAAGTTGGTTTCAACCAAACCAAGGGCACGATATTCCTCCTCCTCAACGATTCCGTGAAGTGCAGCATTCATGAACTCATGAACAAGCTGATATATGCGGAGCCGGACGTGCACCGCATTCTGATAGAGCTGTGGGTCCCGCTCCTCATCAAGCAGGCACGCATCGGCGAGACGATCCTGAACAATCCTGACGAGCTACGTCGACGCATACGCACCGAGTTCGGCGCTTTCGATGTTGCCACAACCCCACTGCACTCTTACGCCCGCCAATACCCCAGTGGAATCGCGCTGGTACTCAGCCTCGACTACGAGAATTCCCCGTTCAGATTGGACGACGTACAGCTGGATCAGTGCTCACTGAGCGTCGATGAGCTCTTTTATTACGCACAAAAGAACACCGACGACCTCCCCATCGAGCGCATCCAGCAGTTCGGGCCGTTCACCTGCATTTCGGCGCAATCCACGTTCGTCACGGCGAAGGCCGCGAACATGCCCGAGCTCATGTCGCGTTTCCTCATCCATGCGCCGCACGGCCTATTCCTTATGGTCCCGGCGAACCACATGTTGTACTACGTCCCCGCTGACCCCGCGAATATTTCGGAGCAACTCACGGACCTTGCGAAAATCAGCCGCCTCCCCGTCATCAGCGCGGGCAGGGAGGACCCGGACGCCGTTCTGAGCCGCGACATCTTCTATTATTCGCCGGAAGGAACGTACGAAACGATCACGCAGGGTGACAATCCGGCGCTCGAGGAGTTCTTCACGAATCCATACATCGACGCCGAGGCCGTCCGCACCTGCGTCGATCAGTACCTTTCCCCCTCCCCCGCTTTCCGGGCGCGATTCGCATTGCCCTAGTCGCGAGTCCGACGCGGGGGACACATCGGAGGATCCTCAACACGACGTGAGGGAGGGGCGGATGCCAATTGGCATCCGCCCCTCCCTCGCGTCCACGCTTTGCTCCGGGAACTTCGCTTCTCTTGTACCGGACTCCCGACACATCAACACCCGGACCGCGACTACAGTGGCCCCATGGATCCCGAATACGTATTCAATAAGGCCCTGCCCTATCTGACGAGCAAGCTCGAAGACGCCGGCCTCACGGTTCAGCTTGGCTTCAACAAAACCGAGCGCACAATGTTCCTCCTCCTCAACGATTCCGTGAAGTGCGGCATTAATCAACTCATCAACGAGCTGCTAGATGCGGAACCGGACGCGCACCACGATCTGATGGATCCGTGGGTTCCGTACCTCATCGAGCGGACACGCATCGACGAAACCATCCTGAACAAACCCGACGAGCTACGTCGACTCATACGCACCGAGTTCTGCACTGCCGACGCTGTCGCACACCCGCAGTTTTCTTACGCCCGCCAATACCCCGGCGGCCTCGCGCTGACGCTCAGCCTCGACTGCCCGACACCCCTGTTCAGGCTGAAAGACGAACAGCTGGCCCAATGCCCCCTGAGCATCGACGAGCTCTTCCATTGCGCACAAAAGAACACCGACGACCTCCCCATCGAGCGCATCCAGCAGTTCGGGCCCTTCACCTGCCTGTCGGCGCAATCCCCGTTCGTCACGGCGAAGGCCGCGAACATACCCGCGCTCATGTCGCGTTTCCCCATCCAGGCACCGCACGGCTTGTTCTTTACGATCCCGGCGAACCACATGATGTACTACGCCCCCGCCGACCCCGCGAACATTTCGAAGCAGCTCTGGGATCTCGCGATCTTCGGCCGCGTCCCCGTCCTCACCACGGCCAAGCAGCGCCCGGAGGCTGTTGTGAGCCGCGACATCTTCTACTACTCGCCGGAAGGAACGTACGAGCCGATCACGCAGGGCGACAATCCGGCCATCCAGGAGTTGTTCACGAATCAAGACATCGACGCCGAGACCGTGCGCACCTGCGTCGATCAGTACCTGTCCCCCTCCCCCGCTTTCCGGGCGCGATTCGACTTGCCCTAGTCGCGAGTCCGACACGAGAGACACATCGCAGGATCCTCAACACGACGCAGGGAGGGGCGGATGGCAATTGACATCCGCCCCTCCCTCACACGTGCGCCTCGCGCCGGGCGCCTCCCGCACGCTCACAAAATACGAGAGCGACGCCCGGCGGCGCTATTACTCGCCGAGGCCGCAGGCCCGGTAGATGTTGGTCAGCATGGCCAGACGCTGCTCGAGGGATGCGTCCTTGGGGACGCATACCTTCGCGCCAAGGTACTTGGCTCCACCCTCGACGGCGGCCTGTGCGCAGCGGGCGATCTCGGCCTCGTCCATGAGCGAGGTCGCCTCGTCGGCCTGCGCGGGCAGGTGCCCGTCGATCCAGGAGTATCCGTACTGGGTTTCCTCCGGGCCTGCGCCCGAGAAGATGATGCCGTCCAGGACGCCGCGCTTGCCAGCCTCGAGCACGTGCTCGTAGGCGGTGTCCGCGCTGCGTCCCTCCACGGCGGAGCGGCCCCAGTTGAGGTGGATGCCGATGCCTGCCTCGGAGACGATGTCGATCTCGGATTCGAGGGAGAGGAATCCCTTTTCGGGGTTCTGCTCGGGGATGTACTTGTCGCAGTGCTCGATGACGAGCGTCGCCCCGCACCAGTCCCAGGCGGCCACCTCGGCGAGCGAACGCTTGAAGGCGTCCGCCTGCGCCAGGCGCGTGGGAGCCGAGTGCAGCTGCACGCGGGCGACCAGCTGGCGCCCAGCTCGCTCACACAGGGCGGCGAGGTCGTCGCGCAGCGCGCGGGTGAAGTCGAGAGCGGCGGCACGTCCGGCCTCGTCGGGCGAGGCCAAGCCGAAGTTCTCGTTCTTCCATACGTTCTGCATGGTGCCGGGGATCGCTGTGATCGTGTTGAAGTCCCAGTGGGCGGCCAGGTGGCTGGCGAGCACGTCACCCTGGGTGGCGAGCTGCCCCGGGTAGGGGATCTCAACGCCGCTCACCCACGGCTGATCCGCGAGGAGTCGGTAGTAGTCAGCTTCCAGCTCCGGTGCCGGATGCGACGCGTAGGCGCCGATAACGAACGGAAGTGTCATGGTGATCATCCTTCTTTGATGATTTCGTCGTTTCCATCTTCAGGACGAACATACTCCGGTCCCACCATCTTCTGCAGCAGACGTGGAATATTCGCGCCGATAGAGACCATGACGACCGCGGCGAAGCCGAAGGACAGGATCGCGAGGGCCATACCGAGACCGAGCTGATCGGCGATGGCCGCACCCAAGACGGGGCCAACCGCACCACCGAGGGCGCCAACGTTGTAGCAGAAGCCGAGGCCTGCAGCGCGCTTGTCGACCGGGAAGTACGAGGATACCCACTTGGGAAGCAGGCCCGAAACACCCTGGCCGAACATCTGCTGGAAGAAGAGCAGACCCGCAACGAGAGCAACGTACTTCCCATCCTGCGTGAACAGCGGGAAGACAATGATCTGCGACAGGAGCAGGGAGGTGGCATACCAGCGACGCATGCCGAACTTGTCGCCCGCGAATCCAGCGATGATGTAGCCAGCGGCGTTGCCGAGGCCGGCGAAGGACACAACATTCGCAACGACCTTCTGGTCCATACCGACACCGTGCAGGTAGGTCGGCAGAAGGCCCTGGATCGGCCAGGTGTACATGAAGGAAGCGAAGATCGTCAGCATGATCGCGATACCGATGATCCAGCGATTCGAGTCGAACTGGATGATCAGGTAGATGAAGACGATCGCGCACACGACACCGATCAGGCTGACCGCAACAACACCACCCACCTGCTGAGTGAAGATCAGCATCAGACCAACGAAGGCAATGACAACGACGACGTAGTTGAGGATCTTGCGCTGCCCGCCGAAGAGCACGGCGAGCATATCGTTCTTCTCGACGTCGCCCTTCTCCTTGGCCTCACTCCAGTCCGCGGCCTCGGGTAGGGTGCGCCGCATGTAGATGGCGACAACAATCGGGACGATGCCCGTGAGGAAGAGGGCTCGCCAGCCCCAACCGGGGTGAACCGAATCGACCCAGGTCACGAAATACTTGTCGACCTGGGCGGCGGCGATAACGCCGAAGGCGTAGCCGGAGAGCAGGAAACCCGAGGCCTTGTTGCGCATGTGCTTGGGCCACGACTCGATGACGTAGGCCGCAGATGCCGAGTACTCGCCTGCCATCGCGAAGCCGATGATGAGGCGCAGAATGAACAGAATCCAGAAGTTCGGTGCGAGAGCGCAGGCGATGGAGCCGAAGGCGAACATGAAGATCGACAGCACCATTGCGGGCTTACGGCCGTAGCGGTCACCGATAGCTCCGAGCACGAGGCCACCGATCCAGCGGCTGATGAAGGCGGCCGAGATCAGGGATGCGCTCTGGACCAGCGTCAGACTGAACGCTTCCTTGATCGCGGGGAGCGCGAAGGAGATCAGAACGAAGTCGTAGCCGTCCAGCAGCACGCCGATCCATGCGGCGAAGAAGGCCTTGCGATCTTCTTTGGTCAGGTATTGATACCAGGGCTTTTTCGGAAGCGCCTGTGCGGGGGACGTACTCATGATGAGTGCCTTCCTGAAATTTCATCGTCGAATAACGAGGGGCTTTGAGTCCAGATGTCTAACTAGCAAGTTGTCAGACAACTTGCGGTAATGTTAGCTCTCTCTCATTCTAGAGTCAAGACGAAATTTCGGCTCAATCTGCATATTGCCAACGAAAGGTCACAGTGCTAATCTGCCTGACAACTTCAGCATTGTGACTGATCACACGCTCAGCTTCGCAATGATGCGAGGCAAAATTAGCAACTAACAGAAAGGTGTCAAGCATGAGCATCGACGCAGGTCATCCGGGAATCTCCTGGACCTTACAGTTCCGAGCACGCATCGATGGAGCGCTGCTCGAGCTCCACAGCGCGGATGGCACAGGCTGGAGACTGTTCATCCGCTCCAGCGCCCTCTTCCTTGAGGGATCAACGAAGGCGATGTCCTTCGCCCTGGACATGGAAGACACCGCCTCCGTCACGGACGGCACCTGGCACTCTCTCGCGATCACGGCCACCAGCGCGGGCTCCAAGATCTTCCTCGACGGCTACCAGTGCTTCTCCACGACCGCAGACCTCTCCCCCACCGCTAGCGGCCCCGAGGCGGCCCTTGAGATCACGCCGGGAGCCGGCATCGACATTCGATCCTTCACAGAGCATGACGCCGTTCTCTCCCCCGCAGAGATCCTCGCGCTCTCCCCCGCCCCCACCCCGCTCATCGAGTTCGCTGCCGCGCACCTGTCGGATTACGACGTCGCCGAACTCTCTGAGCTGACCGCGGGCACGATCTTCGCCCGCTACCGCGTGCGCGGACCGGGCCAGCACGGCACAATCCTCGCGGCGGGTGGTGGCGGCACCGAGCAGCTCAACCTGTCCGTGACGGAAGAAGGCATCGAGTACAAGGTCCTGGGACGTAGAGGTGAGTGGCGCACGTTTACGGCCCACGGCCACTGGGACCAGGGGCATTGGCACGACGTCGTTGTTCGCGTCGGGCATGGCGCGGTGCAGATCTACGTGGATGGCTATCTCGAGGCCCACCTGCCCGGACAGGCGTTCTTCGCAGCCGTCGATTCCCTCGACGAGGTCGTCATCGGTCAGGACACCTCGGGTTCGCGCCTGTTTGGCGAGGTCCGCAACGCGGCACTCTACTCGTCGGTCCTCAACGATTCGCAGATCAAGAAGCTCTCCTCGGTCGCTCCGGTCGACACGCAGTGCCTGTTCGATGCCGGGTTTCACGACTCGATCAGCTACCGCATCCCCTCGCTGATCACCCTGGAATCCGGGGTCGTCGTCGCAGGTGCCGACCAGCGTGAGACCATCGCGAACGACTCGCCCAATTCGATCAACTTCACGGTTCGCCGCTCGTTCGACGGAGGACACACATGGGGCGATCTCCAGACGGTCCTCACCTACCCCGGTCACGGGGCAAAGGGAGCGTCTGTCATCGACTCGTGTGTCGTGCAGGACCGCCGCAACGGACGTCTCGTCATCCTCATCGACCACTTCCCGGGCGGCATCGGACAGCCGAACGCCGAGGCCGGCCTCGGCGTCGATGAGAAGGGGCGCTACATCCTGCACGATGCCAACGGCGCCACCTACACGTGGAACGAGGATGGCAGCGTCACGGACGCCGACGGCAACGCCACTCCGTTCACAATCTCAGAGCGCGGCGACGTCACCGTCGCTGAGGACGGGCACGAATCGCCCGGCGGAAACGTGTTCCTCGCCGATGGCGTGGATCCCCACCAGACTCTGCTGACGGCCCGCACCTGCTTCCTGCAGATGATCTACTCCGACGACGACGGCGAGACCTGGTCCGGCCCCTTCAACCTCAACCAGGACGTGAAGGAAGAATGGATGTCCTTCTGCGGCACCTCCCCGGGCACGGGCGTGCAGCTACGCAGCGGACGCCTCGTCATCCCGATCTACTACAACGGGGACCACAAGCGCCACTTCTCTGCGTCCGTCGTGTACTCCGATGATGGCGGTGCGACGTGGAAGCGCGGCAAGTCTCCCAACGACGGGCGTATCTTCGAGGGCCGCGAGATCGACTCGCGCACGCTCGACACCGAGGCGGCCGCGACGCACGAGGCCACGCTCATCGAGCGCGCCGACGGTTCACTCCTGATGCTCATGCGCAACCAGCACCCCAGCGGAAAGGTCGCGGCGACCGTCAGCACCGACGGAGGCGAGACCTGGAGCGACGTGTTCTTCGCCGAGGAGATCACCGAGATCTTCTGCCAGCCGAACGCGGTTCCCTGGCCGACGGAGGATTGCCCCGAGCGCGTGGTGTTCGCGAACGCCTCGCAGATGCGCCCCTACCGCGGCCGCGGCGTCCTACGCCTATCCGAGGACGGCGGCCGCACCTGGATCGCATCACGCACGTTCAACCCAGCTCACTACGTCTACCAGTGCATGACGATCCTCCCCGACGGGACTCTGGGCCTGCTCTGGGAGCGCGAGATGCAGGGCCTGTACTTCAGCCGCATTCCGCTGGAGTGGATCGAGGCCGCCAAGATCTGAGAGCCTCTCAGACAACGATGTAAGGCCGCCTGCCGCACGCTCCACACAGGAGGGCGACAGGCGGCCTCATCCGTTGACCACACATACGCATGAGGGCGGGCACCCACCGGTGCCCGCCCTCACGCGTACATCTCTCAGACGCTCACAGCGCCAGGTTCTCCTTGACGACGTCCGCCAGCGAAGCGGCGACCGAGTCGGCCTCTTCCTGCGTGGCGGCCTCGACCATGACGCGCACGAGCGGCTCCGTGCCCGAGGGACGCAGGAGCACGCGGCCGGTATCACCCAGACGAGCCTCGGCGGCCGCAACGGCCTCGGCGACGGCCTCGTTCGTCGATGCCGCAGCGCGGTCCACGCCGCCCACGTTGATGAGGGTCTGCGGCAGCCTCTGAATGAACGACGTGAGGTCGGCCAGCGAACGACCGGACTCCTTGACCATGCGTGAAATCAGCAGCGAGGACAGGATGCCGTCGCCGGTGGTCGCGTGGTCGCGGGCGATGATGTGGCCGGACTGCTCGCCGCCGAGCGAGTATCCCGAGGCCAGCATCTCCTCGAGGACGTAACGGTCGCCCACGCCGGTCTGCACGGTCTTGATGCCGGCCTCTCGCATGGCGATCAGCAGGCCCAGGTTGCTCATGACGGTCACGACGAGCGTGTCCTTGGCGAGCGCCCCGCGCTGCTGCGCGTTCACGGCCAGCGAGCCCATGATCTTGTCACCATCGATGAGGTTGCCCTCGTGATCGACGGCGAGGCAGCGATCCGCGTCTCCGTCGTAGGCGACACCAAAGTCGCAGCCGGCATCAACGACGGCAGCCTGCAGGGACTCGGGGTGCGTCGAACCCGCGTTCAGGTTGATGTTGCGCCCGTCGGGGGACGCATTGATGACGGTAATGTCCGCGCCGAGCTCACGGAACACGGCAGGGCCCAGCTCGGAAGCAGCACCGTTCGCGCAGTCGATCGCGATCTTCATGCCGCGCAGATCGGTGCCGATCGCCTCAACGAGGTGCGCGATGTAGGAGTCCTTCGCCCACGCGTGGTCGGCATTGATCTCGCCGACAGCGTCGCCGGTGGGACGATCCCAGTCGGTGTTCACGAGAGCCTCGATCTGGTCCTCCACCGAGTCGGCCAGCTTGTAGCCGCCGTGCGCAAAGAACTTGATGCCGTTGTCGGGCATCGGGTTGTGCGACGCGGAGATCATGACGCCCAGATCCACGGTGTCCTCCGTGGCCGTCAGGTGCGCGACCGTGGGCGTCGTAACAACGCCGATGCGAGTCACGTCCATGCCGGCGCTCGCCAGACCCGCCGCGAGGGCATGGTCGAGGAACTCGCCGGAGATACGGGTGTCGCGGCCGATGATCGCGCGGGGCTTCGAGCCGTCCGCACGCAGAGAGCCGCCGAACTGACGGGCAGCGGCCTCGCCGAGCTGCAGCGCGAGGTCCGCAGTGATGTCAACGTTCGCCAGTCCTCGCACGCCGTCCGTGCCAAACATCCTGGGCATAGTCTCTCCATTCAGTGGGTCAATCGACTGCACTAAGCGTACCGCGTTCGCGTCCGCTCATTTTCACGAGGCCGGGGCACGGACAGCGGAGACGCTCACATCCCGGGTCATAGGACTCTACGTGTTGCTGGTAGCGTGACTTTTCGGTGCCGACGGCGAGGCCGCCGCACGCAACGAGGGTCGGGATCCTTCGGGGTCCCGCCTCTGTCGTCTCCGAGGAGCCATGGGGAGCGTCGGGACGCCTGCGAGCCGTCAGGCCCACTTCTGTTTCTGTGAAGGCATCCTGCGCGTGTGGGCCCTCTCATCCGCACGTTGGCCTGATGACCCGCACGCGGGCCCGATGACATGCACCTGGGCACCGCCGCCCAGGCGCATGTCTAGGGGTTTGCGTGCGTATCAAAGGGTTAACGCGCATGTTCAGGGGTTCGCGTGCGAGCAGCGCGCCGAGATTGACACCGAATCCGCCAAAGTGCAGACCCATTGCCTCAAATTAACCGATTTCCGGCTGTTTTCACCCAATGGGTCTGCAGTTTGGCGAGCACACCGATTCACGTCACAACCTCATCGCCACCAAACGGGGGGAATTGCACTACATGAGGCTCCGACACGCCGATGACACGGGCCCAGAAGGCTTCGTGTAGTGCAAAACCCCCACCACTGGCTTCGAGATCGGCAGAGGTTCGGAAGGTTCAACCTCATCGGGAGGATTCAACCCGATCAGAAGGGGTTGAATCTTCCCGATCGGGTGTAGGTCTCGCCGTAACAAGGACTTTCATGAATGTGGAGGAGGCATGCCTGCCTGACTGAGCGACCGGTGGGCAGCCAGCGTTACAAACGTCGTCAAACCGAAGCAATTTGAACCCCCTTGCGAGTGCTCATGTTACAAACGTCGCCAATCTGCGTCCAAAAACCTTGATTTTCGGCGAAAAAGGCATCGGATTGACGACGTTTGTAACAACGGATCAGAAATCCACACGAAAAACACCTCCGATTGACGACGTTTGTAACAACACGCATCGGGGCATCCCGAAATCTCAGCACGACGAAGCAGACCACATTAGAAGGACCGGAGGGCACGGCTGGGGTGCCCATGGGCGGCGGCAGGGCCTGGCCAGACAACGAGCCGACGCGCCGAACCATACGCAAGCACACTAGGCTCCACTGGTGTGGAGGGCGCCGGAGGGATCTGCCGCGGTGCCGGTGGGCGGTGGCGGGGCCTGGCCGGGCTT